>Ga0214472_10002646_pt1 | contig 19146 bp, 17 predicted proteins | sample RVTome_6_FD_207662 | JGI IMG/M metagenome (GOLD analysis project Ga0214472, IMG submission 207662) | Soil microbial communities from uranium-contaminated site in the Upper Colorado River Basin, Wyoming, United States - RVT140D175 | ecosystem: Environmental > Terrestrial > Soil > Contaminated >...
CTGCGGATCGTGGCCTCCGACATCGGCTCATATAAGCCCGCGGTCCGCCACTGGGAGGCGTTCTTCGCGCAGAGCGGTGCCGATCGCGGCCGTCACGTCCACGTGGCCGCCTCGCTGTTCCACGACGTGGAGCCGGCTCATCGGCTCGGTTTGCGCTGCGCCTGGATCAACCGAGTCGCTGAGCGCAGCGACCTGCCCCGTGCGGTTGAGCTGCCGGACCTGGCCACGCTCCCCGACGCGCTGGAAGCGCTCGTCCCCGACCACGGCTAGGATCAGCCCTGATGTCCGAGCCTCTCCCGATGCTGCCCCGCGACACGCGCGGCCGGCCGCTGCACGACCTGCGCATCAGCGTCACCGACCGATGCAACTTCCGCTGCGTGTACTGCATGCCGCGGGCGGTCTTCGGCCGCGACCATGCCTTCCTCCCGAGGGCAGAGCTGCTGACCTTCGAGGAGATCGCCCGGCTGGTGGAGATCTCCACACGGCTGGGCGTCGAGAAGGTGCGCCTGACGGGCGGCGAGCCGCTGGTGCGGCGCGAGCTGCCCACCCTGGTGCGGATGCTGGCCGCGATCCCCGGGGTCCACGACCTGACCCTCACGACCAACGGTGTGCTGTTGCCGGAGCACGCCGAGGAGCTGAAAGATGCCGGGCTGCATCGGGTCACGGTCAGCCTGGACGCTGATGACGACGCGACCTTCACGCGCATGAACGACGCCGGTGTGCCGGTGTCCCGGGTGCTGGCCGGGATCGAGGCGGCCGAGGCGGCCGGCCTCGGCCCGATCAAGCTCAACATGGTGGTGAAGCGCGGCTGGAACGAGCACGCGATCCTGCCGATGGCGCGGCGCTTCCGCGGGACGGGGCGCATCCTGCGCTTCATCGAGTACATGGACGTCGGCCACTCCAACGGCTGGCGCCTGGACGAGGTGATCACCGCCGACGAGATCCTCTCCACCATCGCAGCGGAGTTCCCGCTGGAGCCGATGCCGCCAACGAAGGCCGGCGAGGTGGCCGAGCGCTTCCGCTATGCCGATGGCGCCGGCGAAATCGGGATCATCGCCTCGGTCAGCCGCCCCTTCTGCGGCGACTGCAGCCGGGCTCGCCTCTCCGCCGACGGGCAGCTCTACACCTGCCTCTTTGCGACCACCGGCCACGACCTCCGGGCCGTGCTGCGGGGCGGCGCCTCCGACGCGGAGCTGGAGTCCACGCTGCGCGGGATCTGGGAGATGCGTGACGACCGCTACTCGGAGATCCGCTCCCAGGAGACGGTGTCGCTCCCGAAGGTGGAGATGAGCTACATCGGCGGCTAGGCCCTCACGCGCCCGCGGCGTGAATCGAGCCCTTGCGGTCGCGCAGCGGCCCGCCCGAGCGGCCGCGCATCACGGACAGGATCTCGGTGATGATCGCGTGGGCCACTTCCTCCGCACCCTCGGCGCCGATGTCGAGGCCCGCCGGCGCGTGGAGTCGCGTGATCGCCTCCGGCGCACCGATCTCGGCCAGCATCTGCTCCGTTCGGCCGCGTGGGCCGAGCACCCCCAGGTAGGCGAGTGGGCGGCCTAGGAACGACCGCAGATAGGCGATGTCGCGCAGGTAGTTGTGGCTCATCAGGATCACGGCGGTCCGCTCGTCCGGCGTCAGGGCCTCCGCGGCCGCAGCGGGATCGGGGCTTGCGAACTCGGCTGCGTCCGCGAAGCGCTCACCCGTCAGCATGGCCTGCCGGACATCGACCACCACGACCCTCCAGCCAAGCTCAGAGGCCTGGCGCACGAGCGGGATCGCATCGTGCCCGGCGCCACACACCAGGAGGCGAAGCGGCGGCAGCAGCGGCTCGAAGTACACGCGCTCGCCGTCGACCACCTCCACCCGCGGGGAGCCCCCGCGCAGCGCCGCGGCAGCGGCGCCATCGGTCTCCAGGTGGTGAAGTCCCAGGTCTGGGCCGCCGAGCGGGATGACCAGGCAGGCGCCCTGGCCGGACCGCAGCGCACCGACCGATTCCAATGCACCTGAGGTCGGCTCGACGAACAGCTCGATGGCGCCGTTGCAGCCGAGGCCGTAGCCCCATACCGCGTCCTCGTCGGCTGTCATGTCGAACTCGACGACGCGGGGCTCGCCTGAGGCGAGCACCTCGCGGCCGATCCGCGCCACGTCGCCCTCCAGGCAGCCGGCGCTGATGTTGCCGACCGGCTCGCCCTCGGCGGGGATGAGCAGCCGTGCGCCCGCGCGCCGGTAGGTCGATCCGCGGGTGGCCACCACGGTGGCCAGGGCCATCGGCTCACCCCGAGCGGCAATCGCCTCCGCGGCGTCCAGGAGGTCGCTCAGCTCGGACACCGAACCGGCAGCCGGCCTCAGGCTGCCTGCACGTCGCGGCGCCCGAAGAGGATCGTGCCCGCCCCGGCCATGGCAATCGCGGGAACAGCGAGGGCCAGGTAGCGCCAGGGCTCGGCCCCGTTCACGAGTGGATCGCCCCCCAGGGCCCAATCCCAGGGCGACACGTGCCGCCACGGCTCGAGCACGTCGCTGATCGGGAAGAGGGCCATGACGACGTAGCCGGCGACCACCAGCCCGATCCCGATCCCCGTCGCGAGCCCCGGCCGGGCAGCCCAGCCGGCGACCAGCGCGACCAGCCCGCCGTACCAGGCACCGAGGAGCAGGCAGAGCGCTGTCGTCTCCACCAGGCGATCGGTTCCAATCTTCAGGCCGAAGATGGCGTCGGAGGCGAGCTGAGCCGCCAGCATCACCGCCGCGACCACCACCAGCCACAGGAAGGACGCAGACACGCGCCCGATGAAGACCGCCTGGCGTGAGACCGGCTGAGCCAGGTACAGCTCCATCCGCCCTGCGTCTTCCTCTCCGGCGGTTTGACCGTTGGTGAACATCACGGCCGCCACGGCAACCAGCAGGGGCACGATCACCGCGTACAGGTTGCCGCGCAGGAATCCCGCCGGCGATCCGAAGTCGGCCAGGCCGAAGGCGTCGATCAGCTCCTTCGGCAGGGCGTCGATGATCTTGGCGAGGTCGGCCTCGGCCTCGAACGCCGGCCAGAACGCGACTGTCAGGGCGATCAGGGACGCCATGCTGAGCGCCCAGACCGTCCCGCTTCGTCGCAATGCGCGGAGCGGGACCGTCAACAGCTCAAGGCGACGGGCCATCACCGCGGTCCCGCATAGAGGTCCAGGAAGGCGTCCTCGAGGTCCGGATCCTCGAGCAGCATCGTCATCACCGGCTGGCCTGCGAGGGCATCGAGGAGAGGGCGCACCGGTCCGGAGAGGGTCGCCACGAAGCGGCCTCCCTCGAGGAGCGGCCCCTCGATCCCGGGAAGGGTCGCCAGGTGGGCCGGCGCATCCCCGGCGAACCAGATCTCGACCCGCTGTCGCGCGCGACCGCGCACCTCGTTCACGGTTCCCTGCGCCACGATCACCCCGCCGCGCAGGACGGCCAGCCGATCCGCGACTCGCTGGACCTCGCTCAAGATGTGCGACGAGAGGAACACCGTCGCCCCAGCCGCCCGGCGCTCGCGCACCAGCGCCAGGAACTCGTACTGCATCAGCGGGTCGAGGCCGCTCGTCGGCTCGTCGAGAATGAGCAGGTCGGCATCGGAGAGAAACGCGCTGAGGATCGACACCTTTCGACGGTTGCCGCTCGACAGCTGGCGAATCGAGCGGCCGAGGTCGAGCTGGAAGCGATCCGCAAGGTCACGGATCCGATTGCGATCGTGCCTCCCGCGCAGGCGTCCAATCGACTCCAGGAAGCGACGTGCGGTCAAGCGCTCCGGGAGTCGGAGCTCGCCGGGGATGTAGGCCACGCGCTGTCGCAGCGCAGCTCCGGCACGCCGAGGGTCGAGCCCGAACACCTCGATCTGGCCAGCGGTGGGATGGAGGAGGTCGAGGATGCAGCGGATGGTGGTGCTCTTGCCTGCACCGTTCGGCCCCACGAAACCGAACACCTCGCCGGCCCTGATCTCGAGGTCGATGCTTCGAACGGCGTGGACCGACCCGTAGTCCTTGACCAGGCCCCGAACGCGGAGCGGTGGAGGCGCTGCCTGGGTCGACATGCGGTGCAGCGTACCGGACGGATTACCGCGGCGTCGCGCGCAGGACGAGGGCCGCGTTCATGCCGCCGAAAGCGGACGAGGTGGAGAGGGCGACCGCTGGCCTCGCGGGCCAGCGGCTCAGGCAGGTTGTCAGACGTCCCATTGGGAAGCGAGGTGGGCGGCGTCGGCCGCGACCCCGACGAAGTTCGCCGATGCCTGCGTGTGCTGCCACAACAGCCCGATGAAGGTGAGCCCGGGCACCTCGCTGATCCCGCGCACGTGACGCGGGACGCCGAACTCGTCCAGCACGGGGAGCTCCAGCCAGCGATAGTCAGGAGCATAGCCAGTGGTCCACAGCACGGTCGAGATCCCCTGGGCCCGCAGGTCGAGCTCCGTTACCTCTGGGACGTCGAACTCGAATGGGACGCGGTCGTCCGGCGGGAGCTCGAGCCCGGCGCGCTCGATGAAGGTCTCGATCAGGCCCAGGAATTGCTGGTCGAAGAAGGCGTCGGCGAAGGCGAGGTTGGCGGCGAGGTCGGGAGCGAATCGGGCTCGATGCCCGTCCGCGCCCTCGAAGCGCCCGACAAGCCGCATGCCGTCGGCCGCGAAGCGGCGCAGGTTCGTCTCGTGACCGCCGCCGTGGCCGGAGAGGTGCGGGTTGCAGGCGAACCTCGCGCGCGGATCCGGCAGCTGGTCGACCGTCGGGAGCCCGGCACCGACCCCCGGACCATCGATGGCGAGGCTGCGCAGCCACCAGAAGATGTCGCGGCCGCGACAGCGGCGAGGCACCCGTCCACAGTGGCCGACTGAGAGCGTGACCTGACGTCCTGCCTCGTTCAGCTCCTCAGCAAGCTGGACCCCGGTCTGCCCCGACCCCACGAGGAGCACGCCTCCCGGCGGCAGCTGGGCTTCGTTGCGGTAGTGATGCGCGTGAAGGTGGTGGATCGCCGGATCGAAGGCGGCCGTGGGCGGGATGCGCGGCATGTGGAACGGCCCGGTCGCGACCACGACCTCCCGCGCCCGGATCGCGCCACGGCTGGTCTCCACCAGGAACCCGCCGGCCGGCGATGCGTCGGCGGCCAGCCGGGTGACATCGGTCCCCAGGGAGACCGGCGCATCCATGGCACCGGCGTATGCCGCCACCCGTCCGGCGATCTCGTCCCGCGTCATGAATCCGTCGGGATCGGGCCCGTCATACGGGAATCCAGGAAGGTCGGTGACGAAGTTCGGGCTGACCAGCTGGAAGGCGTCCCATCGGTCGCGCCAGCCGCCTCCCAGCTCGTCGCGACGCTCCAGGACCAGGTGCTCGCGTCCAGCCTCGCGCAGGTGGTGGCTCATGATGAGCCCGGCTTGCCCGGCGCCGATGACGACGGTGTGCGTTGTCGTGGGCAGATCGGTCATGGTCCCGAAAGGATACGGGGACTAGGCCGCGCGGACCACCAGCGCCGCGTTCATGCCGCCGAAGCCGAAGGAGGTCGAGAGCGCCAGCTGCGGGCGCGCCGCCAGCGGCTCGTCCAGCACGTTGAGCTCACAGCGCTCGTCGAGGTTGCCGAGGTTGCATGTCCCCGGCAGCAGGCGGTGCCGCAGAGCCATGACCGTGATCGCCGCCTCAATCGCGCCACTCGCCCCGAGCGCGTGCCCGTACAGCCCCTTGGTGCCCGAGACGGGGACGCTTCGTGCGTTGTCGCCGAGCGCGAGGTGCAGGGCCTTCGCCTCGGCCAGCTCGTTGAGCTGGGTGCTGGAGGCGTGCGCGTTGACATAGCCGATCTCCCCCGCCGCGACGCCGGCGTCGGCCAGCGCGGTGGTGATCGCCGCGGCGGCGGCCTCGCCCGAGGGGAGCGGCGCGGTGAGGTGGTACGCATCGGTCGAGGCGCCGAACCCGGCCACCTCGCCCAGGATCGTGGCGCCGCGACGCTCGGCGGACTCCCAGGCCTCGAGGATCAGCATGGCCGCTCCCTCGGCCATCACGAACCCGTCGCGATCGCGGTCGAAGGGTCGCGACGCCGTGGCCGGGTCGTCGTTGCGCTGCGAGAGGACCCGGATCATGGCGAAGGCCCCGTGGGTGAGCGGCGCCAGCGGCGCCTCCGCTCCGCCGGCGACCGCTACGTCGACCATCCCCGAGCGCACCGCCTGGAAGGCCTGGCCAATTGCGACCGCGCCCGATGCACACGAATTCGCGTTGCCCAGCGCCGGCCCGCGGATGCCGAGGTCGATCGCCACGTTGCTCGCCCCTGCGCCGCCGAAGACGGCCGTGGCCAGCGTCGGCGCCACCGCCCGCACACCGCCGAGGACGTACGCAGCATGCTGCTCCTCGCCGAACGCGACACCACCCAACGCCGAGCCGATCCAGACACCCGTGCGGCCGTCGGACCGGTCGGCATCGGTCAGGCAGGACTGGCCGATCGCCATCCGCGCGGCGGCGACCGAGAGCTGGCTGAACCGGTCGAGTCGCCGCGCCCGCTTGGCGTCCAGGTGGTCCGTCGGCACGAAGTCATTGACCTGCGCCGCGATCCGTGACGGGAATGGCGATGCGTCGAAGCGGTCGATCGCCTGCACCGCCGAGCGGTTGGCCAGCACCCCGGCCCATAGCCAGTCCGCGCCTGAGCCGATGGGGGTCACCGCGCCGATCCCGGTCACCGCCACCCGTCTCACGAGCCCGCCTCCGCCAGGTCCTTCACGCGGCGCAGCGTGCGGCGGGCGATCGCCTCGACGAAGTGCGGGCCGATGACCCGCTCCGCCGCCACGCCGCCGATCAGCGGCCAGCCCAGGTCCAGGTCGTGCTCGATTGTGACCTGCCAGCCCGCTCCGTTCGGCTCGAAGTGCCAAGCGACCTGCATGCCGCGCGTCACGCCGCCGGTGTGCGTGAACTCGATCCGCCGCTCCTCGGGGAGCGGTCGCTGGGTCGCCTCCCAGCGCACCGGGATCGGGCCCCGGCGCGCGCCCATCGCGAAGCGACGCTCACCCTTGGCGCCGGGCAAGCGACGAACGTAGCGGTAATGCGGCAGGCGCTCCGGCCAGCGCTCGACCTCGGCCGCCAGCGGAAAGATCCGCTCCAGAGGCGCGTCGATCTGGATCTCCAGCCGGCTCCTCATGGCCGCAGGACCTGTGCCAGGAAGAGCGGGGAGAGGGCGTCGCTGGCCGGACGGCAGTCGCCCAGTGCGCTGCCAAGCGTCTCGGCAGCCGCGGGACGCGAGGCGAGGCGGCGCAGGGCGTAGCCCATCAGCGGTGGCGCGGCCAGCATCCCCTGCACCAGCCAGGTGAGCGCGTCCTTGGCCGCGAACGCGCCGCGCCGCGCAGAGAGGTAGCGGGCTGCCGCGTCCTCGTCCAGCTCGTGGAGCGCCTCTGCGGCGGCCCGAGCCGAGCGCAGCGCCCGGTAGATCCCCTCGCCGGTGAATGGGTCGATGAAGCCAGCCGCATCGCCGATGAGCATCCAGCCCGGCCCGGCGGCTCGTCGCACGCGGTGGCCGATGGGCGAGGCACCGATGATCGGGGTCAGTCGCGCGCGGCCGCTGAGGCGCTCGGCGACGGCCGGGATGCCGTCGATCGCGGCGGCGAACCGCTCCTCGGCGGGGCGCCGGTCGCCGTTCATCGGGAGCGCCATCCCGACGTTCAGCCGGTCGCCGGCCAGCGGCGCGAGCCCCACGTACCAGCCCGGACCGACGTGCATCTCGCCGTGCTCGACGAGGCCCGGGACCCCCTCGTAGTGCGCCACCAGCCCGAGCCGTCGCGGCATCCCCACCCCGCTCTCGACCGAGATCGCCTGGCTCACCCTTGAGCGTGCGCCATCGGCACCGATGAGCCAACGGAATCGAACGCCCCGCCGCCCCTCGGGCGTCCGCAGGACCGCCCGCACCGCCCTCCCGCCGAGCCCGCCCACGCCGCCGGTCCAGCCCACGTCGGCAAGAGCGGTGTGCTCCAGCAGGCGGACACCGCGTGCGACCGCATGGGCGGCCAGGGTCGCGTCGAACCTTGTCCGCTCGAGGCCCCAGGCCATGCGCTGCCCGGACTCGTCGTGATAGCGCACGTCCACGGCATCGGCGCCGCGGATGACCCGCATCCCCGTCAGCGGTAGCGCATCGGCCTTCCAGGCGTCCTCCGGCAGGCCGAGCAGTCGCAGCTCCTCGACGATCCGCGGGCTGGCGTACTCGGCACAGGCCTTCGCCCGGGGATGGGCGCGCGACTCGACCAGCAGCACGTCACGGCCTCGGGCCGCGAGCGCCGCGGCAGCCGCCGAGCCCGCCGGCCCGGCGCCGACCACCAGCAACTCGCACTCGAGCGCCGGTGCGGTCATCGGTAGACCGTGGTGACCCGCGGCCAGAGCCGCCCGCTGCGGTGGGTTCGCTTCAGGCCCGCCCTGGACGCAAGCGTGTCGAGCTCGGCAAGGGTGTAGGCGCGGCGCGCCGAGAGGACCCCGTCGTGCCGGGTGTAGGCGCCACGGCTGAGGGCCAGGACCGCGGCGGCCGTCATCGCGAATGGCAGCACGCCGCGCCGCAGGTCGTTGATCACGACTCCCAGCCGTGAGACGCGCCGCATCTCGGCCAGCGCGACGATCGCGTCATCAGGGTCGAAGTGGTGCATGAGGAGCGATGCATGCGCGATGTCCACCTCGCCATCGGACAGGGGGATGGCACGGGCATCGGCCTGCAGGATGGACACGTTGTTGGTACCGGCCAGGTTACGAGCGGCAATCTCGAGCACCTCCGGCCGCACGTCGGAGGCGATGACCTCGACATGCCGCCGCCGCCGGAGTCGCCGCACGAAGTCGCCGGACCCGGTCCCGAGGTCCAGCACCGTCGCCTCGTTCTGCTCGCCCAGCAGCCGCTCGACGGCCCGAACGCTGTCGCCCACCCCACCGGGGAGCCGATTCAGCATCGCCATCTCCCGCAGGTTCTTCCGCAGCTCGAGGGCGTCGAGCTGGTCGGCGTCGAGGAACTCATGCGCGCTGGAGCGGACGTTGAGGAGGCTGGCCACGAGGCGGTCACTATGCGCGAAGTCCCCGCCGGGCGCAGGCGTGGCACCATGCCGGCATGCGACTCGACCCGACCATCACCGCCGTCGACGCCCACGCCGGGGGCGAGCCGGGGCGGGTCATCATCGGCGGCGTCCACGACGTGCCGGGCGCCACCATGCTCGAGAAGCGTGACCATCTCGCCCAGCACGGCGACCAGCTGCGACGCCTCATGCTGCGCGAGCCGCGTGGCTACCCCGCGCTCTGCGCCAACGTGATCCTGCCGCCGACCGACCCGAAGGCCGATGCCGGCTTCGTGATCATGGAGCAGGCCGAATACCCGGCGATGAGCGGCTCGAACACGATCTGCACCGCCACGGTGCTGATCGCCGAGAAGCTGGTGGCGGTGACCGAGCCGATCACCCAGCTCACGCTCGAGGCGCCTGCGGGACTGATCAAGGTCCGCGCCGCGGTGCAGGATGGTCGCGCCACTTCGATCACCTTCGAGAACGTCCCCGCCTTCGCGATCGAGATCAACGCCCCGGTCGAAGTTCCGGAGGTGGGACGGGTCAAGGTCGACGTGGCCTGGGGCGGGATGTTCTACGCCATCATCGAGGCATCGGCGCTGGGCCTCCGGCTCACGCCCGACGAGGGGCGGGACATCGTGCGGCTGGGGGAGATGGTCAAGGCCGCGGCCCGCGAGCAGATCCCGGTGGCCCATCCGGACCATCCGGAGATCCGCGGCATCAGCATCGTCGAGCTGACCGCGCCCCCAACCCTGCCCGGCGCCGATGGCAAGAACACGGTCGTCGTCTCGTCGGGCACCCTCGACTGGGATCGGCCGGAGTCGTTCACCGGCGTTCTCGACCGGTCTCCGTGCGGCACCGGGACCTGTGCGCGGATGGCCGTGCTGCATGCGCGCGGCAAGCTGGGGATCGGCGAGGACTTCGTCCACGAGGGGATCCTGGGGACCGCCTGGACCGGCCGGCTGCTGCGCGAGACGACGGTCGGGCCCTACCGCGCGGTGGTGCCGCAGCTGACCGGCAGCGCCTGGATCACCGGCCGGGCCGAGTACCGGCTCGATCCCGACGACCCGTTCACCGAGGGGTTCACCGTCGGCGACCTGTGGGGCCTGACGGACTAGGCTTTCCCCCGGCCGCACCGTGTCCTATGATGGACGACCCGCGGCAGCGTCGCGGACACGTCGACCCGTCCGATGGGCGAGAGCCGACGATCAGGAGGATGGGTGCGAGATGGCGACGGTCACCTTTGACCACGTGTTCAAGCGCTTCCCCGGCGAAGTGGTCGCCGTCAACGATCTTGACCTGAAGGTGAGCGACGGAGAGTTCCTGGTCCTGGTGGGCCCGTCCGGCTGCGGCAAGACGACCGCCCTGCGCTGCATCGCCGGACTGGAGTCGATCAGCGAGGGCAAGCTGCTGATCGGAGACCAGGTCGTCAACGACGTCGCTCCCAAGGATCGCGACATCGCGATGGTCTTCCAGAGCTACGCCCTCTACCCGCACATGAGCGTCTTCGACAACCTCGCCTTCGGCCTGAAGCTGCGCAAGATGCCGAAGGCGGAGATCGACACCCGGGTCCGCGAGGCGGCTGGCATCCTCGGCCTGGACCGCTATCTCGACCGCAAGCCAAAGGCCCTCTCCGGCGGCCAGCGACAGCGCGTGGCGCTGGGTCGCGCCATCGTTCGCGAGCCGAAGGTCTTCCTAATGGACGAGCCGCTCTCCAACCTCGACGCCAAGCTGCGGGTTCAGACGCGTGCCGAGATCGCGCGAATCCATCGGCGCCTGGGGACGACGATCGTGTACGTCACCCACGACCAGGTGGAGGCGATGACGATGGGCGACCGGATCGCGGTCATGAAGGACGGCCTGCTCCAGCAGGTCGGGACGCCGGAGGAGCTGTACACCCACCCCGCCAACCTGTTTGTGGCCGGTTTCATCGGCTCACCGGCCATGAACTTCGTCACCGTCACCACCGCCGGTGGCGAGCTGATGATGGGCGAGACCAGGCTGACCCTGGCAGGCGAGCCCGCCCGGGTGGTCGCCGCGCAGACTCCCGGAAAGAGCCTGACGATCGGGTTCCGCCCGGAGCACCTGGCTCTTGCGAACGGGACCGGAGATACCGCTACGCGGTTTCCCGCGGTGGTGGACGTGGTCGAGTACCTCGGCAACGAGGAATTGATCCATGCGCGGGCGGAGGGGAACGACATCGTCGCCATCCTTCCATCCGACAAGAAGGTGAAGCCGGGCGATCAGGTCGAGCTGGCCGTGCCGCTCGATCGGCTCTTCGTGTTCGACCCGGAATCCGAGAAGGCCCTGGTCAGTTGACTGCGTTTTGAGCAACGGACCAATCAGCCACGAGCAACGCCACCGTGCGGTGGCCGCGTAATGGAGGAACTCATGGCGAAACGATTCCGTTGGTTCACACCGCTCATGGTTGGCGCCCTGGTGATGGCGGCGTGCACGACCACCCCAACTGGAGGCGACGGCAAGACCGTGACCGTCATCGGCACCTGGACCGATGCGGAGCAGGCCGCATTCCTGGCCATGGTCGCGCCCTGGGAGACGGAGACCGGCAACACGGTGAAGTACCAGGGCACCCGATCCATCAACGACATCCTGGCCGCGGGCGTGCCGACCGGTGTCCTCCCGGACCTCGCCGGGCTGCCCGGTCCCGGACAGATGGCTGAGTACGCCGCCGCCGGTGCTCTCCAGCCACTCGACGATGTCCTCGACGTCGCGACCTACACCTCCGAGACATCGCCGGCACTCGTGGACCTGGGCAAAGTCGATGGCAAGACTTACGGGGTCTTCATCAAGGCCGCGCTGAAGGGCCTGATCTACTACAACCCCACGCTCCATGACTACTCGGCCAGCGCACCCGCGACCTGGGACGAGCTGATCTCGCAAGGCGAAGCGAACCAGGGTGACGCGGAAGCCCTGTGGTGCGTCGGCATCGAGTCCGGCGACGCTTCCGGATGGCCCGCCACGGACTGGATCGAGAACATCCTGCTCCGCCAGTCCGGCCCGGACGTGTACAACGACTGGTGGGCCGGCAAGGTCCCATGGACCGACCCCGCGATCAAGGCCGCCTTCGACCTGTACGCGGACGTGATCGATAACACCTACGGCGGAGGCACGAACGCCGTCGCGACGGCGTTCCAGACCGGTGGAGATGCGCTCTTCGACAACCCGCCGGGCTGCGCGCTCTTCCAGCAGGCGAACTTCATGAGCGGTCAAGGCAAGTTCGCCACACTCACGGCGGGCACCGATTTCAACGCCTTCCCGTTCCCGGCGCTTAACCCCGATTACGCGAATGCGGTAGAGGGCGCCGGCGACCTGTTTGGCATGTTCCACGCCACCGACGCGGCCAAGTCTCTGATGAAGTACCTGGTCACCGCCGAGGCCCAGGACATCTGGGTCAAGGCCGGCGGCGCGCTGTCAGCCAACAAGAACGCAACCAGCTACCCCGACGATTTCAGCAAGAACGCTGGAGCGGCTGTCGCGAACGCCGAGCAGTTCGTCTTCGATGCGTCGGACCTGATGCCGAGCGCCATGAACGCGGCCTTCTGGTCGCATATGGTGAGCCTGACGTCCGGCTCCGAAACGGTCGATGAGGCCCTGGCCGCCCTGCAGGTGGTAGCCGAGGATGCCTACGCGGAATAGCGGTATGTGACCTTCGTCTGGCCGAAGCGCGGCGCAAGCCGCGCTTCGGTCCTCAACAACCTCCTAGTCCGGGAGGAGCAGCTTGACCGACAAGTTGATCACTGCGGCCATCGTCGTCGTCGGCGTGCCGGCCGTCCTGATCGGCTACATCTGGCTTACCGAGCAGGTGATTCGAATCCTGCCGGAGAAGCAGAAGCCGCGCGTTCGCCCGTGGCTGTGGATGGCTCCCGCCCTGGCCTTCCTCGCCCTCTTCCTGGTCTACCCGATGTTCGGCACGTTCTTGCGCAGCTTCCAGAATCACCCGGGCACGGAGTTCGTCGGCCTCGACAATTTCTTCTGGTTCTTCGGCAGCGCTGACGCCCTGTCAGCCCTGAAGAACAACGTGCTGTGGCTGATCTTCCTGACGCTGTTCGTGGTGGGCTTTGGGCTGCTCGTGGCAGTCCTGGTCGACAAGGTGCGCTATGAGTCGTTCGCGAAGAGCGTGATCTTCGTCCCGCTCGCCATCAGCATGGTCGCCGCCGGCGTGATCTGGCTGTACATGTACCAGTACCGGCCGCCAGGCGCCGTCCAGACCGGAACGCTGAACGCGGCGATCGACATCTTCGGGCTCGGCCCGGTGCCCTGGCTGCAGGTCCAGACCTTCAGCGTCAACACCTTCATGTTGATCATCGTGATGGCCTGGATGTGGACTGGCTTCGCCATGGTGATCATCTCGGCCGCCCTCAAGGGGATCAACCCCGAGCTGATGGAGGCGGCGCGCGTGGATGGCGCCACGGAGTGGCAGGTGTTCCGCGGCATCGTCTTCCCACTGCTGGTCCCGACCCTGGTCGTCGTCTCGACCACCATGATCATCACCGCCTTGAAGGCCTTCGACGTCGTCTTCACCATGACCAGCGGGAACCTGAACACGAACGTGATCGCCAACCAGATGTACGCCGAGATGTTCAAGTTCGGCCAGTACGGGCGGGCCAGTGCGATCGCCGTGGTCCTGCTGCTCGCCATCATCCCGATCATGTTCTTCAACATCGGTCGCTTCCGAGCGCAGGAGGCCGTCCGATGACCGCCGTCAGCGCGCCGCGGGAGATGGCTGGCCCCAAGCAGGGGTGGTTCGCTCGACATCACATCGGCGTGCATACCGCCCTGATCGTGCTGATGGTTATCTGGGCGATCCCGACCATCGGGCTCTTCATCAACTCCTTCCGGCCCGCAACCGACGCGTTCGGCTCCGGCTGGTGGTCGGCGCTCTTCCCGCCGTACAATTTCAACTTCGAGAACTACGCGCACGTGCTGGGCCAGAGCGGCATCGGCACCAGCTTCCTCAACAGCCTGTTCATCAGCATCCCGGCAACGGTGATCCCGCTCTTCGTCGCCGCTTTCGCCGCGTATGCGTTCAGCTGGATGGAGTTCCCCGGCCGCAACATCCTGTTCGTCGTGGTCGTGGGGCTGCTGGTGGTCCCGCTGCAGGCGACCCTCATTCCCGTCCTCAGCATGTTCGCCAGCTGGGGCATCGCCGGCACCTTCCTGGCGGTCTGGCTGGCGCACACCGCCTACGGCTTGCCGTTCGCCATCTACCTGCTTCGGAACTTCATGGGCTCGCTGCCTCGCGAGGTGTTCGAGTCGGCCGCGATCGACGGAGCCAGCGCGGTGACCAGCTTCTTCCGACTGGCACTGCCGATGAGCGTGCCCGCCATCGCCGCACTGGCGATCTTCCAGTTCCTGTTCGTGTGGAACGATCTGCTGGTGGCTCTCATCTATATCAGCCTCGTCAACCCGGACAACCTGCCGCTGCCGGTCGTCATCGCCAACCTCGTGTCATCGCAGGGGGCAGGCATCGAGTTCCTGGGAGCCGCCGCCTTCCTGTCGATGGCGCTGCCGCTGATCGTCTTCTTCTCGCTCCAGCGCTTCTTCGTGCGCGGCATCGTGGGAGGCTCCGTCAAGGGCTAGCCCCACCGGGTACTCTCTCGCCATGAGCCGCAGTTCGGGGTCACAGCCGCTCGGCAGCGACCCGCTCTGGTACAAGGACGCGGTCATCTACCAGCTGCACGTGAAGGCATTCGCCGATTCGTCCGGCGACGGCATCGGCGACTTCATCGGCCTCAGCAGCAAGCTCGACTACATCGCCAGCCTGGGCGTCACCGCCATCTGGCTGATGCCCTTCTATCCGTCACCGCTGCGCGACGACGGCTACGACATCGCCGACTACACCAACATCCACGCTGACTACGGTACGCGGCGTGACTTCCGCGCCTTCGTGCGCGCAGCGCACCGTCGCGGCCTGCGCGTCATCACCGAGCTGGTCATCAACCACACCAGCGACCAGCACCCGTGGTTCGTCGAGTCGCGCTCGTCCAGTACCAACCCGCGGAAGGACTGGTACGTCTGGTCGGGGGACGACAAGCAGTTCGCGGACGCGCGGATCATCTTCACCGACACGGAGACGAGCAACTGGGCGTGGGACAACGGGCGGCAGGCGTACTTCTGGCACCGCTTCTTCTCGCACCAGCCCGATCTGAACTATGACAACCCCGCCGTCCTGCGCGCCGTGATCCGGGTGATGCGCTTCTGGCTGGAGATGGGCGTCGACGGACTGCGGCTCGACGCCGTTCCCTACCTCGTGGAACGCGACGGCACGAACTGCGAGAACCTGCCGGAGACGCACGCGGTGCTGAAGAAGCTGCGCGCCGCGATGGACGAGAAGCACCCCGGTCGCATGCTGCTGGCCGAGGCGAACCAGTGGCCGGACGACGTGCGCCCCTACTTCGCCGATGGCGACGAATGCCACATGGCGTTCCATTTCCCGCTCATGCCGCGGATCTGGATCGGGCTGCGCAAGGAGGACCGCTTGCCCATCGTCGACATCATGGAACGGACCCCCGAGATCCCCCCATCGGCGCAGTGGGCGCTCTTCCTTCGCAACCACGACGAGCTGACGCTCGAGATGGTGACCGATGCGGAGCGGGACTACATGTACACCGAGTACGCCTCGGACCCGCGAGCCCGGATCAACCTTGGCATCAGGCGCCGGCTGGCCCCCCTGGTCGAGAACAGCCGGCGCCGACTGGAGCTGCTGAACGCGCTGCTCCTCTCGATGCCGGGGACGCCGGTGATCTACTACGGCGACGAGATCGGGATGGGCGACAACGTCTACCTGGGCGATCGCAATGGCGTCCGGACGCCGATGCAGTGGACCCCGGACCGCAACGCCGGCTTCTCGGACGCCGATGCCGCCGCCCTCTATTCCCCGGTGATCGTCGACCCGGTGTATGGGTACGAGTCGGTCAACGTCGAGGCGCAGGAGCGGATCCCCGGCTCGCTCCTGCACTGGATGCGTCGCATCCTGCGGGTGCGGGCCCAGTATCCGGCCTTCGGACGCGGCACCCTGCGGTTCCTTCACCCGGAGAACACCCGGGTCCTGGCCTATCTGCGGCAGCACGAAGGCGTGACGATCCTGTGTGTCGCCAACCTATCGCGATTTGCGCAGTTTGTGGAGCTGGACCTGAGCGTCTTCAACGGAATGGTCCCCGTCGAGATGATCGGGTTCGTGCACTTCCCGCCAATTGGCGAGCTGCCCTACCTGTTGACGTTCGCCCCACACGGGTTCTACTGGTTCGTGCTGACTGATGGCGCCCAGGCCGGCGCCTGATCGCCGGCTCCAGCGCCTGGCGTCGGCGTTCACTCCGGGGTGGCTGGCGGGGCAGCGCTGGTTTCGCGGCAAGAGCCGTGGCGTCGATCGCATCGAGCTGTTCGACTCGGCGGAGATCAGCGGGACGCCCGGCTGGTTGCTGGTCCTCGAGGCCACCGGTGCCGGTGGCGACCGCGCGCGCTACCTCGTCCCGGCGGCCTCGGACGGCGACGCGCTCCGTGAGCCCGATGACGGGGAGGGCGTGTGGCAGGCCCTCGGAGGGCTGATGCTCACCGGCGGCGAGCTCATCGGGGCGCGGGGTCGCTGGGCGTTCGCCCCCACGCCGCTGGCCACACAGCTGCTCCCTGGCGGCGCTCTCCAGTCGCTTTCAGAGCGCCGGCTGGGGGTGCAGCAGTCGAACACGTCAGTGGCGCTGGGCGAAGCGCTCGTCCTGAAGGTCTATCGGCTGGTGGAGCCAGGAGTGAATCCCGAGGTCGAGATGAACGAGTTCCTGACCGACGTCGGGTTCCGTGCGGCGCCGGCGCTCGGCGGCTCGGCCACCTACCTGCTCGATGGCGAGGCGCATTCGGCCGGGATGCTGCAGGAGCTCGTCGCCTCGATCGGGGATGGCTGGGCCTGGATGCTCGGCCGCCTGACCGATCAGCCGAACGGGCCGCCGGAGGCGCTCGTCGCGGTGGCCGAGATCGGACGCGTTACCGCCGAGATGCACGCCGCGCTCGCATCCCGACCCGGCCAGCCGGGCTTCCCCGCGCGCCGGGCCACTGGCGACGAGCTCTCCGCGTGGGGGCGCTCCGCCCTGGTTCAGCTCAGCACGGCCCTGAGCGCGTTGACGGGCGAGCCCCGCGACCGGCTGGCGCGGGTCGCCCCCCGCATTGCGGCGAGACTGGAAGTCATCGAGGCCGTGCGCACAGCCCGGGTGAGCCGCATCCACGGTGACTATCACCTTGGCCAGCTGCTGCGGACCGCTGATGGGTTCAGGGTGATCGACTTCGAAGGCGAGCCGGCTCGATCCCTCGCCGAGCGGCGGGCTCCGGCGTCTCCGCTCCGCGACCTGGCCGGCATGCTCCGCTCGCTCGATTACGCGGCTCACACCGCGGACGGCGCGGGCCCGGAGAGCCCCGACCGTGACGAGTGGCTCACCGCCGCCCGTGCGGCGTTTCTCGAAGGCTATGGCGGGATCAGCCCGGGTGACGCGCCGCTGCTGGCCGCCTTCGAGGTCGAGAAGGCCTGTTACGAGGTCGCATACGAGGCGAACAACCGCCCCGACTGGGTCTGGCTGCCGCTCGAGGCGCTCGAGCGGCTGATGCTATTCGGCTAGGCTGCGATCGCCTGCTCGAGCCCGGCGCTGGCGCGTGCCACGAGGGACGCGACCAGGCCGGCGACCTCGGCACGGATCAATGGATCGGTGAGCCGCAGCTCCGCGTCGAAGGCGTCCGGAGCCGATGCGATCCCCACCTGCTCGTCGAGCACCTCCGTGCCGGCGCGACGCAGCGAGCGCTTGACCGACTCGATCCCGCCGCGTGCCCCGCCTGGGGTCACCGAGGCACCCATCACGGCCGCGAGCCTGCCGGCGAGCGTCCGCCGAGGCGGGCGTGACGCCCAGTCGATGGCATTCTTGAGCGCGGCGCTCGTCCCATCGTTGTATTCGGGGGTGACGAACAGGACGGCATCGCTCGCGTCGATCGCCGCGCGGAGCGAGCTGACGGCGACCGGGTCACCGGTGGCTTCGACGTCGCCGTCGTACAAGGGCAGCGCGCCGAGCTCGTCGAAGGTCGTTATCTCGACGCCCGAGGGCGCGAGCTCCACGGCGGCACGCAGCAGCGCTCGGTTGAACGAGGCGGCCCGGAGGCTGCCGGCGATGCCGAGCAGGCGGATGGGATGGCTGGCGGTGGTCATTTGATTGCTTCCTCAACTAACTGGGCTAGATAGTTGCACAGTCAATTACATGTGTCAAGGGCCAGGCGTACAGTTCGGTGGCGATGACCACGCACAGCGTGACGGGCGCGACGAGCTTCACCGGGCGGTTCATCGCGCGCCGCCTGGCCGAGGCGGGGCATTCGGTGCGAAACCTGACCCGGGCCGATTTCGCCGACGCAGATCGACTGGCCGCCGCGCTCGACGGCAGCGACACGCTCTACAACACCTTCTGGATCCGCTTCGAACGCGGGCCGATCACCTACGCCTGGGCGATCGATCGCACCCGGCTCCTGTTCGAGGCCGCGCGCCGCGCCGGGGTGCGGCGGATCGTCCACATCAGCGTCATCAACGCCGCTCACGACGCGCCGACCGCCTACTTCCGCGCCAAGGCGGTGGTGGAGGACGCGCTGACCGCCTCCGGCATCGGGCATGCCATCGTGCGGCCGACCGTGACCTACGGCCCCGGCGACATCCTCGTCAACAACCTGGCCTGGACGCTGCGCCGGCTGCCCGTCTTCGGGATTCCCGGTGACGGGCGCTACCCGATCCAGCCGGTGCACGTCGAGGACGTGGCCGCGGTCGCCGTGCGGGCGGGCACCATGACCGAGGACGTCGCGCTCGACGCCGGTGGGCCGGACATCTTCACCTTCGACGAGTTCGTCGCACTCGTGCGCCGCGCGGTCGGCAGTCGCGCGCTCCTCGTCCACCTGCCGGTGGCGGCCTCCCTGGCGGCTGCACGGCTCATCGGCCTGGTCGTGCGTGACGTGGTCCTGACCCGGCACGAGGTGACCGAGCTGCGCGAGCGCCTCATGTTCTCGACGGAGCTGCCTGCCGGCACGATTCGCCTCGAAGACTGGCTGGCGGCCAACGCCGAGACCATCGGACGCAGCTGGTCCTCCGAGCTGGATCGCCACTTCCGCAAGCCCGT
>Ga0214472_10002647_pt1 | contig 19145 bp, 21 predicted proteins | sample RVTome_6_FD_207662 | JGI IMG/M metagenome (GOLD analysis project Ga0214472, IMG submission 207662) | Soil microbial communities from uranium-contaminated site in the Upper Colorado River Basin, Wyoming, United States - RVT140D175 | ecosystem: Environmental > Terrestrial > Soil > Contaminated >...
CTCAAATGAATTTCCATTTGAGAACTACGGCTGCCGCGGCGGGCAGGCCGAAGATGAGCAGGAATATGGGCAGCTCCTCGTTTATGGAGTATCCGGCTTTCGCCACGCCGATCCACATGTTCGCGCCCGCGATCACGAACCAGAGCGCGACGTAAGCGACAGTCGCCGCGAGCGTCGCACCGGAATAATTCGCGGAGAAGAGCCTCCCTAACAGGGCAGATGCGGCCAGTAACAGGAGCCCTGCGACAAGAAAGAGGGCGGTGCGCATGAGAGTCCTATCTATTTAGGTGGCACAGGCGGCTTCTGCACAAGTGCTTAACGTCAGCGGCCACCGGCGCGCGCCGCTTTTGCGCGCGGCCGTGTGGGCCGCTTTGTTAGACCTCGCCCTTTGCCGGCTGCGCGAATGAGCGTGCGCAGAGCTTCGTTTACAGCCGCTGAGTTCCTGAACTTCTCGTGTACGTCCGGCTCGATGACGACAACGTTGCTGCTCTCGAGGTAGCGCCTGTAGTACTTGCCTCGGACGGCGCCTGAGAAGTCGTATTCAGGCCGCATATCGGGTTCGGCGGCGCGTAGGGCTTTAGGTTTCATAGTCTTTGCAGTGGAATCTGTATTCGAGATGCTTCGGCGACGCCGCCCGTCGCCCGAAACGCGCAGCTAGCTTTTCGGCTTTTTGGCGTGCTGCGTGCCCTGCGTGCCCTCGGGCTTCTTGTAATCGCCGATCACGCTCTTCAACGGGCAGACGGAAAACGCCGGGCACTTCTTGCATCCTACGGCGAGAGCGATAGGGCAGAGGGTCATGTCATTCCTCCATCAGGGTCAGCGGGCGCGGGGGCCGCGCACCGCGGGGTTGAGCCGCTCGATGTCGGCACGCACCTGTGCCTGGCTACGCTCGTAGACGATCTCGCGCCCCAGGGCGTTGCCGGCGTAGGCGAAGCCGTTACGCGTCGGCGTGAGCGAGCAGCGCACGCTGTGCACGCCCTCGCCCAGGACGACGGTGATCACCTCCGCGCGCTTGCTGAACACCACCACCTCCAGGGTCTGCCCGGTGGCGGTGACGCGGACCTTGATTTTCTCGTCGTGCATGCCTGCACCCACTCTACAGGGTTGCACGGAAGCGCAGGTAGTCCAGGGCGCATCTTTCCGGCTCTTCCAGCATCGGCAAGTGCCCCACGCCCGGCAGCATGACCACCTCCGAGCGGATGAGGAGCATCTGCAGGATCCCGGCGCTCCCCGGATGCAGCACCCGGTCCTGCTGGCCCCAGACGATGAGCGAGGGCACGGCCAGGCCGCGGATGCGCTCTTCCACCGAGTCGGCCGAGAGCTGCTTGAAGATGCGCTCTTCGAGCGCGTGGTTGCGGATGCGCTCCTGCGCCACCACGTCGAGAAACGGCCGTGGGATCATGAGCGGCCTGGCCGTGACCAGGGAGACGAGCTGCGCGAACTCGTCCTCGTTCTTCACGATCATGGGATTCTCGCCCGAGTCGGCCATGCGCCTGCGCAGCTCGCTCGGCGGCGCGCTCCACACGCCCGCCGCGTTGAGGAGCCACAGGCTTTCCACTTCCTTCGGGTACAGGGCTGCGTAGGTCAAGGCGATGTGCCCGCCCATGGAATTGCCGCCGAGGTGCAGCTTCGATACGCCCAGTGCGCGCGCAAAAGCCCGCAGGCGTTCGGCCTGGGCGCGCGGTGCGTAGTCGGCCTGCGGCGGCTTCGCGGACTCGCCGAAGCCGGCGTGGTCGGGAACGATGACGCGGTAGTGCGGCGTGAGGTGCTTGGCGACGCGCGTGAAGTTGTCCTTGTTGGCGCCGAAGCCGTGCAGGAGGAGGAGCGGTGCGCCGCGGCCGCCCTCGAGGTAGGCGTAGCGCAGGCCGTTGGCGAGGGTGATCTCCTTTCGCTCCAGGCCGGCAAGGCGCCGCTCGTAGGCGAGCGCGCTGCGCAGCAGGCGCTCGGGCGCGGTAAAGAAGAGGTAGGCGCCGACGGCGGCTGCGGCGAGCCCGATCGCGCCGAGCGCGACCAGCCACCACTTCAGGGCGCGCATCAGCCGAAGAAGCCCACGTCCCGTGCCATCAGCGCGGCGCACAGCAGGATCAGCACGATGCCCGCGAGCTCGAGGTGCATGAGGCGCTGGAACCGCCGCCGCCGCTCGTTGCTCAGCACCGGCGCGCGCCCCTGGCGCAGAACGCCGCGCCAGGACAGGAACTCCAGCGTCGGCGGGACGGAGGCGAGGCCCACGCCGAGGAACAGTACCAGCTTGGCGAGGAACGGCCAGCTGTGAAAGTAGTAGCTGGCGCCTTTCTCGTAATAGAACACCCGCAGCAGCCCCACGAGCAGCACGACGCCCGCGGACATGCCGAACAGCATGTCGGTGAGCTGCAGGCGGCGCGCGCTGCGCAGGGTGAGCTCGCCGCGGATCAGCACGAACTCGATCGCCAGCGCCGCCACCAGCGCAAAGGCGGCGACGTGATGCACGAACGCGAAAAAAGCGCTCATGGCATGCCTGCTACTTGCGCCCGCCCACGACAAGCAGCAGCGCGCCGAGGGCGATCGCGCCCACGCCGGCCCACACCGGGACGTTGACGGATTCCTTGGCCTTCACCGAGAGCTGGATCGGGCCGAGCTTCACGTCATGACGCTCTTTCGTATACGTGAAGCTGCCATACACGAGGCCCAGGGTGCCGGCGACGATCAGGGCGATGCCGAGGATCTTCTTCATGGCGCCCATTATTCCATCCCGCGGCTCGATTCGCGCGCCCGAAAGCGCGGCCAGGCGCGCAGCCACGTGCGCTCCGCGACATAGATCACGGCCGCGCCCGCCATGCCCAGGCCGAGCGCCGCGAGCAGCAGCCCCTGGCTCTGGCGCGCGTAGGCCAGCGCGGCGAGCGCCACGCCGCCCGCGACGCTCGCCAGCACGAGAACGGTTTCCGCCCGGTGCACGTTCACCTGCAGCCGCCCGAGGCAGCGCGGGCAGTCCACGTTCATGCGCGCGATGAGGGAGCGCGCCGGCTTGCTTTTCGCAAGATCCGCGCCGCAGAGCGGACAGCGGTAGTCCATCAGCGGCCTAGAATCCGCACGACGGGCAGAGCTTGGCGTGCCGCATGGCGCGACGCTACGCCCGCGCAACGGCGCAGGCAACTCCGGATACCCGCGCGGCTTGTTTGCCAAGCCCGTCGTGGGGGGGTTGTGCATAATTGCGCTGTGCGGATTAACTGGATATTCGGACGAAAAACGAGTGGCAGCCGCGCGGGGCCGATCGCGCTCGCTAACAGTCACTATAAAACGGGGCGTCTAGCCGAGGCGGAGGCGGTGTTGCGCGAACTGCTTGCCGCCGACGCCGGCCTGCACGAAGCCCAGTATGTTCTTGGCCATGTGCTGCGGGACAGCGGGCGGCTGGACGAGGCAGTGGCCAGCTATCGAAGGGCGATCGCACTGAAAGCGGATTTTGCAGACGCCTATATCGCCTGGGGGAACGTGCTCAACGACCACGGCAAGCCGGACGAAGCCGCGGCGCTCTACCTCGAAGCGATCAAGCACGACCCGGACATGCCGGACGCGTACGCGAATCTTGGCAATTCGCTTCAATACATGGGGCAGCTCGATCGGGCGATCATCTGCTACCAGCAGGCGCTTACACTCGATGCAGGCCACACCATGGCGCATCTGAATCTCGGCAACGCGTATGGCGCCATGAATCGACCTGACGAGGCGTCAGCATGCTTTCGCAAAGCGCTCGCGCTCGACGGCGACTTTGTCGAGGCACGTTGGGCGCTGGCGATGTCGCAGATTCCGGCGGTATGCATGACAGACGAGGAGCCGGCGCTACGTCGGGCGGCATTCGCGAAGGAGTTGGGAGAGCTGCGTGCCTGGTTCGGCGCGCGTGGCGCGGCAAACGGCGCTAGAGCGGTAGGAAGTCAGCAGCCGTTCTTCCTGGCATACCAAGAGGAGAACAATCGGGATTTGCTGGGTCAGTACGGCGAGCTGTGCGCGCACCTCATGCACGATTGGGCGAGTCGGCAAGGCGTTGCGCCCCTAACGCGGCGCCAAGGCTCGGGAAAGGTGCGGGTCGGGGTTGTCTCGGAGTACTTCTGGAATCATTCGGTGTGGAGCGCAATCGTAAAGGGTTGGTTTGAACAGATCGACACCAGCCGCTTCGAATTGCACGCGTTCCACCTCGGGTCACGGCAGGACGAAGAGACATTGTTTGCGAAGCAATACGCTGCCAGCTTCGAGGAGGGCAGCCGTGGCCTGCGCCCGTGGGCCCAAGCCATACTCGACCGGCGGCCCGATGTCCTGATTTATCCCAACATCGGCAACGATCCCACGGCGCTAAAGCTCGCGAGCCTGCGCCTTTCGCCGGTCCAGGTTACCAGTTGGGGCCATCCTGAGACCACGGGGCTGCCAACCCTGGACTACTTTCTCTCTTCGCAGGCCATGGAACCCGTGGGCGCGCAGCAACACTATACGGAAAAGCTGGAGTGCCTTCCGCACCTGGGCACCTACTACCGTCCAGGGAAAACAATCGCCGTAGACCCTCAACTGGACAAGTTGGGTCTGGATGAGGGCCTGCCGATCTTGCTTTGCCCCGGCACGCCGTTCAAGTATGCGCCTCGATACGACCGCATCATCGTCGAAATTTGCCGCCGGCTTGGGCGCTGCCAGATACTGTTTTTCGAACATGAAAGCCGCAGGTATCTGACGGACAAGCTCAAGCAACGCCTGGAGGCAGCGCAGGCGGGTGCCGGGATGCGCTTTAACGAGCACATCATCTTCGTTCCGTGGCTCGATCGGGCTCGCTACTACGGACTGATGCAGCGCGCCGACGTGCTGCTGGATTCCGTCGGGTTCTCCGGATTCAATGTCGCCATTCAGGCCATCGAATGTTGCTTGCCGATAGTGGCTTGGGAGGGCCGTTTTCTGCGCGGCCGGCTGGCGAGCGGCATCCTCAAGCGCATGGATATGCCTCACCTCGTGGCACGGTCTGAGCACGAGTATGTCACGATCGCGGCACGCCTCGCCCGTGACAAGGAGTACCGTGACGTCGTGCGCACGCAGATACTTGAGCGGCGGGCGCTGCTGTTCGAGGACGCAGCCCCGGTGCGTGCGATGGAAGATTTCCTTGCGGGCGCAGCGGCGGGACGAGCCTACGCAGAGCGTAGGCCGTAGAGCAGGGTGATGTTGATGCGGCGGCTCAGGTAGCCTTCGCGGAACCGTGGCCGGTCCGTGGCGTGGAACAGATCGGAGTCGAATATAACGGCCCGGTTCGCTCTGTAGGGAACGCACACCGGAACGCTGCCAACCGAATTCAGGTAATCGAGGATCGCCTGCGAGTCGTTATTGAATCTGGCGAAACCCCAATCTCTTGGCGCATCGTGCGTGTAGACCAGCAGACCGCCGTGCTCGGAGTCGAGGTTGGCCTCGTCCTCCGTGATCCAGAAGTTGACGTTGACCGCGGCTTCATCCGCGTGCACGCCCAGCCCGGGCAGCGTGCTGTCGCATTTGTAGCCCCACATCATCTGCAGAGGCTTGCCCTGGATCACGCGCGGCAGCTTCTCGCGCAGCTCCCAGGCCAGGCGCAGCAGGAGTCTGGAGCAGAAGCCGTCGTAGAAGTAGCTGCCCAGATACCCGGGTTTGATATTGTTCCAGAAGGTGCTTTCTCTGCAGAAACGGCGCACCAATCGCATGGCGGCTGGCGTCAGTAGTCCGTCGCAGACCACCAGGTTTGGCTGGGCGGCGAGATAGCGGTCCTCGATCTCGCGGCAATCGAGCCCCGGGTCGATTAGAGATTCCTCGGGCTGGACATCGTCGCTTATGAACATCGGACGCTTGTAGGTACGCGCGACCAGCGGGTGTCGCGCGGGATCGAACGCCTCAAGCGAGAATGCGTCGACCCGTCCACGGATCTCTTCGTAAAGCGCCCGATAATCGGCCAGCACATCGCGATAGGCCGGCGGCAACTTTTCCAGGCCGAGCAAATAAGCGATTTGCTCGCAGTCGTGCCGAATCTTGATTTCATTGACTGCCATGTCCATCGGCGCGAAGCGCGGGTGGTGATCGAGGACGAGCTGCGCCGCCAAATCGCCGGTCCAAGGCTCGCCCCGCCTGAGGGCGGCACACCGGACAAAGCTTGCACTCGCCGCATCCAGGTCGCCGCGCTCGAAGTGTGCCAGGCCGAGATTGAAATGCGACTGCGAGTGTGCTGGCTGGAGCAGCAGGGCGCGCTGGAAGTAGGTGGCCGCCTCAGCATGACGCCGCAAATCATTCAATGCCGCCCCTAACATGCACAACGCGTCGGCGTTGTCGGGATCGTCGGCAACAATCTGGCTGAAATGATCGATCGCTTCCGTGTGCCTGCCGAGCGACAGGCACAGCGCACCCACCGTCATGTGCAGCGCCTTCGCGGGTGCGCCCAGCGCCAGCGCCTTTTCGTAAGCCGCCAGGGCTTCGCCTTGCCTGCCGGCCTTGCGTAGCGTCTCGCCCAGCGCATCCCAAGCTTGCGCGGAGCCGGGATCCATCTCCGTTAGCGCGCGCCGCAAGGCCGCCGCTTTCTGAAAGTCGTTGGCGGATTCCGCTACGCGAGCGGCGCTGCGCAGGGATTCCTGCTTGGATGTCCCGGACAGGCCGAGGAGCTTCTTCAGCATGGCATGCTCGCCCCCGTGCCCGAGTGCTGCGCCGGGCAGCGACGTCCTTTAGACGATGTCCAGGTGCTCGATGCCCTTGGACAGATCCTTGTCCTTGGCTTCCTTGCCGTGCAGCTTGATGGCGAGGCGCACCTCGTTGGTCGAGTCGGCGAACCGGAGCGCGTCCTCGTAGCCGATGCGCCCCTGCTCGTAGAGATCGAACAGGGCCTGGTCGAAGGTCTGCATGCCGAGCTCCTTCGATTTTTTCATGATTTCCTTGATCTCGTGCACCTCGCCCTTGAAGATCAGGTCGGAAATCAGCGGCGAGTTGAGCAGCACCTCCACGGCGGCGGCGCGCCCGCGCCCCTCCTTCACCGGGATGAGGCGCTGCGAGATCACCGCCTTCAGGTTGAGCGACAGGTCCATGAGCAGCTGCTGGCGCCGCTCCTCCGGGAAGAAGTTGATGATGCGGTCCATCGCCTGGTTGGAGTTGTTGGCGTGCAGCGTGCCCAGGCAAAGGTGCCCGGTCTCGGAGAAGGCGATGGCGTGCTCCATCACCTCGCGGTCGCGGATCTCGCCGATGAGGATCACGTCGGGCGCCTGGCGCAGCGTGTTCTTCAGCGCCGCCTCCCAGGAATCGGTGTCCACTCCCACCTCGCGCTGCGTGATGATGCAGTTCCTGTGCGGGTGCACGTACTCCACCGGGTCCTCGATGGTGATGATGTGGCCGTGCGAGTGCTCGTTGCGGTAGCCGATCATCGCCGCGAGCGAGGTCGATTTTCCGGACCCCGTGCCGCCGACGAAGATGACGAGGCCCCGCTTGGTCATCGCCACGTCCTTCAGCACCGGGGGGAGCTTGAGATCCTCGAAGTTCGGGATGGTGGTGGTGATGACGCGCAGCACCATGCCGACGTAGCCCTGCTGCACGAAGCAGTTGACGCGGAAGCGCCCGATGCCCGCCGGGTTGATGGCGAAATTGCACTCCTTCTTCGACTCGAACTCGGCGGCCTGCTTGTCGTTCATGATCGAGCGCGTGAGCATCGAGGTGTGCTGGGGGGACAGGCCCTGCTGCGACACCGGCGTCATCTTGCCGTCGATCTTCATCGCCGGCGGGTAGCCGGTGGTGATGAACAGGTCCGAGCCCTTCTTCGCGACCAGGGCGCGCAGCAGGTCGTACATGAATTTGGTGGCTTGTTCGCGTTCCATCGCGTTCTCCTAGGCTGTGCTCCCGGGCTCAGCCGGCAAAGTTGTCCTTGTTCATGGCCTTGCCGCGCGCCTCGCCCATCGACACCACGTTGCGCCGCACGAGGTCCTGCAGGGTCTGGTCCAGCGTCTGCATGCCGATCTGCGCCCCGGTCTGGATGGCGGAATACATCTGCGCGATCTTGTTCTCGCGGATCAGGTTGCGGATCGCGGGGGTGCCGATCATGATCTCGTGCGCCGCCACGCGCCCCGCGCCGTCCTTGGTCTTGAGCAGCGTCTGCGAGATCACCGCGCGCAGGGATTCGGAGAGCATGGCGCGCACCATCTCCTTCTCCGCCGCCGGGAACACGTCGACGATGCGGTCCACCGTCTTCGCCGCCGACGAGGTGTGCAGCGTGCCGAACACCAGGTGGCCCGTTTCCGCGCCGGTCAGCGCCAGGCGGATGGTCTCGAGGTCGCGCATCTCGCCCACCAGGATCGAGTCCGGGTCCTCGCGCAGCGCGCTGCGCAGCGCGTTGGAGAACGACAGCGTGTGCGGGCCGACCTCGCGCTGGTTGATCAGGCACTTCTTCGATTCGTGCACGAATTCGATCGGGTCCTCGATGGTGAGGATGTGGCCTTCCTCGTTCTCGTTGATGTGGTTGACCATCGCCGCGAGGGTGGTGGACTTGCCCGAGCCGGTGGGCCCGGTCACCAGCACGATGCCGCGCGGGTACTCGGAGATCTCGGTGAAGATCTTCGGGCACTTGAGCTCCTCCAGCGACAGCACCTTGGTCGGGATGGTGCGCAGCACCGCGGCCGCGCCGCGCTGCTGCACGAAGGCGTTGACGCGAAAGCGCGCCAGGTTCGGCACGGCGAAGGAGAAGTCGCACTCCAGGTTCTCCTCGTAGAATTTCCTCTGCCCGTCGTTCATGATGTCGTAGATCATCCCGTGCACGTCCTTGTGCTCGAGGGCCGGCACGTTGATGCGCTTGACGTCGCCATGCACGCGTACCATCGGCGGCAGGCCCGAGGACAGGTGCAGGTCCGAAGCTTTGTTCTTGACGACAAACGCAAGCAATTCAGTGAGATCCATTACAATCCCCCGCCAGACGAGTGGGCAAAGTATGGGGTCAATCGCGGAGAACTTGCAAGCAGTGAAGTCACGCATTGCCGCTGCCGCCCGCGCCGCCGGACGCGAGCCGGGCGCGGTGACGCTGCTCGCGGTGTCCAAGACCCACGCGCCGGCGCTCGTGCGCCAGGCCTACGCCGCCGGCCAGCGCGCCTTCGGCGAGAACTACGTCCAGGAAGCGCTCGACAAGATGGCGCAGCTCGCCGGGCTGCCGCTGGAATGGCACCTCGTGGGGCCGCTCCAGAGCAACAAGACGCGCGCGGTGGCCGAGCGCTTCGGCTGGGTGCACACCGTGGACCGTGAAAAAGTCGCGCGACGCCTCTCCGAGCAGCGCCCGGCGGGCATGGCGCCGCTCAATGTCCTGGTCCAGGTGAATGCCTCGGGTGAGGCGTCCAAGAGCGGCGTCGCACCGGCGGATGTGGCGGCGCTTGCGGCGGCGATCGCGGCGATGGGGAACCTGCGCCTGCGGGGACTGATGGCGATCCCGGAGCCGGGCGCGCCGCAGTCGCGCTTTCGCGAGATCGGCGAGCTGTTCCAGGGACTGCAGGGCGAACTCGGTCTGGACACGCTGTCGCTCGGCATGAGCGACGACATGGAGGCGGCGATCGCCGCGGGCTCGACGATGGTGCGCGTGGGCACGGCGATCTTCGGGGCGCGGCGCAAGGTGAAGGACGCCGCGTGAAAATCGCCTTCATCGGCGGCGGCAACATGGCGAGCGCGCTGATCGGCGGGCTGATGGCGAAGGGTGCGCGCGCGAGCGCTTTCTGCGTGGTCGAGCCCCTGCCCGCGGCGCGCCGGCGCCTCGCCGTGAAGTTCAAGGTGCGCGCGAGCGCCGCGCCGGATGCGCGCACGCTCGCCGCGGATACGCTGGTGCTGGCGGTGAAGCCGCAGGACATGCGCGCCGCCGTGGCGCCGCTGGTTGGGAGGCTGAGCGGCAAGCTCGTCATCAGCATCGCCGCCGGCATCCGCCTGCACGATCTGGCGCGCTGGCTCGGCGGGCACGCGAAGCTCATCCGCTGCATGCCCAATACGCCGGCGCTGATCGGCGCGGGTGTCACCGGGCTGTACGCGCCGCCGCGCGTGAGCGCGGCCGAAAAGCGCCGCGCCGAGCGCATCCTCGGGGCAGTGGGCGCCACCGTCTGGGTGAAGGACGAGGCGCTGCTCGATGCGGTGACCGCCGTTTCGGCGAGCGGGCCCGCGTACGTGTTCTGGTTCATCGAGCAGCTGGCGGCGTCCGCCGAGTCGCTCGGTCTCGCCCCGGAGGTCTCGCGCCGGCTTGCGCTGCAGACGGTGCTCGGCTCCGCGCAGCTCGCGGCGCGCAGCAAGGAGCCGCCCGCCCTCCTGCGCGAGCGCGTCACCTCCAAGGGCGGCACCACCGCGGCGGCGCTCGCGGTGTTCGAGGAGGCGCGCCTCGCCGAGCATTTCCGGCGCGCGGTCGAGGCCGCGAGCCGGCGCGGCGCGGAGCTCGGCGAGCTCCTGGGCAGGGACTGATGTTCGTCCAGATCGGCCAGTTCCTCGTCGACGTCGTCGCCAGCTTCTTCGTGTTCACCCTGCTGGCGCGGTTCCACTTCCAGTGGCTGCGCGTGCCGTTCCGCAACCCGATCGGCGAGTTCATGATCGCGGTAAGCAACTGGATCGTGCTGCCGGCGCGCCGCGTGGTGCCGCCGCTCGCGGGGCTGGACATCGCCACGCTGATCGCCGCCTGGCTGCTGCAGGCCCTGGCGCTCACCCTGCTGATCGCGATGGCGGGGGGCGCGAGCTCGATGCTGGTCTTCGTCGCCTCCGCCTTCGATCTCGTGCGCTACAGCCTGTACATCCTCGTCTTCGCGGTGGTCGTGCAGGCGGTGCTGTCCTGGGTGAATCCCCATTCGCCGGTGCAGTATCTGTTCGACGCCATGACGCGCACCTTTCTGCGGCCGATCCGGCGCGTGCTGCCGCTGCTGGGCAGCGTCGACCTGTCGCCGCTGGTGCTGCTGGTGCTCCTGCAGATTGCGCTCATCGCGCTTGCGCACCTGCGCACAGCGGTATGGAGCGCGCTCTGAGCGGCCGCAGGGTGCTGGAGCTGCACGTGCAGCCGGGCGCGTCGCGCTCGGAGTTTGCCGGGCGGCACGGCGAGCGCATCAAGGTCAGGCTGGCGGCGCGGGCGGTGGACGGCAAGGCCAACCTGGCACTGGTCGAGTTCCTGGCAGAGCATTTCCAGGTCCCGAAGCGCAGCGTGCGCATCGAATCGGGACTGAGGTCGCGCCACAAGCGCGTCGTTATCGAGATTGCGTAGTCCTGGGGAAGCGGATTTCCTCGGGGTAGGGGTAGACGTCCTCCTCGTCGCCGGCGCGCAGGCGCGCCTGCTTGCCGGCCCAGAACTGCGGGTCCATGAGATCGGCGTGGCGCTGGAGGAAGATCTCGCGCGCCCGCGGGTCGCTTACCAGGAAGTGCGCGAACTGCTCCGGGAACACGTCGTGCGGCCCCACCGAGTAGTAGGGCTCGGCCGACATTTCGTCCTCGATCGAGCGCGGCGGCGGGATGCGCCGGAAGTTGCAGTCGATCATGTGAGCGATCTCGTCGTAGTCGTAGAACACCACGCGGTTGTGGCGCGTGACGCCGAAGTTCTTCAGCAGCATGTCGCCGGGGAAGATGCCGGCGCCGGCCAGCTCCTTGATGGCGTAGCCGTACTCGTGCAGCGCCTGGCGCATGCGCGCCGCGTCGCCGTCCGCGCCGGCCTCCGCCAGGTAGAGGTTCAGGGGCTGCATGCGGCGCTCGATGTACACGTGGCGGATGACCACCTGGTCGCCCTCGATCTCGATGTTGGACGCGGCCTCGGCCTTGAGCTCCTCGAGAAGCGCCGGGTCGAAGCGCTCCAGCGGCAGCGCCACCAGCGAGTACTCCAGGGTGTCAGCCATGCGCCCGACGCGGTCGTGCATTTTCACCAGCTGGTACTTGTCCTTCACCGTCTGCCGGTCCATTTCCTTGGGCGGCGCGAAGCGGTCGCGGATGATCTTGAACACGTACGGGAAGGAGGGCAGCGTGAACACGAGCATCACCATGCCCTTGATTCCCGGCGCGACGACGAAATTGTCCGAGGAGTGCTTCAGGTGGTAGAACAGGTCGCGGTAGAACAGGGTCTTGCCCTGCTTGGCGAGCCCCACGCTCATGTACAGCTCGGCGCGCGGCTTGCGCGGCATCAGCTGGCGCAGGAACGAGACGTAGGCCGCGGGCACCTCCATGTCGACGAAGAAGTAGGCGCGCGCGAACGAGAACAGGATGATGAGCTGGTCGGCGTCGAGCAGCAGGGCGTCGAGGTAGAGCTCGCCGCGCGCGTTCTGCAGGATGGGCACCGCGAAGGGCACTTCCTCGGCCCCGTTCACGATCTTGCCCACGGCGTAGGCGGCCTTGTTGCGGAAAAACAGCGACCCCAGCACCTGGATCTGCAGGCTCGGGCGCGCGCGCGAGGGACGCGGAAAGCGCGCGCGCAGCGCGCGCAGCACGCCCCTCAGGTCGCGGTGCAGGTCCTCCCAGGGATTGCCGAGGCCGAAGCTGCGGACGATGGCGGCGAGCGTCTTGCGCAGCCCCTTCCTCAGCGGGTAGGAGCTGCGGTACGCGGGCTCGTCGCCCTCGAGATGCTCGGTGGCCACCGCGGGGCGCCAGAAGATGAACTCGTTGCGGTAGTAGCGCCGGTGCAGCACCTGGCAGGCGACCGAGTTGTAGAAGGTCTCGGCGCACTCGGGCTGCCGGTGCTCGTGCAGCAGCGGGATGTAGGCGAGCTTGATCGCCGGCCACAGCGACTCGTCGGTCTCGGCCTCGGGAAAGCGCGACCGCACGGCGTCCACCGCCTCGTGCACGCGCCGGTCGTACATGAGGATGCGCTCGCGCGCCAGCTCGCGCATCGCCGCCCAGTCGGCGCGCTCGAACAAATGCTTCGCGCGCGCCGAGGCCTCGCGGAAAAGGCCGTAGTGCCGATCGAATCCGGCGAGGATGGCGCGCGCCACCTCGGCGGCGCGCTCGCCGCGCGCCGCATGGATGGGCAGAACCTTCGCCGGCGCCGTCAAATCAGGCGGCCTTCTTCCTCGATTGCGTCAGGGCGTCCTCGCCGAAGAACTGCTCGTCCTCGGTCGAGCCGTGCAGCGCCGTGGTCGAGGCCTTGCCGGCGGTGACCACCTGCGTGACCTGGTCGAAGTAGCCGGTGCCGACCTCGCGCTGGTGCTTGACCGCGGTGAATCCCTTGTCGGCGGCGGCGAATTCCTTCTCCTGCAGCGCGACGAAGGCGCTCATGTTGTCGCGCGCGTAGCCGTGCGCCAGCTCGAACATCGAGTAGTTGAGCGAGTGAAAGCCCGCCAGGGTGATGAACTGGAACTTGTAGCCCATGGCGCCGAGCTCGCGCTGGAACCTGGCGATGGCGTCGTCGTCGAGGTTTCGCTTCCAGTTGAACGACGGCGAGCAGTTGTAGGCGAGCATCTTCCCCGGGTACCGCTTGCGGATGCCCTCGGCAAACTTCTTCGCGAACGCGAGGTCCGGCGTGCCGGTCTCGCACCACACCATGTCGGCGTACTCGGCGTAGGCGAGCCCGCGCGCGAGCGCCTGCTCGAAGCCCTTCTTCGTGCGGTAGAAGCCCTCCGCGGTGCGCTCGCCGGTGAGGAACGGCTTGTCGTTCTCGTCCACGTCGGTGGTGACGAGGTCGGCGGCTTCCGCGTCGGTACGTGCAAGCAGCACCGTGGGTACGCCCATCACGTCGGCCGCGAGGCGCGCGGCAATCAGCTTCTGCACCGCCTCCTGCGTCGGCACCAGTACCTTGCCGCCCATGTGGCCGCATTTTTTCACCGAGGCGAGCTGGTCCTCGAAGTGCACGCCCGCGGCGCCGGCCTCGATCATGGCTTTCATCAGCTCGAATGCATTCAGCACGCCGCCGAACCCCGATTCCGCGTCGGCGACGATGGGGGCGAACCAGTCCACGTCGCCTTTGCCTTCCATGGTCTGGATCTGGTCCTGGCGCATGAGCGCGTTGTTGATGCGCTTCACCAGCGTCGGCACCGAGGACACCGCGTACAGCGACTGGTCGGGATACATGGAGAGCGAGTCGTTGGCATCCGCGGCCACCTGCCAGCCCGAGAGGTAGATCGCGGGCACGCCGGCTTTCACCTGCTGCATGGCCTGGTTGCCGGTCAGCGCGCCGAGCGAGTTCACGAAAGCTCGCTCGCGGCACAGCTTCCACAGCTTTTCCGCGCCCAGTTTCGCGAGCGTGTGCTCGATCTTCACGCTGCCGCGCAGCCGCACCACGTCCTCGGCCCGGTAGCCGCGCTTCACGCCCTGCCAGCGCGGGTTTTCGGCCCAGTCCTTGTTCAGTGCGGCGATTTCCGGGTCAGGTTTCTGCATGGGATTCCTTGGCGTGGGTTGAAGGAAGCGTCCCATCGACCATAGCCCAGAAAAATGGCGCGCAGCAACAAATTGGTAGCTGCCGCGTTAGTATTACAAAAACAATGATTTACAGGTACTTAGGCCAGCATCGTTTCACGATACGGACGCCGATTTCAAAACCGTGCTGCTACGCAATACTCAAGTCTGAACGAGCTTGCGATGCCGGTGGATGCTCATGAGCAGGCCGATGCCAACAAACAGCGTCGCCAGCGCGGTGCCGCCGTAGGAGATGAAGGGCAGCGGCACGCCCACGACCGGCAGGATGCCGGCCACCATGCCCATGTTGACGAACGCGTAGGTGAAGAACATGAGCGTCACCGCGCCGGCGAGCAGCCGCCCGAACAGCGTCGCCGCCTGCGCCGCGATGGCGAGGCCGCGCGCGATGACCACCGCGTACAGCGCGAGCAGCGCCATGTTGCCCACCAGCCCGAACTCCTCGGAGAACACGGCGAAGATGAAATCGGTGTGGCGCTCGGGGATGAATTCGAGGTGCGTCTGCGAGCCGTTCAGCCAGCCCTTGCCGGCGATGCCGCCGGAGCCCACCGCGATGGTCGACTGGATGGTGTGGTAGCCCGCGCCGAGCGGATCCTGCGACGGGTCGAGCAGCGTGAGGATGCGGCGTCGCTGGTAGTCGTGCATCAGGCCCCACAGCGGAAAGAGGCTCCCCAGCGCGAGCACGGCCAGACCCGCGAGCAGCTTCCAGCCGACGCCGGCGAGGAAGATGACGTAAAAGCCCGCCGCGGCGACGAGCAGCGCCGTGCCGAGGTCGGGCTGGCGCGCGATCATCGCCACCGGCAGCGCGAGCAGCACGCCGGCGACGGCGAAATCGCGCAGGCGGATGGCGCCTTCGTTGCGATGGAAGTACCACGCCAGCATCATCGGCACGGCGATCTTCATCATCTCCGAGGGCTGGAAGCGCATCACGCCGAGATTGAGCCAGCGGCGGGCGCCGTTCACCACCTCGCCGCCCAGCGCCACGGCGACGAGCAGGGCGATGCCCGCGCAGTACGCGGGCAGGGCGAGGCGCGCGAGCGTCTGCGGCGGCACCTGCGCCACCGCCCACATGGCGGCGAGGGCCACGGCGAGGTTGGCGAGCTGGCTCGCCACGCGCGAGGCGTTCTCGTAGCTCGCGGAGTACAGCACGCCGAGGCCCAGCAGGCTGAGCGCCATCGCCAGCGCGAAGAGCGGCGGGTCGATGCCCTCGGCCAGGCGCGCGCGCAGGCGCCGCAGGGGATAGCCGGCGATCTCCATCAGTCGCTCTCCGCGTCGCTTGGCACGTTGGCCTCGGGCACGCGGCGCCGCGGCGCCGCCGGCAGCTTGCCGAGGAGAAAGTAGTCGAGCACCGTGCGCGCGATCGGCGCGGCGGTGCGCGCGCCGAAGCCGCCGTTCTCCACCAGCACGGCGAGCGCGATCTTCGGCCCCTCGAGCGGCGCGAAGGCGATGTACAGCGAATGGTCGCGCAGGCGCTCCTCGACCTTGTCCTCCTCGTACTTCTCGCCCTGCTTGAGGGCGATCACCTGCGCCGTGCCGGTCTTGCCGCCGCTCGTGTACTGGGCGCCGGCGAAGGAGCGCGCGGCGGTGCCCTCGGTGTTGACGCCGGCCATGGCCTGCTTGACGAAGGCGACGTGTTCGGGCTGCAGCTGCACCTGGCGCACGAGCTGCGGCTCGAAGTAGCGACGCTCGCCGGTGCGCGGATTGTCCACGTGCGACACCAGGCGCGGCCGGAACATGGCGCCGTTGTTGGCGAGGGTCGCCAGCGCCTGCGCCAGTTGCAACGGCGTATAGGCGTTGTAGCCCTGGCCGATGCCGATGGAGATGGTCTCGCCCGCGTACCACCGCTGCTGCTCGGGGCGGGAAAAGCGCGCGAGCTTCCACTGCGGCGAGGGCAGCACGCCCGCGGCCTCGCCCTCGAGGTCGATGCCGGTGCGCGCGCCGAAGCCGAAACGCTTCATGAAGCCGGCGATGGCGTCGATGCCCATGTCGTTGGCGAGCATGTAGTAGTACACGTCGGAGGAGAGGACGATCGACTTGTACATGTCCACGGTGCCGTGGCCGCCGCGCTTGGAGTCGCGGAAGCGCCGGTCGCCGAATATGAAGTAACCCGGATCGGAGATGGTGGTGCGCGGCGTGCGCTTGCCGAGCTCCAGCGCGGCGAGCGCCATGTACGGCTTGAAAGTCGAGCCCGGCGGGTACAGCCCGGCGATGGCGCGATTGTTGAGCGGCCGATCGGGGGAGCTCATGAGCTCCTCCCAGCTCTGCGGGTCGATGCCGTCTACGAACAGGTTCGGGTCGTAGCCGGGCTTGGAGACGAACGCGAGCACGCCGCCGGTGGCGGGCTCGATCGCCACCAGCGCGCCGCGCCACTTGCCGAAGGCGCGCTCGGCCACTTCCTGCAGGCGAATGTCCAGGGTGAGCGCGACGTTGTTGCCGGGCTGCGCCGGCGTAGGGGGCTGCAGGGTCTGGATGCCGCGGTCGGCGGCGCGGCCGGCAGCGTCGATCTCGACGCGCTCGAAGCCGGTGACGCCGTGCAGCTCCTGCTGGTAGCTCGCCTCGATGCCCGCCTTGCCGATGTAGTCGGTGCCGCGGTAGTTGGCGGCGACCTCCATTTCCTCGAGCTGCTCGAGGTCGCTCGTGGTGATGCGCCCGATGTAGCCGATGACGTGCGACGCGACCTCGCCGTAGGGATACCTGCGGAACAGCCGCGCCTTGATGTCGACGCCGGTGAAGCGCCAGCGGTTGGCGGCAATGCGCGCCACCTCTTCGTCGGAGAGCCGCGTGCGGATCGGCAGGCTCTCGGCGTTCTTCGTCTCCTGCAGCAGTTTCCTGAAGCGCGCGCGGTCGCGCGGCTGGATGTCGACGAAGGCCGCGAGCTCGGCGATGGTGCCCTCCAGGTCGCGCACCCGCGCCGGGAAGATCTCCAGCGTGTAGGCGAGGTAGTTGCTCGCCAGCACCTCGCCGTTGCGATCGAGGATCAGGCCGCGGTTGGGAGGCAGCGGCACGATGGCGATGCGGTTCTCCTCCGCCTTGGCGCTGTAGGCGTCGTGCTGCAGCACTTGCAGCCAGACGAAGCGCGCCAGGAGCAGCGCGAAGGCGACGAGCACCGCGAGGCCGGCTGCGCCCAGGCGCACCTGGAAGGCGCGCAGCTCGCGCTCTGTGTTCCTGAGCTCGGCGAATCTCATAGCGGCCGGTGCTCGTCGAGCAGCGCGGGCCGGCGCTGCGGCAGAAGCAGGACCCAGGTCACCACGGGCCACAGCAGCGCCGCGAACGCCGGACCGGCGGCGAGCGACCAGCCCGGAAACTCGGCGCCCGCGGCGAGGCGTACACCGAGCGCCACCGCCTGCGCGCCTTCGAGCAGCAGCAGCACGTGCAGCATCTGCCCCCACAGGTCCAACCACAGGATGCGGCGCGAAAGGCCGATGGCGGCGAAGGCGAGCGCCGAGTAGGCGAGCGCGTGCTGCCCGAGAAGCACGCCGTTGCCCGCGTCCACCAGGAGGCCCAGCGCCCAGCCGGTGGCCAAACCTACTCGCCGCGGCAGGCGCACGCACCAGAAAGCGAGCGTCAGGGCGACGAAGTCCGGCGCCAGCGTGACGTCGGGCCAGGGCATGAAATCGAGCAGCAGCGCGCCGACGAACGACGCGACGACGGTGCCGGTGCGCACCGGCATCAGGATGTGCTGCGGGCGCTCAGGAGCCATCGGGGAGCGGCTTTCGCGCGCGCCGCGTCTTCGCGCCCTTGCGCTCGGCGGCAGCGTCGGGATAGGCGGGCGGGCGCGCGCCGGCCGAGAGCAGCAGCGCGTAGCGGCCGCGCTCGATGCCGGCGACGGGCTGCGCCAGCACGCGCGCGAACGTGTAGGAAGCGTCGCGCTCGACGCGCACCACCTCGGCGACCGGAAGCCCCGGGGGATAGGTGCCGTCGATGCCCGAGGTGACGAGCAGGTCGCCGCCCTCGACGTCGGCGTTCGCCGACATGTAGCGCAGCTCCAGGAGCCCCGAGGCGCCGCCGCCGAAGGCGATGGCGCGCAGCCCGTTCCTCAGCACCTGCACCGGGATCGCCTGGCTCTTGTCGGTGAGCAGCGTTACTTCGGAGACGAACGCATGGGCGCGCGTCAGCTGGCCGATGACGCCGACGTCGTCGACCACCGGAGAGCCCGGGCGCGCGCCGTGCTGCGCGCCGCGGTCGACGATCACCTTGCGCGCGTAGGGATCGCGTCCCGAGTACAGGATCTCGGCGGGCAGCGTCTTTCTTTCCGGGCGCTCGGCGGCGCCGATCAGGCGGCGCAGGTTGGAGGCCTCGGCCGCAGCGGACTCGAAGCGCTGCGCGTCGAGCGCCGAGGCGAGTAGCCGCGCGCGCAGCTCCTCGTTTTCCGCGCGCAGATGCGCCTGGCTGGCGAAATAGCCGGCGACGCCTTCGGCGATCACCACGGGCAGGCGCGCCGCCTGCTGGATCGGATAGGCGGCGAGCGCCAGCACGCTACGAACGGCCTCGGCGTAGCCGAAGCGCGCATCGAGCACCAGAAGCGTCAGCGAGAGCGAAGCGAAGAACGCGAGCCGGACGAGGGGAGCGGGGCCGCGTACGAAGAAGGGCGGGGGCGTGTGCTCCATCGCGGGCAGGGGGCGGCGCGGGAGCGGCGCCCCCTTGCTCTAGTCGTTGGTGAAGATCGGGCCGAAGTACTCCATCTGCTCGAGCGCTTTGCCCGAGCCGCGCACCACGGAGGTGAGCGGCTCGTCGGCGACGATCACGGGCAAGCCCGTCTCCTCCATGAACAGGCGGTCGAGGTCCCGCAGCAGCGCGCCGCCGCCGGTGAGCACCATGCC
>Ga0214472_10002648_pt1 | contig 19138 bp, 15 predicted proteins | sample RVTome_6_FD_207662 | JGI IMG/M metagenome (GOLD analysis project Ga0214472, IMG submission 207662) | Soil microbial communities from uranium-contaminated site in the Upper Colorado River Basin, Wyoming, United States - RVT140D175 | ecosystem: Environmental > Terrestrial > Soil > Contaminated >...
CAGCACCGCCCCCGGCCGGCGCGGCGAGCGGAGCGGGATTCACTCCCGCGGAGCGAGCGGGGGTTCAAGGGGGTGCGACGCAGCACCGCCCCCGGCCAGAGCGGCGAGCGGAGCGGGATTCACTCCCGCGGAGCGAGCAGGGGTTCAAGGGGGTGCGACGCAGCACCGCCCCCGGCCGGAGCGGCGAGCGGAGCGGGATTCACTCCCGCGGAGCGAGCAGGGGTTCAAGGGGGTGCGACGCAGCACCCCCTTGCTCAATAGAAGATCCGGAACACCATGCGCTCGCGTACCTTGACGGGTACGCGCTCGCTTCCGCGCTTACCGGGCTCGAACCGCCAGTACGGGAGCAGGGCGCGGACGCGCTGCTCGTCCTCGCTGCCCAGCGCGGTGAGCAGGCGCGCGTCGTAGAACCGGCCGTCGGCGCCGACCACGCCCTCGACCTCCACCTCGCCCTCGTGGCGGACCCGGCGGGCCGCGTCGTGCCGGACGGTGTCGAACCACAGCAGCCGCACGGGACGCCCGGTGATGAGGTGGTCGGGGGTGGGCTCGGCCGGAGGCTTGCCCGGGGCGATGTCGAACGCCACGCCTTGCTCGCGCATGTAGGCCTCGGGCGTCTGCAGCACCTGGCCGAGAGGTCCATCGAGGTCCGCGGTGGCGGCGGCGGCATCGAAGCCGGTCACGGTGAGGACGGCCTGCGTCTGATCGTCGCCGCAGCGCTCCTGGCGCGCGCCGCGACGGGCCAGGCGCGGCCGGCCCAGGGGTTGGAGGGTGACCACCGCCGTCCCCCGGTCGAAGCGGGCCTGGCGCACCTCGGCCACCACGTCGCAGTCGCCGCGGGCCGAGGCGAGCTCGGCGCGCTTCAACGTCGGCTTGGGGGCGTCGCCGACGCGGCGCAGGATGACCGTGCGTCCCACGTACCCCGCGAGCGGGTCCGGACGCGCCGGGCCCGCGGCCGCCTGCGGTCCGCGCGGCGCCGCCGACTTGCAGCCCGCGCCTCCCGTCAAGACCACCGCCAGGCCCGCCAGCGCCATGCCCAGCCGCCGATGCGCGCTCATGCCTCCTCCTTTCGCGGTCACCGCCGGACCGCGATCCCCTGCATCTCGAAGTGGCCGCCCCGCAGCAAGGGTCCCGACCCCACGAAGGCCCGCGCCGGCGTCTCCTTGCCGAAGTACCCCCGGTAAACGGCGTTGAAGCGGTCGTAGAGCGTCAGGTCGGGACAATAGACCTGGACGGAGACGAGGTCGTCCATGGTCAGGCCCGTCTCGGCCAGCACCGCCTTCACCCCGTCCAGCAGGAGACGGATCTCCTGGTCGAGGTCGTCGGGGACCTTTCCCGTCCTGGGATCGACGCCGATGCGGCCGGCCAGGTAGACGGTGTCGCCCACCACCACGGCGTCGCTGAACGGGGCCTGCACGGCGCGCCCGGGCAGGTTGACGTGGCGCCGCGCCGCCGCGCCCCGCGCCACGGGGGTGGCCACGGCGACGCCCGCGGCGAAGAAGACGGCGGCGGCCATCGTCCTGCTCATGGCGGTCCTCCTGCCTGGCCCGCGACCGCGGGAAGGATACACTACCGCTTCATGTCGTGGCCGCTCCCGCCGCCCGAGCGATGACTCGCCGCGCCCCGGAGCCGCGTGGCCAGAGCGTCGCCGACGCCCTGCGCGTCCACGGCGGCCTGGCGGTGGCGCTTCCCTTCTTCGCGCGACGGGCCTGGGTCTCGCTCTTCCCGCGGCCGGGCGCCGCGCCGCGCGTTCCGTTCGACCCCGCCGCCGTCCTGGCCAACCCGAGCGTCACCTGGATCGGGCACGCCACGCTGCTGGTGCGGATGGAGGGCGTGACGTTCCTCACCGACCCGATCTTCTCGGAGCGGGCCAGCCCCCTGCGCTTCGCCGGCCCGCCCCGCCTGGTGCCGCCGGGCGTGCCGCTCTGGGAGCTCCCGGCCGTCGACTTCGCGGTCCTGTCCCACGATCACTACGACCACACGGACGTCCGCTCGATCCGCGCCCTCGCGTCCCGCGGCGCCCGCTTCATGGTGCCCACCGGGATGGGGGCGCTCCTGCGGGGCTGGGGCGTGGAAGCGGCCGAGCTCGGCTGGTGGGAGCGGACCACGGTGGGGCCGCTGCGCGTGCACTGTGTCCCCGCGCAGCATTTCTCCGGACGCACGCTGGCGGACCGCAACCGGCGCCTGTGGTCGGGATGGGTCGTGGAAGGCGGCGACCGCCGCTTCTACTTCGCGGGAGACACCGCCTACTTCCCGGGGTTCGAGGAGATCGGCGCGCGCCTGGGCCCGCCCGACCTCGCGGCCATGCCCGTGGGGGCCTATCTGCCCCCGGCCATCATGAAGCCCGTCCACGTCACTCCCGAGAAGTCGCTGCGCGGCGCGCTCGACGCCGGCGCGAAGCGGATCCTGGCCATGCACTTCGGCACGTTCGACCTCGCGGACGAGCCCCTCGACGAGCCGCCCGCCCGCTTCCGCGCCGAGGCGGTGCGCCTGGGGCTCGGCCACGACCGGGCCTGGGTGCTCAAGGTCGGAGAGACGCGCGCCTGGTGAAGGGCGCCGGCCGTATTGACGCCCGTCAATACGCTCGTTAGTATTCGCGTATGACCACCCGCCGTCGCATCACGGCGAACCTTCCCGCCGACCTCCTGAGCGACGCCATGGAAGTGACGGGCAAGGGGGTCACGGAGACGCTCGTGACCGGCCTGGACCTCGTGCGCCGGACCCGGGCCTACCGCTCGGCGATGGCGCTGCGCGGCAAGGTCGCCCTCAAGATCGACCTGGACGAGTCGCGTGAGCGGTCTCGTCGCTGACACGTCGGTCTGGATCGACTTCTTCGCCGGCCGTCCGGCGAAGGCGCTCGAGGACGGTCTCCTCCACGGGGCGGTCGCGCTCCCTCCCGTCGTGGTGGCCGAGCTGGTCAGCGGAGCGCGCGTGGCGAAGCAGCGGTCGGCGATCGCCGACCTGGTCCGGGATCTTCCGGTCCACGAGACCCCCGTCGATCATTGGCTCCGCGTCGGCGATCTACGCCGGCAGCTCGCGGAGAAGGGCGTCGCGGTCTCGACGCCCGACGCCCACGTCGCGCAATGCGCGATCGATCGCGACGCCCTCCTGCTCGCGCTCGATCGGGTCTTCAACCGTATCGCGAAGCATTCGTCCCTTCGGGTGTCGGCCGGCTGATCCGGGGCCGTCATTCCACGATAAAGGACTCCAACTCGACGGGAACGACGCCGCGGAAGACGCCACGTAGGCCGACCCCGCCGAGACCGCGCGGGAAGGGGGGACACGGAGCTTACCGGGACCGTAATGCCTTACGGGGCGGGTAAGCCAGCACGGGATTCGGAGAACTCCGCGTCAGGGCCTATCGTATTAGGAAGGTTGCAGGCCGCAGATCCAAGATCCTGGAGGTTTGATTCGATGGCAAGACATCTTCCTGGCCGACAGCTCGGGGCCGTTCTCTTCGTCGCCTTGTCCCTGGCGCCGGCGAGCGCTGTCCGCGCCGACCTGCCGCCGCTCATCCCGCGCGACGTGCTGTTCGGCAACCCCGAGAAGGTGTCGCCGCAGATCTCGCCCGACGGCCGGCGGCTGGCCTGGATCGCCCCCGACGACAAGAACGTCCTCCAGGTCTGGGTCAAGACCGTGGGCAGGACGGACGACAAGGTGATGACCGCGGACAAGAAGCGCGGCATCCGGCGATACCTCTGGGCGGAGGACAACAAGACCCTCCTCTACCTGCAGGACGTCGACGGCGACGAGAACTGGCACGCCTACGGCGTGGACCTGGCCAGCGGGAACGTGCGCGACTACACGCCGTTCCAGGGGGTGCGCGCGGACATCGTGGCCACCGACCCCGCCTTCCCGGGCGAGATCCTGGTGTCGTTGAACCTGCGGGACCGGAAGGTGTTCGACGTCCACCGCCTCGACCTCGCGACCGGCGCGGTGGTCCTGGACACGGAGAACCCCGGCGACGCCGTCGGCTGGGGCGCCGACGCCAGGCTGCAGGTCCGGGCGGCGCAGGTCGCGACGCCGGACGGCGGGACGGAGATCCGCATCCGCGAGACCGTGAAGTCGCCCTGGAAGAGCTGGATGAAGGTGGGCCCCGAGGAGATCCTCGACTTCCAGGACTTCACCGCCGACGGCCGCGCCGCCATCCTCACCTCCTCCATCGGCAGCGACACCGCGCGCGTGGTGGAGCGCGACGTCGCCACCGGCGCGGAGAAGGTGCTGGCCTCGTCCCCCGAGGTGGACGCGGGCGCGCTCGTGATCCATCCCCGCCGCCACGTGGTGCAGGCGGTCGCCTTCGCCCCCGGCCGCAGCCGGTGGACGGTGCTCGACCCCTCGGTCGCGGCGGACTTCGAAGGGATCGGCAAGCTCAGCGACGGCGACTTCACGCTGGTGAACCGCGACAGCGCCGACGCCCACTGGCTGGTGGCCTTCACCTCCGACCGCGGCCCCGTCCGGTACTACGCGTGGGACCGCGCGGCCGGGAAGGGGACGTTCCTCTTCGTCCATCAGCCCAGGCTGGAGGGACTGCAGCTGGCCGAGATGAAGCCCGTCGTCGTCACCAGCCGCGACGGCCTGAAGCTGAACTCCTACCTGACGCTGCCCGCGGGGGTGCCGCCGAGGGGCCTGCCCATGGTCCTGTACGTGCACGGCGGGCCCTGGGCCCGCGACGCGTGGGGCTACAACTCCACCGCTCAGTGGTTCGCCAACCGCGGCTACGCGGTCCTGCAGGTCAACTACCGCGGCTCCACCGGCTACGGCAAGGAGTTCCTGAACGCCGGGAACCGGCAGTGGGGCCTGAAGATGCACGACGACCTGATCGACGCGGTGGGCTGGGCCGTGCAGCAGGGCATCGCGGACCCGAAGAAGATCGCCATCTACGGCGGCTCCTACGGAGGCTACGCCGCCCTGGCCGGGGTCACCTTCACCCCCGAGACGTTCGCCTGCGCGGTGGACATCGTGGGCCCGTCGAACCTCAAGACGCTCGTGAACTCGATCCCGCCCTACTGGAAGCCGCTGCGCGCGGTCTTCGACGTGCGGATGGGGAACGTGGACGACCCGAAGGACGCGGACCTGATCAAGGCCGCCTCCCCGCTCTTCAAGGCCGACAAGATCCAGCGGCCGCTGCTGATCGGCCAGGGCGCGAACGACCCGCGCGTGAACAAGGCGGAGTCGGAGCAGATCGTCTCCGCCATCGAGAAGAACGGCGGCAAGGTGACCTACGTGGTCTACAGCGACGAAGGCCACGGCTTCGCGCGGCCGGAGAACCGGATCGACTTCAACGCCCGGGCCGAGGCCTTCCTGGGGAGCTGCCTGGGTGGCCGGGTGGAGCCCGCGTCGGGCGAGCGGCAGGCCGGGTCCACCGCGGTGGTCAAGGTCGTGGGCGAGCCCGGCTCCTAGGGATCACGGCCAGGGCAGGGGCGCCACCCAGACGTTGGCCGTTACCTCGCTGTACTCGTAGATCACGCGGTCGCCGGCCGGGGACCAGGCGGGGTAGCGCACGTTGACGACTGCGCGCTCGTAGCGCGTCAGGCGGCGCTCCCGCCCGCTCTCGACGTTCGCGGCGAAGACGTTCCAGATCCCCTGCCGTTGCCCGGCTAAGACGACGCTCCTCCCGTCGGGCGTCCAGGAGTGGGGCCAGCTCTGGCCGCGCTCGAGGGTGACCCGTCGCGGCGTCCCGCCCTCGCGGGGCACCACCGCGACGTAGGTGTCCTCGCCGTCGTAGAGTTCCACCGCCAGTTGCCGGCCGTCCGGGGACCAGGCGGGCCACCCGGCGCCGCTCTCCGGGGCCAACAGGCGCCGGGGCTCGCCCCCGGCCACGCCGGCGACGCAGACCGCGAAGACGGGCTGGCCTCCGCACATGAACGCGACCTCCTTCCCGTCGGGCGACAGGCGCATCCAGCCGGCCGGAGGCAGGTCGCGCAGCAGGCGCTGGCGGCCACTGCCAGGATCGATCTCGATCAGCCGGCGGCGATCCGGCCCGTCTCTTACGACCAGGACCAGGCGGCCTTCCGGGTTCCAGCTCGCCCCGGCGAGGATGGGGACGTTCCCGGCGGGGGCGGGATCCCGCCCGTCACTCGCCGACGTGTAGATGACCACTCCTTCCCCCGGGCGCCAGACCTGGAAGGACAGGCGCGCCCCGTCGAGCGAGAACAGGGGCAGGCTCTTCCGGGACGAGAGCGACGGAAACAGCGAGACCGGCTCCGCCGAGGGAACGCCGTCCTTGCCCAGGGACATGCTCATGAGGTCCGGGTGGTTGGTCACCAATGCGAAAGCCAGCCGCCGGCCGTCCGCGTCGAGGGCGATGTGCTTCAGGGACTGGGCCGGGTCGCTGGCGAGCAGGGGGGCCGAGATCTCGCCGCGTCCGCTCTCGAGGTCGTAGCGCCACAGCACGAGCGCGTGCGCCTGCTGCCCGACACCGATGATGAATCGGCCATCCCGGGACCAGAGCACCTCGCCCACGGCCCCCAGGTCGGCCAAGCCCGGAGCCCGGTCCGCATCCGGAAACCCGAGCGCCGACCGCGTCCCGCGGTCCAGGTCGAGCAGCCACACGCGGTTGCCGGCCATGAACGCGACCCGGCGGCCGTCGGGTGAGAAGCACACCGAGCGGTGCCCGCCCGGCGGATTCCAGCGCTCGGTGAGCGCACGGGGCTCTCCCCCGGCGGCGGGAACGAGCCAAATCCGGGAGGTGCTGCTCCCCAAGAGGTCGATCTGGGCCATCTCGTTGGAGAGGAAGGCCAGCGTACGCCCGTCGGGCGACCACACGGGTCGGGAGCCGAAGCGCGTGACCTGCCGGGGGACGCCTCCGAGCGCGGGGACCACCCAGATTCCGCCCTCGCCCATCGACGTGTAGGCCAGGAGCCGTCCGTCGGGAGACCAGGCGGGCTGGACGTTGTTCTTGCCGTCGCTCGTGACCTGCAGCTCGCGGGCGCCGGGGGCGAGACCGCGGATCCAGATCTCGAGGGCGCCGGTCCGGTCGGAGCAGAATGCCACGCTGCTGCCGTCGGGCGAGAACGCCGGGTAGGCGTTGAAGCCGGTGGCCGTGCTCACGAGCAGGCGACCGCCCGTGGCCGGCGGCGCGGCGGCTCCAGAGGATCCCTGCCGCCGCGCCAGGCCGAGCACGAGGCCGATGGCCAGTACGCCGAGGCCGGCGGCGACGGCGAGCGCCGTCGGCTTTCCAGGTCGGGTCGGGACCACCGAAGCCGGCGCGGAGGTGCCGTTCAGCCGTGCGACGAACCGGTAGCCCCGGGTGGGGACGGTCTCGATGTAGCGCGCGCCCCGGGCTTCGTCCTTCAGCTCCCGGCGGACCTGCGCGATGAGCCGGGTCAGCGCGCTCTCGGTCACGAACGTGGCGGGCCAGACCGCCTTCTGGAGCTCCGACTTAGTGACCAGGCGGCCTCCGGAGCGGACCAGGTAGAGCAGGGCCTCGAACGCCTTGGGCTCGAGGGGAATGGGGACGCCGGCCTTCCTGGCCTGGAAGGCCTCGGCATCCACCTCGACGTCGTCGAAGCGGTACGCCGTCAAGACGCGCCCCTCACCGCTCCCTCGCGGTAACCGAGCACAAGCCTCCTGTCTCCATCACGACCGCAGGGGCGGTCCGGCCGAGCTTCCCCGGGACAGGAGGTCGGCATGCGCAAGTGTAGCCGGTGGACGGCGTCGGGGACACTGAACGGAGGGCGGTGGCGCCGCCAGGCGCTGGCCGGCGCGGTCCTCGGCTTGAGCAGCCTGGCCCTCAGTCCCGGGAGCCTGGCCGGCCCTCGGGACTTTCCGGGAGAGACGCACGACGCGACGCTCCTGCGTTACCGCGAGATCCTGGGGCACGTCGTGGTGGTGCCTGTGCGCCTCAACGGGCAGGGCCCCTTCGACCTGGCCCTCGACACCGCCGCCACCTTCACCACGCTGGAGCCCGGCCTCGCGGCGGAGCTCGGCCTCACCCCCCTTGGCCCCGCCGCCACGGTCACGATCGCGGGAGCGCGCCTGTCCGCGCGGGCGCGGCTGGAGCGGGTCCAGTTTGGCGCGGTGGAGGTGTCGGGCGTCGAGGTCCGGTGCGCGGAGATCACGGCCCTGCGCTCCGCGGACCGGAGGATTCGAGGCATCCTGGGCCAGAGCGCGCTGGCGCGGGTCAGCTTCGGTCTCGACCACGCCCGGGGGCTAGTGCTCTTCGCGCCGCCGGGCCGGACGGACGCCGTCGTGCCTCTCGACGAGCGAGAGGACCGGCCCGCGGTGACGCTCGAGCTGCGGCGGTCCGGGGTGGCGTTGTCGCTCGTGCTCGACTCCGGCCTCTCCGTGCCCGTACTGTTCGAGAAGCTCGGAACGCCGCTGGCGGTCGAGCGCGTGGCCGGCGGGTTCTTCCAGGCGGAAACCAACTCCGGCAGCGCCCGCCTGTCCATGGCGCACCTCGAGGGCCGGGTCGGCCTGCTCCGGATCCCCTCGACCCTGGCGGCGGTCCAGGACGATTCCGCGGCAGGTGGCCGCCAGGAAGACGGGCTGCTTCCCACGCGGCTCTTCCGCATCGTCTACTTCGACCGCGCGGGGAAGCAGCTCCTGCTGCAGGGGCGGTGACACGTCGCACGGTGGGCCGCATGAAGCCCGGCGCGACTCGCTATCGCCCGTCCCGCCTCCAATCTTTTTGCTTGAGTCCTCCCGCGGGATGGCATATACGGTGGCATCCACCAAGGAGGCCCGATGAAAGCAGTCGTCGCGCTCCTGATCGGGATCGTCATCGGCGGTGTCGGCGTCTCCTTCTTTCAACTCCGCCCCCAGCCCGGCGAGCCAGAGTTGCCCGCGGCCATGTGTGATGCGGTCGTGAAGCTGTCGTTCGACGGGAGGACGATCCGGACCCATCCCGAGAACGTCTGCCTGGCTCGCGGCCGGGCCGTGACCTGGGAGATCGACGGCGAGGGAGAGGTCGAGATCGATTTCGAGACCAAGAACAACACGAAGGGCCCGTTCCCGCACGACAAGAACAATCCCCACAACAAGGATGAACGCGGGAAATACAAGCGAGAGAAGAATGACATCAGCAACAAGATCAGCTCCAATCCCGCCGAGCTGATCGATCGCTGGAAGTACCGGGTGAAGTGGACCCCACCCGCTGGACCGCCCACGGAGATCGACCCGGTCATCTGCATCCGGAAGTGACGGCCGGTCAGCCCCGGAGCAGGGCCTTGCGCAGGGCGGGCTCGCCCAGCAGCGGGCGAAGGTCCGGGTTCGTCCGCACGTCGGCCTCGACGCCGCCTTCCACTGCGCGCACCGCGTGCCGCACGGCCGCGGAGCGGTCTCCACAGATCGACGAGGCGACCGCCGCGTAGTAGTGGACCGTGGGGTTGGCACCGGCGTCGAGCGCCGCCCGCTCGGCGTCCTTGCGGGCCTCGTCGCAACGACCGTATCCCCCGAGCCAGATCGCGAGAGCGCCCCGCACCTGCCCGTCGCGGGGGTTCACGCCCAGCTGCGCCCGCCCCAGCTCGATGGCGCGGCCGTAGGCCTCGCGCGCCTCGCGAGAGCGGCCGAGCTGCCGGTAGGCATCGCCGAGGTTCCCCCACCGCGCCGCGCTCTCGAGGTCCTCGACGGCCAGGCGGAACTCCCGCGCGGCCTCCTCGAAGCGGCCCGTGGAGTAATAGACGAAGCCCAGGTTGTTGTGCACCGACGCGCTCGGCTTGATCCGCAGGGCCGCGTGGAGCAGCGGCTCCGCCTCCTTCAGCTCGCCGCCCAGGATGTGGGCCCCGGCCAGGTTCGTGTAGCCGATGTCGCTGTCGGGCCGTAGCTCGATCACCCTCTGGAACATCTCTTTGGCGTCCGGGAGCCTCCCCTGGGCGAGGAAGAAGGTCCCTTCGCCGTTGTAGTTCTCCCAGTACGACGGGCGCAGGTCGATGGCGCGGCGGTACATCCCCTCCGCCTCGGCGTTGCGGCCCAGCGCCGCGTACGCCTCGGCGATCCACCGGCACACCGCGTCGTCCGCCGGCGCCAGGTCCTGGGCCTTCTGGAACGAGTCGGCCGCCTCCGCGGACCGGCCGCGTCCCAGCTCCACGATCCCGAGGGCCAGGTGGCCCTCGGGCAGCGCGGGGGCCAGGGAGACCGCCCGCTGCGCGGCCTCGAGGGCCTCGCGCACCCGGTCCACCTCGCGCGTCTCGCGGTAGTGCTTCCACAGGGCCATGGCCAGCATGGCGTGGGCTTCGGCGAACGTCGGGTCGGCCGCGATCGCCTTGCGGAAGGCCTCCTCGGCGCGCGCGTAGTTGCGGTCCACGTCCCAGCCCTCGAGCAAGGCGCGCCCGCCCAGGTAGTCCTCGAGCGCCTGCGGCGGCCGGCTCGCGCGGGGGGGGGCCGCTTCCGCGCCCAGGACCGACGCCAGCTCCGCCGAGAGCTGGTCGGCGCGCGGGAGGAGGCCCGCCACCTCGCCGCGTATGGTCCGCGTCCAGAGCAGCCGTCCGTCGTCGCCGGTCGTCCGGATCGCGATCTCGTATTGGTCGCCCTGGACCCCGATCTTCCCCTGCACCACGGACTGCACCCCGAGCTGTCTCGCCACCAGGCGGGCATCGTCGTCGGCGGCGAAGGTGCGGCTCGAGCCGAAGGGCGCCACCTGCAGGCGGCGCGATGCCCTGAGGCCGTCGGCCATCACCAGCGGGAGGACGTCCTTGAAGTAGGCCTTCTCCTTGGGACCCTCGTAGGAAAGGGGCAGCACGGCCACGCTTCGCGGCGCGGCGGGCAGGGGCGGGGGCTGCCATGGACGCTGCGCGAGCACCGCGGCGGCCGCCGCCGTGGCCACCACCGCCGCCACGAGCGCCGTCCAGGAGCGGGAGCGCCGCGGCTGCGGCGTCCCCAGCGGCGACGAGCCGGATGAGAGCGCGGCGCCCGCGTGGTCCAGGGCCTGCTCCAGCTCGCCCGCCGAGCCGTAGCGGCGAGCGGGCTCGCGCTCCAGGCACCGCATGACCACGCCGTCCAGCGCGGCATGGACCTCGGGCGCGAAGCGGCTGGGCGGCGGGCACCTCTCGCCGGGTTCGCGGAGAGCGAGCGGCAGCACCACCCCATCCCCGGGCGGCCGCCGGCCCGTCAGCATCTCGTAGAGCATCAGGCCCACGGCGTAGACGTCCGAGCGAGGGTCGGTGGGCAGGCCGCGCGCCTGCTCCGGGGAGAGGTAGGCCATCGTCCCCAGCACCACGCCCGCGTCGGTCAAGCGATGGTCCCCGTGCTGGTAGGCCATCCCGAAGTCCATCACCAGGGCCTGCCCCGAGCGGCCGATCATGATGTTCCCCGGCTTCAGGTCCCGGTGCACGATGGAGCGCTCGTGCACGGCCTCCAGGCCGGCGCAGATCTGGCGGCCGAGGGAGATGGTCTGGCGCGGCGAGAGGTGGCCCACCGACTGCACGAGCCGGTCGAGCGGCTGGCCCTCGATGTACTCCATGCTGATGTAGAGGATCCCGTCGATCTCGCCGAGGTCGTGGACACGGCAGACGTTGGGGTGGGTGACCTCGCGCGCCAGGGCCAGCTCCCGCCGGAACCGCTCCGGCCCCCCCGCGCGCGCGGCGACGTGGGGACGGATCAGCTTGAGCGCGACGGGCTTGCCGAGCTTGCGGTCCACGGCCTTGTAGACCTGCCCCATGCCCCCCGCGCCGATCTCCTCGATCACGGTGTAGCGGTCGCCGAAGGGCTGGCCGGGCGCGAAGGACAAGCGCGGCGTACCGCCCTCGACCGTCGGCTCGGTGACGGCGTCCAGGCCGCTGCGGGTCAGGGGGGCGAGCGAATCGGGGCAGAAGGGGCAGGGGGTGGCGGCGTCGGGCAGCTCGGCGCCGCAGCGGGCGCAGTTCACGAGCGCGGCTCCGGTCAGCTCGCCGAGGAGCGGAGGCGCGGGAGGGTTGGCGCCATACGGCCGCGATATTAGGCGCGCCGCGTGACGGGGTCAACGTCCCGCGACCCGCGCGATACAATGGGCCATGACGCCGCAGATCTCGAGCCGCGCCCGTCAGATGCCGGCCTCGCCCATCCGCAAGCTGATGCCGCTGGCGGAGGACGCGAAGCGGCGCGGCGTCCACGTCCACCACCTCAACATCGGCCAGCCGGACATCGAGACCCCGGCGCCCATGCTGGAGAAGCTCCGGGCCTGCCGGGACCGGGTCCTGGCCTACTCGCCCTCCGGCGGCACCCCCGAGTACCTGGCCACGGTCGTGGAGTACTACGGCCGCCTCGGCATCCGTCTGGGCCTCAAGGACGTGATCGCCACCACCGGCGGCAGCGAGGCCATCCTGTTCTCGCTCCTCGCCTGCGCCAACGAGGGCGACGACGTGCTCGTGGTGGAGCCCTTCTACACGAACTACACCGCCTTCGCGACGATGGCGGGCGTTCGCCTGGTCCCCCTGACGAGCCGCGGCGAAGAGGGGTTCCACCTGCCGCCCCGCGCCTCCTGGGAGCGCGCGGTCACCGCCCGCATGCGCGCGGTCATCCTGTGCAACCCGAACAACCCCACGGGGACGGTCTACACGGCGGAGGAGCTGGAGGTGGTGGCGGGGTTCTGCCGCGACCGCGGCCTGTTCTTGATCGCCGACGAGGTCTACCGGGAGTTCGTGTACGACGGCCGGGCGGCGACCAGCGCCCTGACCCTGGCCGGCGGCGACGACTTCGTGATCGTCGTGGACAGCCTCTCCAAACGGTACAGCGCGTGCGGCATCCGCCTGGGCTGCCTGGTCACCCGCAACCGCGAGGTCACCCAGGCGTGCCTGCGCATGGCCCAGGGCCGCCTCTCCCCGCCGGGGCTGGCCCAGATGGTGGCGGTGGGGGCGCGCGAGCTGGGGCCCGAGTACACGGCGGGCGTGGTCGGCGAATACGAGAAGCGCCGCGACATCCTCTTCGCCGGGCTCACCGCGGTGCCGGGCGTGTTCCTGCGCAAGCCCGAGGGCGCCTTCTACTTCATCGCGCGCCTGCCCGTGCGCGACAGCGAGGACTTCACGCGCTGGCTGCTGACCGACTACGAGCGCGGCGGCGCCACGGTCATGCTGGCGCCGGCCCAGGGCTTCTACGCCACCCCCGGGCTGGGGCAGAACGAGGTGCGGATCGCCTACGTCCTGGAGCGGCGCCACCTCGAGGCCGCGGTGGGGATCCTGGCCGACGGCCTGCAGGCCTATCGCGCGGCGCGCCGTCTCGAGGCCCTGGCCGCCGACCAGGCCGAGGCCGACGAGCCGGACTTCAGCGTGCCCGTGGAAGGCTGACGCCCCGCCGTGGCCGATCCCATCCGGGTCTCCGCCGACGTCGTCGTGCCCGCCTCCGCCCTGACGTTCCGGGCCACCCGCTCCGCGGGACCGGGAGGCCAGAACGTGAACAAGGTGGCCTCCAAGGTGGAGCTGCGGGTGGACCTGGACCGGATCTGGGGCCTCGCGCCGGAGGCGTGGGCCCGGCTGCTGGTCCTCTGCTCCGGGCGCCGCGACCGCGAGGGCCGGCTCGTCGTCACCAGCCAGCGCACGCGCGACCAGCGGCGCAACCTGGAGGACGCGCGCGAGAAGGTGCGCGACGTCGTGGCGCGGGCGCTCGTGGCCCCGCGCCAGCGGCGGCCCACGCGCGTCACCGCCGGGGCCCGGGAGGAGCGGCTGGCGCGCAAGCGCCGGGACGCGTCGCTGAAGCGCCGACGGGCGGCGGTCCGGGGCGAAGAGGACTGATCAGGCCACCGAGGGCCCGGCCGCGGACGCCTCGGAACGCTTGGCGGGCGGCGCGCCACCCTTCACGTGGCTCTCCAGCGCGCGCAGCCCGCCCGGCAGTCGCAGGAGCGCCTTGTCCTTCTCGTCGGCGATCCATACGTCGCCCTTCCCGTCCACCGTCAACCCTTCCTGCTGCTTGCCGGGCACCCCCACCTCGGACTCGATGCTGCCGTTGGAGGTGAGGATCAGGATGCGGTCCGACTTGTCGGTCAGCACCAGGATGCGGTCGATCGAGGGCACGTAGGTCACCGCGGTCAGGTCTTCATGCGGTTCGAGCGGCCAGCGGGCCACCACCACGTCCGCGCCCAACCGTCCGGGCGGCGAGGCCGGATCGCAGACGAGGGCCACCACCATCGCCGGCGTCCGCTGGTGGGCGAGGTAGAAGAGACCGCCGCCGCGGCGGCCGCGCTCGGCCCGGAAGGCGATGCCCTCGAAGCCCTGGTTCCTGTCGCCCGGCTCCTGGCCGAGCACCGCCGCGGCGTCCATCTGCCAGCGCCTCTTCTCCTGGTGGGCCACCGGGTCGTACAGGATGAGCTCCGATCGCATCTCGGAGAGGAGGACGAGGTCGCCGCTCGGGGCGTGCACGGCCACGTCCTCGAGGTTGCCCGCGAAGCCGCGGGAGTCGATCCGCCTCCCGTCGGCGTCCAGCTCCGCCAGGCTGCCCTCGTCCCCGACCACGAACAGGCGGCCCAGCCGGGGATGGAACGCCACCCCCGACGGCTCCTTCACGCCCAGGTCCGCGACGCGCTGCGGCTCGCCGAAGATCTCGGCCGCCTTCTGCGCCTCTTTGTCCCCGCCCACGCCCAGCAGGGCGTCCTTCTTGAGCCGGAGCCGCTGGCCCTTGCTGTGGAATATGAAGCCCGTGCCGATCAGCAACAGGATGACCGCGAAGACCGTCATGAGCTGCAGCCCGCGGTAGAGGCGGTCGAGCGCCGCGTACTTGGCACGGATGATGGCCGCGATCGCGTGGAGCTGAACGGCGATCTCGTTGTTGAGCTGCCCGATGCGGACGTCCCGCCAGGCCTGCCGGTAGGCCTCCATGTCCCGGCTGAGGATGTCCGCGTAGAAGCGCAGGCCCAGCGGATACTCCTCGAACCCGCCGGTGTCGGCGGAGTTATGGACGTAGGGCTGCGCCCGGCGCGGCCGCAGGGACTCGATGGCCTGGATGAGGTTGTAGATGGCGAGCACGGCGTAGAGCCCAGCCAGTGTGGCTACCGCCATGCGGAAGGACGTGGGGATGTTGTCGAAGACGTCGGTGCTGGCGCCCAGGGCGAACAAAAAGACGTTCAGCGCGCCGGCGATGATCAGGGCGAAGCGGGCCTTGTGGTCGCCCAGGTCCACGAGCTCCAGCGCCTCGTCGAGGGCGTCGGTCAGCGCCCGGTACTTCTCCCAGGAATCCAGCGGGCGGTGAACGTCCTTGAGGAGCTTCTTCTCCTTCTTCCCCAGCTTGCCGGTCTTGACCGACCCGGACTTCTCGATCGGGACCAGCTCGGGCGCGGGGGAGCCCGCCGGCTGCGGAGGCTCGGGTGTGGCGGGAGCCTCGGCGGCGGTCCCGTTCGCGCTCCGGCTGCCCGCGCCGTTCGATCGGTCGTTGCTCTTCACGGGTGCAGGTCTCCCAAGAAGTATACACTCGAGAACCGGACCCTCCGGGGCGCGCCCTGCAGGAATTGCTTCTTCCCCCTCCATACGGGCAGGGCCCCCGCCTGGCTCTTCTCGGAGTCGGCCTTCGGAAACCAGCGCGCGGAGCGCGGTGCTAGAGTCCGCAGGATGAATGGCCGGGTCTTCCCCGCGGCAGAGATCGACCTCGAGGAGGGGCTGCGCCGCCTCGGCTACCAATCCTTCCGTCCCGGCCAGCGCGAGGCGATCGAGACCCTCATGACGTCGGGGCGGGTGTTGCTGGTGGCGCCCACCGGCGGGGGCAAGAGCCTGACGTACCAGCTCCCCGCCCTGTCGCTCGGCGGCACGACGCTGGTGATCTCGCCGCTCGTCTCCTTGATGAACGATCAGGTCCAGAGCCTCGAGGCGCGCGGCGTGAGCGCGACCTTCCTCGCCTCTACCCTCGACGGCACGGAGGTCCGCCGCCGCATGGCGCGCCTGGCCGAGGGAGAGTACTCGCTCGTCTACGTGGCCCCGGAGCGCCTCGTCTTCGAGGGGTTCCGCAGCCTGCTCCGCGGCCTCGCGGTCCCGCTGGTGGCCGTCGACGAAGCCCATTGCATCAGCGAATGGGGGCACGACTTCCGGCCGGAATACCTGGAGATCGGCGGCCTCCTCGCCGAGCTTCCCGCCGCCCGCGTCCTCGCCTGCACCGCCACCGCCACGCCCGTCGTGCGCGACGAGATCCTGGTCCGCCTCGGACTGCCCGCGGACACGCCGCAACACGTGCGCGGCTTCGCCCGCCCGAACCTCCGTCTGCGCGCGGTGGAGGTGGACGAGGCGCGCGAACGCCAGTCCCAGGTGGACGCCGTGCTCGAGGAGGCGCTGGGCGGGCCGCGGAAGGGCGCGGGCGTGGCCATCGTCTATGCGCCCACGCGGCGGGGCGCCGAGGAAGAGGCGGCGCGCCTCGGGCGCCGCGGGTGGGCGGCCGCGGTCTACCACGCCGGCCTGGGGCCGGAGGCGCGGGAGAAGTCGCAGCGCGGGTTCCTCGCGGGCGAGGTCGAGGTCATGGTCGCCACCAACGCCTTCGGCATGGGCATCGACCGGCCCGACGTGCGCGCGGTCGTGCACCTCGGTCCGCCCGGGTCCATCGAGGCCTACTACCAGGAGGTGGGGCGCGCCGGCCGTGACGGCGCCCCCGCCTGGGGGCTGCTGCTCGTCTCGCCCGGCGACATGCCCCGGCGCCGCCACCTCCTCGAGAGCGACGCGCCCGGCGAAGCCGTGCTCGCCCACAAGTGGGGGCTCTTCCTCGAGCTGATGCGGTGGGCGGAAGGCGGGAGCTGCCGCCACGACGCCATCCTCCGGTACTTCGGAGACGAGGCGGAGACGCTCGATGGATGCGGGCACTGCGACGTCTGCCAGGCGTTGCAGGAGGAGACGCCGCCGGAGGAGGTCACGCTCGTCGTGCGCAAGGCGCTGAGCGCCGTCGCGCGCGTGCACCGCCGCTTCGGCCTCCAGGCGGCGGTGCGGCTCCTGCGCGGGGAGGCGGACCCGCGGCTGGAGCGGGCCGGCCTCGACCGCACCTCCACCTTCGGCTGCCTCAAGGAGCACCCCGAGCCGTGGCTGCTGCGGCTGCTGCGCCGCTGCGTGACCGCCGGGTGGGTGGACCTGACCGCCGGCGACCGGCCGGTGGTCGTCCTCACCGAGGCCGGACGCGCGGTGATGAAGGCGGAGCGTCCCGCGCGGCTACTGCTGCCGGCGCGCGTGAGCGCCGCCGCGGCGGGGCGAGCACGCCGCGATCGAGATCGGGCCGGCCGGTGCTCCAAGGCCGAGCCGGCCACGCTCCTCGAGACGGATGGCGCCGCCGCCGTGTTCGCGGCGCTCCGCGACCATCGGCTGGCCCTCTGCCGCGCCCAGGGTGTGCCGCCGTTCGTCGTGGCCAGCGACCGCACGCTCCGGGAGATCGCGGCCCTGCAGCCCCGCACGGTGGCGGAGCTGATGGGGGTCTACGGCATCGGCGAGGCCAAGGCGGCCCGCTACGGCCGCGGGTTCTTGGACGTCGTCGCGAGGACGGTCGCGGGTCCATGACGACCACGACAACCGGCGCGCGCCTCATCGGGCTCATCGGCCTCATCAGCGCTCTCGCACTCGCCGGCACGGCCTGCGGCCGGTCACGAGAGCGCGCCCTTGCCGAAGAGAAATGCGGCAAAGGTATCCCCGACGCGTGCTTCACCGCCGCTTCCCTGGAACACGATCCCAAGAAAGCCGACCCGTACTATCGGCGGGCGTGCCGGGCGGGCGCGCTCGAAGGGTGCCTGAGAGCGATCGGAGACAACCCCACGGCCATCTGCCGGGGCGAGGGCGCGTTCCTTTGCACGACGGTCGTCGACATCTACACGCGCGAGAAGAAGACGGACGAGGCGCAGGAGCTCCTCGGTCGGCTCTGTGAGGGCGGCGACTCGTCGGCCTGCACGAGGCGGGAGGCGGTGTACTGGAACCAATGCCGTAACGGTGACGCCACGGGCTGCGAGGCCTTGAAGGCGGCGTGCGTGAAGGGCAGCGCGCTGACCTGCCGCTCGCTCAACAGTTACTACCGCCGGCGCTGCGTGGCCGGCGAGTGGGCCGACTGCGCCGATGCCCGCCAAACCGGGCAAACCGGCTGCAACGCGGGCGACGAGAAGAGCTGTCAGTCGCTAGAGGACCAGCTGCAAGCCGACTGTCGGACGGGATCGGTGGGCGCTTGTGACGAGCACCGCAACTTCACGGTGGAGGCCTGCAGCCGCGGTTACTCCTGGGCCTGCGGCACGCTCGAAGACTCGGATCGCCTGGCCTGCAGGCGTCTCGACGTCGCCGCCTGCTCGCGGCTCGACAACTCGTGTCGAATGGGCGCCTCCTCGAATTGCGAATGGGTGGACGAGGTTCTCTTCGCCGCCTGCCAGCAGGCGCCGGCCGTGTGCGGGATCCTCGAGGAGCGGTGCCGGGCGCTGGGCGCCCCGAACCTTTGCAGCGCGGCGATCTCGGGCTACGCCACGGGTTGCCGGGAGGGCAAGGGAAAACGGGAGGCGTGCGACGGCCTGGTCGACATGTGCCACAGGGGGAACCAGGACGCCTGTGACGTCGCGAAGCTCAAGGTGCTTACGAGCTTCGGTCGTTGAGTCGATGCGGTCCTTCCGGCACACCTACCGGCACAGCGGACGGCCTCTACTGACACGCGTAGTGCACAATGGAAGGGCGGCGTCGGTCGCCCTGTCGCGGTTACTTCGGGAGGGACTCGTGGATGCGACGGAAGGCGCGCTTCGCAGGCGTCTCTAGCGCCTTCGCCTGGGCCTCGTCGTACACCGAGAACCAGTAGCCGACGTGGAACTTGTCGCCCTTGCCCTCCAGCTCGACGAAGAGCAGGGCGTCGGTGAGCTCGGCGATGCGCAGGCCGAGCCCATGGCCCTCGATCAGCACCTCCACCACCGCGCGCACGGTCGCGGGCTCCGAGAGCTTGAGCTCGATCCAATCGCCCGCCTTCAAGGCACCCGCGCCGCCGATGACGAAACCCCCGGCGTCCGCCAGCAGGTGCCGCCAGAACTCCTGGCGCGGCATGTCGACCTCGAGGCGCTCCGAGATCAACCGGCGCACGCGGCCCAGGTGCTTCTCGAGGTAGATGCGCAGGTTCTGGAGGAAGTAGGTCCAGCCCGTCTCGATGCCGTCGAAGAGGTCGTCCCATCCCTCGCTCGCGCCGAACGCGGACTGCACCAGGCGCACGCGCGTCTTGCCGTTCTCCGTGGAGAGGTAGTAGTCCACGGCCATCGACGTGCCCGGGCCCATCCAGCCGCTCTCGTCCAGCCAGCGCACGTGCTGGAGCGGCTCCCAGGCGTCGA
>Ga0214472_10002650_pt1 | contig 19125 bp, 17 predicted proteins | sample RVTome_6_FD_207662 | JGI IMG/M metagenome (GOLD analysis project Ga0214472, IMG submission 207662) | Soil microbial communities from uranium-contaminated site in the Upper Colorado River Basin, Wyoming, United States - RVT140D175 | ecosystem: Environmental > Terrestrial > Soil > Contaminated >...
CTGGGCGGCGCTCGACGACCCGGTGCGCTGCGACGTCACCAGTCCCGCCCCATGCACGCCGGCCGCTCCGCCCGATCCGTGGACGAGCTACAACAGCAAGTTCTACGATCGCGTCTGCGCCGTGGCGGTGAGCTCGATCGACGTCGGGTCGGGCGCCCAGATCAGCCTCGATTCGACGGCGGACGACATCGTTGTTTCGGCCTTCTCCGTCTCGGGCGGCACGGTATCGGCCCGATTCCCGCCCGCCCTGGGCGAAAGCGGATTCTCCTGCATGAACCCGGGCGGCTTCGGCAACCACGCTTCCCAATTCACCTCCGCCGAGGTCCAGGCGCTGCTCAACCCGGCGGCTCCCAACACCGGCGTGGTGATGGTGGAGATGTGGTACGACTACAACATGATCCTCGGGTTGCCGTGGATCACGGCCTTTATCCCCAATCCGGTCACCCTGTATGCCTACAGCATGATGCCGAATGCCAATGTCGAACCCACGGCCACACCCTGACGTCCGGCGCGCCCCCAGCCGCCGCGAGCGCGGCCCTCTACCGGGCGCCTGCTCCGGGGCGCCCTTCCAGGGTGCCCCCTCCGGGGTGCGAGGCGCGACGAAGACGCGACGCAGCGCCACTCAGGGCGGCCAGGCGCTGGTCCTGATCGCCCTGGCCTTCGTTGGCCTGGCGTCGTTCATCGGCCTGGCGGTCGACTCGGGCATCCTCTTCACGCAGATCGGCCACTTGCGACGGGCGGTCGACTCGGCCGCGCTGGCCGCCGCCAATCAGTTTCGCGAAGGCCGCACCGTCGGCGAGCTGACGTCCGCCGCCACCCAGTTCATCAACCTCAACGGCGTCAACACCGGGACGGCGGAGGTCTTCATCTGCGAAGAACCCTTCGGCCCGGGGCCCTACTCTCCGGCGCACGATCCCACCTTGTGCCCGGCCCTCGGTTCGGGCGATCCGTACCGCAAGTTCGTCCGGGTCGAAGCCGAAGTGCTCGTCAACTTCGCCTTCCTGCCGATCATCGGCATCTACTCGTTTCCGATCCAGGCCAGCGCCGTCTCCGAGGCGGCCTCGATCGACGTCGTGCTGGTGGTCGACACCTCGTCGTCGATGTCCTTCGACCTGTGCCGGGACGGGATCGACAACGACGAGGACGGCGTCATCGACGACTGCAACGGGTTCCCCCAGCCGCAGAACGGACCGGTGCCCGACAGCGATCCGGCGACGTGCAACCTGAACCGCTTCCTGGCCGACGACGTCGTAGGCGATGATCCCGGCCTGCCGCCCGACGGCGACCGGGAGGACGACTGCCATCCCTTCGAGGAAGTGCGCGACGCCACGGAAGCGCTGCTCTCGCGCATGTACTTCCCCTACGACCGCATGGCGGTGGTGACCTTCGCCAACGTGGGATCGCGCCAGCTCCACCTGGCGGACGGCGACAACGTCCTCGACGTCTTCAACACGTTGGAGGCGCTGGAGGTCAGTCCCGACCCGGGCAACCCGCCGTGTGATTTCAGCGGCGGCGACCCGCGCGGCTGCACCAACACCAACACCTCCGAAGGTCTCTTGATCGGCGGCAACTACTTCGGCGATCCGAACGCCGACGGCACCGCGGTGCCGGGCGAGATTCGGGAAGAGGCGGTCTGGATTCTGATCGTCCTGGGCGACGGCGGCGCCAACGCGCTGCGCGACCCGGTGTATCCGGTGGCCGACCGCCAGGGCTGGATCTGCCCGAACAGCCTCGGCCCCGACCAGCCGACCTGGGTCCAGCCGTTCTGCCGCGATCCGCTGGCCTCCACCCGGCACGCCTTCGGTAATGCGGAGTACGACCCCGACGACGCTGCGCGCGATGCCGCTGACTTCGTCGGCTGCCCGGACGCCTTCTCGCCGCAGCCGGCCGGCTGTCCGGCGCCCGGCCAGGGGGCCGTCATCTTCTCCATCGGTCTGGGCGACCTGGTGATCGACAACCCGTGCTGGCCGGGATACGGCGGCTCATGCGATCCCGACCTCGGCGAGCGCCTGCTGCGCTACGCCGCCGGCGTGGGCGACGACGGCAACCCGGCCTCTCCCGGAGACCCGTGCAACGGGGCCGCCAGCGGGACCGACTGCGGCAACTATTACTTCGCCCCGACCGGCTCCGGCCTGATCCGCGTGTTCGAAGCGATCGCTTCGCGCATCTTCACCAGGCTGACCCAATGAGAAGGATCCCGCCTATGGACGCCACACGCTCGTCTCCTCCAACCCGGACCCGCCGGCGCTTCCGCGGCCAGGGCGTCGTCGAATTCGCCCTGATCTTGCCGGTGATGCTCCTGGTGATTTTCATGATCATCGAGCTGGCGCGGGTGCTGCACGCCTACCTGGCCATCGAGAACGGCGCCCGCTACGGCGTGCGCTACGCCGTCACCGGCGAGTACAACCCGGTCTACTGCGCGGGCTTCGCCGGCGGCGTCTGCGATACCCGCCCGGAGCAAGATTTCGCCCGCCTGCCGTCGATCGAAGACACGGCCCGCGCCGGATCGTCCTCGATCATGCGCGACGAAACCCTCGCGCCCGGGGATCCGGGCTACTTTGTCATCACCGTTTGCTCCAGCCGTGACGTCACCGGCGACACCCTTCCCGACTTCATCCTGTGGCCGTCGGACCAGGCCAGCTTCATCCCGGCCGAATGCGATCCGGCCGAGGACACCGGCGGCCCGGGCGACCGGGTTTCGGTGACGATCGATTTCGAACACCCGCTGATCGTGCCGATCATCAGCTCGGTCTGGCCGCAGCTGCACCTGGTGGCCAAACGCGAAGGGATCATCGAACAGTTCCGCACGGCGCGCGTCGTCGGCCTGCCGCCCACCATCGGCGCCCCGACGTTCACGCCGACGGCGTCCTTCACTCCGTCGAACACGCCGACGCCGTCGGACACGCCCACGCCGACCGATACCGAAACGCCGACCCAGACCCTGACGCCGTCCGACACGCCGACCACGACCGCCACGCCGACAACGACCCTCACGCCGACGCAAACGGCGACGCCCGACTGCAGCCTGATCTACTCGACGCGCATCTACATCTTCGGCGACGACATTCGCATGGACGTGCGCAACGACAACCCGATGGCCTTCACCTTCCTCGGGGCCTCCTTCTCGTGGACTTCGCTTCAACCGAGCATGTATGCCAACCTGTCACAGTTTGGCGGCTCGAGTTACTGGAACGGCAACGACTACACCCCGCCCACCAGCAACTCGGCCAGTCGCTCTCACCCGGGGAATGCATCTCGGACCTGGGCCACGGACTTCAACAACCTGCCGGCCGGCGGGCTGCGCGGCTCTTTCAACGTCACCCTCAACTACAGCAACGGCTGCTCGGTGAACGACTCGTTGAGCGTGGCCACCGCCACGCCCACTCGCACGCCGACGCCGTCGCGCACGCCGACGATCACGCTCACCCCGACGCGTACTCTGACGCCGTCGCGTACCCCGACGGCCTCGCGCACCCCGACGGCCTCGCGCACCCCGACGGCCTCGCGCACCCCGACCGCCTCGCGCACGCCGACGCGCACCAACACGTCGCCGCCCAGCAACACGCCGACCAAAACCCTGACGCCGACCAAGACCTTCACGCCGGCCCCGGCGACGGCGACCAATACACGGACGCCGACCAGGACGGCGACCAAGACCACCATCCCGCCGACGGCCTCGGCGACGCCGACTCCTTCGAAGACAGCGACGCTCCCCTGCTTCGACTGCTGATCCGCACGCCACCCTGCGGGCGGCCCTGAGCGCAAGCGAAGGGCCGCCCGCTCGATTCCCGGACGATAGTCGATTCCCCTCGAGCGTTTGCCCCGCGCCCCGCGCCTGCGTACAATGCGCGGCATGATCCGCCCCCGCCTCCCGGCCGACCCAAAGAGAGCGGCGACCCTCGTGGGGGCAGGCCTCCTGGCCCTGGCGGCGTTGTTGGCCGCGGCTCAGCCGTCCCCTACGGGCGGAATGGCGGGACTGGGCATCCTGGCGCTGGTCCTCCTGCGAACCGGAGCCGGCCTGCAGTCACTCGCCACCGCCAACCGCCTCGTTGGCGATGCCACGAGACGGGCATGGCGCTTTCTGGCGACGGCCTGGATCCTGGCTGCGCTCAGCGCGGCCTTCCTTTGGGGTGGGTGGGCCCTGCGCGGCGAGATCCTGCAGGTCCCGTCCGTGGCTGACCTGCTGCTTCTGGCCGGGGTCTCCTGTGCCTTGTGGGCGGTCGCCAGCTACGGCGCCGGGCCCAAGGAGCGCTTCGGACGGCTTCGCAACTGGCTCGATATCGCCATCGTCTTGCTGTCGGTCGGCGGGCTGTCCTGGCTGACGCTGCTGCAGCCGGTCCTCGAGGTCGGGATCGCCTCGCCGGTGAAAGCCTTCTGGGGCCTGCTGTGGCCGGCCCTGGATCTCATCTTCCTGGCTTTGGTGCTTCGGCTCCTGCTCTTGGCCGAGCGCGGCCACGAGCGGTGGTCGCTTGGCTTGCTCGGGCTCGCCGGCGTCGTGGCGCTGGCCGGCAATCTGGCGGCCGGCCTAGCGGCGATCACCGGGGATGCCCAGCCGGCGTGGCGCGTGGAAGTGCTGTGGATGATGGCCGCTCTGCTGGCGGCGCTGGCTGCCTTCGAGGGAGGCCGTGCCCCGATACGACCGAGTCCCGGGGCGGGGGTGCGCCGCGGCCGAGCCTCGCAGGCGGAGGCCTTGCTGCCGATCGCGTTCACCTACGCCGCCGTCGGCTACGTCGGGGTCGACGCCTGGATTCAGGGCAGCGTCGATCCCTTCGGGCTGGGGATCGCCATCGCGCTCAGCCTGCTGCTCTTCGCCCGGCAGGGCGTCGTCGCCGGCCAGTCCGAAATGCGCCAGTATACGGCGCTGGTCGAAGGGGCCGCCGACATCGCCTTCATCTGCCAGGCAGATGGAACGGTCGCGTTCAGCAACCGCTCCTTCGATGCCGCCCTCGGGCGAGGCCCGGCGCATTCGGGGAGTCTTCACCTGAGGGAAGTCCTCGCTCCGGGGTTCGAGCTCGCCCCGGTGCTCGAGCGCGCTTCGGCTGAGGGGTGGAGTGGGGAGGTCCTCTTTCACCGCCTGGATGGGTCGCGCTTCCCCGCCCGGCTGAGCCTGCAGCCGGTCGTGCTCGAGCGACAGCGACGTCCCGTGTTGGCGGCCACCGCCGTCGATCTGGGCGTGATCAAGGAGCGCGAGGCCCTGCTTCGATCCGCGCTCGACGACGTCGCCGCGGCCCGCACGGAGCTGATGGCCCTCAACCGCGATCTGGAAGCCAAGGTCGGCGAACGCACGCTCGAGCTGCAGCGGACCGTCGAAGACCTCGACCGCCTCAACCAGGAGCTGCGCGCGCTCGATCGGATGAAATCCGAGTTCGTGACCCTGGTCTCGCACGAGCTGCGGGCGCCGCTGACCAACATCCAGGCCGGCGTCGAGCTGCTGTTGCCGGCGGAGTCGGGAGTGCCTGAGCCGGCCCGCACCTCGCTGCGCCTGATCCAGGAGGAGACGGCGCGACTGGGCAGTTTCGTCGAGGCGATCCTCGACCTCTCGGCCCTGGATGCAGGCCGGTTTCCGTTGCGCGTGGCGCCGCTGGATTTCGCCGCGCAGGCTCGTGGGGCCGTCGATCGGTTTCGCTCGATGCAGGGACACGAACGCATCCGGGTGCAGCTCGACGACGGCCTGCCGCCCGTGCAGGCCGACGAGCGCGCCTTGGCCAGCGTCCTGTACCATCTGCTGGACAACGCGTTGAAGTATGCGCCGGAAGGCCCGATCGACCTGGGGGCGGAGGCCGAGCCCGACCGGCTCGTGGCCTGGATCCGAGACCGGGGACCGGGAATCCCGGAGGCGGACCGGGAGAGGGTCTTCGACATGTTTCATCGGCTCGACTCGAGCGATGCCCGGGAAGTCTACGGGCACGGGCTCGGGCTGCACCTCGTTCGCCGGCTCCTCGAGGCGATGGGCGGAGGCATTCGGAGCGATACAGCGGCCGGCGGCGGCGCCCGCCTGTCCTTCTGGCTGGCGCGCAGCGCCTCCGGCGATGTCCTCGAGGAGCATGGAAAAGAAGACCGTGCTCTCCGCTAGACTCGACGAACATCCGGCCGACCGCACGCCGACATCCGCCGGCCGGTGGGGTGACGCTCTCCGTCCCGGGCGCCCAGGGCCGCCTGCTCCTCGTCCGGATCGACGAGGCCGCTTGCTGGAGGTCGATTGACTCCTCGCCTGCTGATCATCGACGACGACCCGACCCTGCTCCGCTTTCTTAAGGAATACTTCGAGCGAGAAGGTTTCACCGTCGATTCAGCGGCCGGCGGGCAGCCGGCGCTGCGGTTGTTCTACGCCAACCGGCCCGACCTGGTGATCGTCGACGTCATGATGCCGGGGATGGACGGCTGGGAGGTCGCCGCGCGCGTGCGCGAGATGGCCGACACGCCGGTGATTATGCTCACCGCCAAATCGGGCGAGGCCGACAAGCTGCGCGGCTTCCGCCTCGGCGTGGACGACTACGTGACCAAGCCGTTCAGCCTGGCCGAGCTCGGCGCGCGCGTGGCAGCCGTGCTGTCACGCGCCGCCGCCAGCCGGGAGAAGGCGGACGCCGTCTACCATGCCGGCCCGATCACCGTCGACATGAAGAAGCGCGAAGTCCACCTCGACCAGGTTTTGCTGTCCTTGACCCCGACCGAATTCCGGGTGCTGGCCTGCCTGGCAGAACGCGCCGGCGAGGCGGTGTCCCAGGAGGATCTGGTCGAACGTGCCTGGGGCGTGGTTCGCACGGAAGGCGGCAGCGCGCTGCGGCGCTACATCTGGTTTCTGCGCAAGAAGATCGAACCCGACCCGGACTCGCCCACGCGGTTGGTGACCGTCCGCGGCTTCGGCTACCGGCTCGAACGCTGACCAGGAATCGACCTGCGCCGCCGGCAGTACCGAAGCACCATCGGGGATCCGATCGTGTAAGAGGCCTGCAAGGTCAGGCCTCGGCCGCCCGGCCTATCATCTTAATAGACGAAAGGGCGGCACCTTCCCGGTGCGGGGTAAGCCGGCAGCCGCGTTAACGGTCCGCATGGAACTCGAACAAGGTCACGAACAACCCGTCGGCTCCGCCCTGGTGGCGGACGACGACGAGGATTTCCGGCAGCTTCTGGCCCGCCGCGCGCGCCGCATGGGCCTGACCGTGGTCGAGGTCGACAACGGGAGCAAAGCGCTCGAGGCTGTGGCGTCCCAGCTGTTCGATGTCCTGGTGCTGGATGTCTACATGCCGGGGGCCACGGGCCTGGAAGTGTTCCAGGCGGCCCGCCGAGCGCAGCCGGAGATCCAGGCAATCCTGCTCACCGGGAGCGCCTCGGTCGAGACCGCCGTCGAAGCGCTGCGCCAGGGGGCCTCCGACTACCTGCCCAAACCCCTCGAGTCGCTGGCGACCTACGAGCTGGCCCTCACCCGGGCCCTCGAGCACCGCCACCTCCTGCGCGAAAACGCCCGCCTGTTTCAGGAAGTCCAGCGATTGGCGATCACCGACCCGCTGACCGGGTTGTACAACCGGCACAAGTTAGCCGAGGCCCTGGAGACCGAATGGGAACGGGCCGTGCGCTACGGCCGGCCGGTGTCCATGATCATGATGGACCTCGACGACTTGAAGGTGGTCAACGACACCCACGGCCACCCCGGCGGGGACGTCGTGTTGCAGAAAGTGGCCGAAGCGATCCGCGGCCATGTCCGCCGGTTGGATCTACCGACCCGCTACGGCGGCGATGAATTCCTGGTGCTCCTTCCGGAGACGTCGCTGGTGGATGCCGAACGGGTGGCGCAGCGGATCAGCCACGAGGTGCGCAAGATCCGCGCCGGTGAGCTCCCCGTCACCGCCAGCACCGGCGTCGTCGAATGGGGGTCCGGCTATCGATCGAGCCAGGAGTTCCTGAGCGCCGCCGACCAGGCTCTGTACCAGGCCAAGCGCCGCGGCGGCGGCGCCATCGTCCTCCACGCAGCGCCGGCGGTGGCCACCGGCAAAGGGGCTCCGGGCGCCTAGCGGGCTGCCGGACGCCTCGCCCTCACTCCCTCCCCCGGCTCAGATCTCTGAGATCGGATTTCCTACTTGCCCGGGGGGCTGGGGGACGACGTGACCACCCCCGTCTTCAGCTTCCTGCCAGGCGACGCCGGCGTCAGGCGGCCGCACGTCGAGGGCGGAACCAGGTCCGCCACTCGCGGTTTTCCCAGACGACCAGGATTTGTGCGGCGTTGAAGATCGACGAGTAGGTCCCGCTCAGCACGCCCACCAACAGAATGGTGACGAAATGCTGCATCGTCACGCCCCCGAACAGCAGCAGCGCCATCAGCGTCAGCATCACCGTCAGCTGGGTGTTGATCGAGCGCGCCAGCGTCTGAACGATCGAGTGGTTGACCATCGTCTCGTACGGCAGCCGGCGGTAGAGGCGCTGGTTCTCGCGGATCCGGTCGAAGACGACGATCGTATCGTGCACCGAGAAGCCGATGACGGTCAACAGCGCCGTCAGGAACAGCGAGTCGATTTCCCAGCCGAAGAAGTGCGCCACCAGCACCTGGATGCTGATGACGACCAGGACGTCGTGCAGCATCGCCAGGATGGCGGCCACGCCGTAGCGGGTGGCATGCGGCACGCCGCGGAAGGCGTAGGTGATGTAGCTCAGAATGCCGAGGACCGCCAGGGCGACGGCGCCCACGGCCCGCCGCGCGACTTCGGCGCCGACCGACGGGCCGACGTGCTCGTCGCGCAGCAGCGTCACGGTCCCGGCCATCGCCTCCAACGAAGTCAGCAGTTCCTGCCGCTGGTCTTCGGAGAAGGGCTTGCTGCGCACGACGAGGTCGGTCTCCCCGGCCGTCTGGACCAGCGGGCCGTTGACTCCCACGGCCTCGGCCAGCGTCACGACCTGGCCCGGAGCGGGGCGCCGGCCGTCCTCGAAGCGGATCTCGAGCAGGCTGCCGCCGGTGAAGTCGATCCCGGCGGAGGGGGGCCCCCATACGATCAGGCCGATCAGCCCCGGGACGATGACCAGGGCCGAGATCAGGAAGTACAGGTAGCGGCGGGCGACGATGTTGATCATGCCGTCCTCAAACCCCGAACCAGGCCGGGTGTTTGGCGCGCTCCATCCGATCCAGAATCAAATGGAGCAGGGTGCGGGTGACGACGATGGCGGTGAACATGCTGACCATCACGCCGATGGCCAGCGTCAGGGCGAAGCCCTTGACGATGCTGGCGCCGAAGGTGCTGCCGAACCAGAACAGGATGACGCAGGTGATCAAGGTCGACAGGTTGGAGTCGCGGATCGAGGGCCAGGCGCGGTCGAATCCCAGGTCGGTGGCCAGGCGCAGGCTGCGGCCGTCGCGGAGTTCCTCCCGCATGCGCTCGAAGATCAGCACATTGGCGTCGACCGCCATCCCCAGCGAGAGGATAAACCCGGCCACCCCGGGGAGCGTCAGCGTGACCGGGATCAGCTTGAACAGGGAGAAGGTCAGCACGGCGTAGATCAGCAGGGCGATCGAGGCGATCGCCCCCGGCAGCCGGTAGTACAGCACCATGAACGCGATCACCAGCGCCAGACCGATGATGCCGGCCTGCATGCTCTTCTCCAGGGAGTCCTGCCCCAGGGTGGGTCCAACCGCCTTGCTCTCGACGATTTTGAGCGGGATCGGGAGCGAACCGAAGCGGAGCTGGACCGCCAGGCGGTTGGCTTCTTCCAGGGTGAAGTTGCCCGTGATCTGGGCCCGGCCCTCCGTGATCGGCTCCGAGATCCTCGGCGCCGAGATGATCTGCTTGTCCAGGACGATGGCCAGGATGTCGCCCACGTGCTGCGAGGTATAGGTTGCGAAGGCGGCCGTGCCCGAGTCGCTGAATTGGATGTCGACGACGAATCCGCTGAAGGGCCCCTGGGCGGCTGCGGCGCTGTCCAGATCGGCGCCCGTCAGGACGGTGTGGAACACCGGCAGAGGAGCGGTGGGCGTGGGCGCACCGGCCTCGGGCGTGGGGGTGGGGCCGGTCTCGGCCGAACGTGCGTAGTCGGTCTCGATGGTCAGCTCCAACATGTTGGCGGCATCGATCGCCGTCACCAAGCTGAAGTCGACGAACTCCAGCAAGGCGGTGGCGCGGATGGAGGCCAGGGCCTGCTCGGTGTCTTCGATGCCAGGGAGCTCGACCAGGATGCGGCGCGCCCCGGCCACCTGGACGACGGGCTCGGTGACGCCCAACGCATTGACCCGGTTCTCGATGATGTCGCGCGCCGCCTGGAGCTGTTCGGTCGTGATCTCGGTCTCGGCCGGAACGTCGGCCTCGAGCAGGACGCGCAGCCCGCCCTGCAGGTCCAGGCCGCGTACCACGCCAATCGGTACGTCGAAGGAGCCGATGTGGATCCCGGGGTTGGCCGGCCAGACGACCCACAGGGCAGCGAGGACGAGGATCAGAATGATGACGGCCCGGGCTCTCATCCGGGGACAACTCCTTTCCGCGGACGACCAGCGCCGGATGGTGCGCGCTGGTCGTCGGGGACGATTATACCCGGCCGCACGCGCTTTGACAGGTCCCCGGGCGCTTGCGGAAAGTCCCTCCGCACCCGGCATCCTTCGACTTCGCTCAGGATGCCTTCGACTTCGCTCAGGATGCCTTCGACTTCGTTCAGGATGCCTTCCGGGGACTCCCGCAGCGTCGCGGGCTCGGCGCTGTGCCCAAAGCTCAGGTTTCGTGATCTGCGGACGTCGCAATTCTTGCCGTCAGCAACGACCTCGAAGCACCTCGCCACCATCGGCCTGCGCCGTTCCCCGCTCAACTCGGCGGCGGGAGCTCGCCGAGCGATCGCAGGACCTCCTCCACCACTGCCTGCGGCGTCAGGTCGTCGGTCTGGACATTCAGGTCGCACTCCCGGCGGGCGTGTTCCAGCCGGCGCTGCTGCTCCTGGTAGTCCTCGATCGGCCAATCGAAGTGCTTGCGCTCGGTGCACGTCTCGAACGAGGCGTCCAGGAAGATCAGCACCGCCGGCGCGGCGAGCCTGCGCCACATATCCTGGACGTGGGAATGCTCCTGGGCGATCTGCCGGGCGGCCAGACCGTGCGCCTGCAGGGCGGTGCTGAGCGTCGTCTTGCCGGAGCCGCACGGTCCCACGATGCCGATGCCGCCGCGCCGACGCCGATCAGGAGGCGGTGTAGAATCGGGGATGATCACCGGCCCCGCGCTCCAGATTCTAGAAGGGCATCCGAACGGTCAGCCGACGAATGTCCTCGCCCTGCCGATCGAGGATAGCGGCGACAAGCACGGTCATGTCGTCCGCCGGCCGGCCCTCATCGAGGGCCAGCGCTTCCGCCAGCAGTTGGTCGGCCCAGCGCGCCGGATCGAGGGCGCCTTCGGCCTCCAGTTCGCGGATCCGGCGCGGCAGGTCGATGGGTCGGCCCGTGCGCTCGCCGGCGTGCATCAACCCGTCGGTGAAGACGACCGCCGTCAGGCCCGCTCTCAACGGCAACTCGTGGATCTGCGGGCGGACGGCCCTTCGCCCGCCGACCGGATCGACGGGGCCATCCAGGACGTGCAAGTCCCCGGGCTCGATCAAGTACACCGGGGCGGGGTTGTTGCGGGTGACGACCAGACTTTGCGAGTGCAGATCGATCGACAGGATGTTGAGGGTGGCCAGCACTTTCCCGGATCGGAGAGTGTAGAGATAATCGGAGGCGGCGCGAGCGGCGGCGCCGTCGCGCACGCCGTCGGCCAGCAGGCTGATGGCCTTGCGCACGACGATGCCGGCGATCGCTTTGGCCGCCTTCCCCGACGTTTGGCCGTCGGCCAGCACCAACGACAGGCCGCCGGTGGGGCGCTCGATCATCTCCAGGGAGTCGCCGCTCTCGGAGGAGGCGTACTTGCGGGTCTTGGCGACCGCCACCTGGGCTTCCATCGGCGGCATTCTACTCGCCGCCTGCGGGCGTGTCGAATCTGTAAGGTCACGGCAAGGTTGGCGGAAGGGGGTCCTCCGCTAGAGTGAGGAGGGCCTGCTACTACGGCGCCTCCTTCGCGCCGGGAGGGATTACGATTGTCTGCTGACCGGCGCGGCCCGGTGGATCTGCCCCGGGTCATCGAACAAGCCATCGATCAAATGTCCTCCGTGCTCGGCGAGAGGCCGGTCTCCGTCGTGGCGGAGTACCCGGCTCACCTGCCCGCCGTCGACAGTGAATCCGATCGATTGAGCGGAGCCCTGGCGGGTTTGATCGCCGCCACGGTGATCCGGGCGATGCATGGTGAGGTCGTCGTCCGCGCCGCCCTGACGTCGGAGGTCCCGGCCGGCGCGCCGGCGAGCGAGTCGCGCGGGCCGTGGGCGCTGGTGAGCATCTCGCCGCGCGGCAACGGCCTGACCGCCGAGATGCTGCGGGAGACGCTGGACGAGACGACGGGCGGAGCCTCCGAGGCGCTGATGTCGCCCGCCGCCTGTCGCACCTTCATCCAGGAGATGGGGGGACGGGTGTGGGTCGACGAAGACCCGTCGTCGGTCCCGGAGCTGCGTCTGTTGCTTCCGCTGCGGGCGGCCGTTTCCCCTTCGACGGACGTTTCGTCCTTGCGGCGAACCCTCGGCCACCATCTGCCGGAAACCGGCCGGCCGACGCGCCGCCTCCTGATTCTGGTCGAGGACAGCCAGGTGCGCGAGATCCTGGCGACGGAGTTGTCCGCCGCCGGGTACCAGGTGGCGGCGGCGCGCGACGGAGGCGAAGTGCTTTCCCTGGCGCGCCAGGAGGAGCCGGACGCCATCCTGCTCGACATCCTGGCCCGCGATCCGACGGCCTTCGACATCGCCATGGTCCTCAAGAAGGATGTCCGCATCGGCCGCATCCCGGTGCTGTTCATGACCTCCGTCGGCGACCCGGAGGCCGGCATGCGGATGGGCGCCGTCGACTTCGTCGTGCGTTCGACCGGGACCGGTGCGCTGATCACGGCCATCGAGGCCGCCTTGAACGCCGTCCGTCAGCCGGTGGCGCGCATCCTGGTCGTCGAGTCGAACGACGCCTTGCGCGAGACGATGGTCTTGATGATCCAGGCACACGGGTATCGCGTGACGGAGGCGGGGGGGCCGGAGGAAGCCCTGGTGTTGGCGGAACGCGTCCAGCCCGGGCTGGTGCTGGTCAACGCCGCCCTGGCACAGGACCGGGACTACTGGCTGCTGCGCGGTCTGCGGCAGATCTCGACAGATATCCCAGTCTTCGTCCTGGCCGAGGCGCTCAGTGATGCGGAAGGAAAGGCGGCGGTGCGCCGCGGCGCCGCCGGCTACACTCAGACGGGGAAACTGCCGGACCTGCTCACTCGGGTGAGGAACGGAAAGGAAAAGTCGTAGCTCCGAGCTGGCAGAGCTTCGCCATCAACCGCCAGTTGTCAGTCATCAGTCATCAGTCATCAGTCATCAGTCAACAGACCAGCGGTCAAACTTGACGACCTTCGATTACTGGCCATTTGATCACTGATCACTCTCCACTCATCACCAATCGCTCTTCACTGTTCACTTTCAATACACGATGACGGTTGTCCCGTAGCCGCTGCGCAGCCGATCGGTGGACGTAGCCTGCGGCGCCGTCCAGCGGTAGAGCCACTTGGCCTCTTCCGGCCGCATGTTGACACAGCCGTGGCTGCGGGGCAGCCCGTAATCGGTGTGCCAGTACGTGCCGTGGAAGGCGACGCCCGTCTCGTGGAAGAAGGAGACCCAGGGCACGCCCGGCAGCTCGTAGGCCTCCAGATCCGCCGTGATATGACCATCGCCCATGTGACGCGCGGGCGTCTTCTTGGTCACATGGAACACGCCATCCGGCGTGATCGTGGGAATCCCGTTCTCTTTCGGGCGCGAATCGGGGATGCCGCTGGAGATGAGGGTGCGCAGAACCAAACGCCGACCCTCGAAGGCCATCAGTTCCTGCCGCCCCAGGGAGACTTCGATCCGCTTCTCGCGAGCAGGGACATCGGGCGAGATCGGGGCCAGTTCGTCGGCGTGGACGCGACGGAAATGCTCGGCCGGGGCGAAGTAGCGGAGGTAGAGCATGTCGTCCGCGATCTGATACCACGGCCGACCGTCGACGCCGTCGACGGCCTTCTCGACCCAGTGGGTGGATTGGTAGTACAGGCGATAGAGGGGGTCGGAGGTCGGATCGGCCTGGCGATACGTGCGGGTGAAGGGGACGCTGGTCTCGAACAAGGCGCCGTGCGCGGGGAGCCTGCGCACCGGCTGCTGAGGGACCCAACGGACGAGCTGCAAGTTGCCCGAGTGCGCGTAGCCGTCCGACAGTCTATACCAGACAGGATTGTGGGCCGGCCCTTCGTCGGCGGTCTCTTGGGCTTCCGGCGAGAGGATCTCATCCCGAAGCAGCCTACCTAGGCGCTTCGAGCGGAAGGAAGGTTCCGCGTAAAGGCCGATCCACGTCGCGGCTACTCGGGCCAGGCCCGGCCCGGCATCTCCACCGATCGGCGGCACGGGACGAAAGGCAAGGGCCCCGGTCGACAAGGCGCCCAGGCGCAAGAATGCCCGCCGGTCCAGACCTTTCTCCATGCCCCCATTCTATCGGGGAATCGGGGCCCGACAACCACACCGGTTTCCCACCGCCCGAAGCGATCGACCCCCGCCTGTGTTCGCTCGAGCCCTCTTTCCAGGCAGGCCCGGGGAGCAAGGCGCGGCGCGTCGTCATGTATAATCCGCCTCGATGCAGGACGCTCTGCACCGGCTCGAGCTGGATGGAATCGAAATCGCCTATCGGACCGTCGGGGACGACCATGCTCCGGCGGTCGTCTTGTTGCACGGATGGGCGAGCTCGCAGCGCATGTGGGATTCGGCCCAGGGGCACCTTGCCGATCGATACCGCTGCGTGGCGCTCGACCTCCCCGGCCACGGCTCCTCGGGCAAACCGCCCTGGACCTGGTACACGATCCCTCATTTCGCCGACGTCGTCGCGGCATTCCTGAGCGCGTTGGGTCTCGATCGCCCGGCGCTCGTCGGCCACTCGATGGGGGGAACGATTGCGCTGGAATTGGCAAGCCGCCCGGCGCCGGCTCTGGCGAGCCTGGTGGCGGTCAATCCGGTCGTTACCGGTCGTGTTTATTCGCGCTCGATCGCCTTCCGCCAGCGGTGGATGGAGCCGGCGGTGCGAGTCTCGCGCCGCGTCTGGCCGACGGCTTCGCGCCTGTTGACCAGGCCTCCCGAGGCGGTCCGGCGACGCGCCGCCGACCACGTCTTGCGCAACAGCGAGGACTTCGGCTCGGCCACGGCCGACTCGGTGCTGGGCAGCATGAATGCCGTCCTGACCTGGGACCTGCGCCTTCGCCTGCCGCAGATCCGGGCGCGGACGCTGGTGATCGTGGGGACATCCGACCGTGTCGTCTCCCCGGCCGAGGGCGAACTCGCGGCACGTGAGATCCCCGGAGCGATCCTGTTGCGCCTGCCGGCCGGCCACCATCCCAACGACGAAGCGCCCCAGTCCTTCTATCCCCAAATCGATTCCTTCCTCGCCGGAGGAACGTCCCCCTGAGCCAGATCCGGGCTTTCTTCGCAGTCGACCTGACGGAGGATGTGCGTACTCGGTTGGCGGGCGCGATCGCATCGGCCCAGTCGGAGCTGACCGGCGAACCGATTCGCTGGGTCCGGCTCGAAATCGTGCACCTCACGCTGCGGTTTCTGGGAGGGACGGCGCCGGCCACGCTGGAGCGCGTACGGCAAGCGGCCCTCGAACGATCCCCTTCTTGGAGACGGTTCGACTTGCGGGTGGGCGGCCTCGGTTGTTTTCCGGACAGCCACCGGCCGCGGGTGATCTGGGCGGGCGCCGCCGACGATTCCGGGACGCTGGCGGGGATCGCCGAGGACTTGGAGCGAATGGCCCGCGAGTTCGGTTTCCCGGCCGAGCAACGTTCCTTCTCGGCCCACCTGACGATTGGCCGCGTCAAGGGCCGTCTGTCCGCCGAAGGCGGTCGCCGGCTGGCCGAAGTTGTGCAGCGGTCCCAGGGAGAGTCCTACGGGAGTGTCCCGGTCGGAGCGATCCACCTGCTGACGAGCGAGCTGCGCCCGGACGGCCCGGTGTACGCTCGCATGGCTAGACTGGACCTGGCCGAATGAGGAGGCGTCTGATCCGCATGATCGGCGATTCGGCGTGGGGCGACGGGGGCGCGCCGGCGGAGGAATTCGGCCGGCCCCGGGCTCAGGTGCCGTGCGCGCCGGATGGTCCGGCCGCGGCGATGTCGGGGCCGGGATGACCGAACCGGCCGAGGATCGCGCCCTCGAGCTCGCCCGGACGATCGTCGATGTGCTCGACGAGCACAAGGGTGAGGATATCCTGTTGCTGGATCTGAATGGGGTCTGCTCTTTTGCCGACTACTTCGTCCTGTGCACCGGCGCCAGCGAGCGGACGCTGGGGGCGCTGGCGGAGGAAGTCCTGCGACGCCTCAAGCAGGGCCGGCGGATCGTCGCCCGCGGCGTGGAAGGCCAAGCCGAGAGCGGCTGGATCCTGCTCGACTTCGGCGACGTCATCCTTCACCTGTTCTCGCACGACCTGCGCGACTACTACCGACTGGAAGACCTCTGGCGCAAGGGCCGTGTCGTCCTGCGCGTTCAATGACGCCGACGGCGGCCGATCACTTCTCCTCGAAGACCCACCGATCGACATCCCGGTTCCAGGTCACCAACTCGTCGGGTCGGAACCACAGGGCGACCTCGGTCTCGGCCGTCTCCGGTCCGTCCGAGGCATGCGTCAGATTGCGGCCGATCTCGAGCCCGAAATCATGGCGGATCGTCCCCGGCGCGGCCTCGGTCGGCTGAGTCGACCCCATTGTCTGACGGACGGCCAGCACCGCCGCCGGCCCTTCCCAGACCATCGCCATGACCGGCGCCGAGGTGATGTACTTCACCAGTCCGGCATAGAACGGCTTGCCATGGTGGACGGCGTAGTGTCTTTCGGCCAACTCGCGGCCGACAAGGCAGAAGCGCGCCGCTACCAGGCGCAGCCCGCGCCGCTCAAGGCGGCCCGTGATTTCACCGATCAACCCGCGCTGGACGCCGTCCGGCTTGATCAGTACGAGGGTCCGTTCCACAAGGGCCTCCTGGCGAAGCAAAGGACTCGGGTCCGACCCGAGTCCTTTGACGAATACGGTGAGCCAACACGATTCAGGCGGCGGCCATGCCGCGCTCGTACGCGGAGATCGCGTCCGGAAGGCGATCGCCCTTCATATAGGCGTCGCCCAGGGCCTGCCATAGCGGCGCCGCCTTCGGGTTGCGGCTGAGCGCCACCTCCAGTTCCGAAGTGACCTCGTCCAACTGATACTTGCGCTTGATCACCACCGCATACTCGGTGGCGGCGCGTCGGTAATCTCCGACGGCCAGCGAGTGCCGCGCTTCGACCAGCTTGTCCTCCAATCCCGGTGTCATCTTTGGCTTGGGGGCGCGCAGGGGAGGCTTGCTGGACGGGGCGGCCGGGGGCAGGGAAGGAGGCACGGGTTCGGGGCGTCGGGCTGCGGCGACAGGCTCGTGCGCTGCCGGGACCGCCGGAACGGGGAGCGGCGCTGGAGGGGCGGCCCGCACCACGGGTTCCGGCTTGGGCACAGTCTCTTGAGGGACAGGAGGCGGCGCCTCCGCGGCGGCAAGGGGCTCGACAGCGGCCGCCGGAACGGGAACCGAAACAACCTCCGGGGCCACCGGCCCGGGGACGGAGGCAGCCGGTTCCGAAGCGACCAGCCAATCCGGGACCTCGTCCTCGGAAGGACCCGGGTCGGGGGCCTTTTCCGCCTCTGCGGGAATTTCGACAGCCGCGGCCGGCTGGCGCGGGGCAGGAGTCCTCAGCCAATCCGGGACTTCTGCGAGGATGTCGGTAGATGGTTCCTTGTAGCGGACCGGCACGGATACCGGTTCCGGCGCGGGCGCGGCAATTTCTTCGGCCTCCATCTCGATAGGCTCGGCCTGTTGGGGTTCCGCGGCCACGGTTGCACGGCGGTGTATCACGGTCTCATCCGTAGGTCCTGCGGTCGTAGCCGTGGAAGGCTCTTCGGCCAACTGCTCCCACGGCGGGACCCAACTCTCGGCAAGCTCATCGATCGGCTCGGCCTGTTCGGGCTCAGCCCGATGCGAAGGCGCCGCAATCGGAGGCAGCGGGGGCACCGTCGGCTCATCCTCGGCGGGCAGCGGAGTTACCATCCATTCCGGGAGCGACGGCAGGGTCTCGGCAGCAGGCGAGACGGCTGCCGTAGGTTCGACCGCGGCCGGCGGGGTCTCGGCAACGAGCTGCTTCAGCCAATCGGGAACCTCGGGACTCGGTTGCGCGGCTTCTGCGGCGGCCTCGGCCAGCCTCGGCGGGACGGGCGGCTTAGCGGCCGCCATGGGAGGCGTCGCCTGAGGAAGCGGTGCGACTGGAGCCGGTGCAGGAGTCGTGGGTGTCGGGAGGGGCGGGGCGACGCGATCTGCCGGCTCGGCTCCAGGCGCCGGCGACTGTTCGGCCGCCAGCTCTTCGAGCCACTTCAAGCCGGCATCCGGCTCCTCCGGGATCGCCTTGGAAGGAACGGCTGCGACCGGCGGAGCCTGTGCGATCGGCGAGGCACCGGGAGGTGTCTCCGACACGGCCTCGGGGGCCGGAATCCCCTGCTTGGCCGCCAGGGCTTCGAGCCAATCGAACACCTGGGCGTCATCCATCTCGCTGGCCGGAGCGGCCGCGGGGACGGCGGCGGCCGCCGCCGTCGCTGGACCGGCCCTGTGCTCAGGAGCAGGTACTCCCTCCTCCTCCTTGAGCATGCGCAGCCACTCGCCAGTCGTGCCGGAGTCGGCGCTGGGGTTAGCCGTGTTCACGAGGTTGACCCACTCACCGGAGTCGGTCGGCCGCGGCTCGGCTGCGGGCGTCCGTGCGGGTTCCGCGGCGGGCTTGGCTTCTTCTGCCGGTCCTTCGGAGATGCCGCGCAACCAGTCCATCGAAGTCGTGTCTGGGCTCCCGGAAGGCTCAGGCTCGGCAATCCCACGCAGCCACTCCGGCCCAGCCGAACGACCGAGCGTGGCCCGCGATCCGGAAGCAGGCTCGGCCATCCACGAGGGAGGGGGAGCCTCGGGTTGAGAGGAAGATGGGGTGGGCGGCTCGGATTCGGCCAGTTCCCTCAACCAGCCGAAGGATTCGGTTCCGCCTTCACTCGGTGCGGCAGG
>Ga0214472_10002651_pt1 | contig 19124 bp, 15 predicted proteins | sample RVTome_6_FD_207662 | JGI IMG/M metagenome (GOLD analysis project Ga0214472, IMG submission 207662) | Soil microbial communities from uranium-contaminated site in the Upper Colorado River Basin, Wyoming, United States - RVT140D175 | ecosystem: Environmental > Terrestrial > Soil > Contaminated >...
CGAGTTCTGAATGAAAAGCGTGACGCGCTCGTCGGCCTCGCCCGCAGGCATGCCGGCATAAAAATCGGCGGGCCAGGCATTGGCGTCATGGCTGCATGTCAGCGCGTGGCCATCCTCGCCATACATGTCGAGCGCATATTTGACGACGTCATGGCCCTTGATGCGAATGGCGTGGATGAAGAGCGAGCCGGTGAAATCGCCAAGCCCGAAGCGTTTGGCGATCGCCGCGCTGTCGAGTGTGAAGGGCGCGCCAGCCGCAGGCAGTTCTTCCTGCCAGCTCGCCAGTTCGTGACCCTTTTCGTCAAACAGGCAGAGCCAGAGCGCGGGATCGCCGGCCCCATGCAGCGCCCAGTAGTTGGCGCTTTTGACGCGCGTGTGAATGCCATCTGCGCCATTCGCGCCTTTGGCTTCGCGCATCAGCGCAAAGTTGGTCGCGAAATTCATCGGGTGGAGATAGTCCGCCTTGTTCGTCAGCATCTCGTCGGGAAGGCGCATGTCGTCCAGCGTGACGATGCGCGCGCCCTTGGGAAAGAGATGGCGAATGGAGGGGAGGATTTTTGCCGTATCATAAAGCAGCACCAGCACCGCTTTGGCGGGCGATGATGTCATCTCGCTGAGCAGCTTGGCGGGCTTGCCCATCAGTGCGCCGCCGAGGTCTTCCACGCGCTGCACGTAATAGCCTTCCACGTCGAGGCGCGAGAGATCGTAATAGGCATGAAAATTGCCGACCGCATGTGTTGGGTCATAGACAGCGACGGGGCCGGCCTTCGCCAGATCGGTGACAAGCGCGTGGCCGAGCGGGGCGGACAGAGGATGCCCCAGCGCCTTGAAAAGCGTTGCGCCACCGGCGTTGTTTCCCGGACGCCAGCCCTGCGCGAGGTCAGCGTTTTTGAATGTCTCGATTGCCAGTGTTGTCATCAGGAATACTCAGGACGCTTGACGCGCGGCAGAGCCGCCGAAAGGATTGAGGCGTTTTAAAAACATGGTGAAGCGGTGGCGGCGCTGTTCATGGGCCACCACTTCATCGTCGCGCACCCAGTTCAACTGGATCGCGCGGCGCGGTCCCTCGAAAGGTTCGTGACCATGCCACGAGTTTTCGGCGCGGCGGAAGACGAGCATCGTGCCGCCATTGGGCGAAACCTCTTCAGCCGCGTCCTCAAGGTCGGTCGCAGAGCGCAGGATGCGAAGCCGTCCGCCGTCCTTGTCCCACTCCTGATTCATATAAAGCAGTACCGTGATGATTTTCGATTCTGTGTCGGTATGAATTTTGCCGTTATTGCGCGCGCAGTTGCCACGCACGGTGATCATCGTCGGGCGGCCTGTCAGATCAATATTGAATTTCTCTTCGATGATTTTTTTGAATTCCGGGCCTTCCATTTCCTCCAGCAGCGCCTTGAACTTGCCGCGGATCGGCAGTTCGCTCGGCGGGATCGACCCTGTCGAGGCGATGGGCGGGAAGTCGGCAATGACATTGTCGAATTCGTCGGCGCGGATGAGATTGGGCACCACGAAATAGTCGTAAGGCTCGCTCTTCAGTGGCGTTGCGCGCAGCTTGTCGTATTCCAGCAGGCTCATGTCAGCTCATCTCGGCGTTTGGCAAAGCGGGTCTTGATCGTTTCGGCGATCTCATGGGTAGCATCTAATGGTGCGTAGTCCCAGTTTTCAAGCAAACCGACAAAAGGTCGCGCTGCGCCTGCGGCATAGATTGCGTCGAGAAACCTTCTGAATTTCAGGGATTTACCGGGCAGTTCGATAACATGCACGGGTTTGCCTGTGAAGCAGGCTTCACCCACCATATTAACCGAGTCGCAGGTCACGATGACGGCGTCGGCTTGGCCTAAAAACCCGAAATAGGGGTTTTCACCTGTTCCATCCCAGACAAGGGCCGCCTTGTCTTTCAAGGCGTCAGCGAGAATGCGGGTCTGGTTCTCGCCCGTGCGCCGCGACGGGGTCACCATGAGGCCCGCGCCGCTCTTGTCAGCCAGCGCCTTGAGCTGACGGGCCAACTGATGAGCGGCGGCCTCGTTGAATGTATAGGTGCCATTGGTGCCGCCGATGAGCACCGCGACGCGCGGATGCGGCAATCGGTTTAGCTGCGGTGCCATTCTGGTTGCTTCGTCGGCAAGTCGTTTAGTTGTCAGCCGATGCGGCGAAACCAGCGTCGAGATCACATTGGGGCCCTTCAGTCGGTCGTGCGCAGGTGCCCAGACCAGATCGAATTGCGATGGCGCGACGCGCGGGTTCTGCAAGATGACCGTGAAGGTTTTTCCCTTTGAGGCACGGGCGATCATGCGCGCATAGGGGATCGACTGGCGGCCCGAGGCGATCAGCAGGTCAGGCCAGGGGGCCTTGATGTTCGGGTCCGGCGCGGCGGGCCCATGTGGTGCGATCCAGCGCCAGGGCGCGGGCGGGTTCACGCGCTTCAGCACAGGCGTCAGCCCCAGCGCTTCGGCAATGCCGATGCCCTGCGTCTCAAAGCCCGCCATGCCGTTGGTCAGCACCCAGCAGGTCATTTCCTTCCCTCCCTCCTCAAGGGGGGAGGGCTTTGATGGATTGGGCGGTGGTGATTCAGTTTCGGTCATTATCTTACGTGTTTGGGTAATAATCTTGCTGAAAACTACCCATTATCAGAGTAAACATGGTCTTACCATAGCCCATTCACCAATGGATCAAGTCATGAAACGGGCCAAGCTCGACGCCATCGACCTTCATATTCTGGCCGAGTTGCAGGCCGATGGGCGGATCACCAATGTCGATCTGTCGGCCAAGGTCGGTATTTCCGCGCCGCCCTGTTTGCGTCGCGTCCGGGCGCTGGAGGAGGCGGGCTTCATTCAAGGCTATCACGCCGACCTCAACGTCAAGGCACTGGGCTTTGAGGTGACGGTTTTTGCGATGGTCGGATTGCATTCTCAGGCCGAGACCGACTTGCAGGCCTTCGAGGCGCTGGTCGGCACCTGGCCGCTGGTGCGCGAGTGCCACATGCTCAACGGCGACATCGACTTCATCCTCAAATGCGTCGCGCCGGATTTATCGACCTTTCAGCGCTTCCTCACCGGCGAGCTCACGCCCGCGCCCAATGTGGCCAGCGTGCGCACCTCGCTGACAATCCGGCAGTCCAAGCATCAGCCCGGCGTGCCCCTGGAAGCCTTGGGCTAATCCCAAATGAACATGTCACCCCGGCCTTGTGCCGGGGTCCAGGACCTTCACCCACATTTCGTCATGCGCGGGCTTGACCCGCGTATCCACGTCTTTGCCAAAACGAAGGTCCTCAAGACGTGAATGGCCGGATCAAGTCCGGCCATGACGTAGGGAATGGGAGTGACGCCAAGCCCTATTTAAACGTCACCTTCAAAATCTCGCAGGACTTGCCGCCCGGCGTGTCTCTGGAAGTCTTGGGGTAATCCCAAATGAATATGTCACCCCGGCCTTGTGCCGGGGTCCAGGACCTTCACCCACATTTCGTCATGCGCGGGCTTGACCCGCGTATCCACGTCTTTGCCAAAACGAGGGTCCTCAAGACGCGGATGGCCGGATCAAGTCCGGCCATGACGTAGGGAATGGGAGCGACGCCAAGCTCTACTTAAACGTCACCTTCAAAATCTCGTAGGACTTGCCGCCGCCGGGCGTGTTCACTTCCACGCTGTCGCCGACCGTCTTGCCGATCATGGCGCGCGCGATGGGGGAGGTGACTGAGACCTTGCCCTGTTTCACATCGCCTTCCATTTCGCCGACGATGCGATACTTCACTTCGTCTTCCGTATCTTCATCGATCAGTGTCACGATGGCGCCGAATTTGACCGTGTCGCCCGACAGTTTCGAGACGTCAATGACCTCGGCGCGGCTCAGCTTGTCTTCCAGTTCCAGCACACGGCTTTCGTTCAGGCCTTGTTGTTCCTTGGCGGCGTGATATTCGGCATTTTCCGACAGGTCGCCATGCGCGCGCGCTTCCGCAATCGCCTTGATGATGCGGGGGCGTTCGATGGATTTGAGAAATTTGACTTCCTCAACCAGAGCCTGGTGCCCTTCGGAGGTCATCGGAATTCGTTCCATATCGGATCGTCTCTCTTGTTTCACTGTCGGACAATCAGCTTGCGGCCTTGTCCGATGGCTGGGCCGTTCCGGCAAATTGCCGGTCGCATACCCTGATTTGCTACTAAAATACCGCCGCAGCGACCAATGGTGCTCCGGGCGGCGATTTGATCCCTGATTGTGGGTAGTGGAAGGCCCAAGGTCAAATGTTGAATTTCGCCTGAGGGCCTTCTTCTTTCTTGCGCTTTCCTATTCCGCCGCTGTAGCCAGCGCGGCATAGGACTGGAGCGAGGCCACTTCAAGTTGCCCGTTAATGATTGCTTCGATGCCGAGCACAGCGGCGCGCGCGCCTGCGACCGTCGTGTAATAGGGCGTCTTCATCATCAGGGCAGCGCGGCGCAGCGATTTTGAATCTTCAATCGCCTTGGCGCCTTCCGTCGTGTTCAGCACCAGCGCCACATCGCCATTCTTGATTTCATCTACGATATGCGGGCGGCCTTCCAGCACCTTGTTGATGGTGCGGACTTTCAGGCCATGCTCGCTCAGATAGTTCGCCGTGCCGCCCGTGGCGATGAGTTCAAAACCCATTTCCAGCAGCTTGCGCGCCGGACCCATGATCTTGTCCTTGTCGGAGTCCTTGACCGAGATGAAAGCCGTGCCGCTGGTCGGCACCTTGGTGCCGCCCGCGATCTGGCTTTTGGCAAAGGCGACGGCAAAGTTTTTGTCCAGTCCCATGACTTCGCCGGTCGAGCGCATTTCCGGCCCCAGCAGCGTATCGACACCGGGGAAGCGGGCAAACGGAAAGACAGCTTCCTTCACCGCGACATGGTGATAGCGGAAGGGCTTGAGGTTGAAGCTTGCCAGCGGCACGCCCGCCATGACCTTGGCGGCAATCTTGGCAATCGGGTCGCCGATCACCTTGGCGACAAAGGGCACGGTGCGCGAGGCGCGCGGGTTGACTTCCAGCACATAGATCGTGCCGTCCTGCACCGCATATTGCACATTCATCAGCCCGCCGACATTGAGCGCCAGCGCCATGGCGCGGGTCTGGGCCTCGATCTCCCTGATTGTTTCCTGCGGCAGCGAATAGGGCGGCAGCGAACAGGCGCTATCGCCTGAATGAACGCCCGCTTCCTCGATATGCTCCATGATGCCGCAGATGAAAACATCCTTGCCATCGCATAGCGCGTCAACGTCCACTTCAATGGCGTCGCGCAGATAGAGGTCGATCAGCACCGGGCTTTTGCCCGACACCACCACGGCTTCCTTGATGTAGCGTTCCAGATGGGCCCTGTCGCGAACGATTTCCATGGCGCGGCCACCCAGCACATAGGAGGGGCGGATGACGACCGGATAGCCGATGCGTTCGGCAATGGCGACAGCTTCGGTGTCGGTGCGCGCGATGCCATTGGGCGGCTGGCGCAGGTTCAGGCGTTCGAGCAAGGCCTTGAAGCGGTCGCGGTCTTCGGCCAGATCGATCATGTCGGGCGAGGTGCCGAGGATCGGCACGCCCGCGCGTTCCAGATCGTTTGCGAGTTTCAGCGGTGTCTGTCCGCCAAATTGCACGATGACGCCTGCAAGCGTGCCCTTGCGCGTTTCCACATCAATCAGTTCCAGCACATCTTCCGCCGTCAGCGGTTCAAAGTAGAGACGGTCCGATGTGTCATAGTCGGTGGACACGGTTTCCGGGTTGCAGTTGACCATGATGCTTTCGATGCCGATTTCATCCAGCGCGAAGGCGGCATGGCAGCAGCAATAGTCAAACTCGATGCCCTGACCGATGCGGTTGGGGCCACCGCCCAGAATGATCGCTTTCTTTTTGTCCGACGGATCGCTTTCGCAATCGGCCCTGCCTGCAAAATCCGTTTCATAGGTCGAGTACATATAAGGCGTCAGGCTCTCGAACTCGGCGGCGCAAGTGTCGATGCGCTTGAAGACAGGCCGCACGCCCATGTCGCGGCGGCGCTTGCGCAGGATTTCTTCGTCCGAGCCTGTCAGCTTTGCCAGTCGCGCATCGGAAAAGCCCATGGCTTTCAGCTTGTGCAAGGCCTGCTTGTCGCTCGGCAGACCCTCGGCGATCACTTTCGTTTCCGCGTCGATGATTTCCTGCATCTGCTCCAGAAACCACATATCATAGAAGCAGGCGGTCTGGATCTGGTCGAGCGGCATGCCAAGCCGCATGGCCTGCGCGATGACGAGAATACGATCCGGCGTCGGACGACCGAGCGCGGCGCGAATGGCGTTTTTGTCGTCGCCTTCGCCCATGCCGGGCACGGTGATGTCATCAAGACCCGTCAGGCCGGTTTCGAGCGAGCGCAGCGCCTTCTGCAAGCTCTCCTGAAACGTGCGGCCAATGGCCATGGCTTCACCGACCGATTTCATGGCCGTGCCGAGCAGCGGTTCGGAGCCGGGGAATTTCTCAAAGGCAAAGCGCGGAATTTTCGTGACCACATAGTCGATGGTCGGCTCGAAGCTTGCGGGCGTCACGCGGGTAATATCGTTTTGCAATTCATCCAGCGTGTAGCCGACAGCCAGCCGCGCCGCGACTTTCGCAATGGGAAAGCCAGTGGCTTTGGACGCCAGTGCGGATGAGCGCGAGACGCGCGGGTTCATTTCGATGACGACAAGGCGGCCATCTTTCGGGTTCACTGCAAATTGCACATTCGAGCCGCCCGTCTCGACGCCGATCTCGCGCAGCACCGCAATCGAGGCGTTGCGCATGATCTGATATTCCTTGTCAGTCAGCGTCAGGGCAGGGGCCACCGTGATACTGTCCCCCGTATGCACGCCCATCGGATCGATGTTTTCAATCGAGCAGATGATGATGCAATTATCCGCCGTGTCGCGCACGACTTCCATTTCATATTCTTTCCAGCCGAGGACTGACTCTTCGATCAGCACTTCGGTGGTCGGCGAGGCATCAAGACCGCGTTCCACGATCTCGGTGAATTCCTGCTTGTTGTAAGCAATGCCGCCGCCCGTGCCGCCCATGGTGAAGGAGGGGCGGATGATCGCGGGCAGGCCCACCATGTCGAGGCCCTGCATGGCCTCGTCCATATTATGCGCGGCGAGCGAGCGGGGGCTTTCAAGGCCGATCTTGTCCATCGCATCGCGGAAGAGCTGGCGATCTTCGGCCTTGGCAATGGCGTCGCGTTTCGCGCCGATCATTTCGACGTTGAATTTTTCAAGCACGCCCATGTCATCAAGCGCCAGCGCGGTGTTCAGCGCCGTCTGCCCGCCCATCGTCGGCAGCAGCGCGTCGGGACGTTCTTTCTCGATGATCTTGGCCACCACGTCCGGCGTGATCGGCTCGATGTAAGTCGCATCCGCCAGATCAGGGTCTGTCATGATCGTCGCCGGGTTCGAGTTCACCAGAATAATCCGGTAACCCTCTTCCTTCAGCGCCTTGCAGGCCTGCGTGCCCGAATAATCGAACTCACACGCCTGCCCGATGATGATCGGACCCGCGCCGATGATGAGGATGCTTTTGATGTCTGTACGTTTGGGCATTAGAGGGGAAATCCAAATGAAGTCAAAATCGCGTTGATGGCGGGGATGGCATCGTGAACTAACTGAACAAAGCCCGGATACGCGGCGAGCATTAGGCAAGTGTTTTCGAATGAAGGCAGGAGGCCTTGCGCAATTTGCCCCAATCGGACCACGCCTATTTCAATCTGCGCCAAGATGGCATTGATTTCGGCGAGCATTTCGTTGGCGACGGGCTCTGCGGCCAGATGGTTATGATCTCGCGCATATTGATCTTTAATGGCTGACAGTTGTGTTACAAGTTCATCGAAGCCCGGTTGATTGTCTTTGACGCTCACATATCGGTTAGATGCTTGAATGTTGTTTGCTTGAACCGCTCTATCTGAACTCGCAAAAGTTCCACTTCCAAAAGGTGCGCCGTCAGGTGCAAAGCCAAAGGTGGTTGAGCTTGGTGTTGTGGAGGCTGAGGGCGGTGAAGTTGAAATACTACCTTCGACCGTAAGGCCTTTTGCAATCATTCCATCCGATTGTTCATTTGGTGCATGAGGTTGAGAAGCCGCTAGTTGCTCTGCTCGGTCAATGCCTTCGGCTGTCATGGAGCAGTGATAGTAGCTTTCGTTCTCGGTTCCTGGCAGTTCTTCAATTTTGATCAAGCCTTGATCTCGAAATTCTTCAGCGCAAAGTTCGACGGAGCGTCGTTTTGCATCCAGATTATATTTCAGGAACACGTCGTCGATGAGATCGAACTCATAATCTGGGTTATCGTTGTGAGCTTTAAGCATTGCTACCAACAGCGCCGGGCGTAATTCAGCTATCGTCATGCTCATGAAGAGGTACCCCCCTCCCTAACCCTCCCCCTCAAGGGGGGAGGGGATTGAAGACTAAAGCCCTCCCCCTTGAGGGGGGAGGGTTGGGTGGGGGTGAAGCCCCACAGAAAGTCTATCGATTGCCCGTTCACTTCCTCGCCCCCATCATCGCCACAAACCGCTCGAACAAATAATGACTGTCCTGCGGTCCCGGCGATGCTTCGGGGTGGTACTGCACGGAGAACACCGGTTTGTCCTTCAGCCGCAGCCCCGCGTTGGTGCCGTCAAACAGTGACACATGCGTTTCCTCGACATCGGCGGGCAGGCTTTCGCGCGCCACGGTGAAGCCGTGGTTCATCGAGGTGATCTCGACCTTGTTGGTCGTATAGTCCTTGACCGGATGATTGGCGCCGTGGTGGCCCTGATGCATCTTTTCGGTTTTCGCACCCAGCGCAATCGCCAGCATCTGGTGGCCGAGGCAGATGCCGAAAACGGGCTTGCCGCTGGCGACGAGTTTTTTGATTTCGGGCACGGCATAGGTGCCCGTCGCCGCCGGATCGCCGGGGCCATTCGACAGGAAGACGCCGTCAGGGTTCATCGCCAGTATGTCTTCGGCTCTGGTCGAGGCGGGCACCACTGTCACCTCGCAGCCAACACTCGTCAGGCAACGCAGAATATTGCGCTTGATGCCGAAGTCGAGCGCGACGACTTTGTGTTTGGGCGCGGTCTTCGTATAGCCCTTGTCCCATTGCCAGCGGCCTTCGTCCCAGCCATAGGACTGGGCGCAGGTGACTTCTTTGGCGAGGTCGAGGCCCAAGAGACCCGACCATTCATTGGCCTTTTTCACCAGCGCCGGAATGTCAAACTGGCCATTGGGGTCATGCGCAATGATGCCATCGGGCATGCCTTTTTCGCGGATGAGGCGTGTCAGGGCGCGCGTATCGACGCCCGCGATGCCGATGATGTTGCGCGCGCGCAGCCAGCGGTCGAAATGTTTGGCGGCGCGATAATTCGACGGGTTGGTAATGTCAGCTTTCAGCACGCAGCCGCGCACGCCGGACGTGGCCGCAAGGTTCGAGGTCTCAATGTCCTCGTCGTTGGCGCCGACATTGCCGATATGGGGAAAGGTGAAAGTGATGATCTGGCCTGCGTAGGACGGATCGGTCAGAATTTCCTGATAGCCCGTGATCGAGGTATTAAAGCAGACCTCGCCAACCGCTTCGCCTGTCGCGCCCAGGCCGAAGCCTTCGATGGTGGTGCCGTCTTTCAGGACGAGAAGGGCGGTGGGTTTCTGTGTTTGTGTCATGGGTGAACCCTCATGGCGCGCGCAGATTCTTCCTCGGAACTTAGCGTGGCTGTCTGCCCGCGCCATTCCGTGGCGGCCTTTGTCGTCACCTTCATATTGATACTCCAGGGGAGGATGAGCCCGCCAAAATCTGTCGTGGTTCGCAAACCCCGTCAGGCAGACTCACTGTCCCATCGAATTTCGCGGAAACTAAAGGATGGCGCGCGCGGCGTCAAGCAAAGGGCTGTGGCAAATTAGGCCATTGGTTTCAATGATTTATGGCACTATGCGTGGGCCGCGACAAATTTGCGTGGCCGCGATCACTGGTTTAGCTTGTGGCCGTGATTGAACAGGAGAGTTTTCGATGAGTGATGGTTTGCGCGCCCGGGTGATGCAGGCGATGAAGGAAGCGATGAAGTCGGGCGACAAGGCGCGCCTTTCAACCCTGCGCCTCATGCAATCGGCCATCAAGGACAAGGACATTGCCTCGCGCACCGATGGGCGCAATGAGGGCATAGGGGACGGCGATATTCTTGATCTTTTCTCCAAAATGGTGAAGCAGCGCCGCGAAAGCGCTGATCTTTACGAAAAGGGTGATCGCCCCGACCTCGTTGAAAAAGAGCGCGCCGAGATCGCCGTGCTCGAAGAATTCATGCCCCAACAGATGAGCGAGGCCGAAACCAAAGCCGCCGTTGAAGCTGTGGTCGCCGAAGTCGGTGCCAGTTCGGTCAAGGACATGGGCAAGGTCATGGCGGCGCTGAAGGCCAAATATGCAGGCCAGATGGATTTCGCCAAGGCCGGCGCGGTGGTCAAGGCGGCGCTGGGCTGAGCTTATCCACAGGCCATTCGACAGGCTCGCCAAGGGCCACGCGCTCATGCGACAATGACCAAAATCCGTCAGCCGCGTGGATCACATGAGCTTTCCAAAATCCTTTCTCGACGAGTTGAAGGCGCGTATTCGCGTCTCCGATGTTGTTGGGCGCAAGGTGAAGCTCACGCGCCGGGGCCGCGAGTTCGTGGGCCTGTCGCCCTTCAATAATGAGAAGTCGCCCAGTTTCACCGTCAATGACGACAAGCAGTTCTGGCATTGCTTCTCGTCGGGCGAGCATGGCGACATCATCAAGTTTCTTGAAAAGACAGAAAACCTTTCTTTTCTCGAAGCCGTCGAGAAGCTGGCCGTCGAGGCGGGACTGGAGATGCCCCAGCGCGATCCCCATCATGTCGAGCGTGAGCGCGAGGCAGCAACGCTGATCGATGTCATGGAGATGGCCGCGCGTTTTTTCCGCGACAAGCTCAAGAGCGGGGCGGGGGCCGAAGCCCGGCTCTATCTTCAGCGGCGCGGCCTGAGGGCGGAAACCATCGAGCATTTCGGCCTTGGCTATGCGCCGGGGCTTGATCGGCATGATCGCAAACAATTGATGGACTGGCTCAAGGGTCAGGACGTCACCGTCGAACAGATGGCCGAAGCGGGCCTGGTCATTCACGGAGACGACATCCCGGAGCCTTACGACCGTTTCCGCAATCGGCTGATGTTTCCGATCTGCGATGCGCGGGGCCGCGTCATTGCCTTTGGCGGTCGGGCGCTCGATGCGGAACAGAAAGCCAAATATCTCAATTCACCCGAGACGCCGCTGTTTCACAAAGGCCGTGGCCTCTACAATCTCCATATGGCCCGCAAGCCCGCTTACGACGCGGGCACGGTCATTGCCGTCGAAGGCTATATGGATGTGATTGGTCTGGCGCAGGGTGGCATCGCCAATGCCGTCGCGCCGCTCGGCACTGCCCTCACCGAGGATCAGATCGGCCTCCTGTGGCGCATGTCGCCCGAGCCGATCCTCTGTTTCGACGGCGACAGGGCAGGGCTCAAGGCCGCTTTTCGGGCCGTCGAGCGGGTGCTGCCGCTCCTGCAACCCGGTCACTCCTTGCGTTTTGCCCTGCTGCCGGAGGGCAAGGACCCCGACGATCTCGTGCGCGAGCAGGGGTCGCAAGCCATGCGTGAGGTGCTGGATGCCGCCCGGCCTTTGTCCGACATGGTCTGGGAAAAGGAATATTCGGCAGGCACATGGGACACGCCGGAGCGCCGCGCGGCGCTGGAAGCGCGGATCGAGGAGATCATCGGCCAGATCGCCGACCCCAAGGTCAAAGGCCATTATGCTCAGGATCTGCGCGGGCGTATCGCCCGGCTTTTTGGCCGAAATCAAGGCGGCGCGCGCGGATTTCAGCCTCGCAGCGGCGGCTTTCGTCGTGGTCCATGGAAGCCCGGCCAGCGGTTTGACCCCCGTTTGCAGCCCGTGACGCCGGAGCTGCGCCGTTCGGCGCTCGCCCGCAATGACGTCGGCGCGGCGCGGCAGATGGAAGAGGTCATCCTCACCGCCCTCCTCAATCACCCCTCGCTTTTGGAGGTCCATTGGGAAGAGATTTCGCGGCTGGAAATCAAAACTCCGACCCTTGACAGATTACGCAATGAAATCATAGATATAGCCGCCCAGACTGCGCCTCTTGAAAGGGAGGCGCTGATGAACCATCTGGAGAGTAGGGATTTGGCGGAGGCGGCGCAGCGTCTGGCTGGAGGGGCGGCAGTTCGCAGCGACGGTTTTGCATTGGCCGATGCGCCTCACAGTGAGGCCGAGGCAGGTTTTCTGAAGATGCTGACACGCCATCGCCGCACCATTTCGCTGGAAGCAGCATTTCGTGCTGCGGAAAGGGCGTTGGCTGAGGAGATGAGCGAAGAGAACTGGGCGCGGATGCAAGACCTGCAAAAGGCATTGCATGAGCCGAGCGACCGGAACTCGGAAGAAGAATTAATCGATGGTTCGGGGAACGGCGGCGCTGTCGGGTGACAGCCGGATCGGGGACTGAACGAGACAAGATGATTTAGGTCGTGGGGCAGTGTTCGTGTATGTACGAACGCTGGCACGGCCATGTTTGTCTGGCTTGCTCGCAATAAGGCGGGTTGCCAGGCGGTTTCAAAATTCCGACGGATGCGCAGTCACGCGCAGCCCGCCAGTAATAAGACGGAGTGCCTCTCTATGGCGACGAAGACGGCAGAACAGACAGAAGCGCCTGAAGCAGCAACTGAAGCCTCGCAAGACAGCCCGCTTCTCGACATGTCGGATGCGGCCGTCAAGAAAATGATCAAGGTCGCCAAGGCGCGCGGCTTTGTCACCTATGATGAGTTGAACAAGGTTCTCCCGTCTGAGGAATTTTCGTCCGAACAGATCGAAGACACGCTCTCCATGCTTTCCGAGCTTGGCATCAACGTTGTTGAAAACGACGAGAGCGACGATGCCAATGACAGCGAAGAGGCCGAAGAAAAAGACGATAGCGACAGCGATGACGACGAGGAAGCGCCGCGTTCCAAGGCGCTGGCGCTCACTGGCCAGTCGTCCACCGCGCTTGATCGCACCGACGATCCCGTCCGCATGTATCTGCGCGAAATGGGTTCGGTTGAGTTGTTGTCGCGCGAAGGCGAAATCGCCATTGCCAAGCGCATCGAGGCAGGCCGCGAGGCGATGATCGCGGGGCTATGCGAAAGCCCGCTGACCTTTCAGGCCATCATCATCTGGCGTGACGAATTGCTCGAAGGCAAAATTCTGCTGCGCGACATCATCGACCTTGATGCGACCTTTGCTGGTCCCGACGCCAAGAAGATCGACCATTCCCAGGCCGCGCTCAATGGCGAGGCGCCGCCGCGCATTGAGCCGGAAGAAGAGGAAGTCGATGACGATGGCGAAGAGAGCGAAAGCAATATGTCGCTCGCCGCGATGGAAGCGGAGCTGAAGCCCAAGGTTCTCGAAACTTTCGACAAGATCGCCGCCGACTACAAGAAGCTGCGCAAGTTGCAGGACAGCCGCGTCGAAGCCGCTCTCAAGGGCGAGGATGGTGCGGACGCCAATGAAAAGAAATATGCCAAGCTCACCGCCGATCTCATCGAGGAAGTGAAGAGCCTTGCGCTCAACAACAATCGTATCGAAAGTCTGGTCGAGCAGCTTTACGCCATCTCCAAGCGCCTCATGGGTCTCGAAGGTCGTCTGCTGCGCATCGGCGAAGGCCACGGTGTTCCGCGTGAAGAATTCCTCAAGCAATATTACGGCGAGGAGCTTGATCCCAACTGGCTGCGTCGCGTCAGCCGCCTCAAGGGCAAGGGCTGGGCGAGCTTTGCCAAGGATGACCGCGATCAGGTCAAGGATCTGCGCATCCAGATTCAGACGCTCTCTGCTGAAACAGGTCTCGACATCGGCGAATACCGCCGCATCGTGTCGAGCGTGCAGAAGGGTGAGCGCGAAGCGCGTATCGCCAAGAAGGAGATGGTCGAAGCCAACCTTCGCCTCGTCATCTCTATTGCCAAAAAATATACCAACCGCGGTTTGCAATTCCTCGATCTCATTCAGGAAGGCAACATCGGTTTGATGAAGGCGGTCGATAAATTTGAATATCGTCGTGGCTACAAGTTCTCGACCTATGCAACATGGTGGATTCGTCAGGCGATCACGCGCTCGATTGCCGATCAGGCGCGCACCATCCGTATTCCTGTGCATATGATCGAAACGATCAACAAGCTGGTGCGCACTTCGCGCCAGATGCTGCATGAAATCGGGCGCGAGCCGACACCGGAAGAATTGTCCGAAAAACTCGGCATGCCTCTGGAAAAAGTCCGCAAGGTTCTGAAAATCGCCAAGGAGCCGATCAGCCTTGAGACGCCCATCGGCGACGAGGAAGACAGCCATCTGGGCGATTTCATTGAAGACAAAAACGCGATCCTGCCCATCGATGCTGCGATCCAGTCGAACCTGCGCGAAACCACCACCCGCGTGCTCGCCTCGCTGACCCCGCGCGAAGAGCGCGTGCTGCGCATGCGCTTTGGTATCGGCATGAACACCGACCATACACTCGAAGAAGTTGGCCAGCAGTTCTCGGTCACACGCGAACGTATCCGCCAGATCGAAGCCAAAGCGCTCCGCAAACTCAAACACCCGAGCCGCAGCCGCAAACTGCGCTCGTTCCTCGACAATTGACGCATCGCTCCGCGATGCGTCATGGCCGGACCCGATCCGGCCATCCACATCTTTAATGCAACAAAGCCCGGATCAAACAATCCGGGCTTTTTGTTTTCTCGCTCAGATTGTCACCCCGGATTTATTCCGGGGTCCAGAAGCCACACCTTCAGGCCCGCGCCGTCCTGGATTCCGGTACAAAGGTGGCATGACAGCAGAATTCGGAGCGCCCTCCATATTTTTGCGCCCATCCCCAAAAAGAACCTCCCCATAGACACCCCATCGCCCATCCGCTAAAACCACCTCCATCAAATCCTGTTGGTCGCGCGGCGGCCCGTTGAGGCGGAGGGTTCCATGAATCTCACCATGATGAAGGCGAAAATTCATCGCGCGGCGGTGACCCAATGCGATCTTCACTACGAAGGTTCGATTTCCATCGATAAGGATTTTCTCGCTGCCACCGGCATTTTGCCCAATGAGCAGGTCGATGTGTTGAACATCAACACTGGCGCGCGGTTCACCACCTATGCCATCGAGGCGGCGGCGGGGTCGCGGATCATCGGGATCAATGGCGCGGCGGCGCGGCTCGCCCAGATCGACGATCTCGTCATCATCATTTCCTATGCCCAAATGTCGCAAGTCGAAGCGCGCGAGCATCGTCCCGTGGTGCTGCAACTCGACGCCCGAAATCGCGTTCTCGAAAACGTCTGAACGGGCGATCTCGCGGTTTTGCGGGATAATATTTTTGCGGGGAAATCTCGCCTCGTGCGGGTCGCGCGGCCCAAAATTTTGGCACTCGACAGGGCAGACACGCTTTTTGACAGGAAAGCACTCGCTTTCTGGCAGGAATGGCTCACCAGCCGAGTGTGAAATCGAGCCGATATTAACAATTTGAACTTTTTTATTACCGTACCCTTAAAGCTCCTTGCGGCATTCTGACCTCAGCGATTTTTGAATCTTTCGATGGGCGAGGTGGGTCATGCAGGTCGTCGTTTTGGCGTCTCAAAAAGGGGGGTCGGGCAAGACCACCTTGTCGGGACATCTCGCGGTCGAAGCCGAACGCGTGGGCGTTGGGCCAGTTGTTCTGATCGACACTGATCCGCAAGGAAGTCTGTCTGACTGGTGGAATGCGCGCGATGCCGAGACGCCCGCTTTCGCGCGTGTTGCCATTGAAGATATTGCCGAATGTCTTTTTCAATTGCGTGAGATGGGCGTCAAACTTGCAGTCATTGATACGCCGCCCGCCATCACGCAATCGATCGCCAGCGTTGTGGCGCATGCTGATCTTGTGCTGATCCCGGCGCGGCCGAGCCCCCATGATTTGCGCGCCGTTGGTGCCACCATCGATATCGTTGAGCACTTCAACAAGCCGCTCATTTTCGTCATCAATGCCGCAACAGCCCGTGCACGGATCACTGGCGAGAGTGCCGTCGCCCTGTCGCAGCACGGCACCGTCGCGCCTGTGACATTGCATCACCGTGTTGATTTTGCTGCCAGCATGGTCAATGGCAAAACGATTGGCGAGATCGACAGCAAGAGCAAATCGGCGCGTGAAATCACCGATCTCTGGGCTTATGTCGCCAGCCGTCTTGATCGTTTGAAGGGCGCGCCCGTTTCTGTCACGCAAGCGCCGCGCGTCTCGACAAACCTTGAGGCCCTGTCGCCACTTGCGGTATCTGCGCCCGCAACCGAGGTTGAAAAAACGCCAGTGCGTGAGCGAGAAGTGCATGTGGCAGTGGAACCCGAGCCACTTGCCATACTTGACCCGGAGCCTTTGTCCGAGATTGAAGTCGCGGTGCTGCTTGATCCCGAACCTCTGATGGAGCGGGAAGAAGACGAGCAGATGGAGGAAGATTTTTCTGCGGCTATTCGTGAAGGTGCCAGCGTGGCCTTTGCCTTTGATCCTTCCATCGATCTCAGTGATGATTATCTGCCGATCACCTATCAGCTCACCCGTCCGCCAGCGGATGTATTGGTGCCACCGCCCGCGCCACATATTTCTTCGACGCCGACCTATCCTGTGGTTGATCCGCATGTCATTGATCGACGGCACAGTGTGTTTGGTCGCCGACGGCGCGACCCGCAATCACCCTTCGCTGCGGAAAATCACGGCGTGGAGAAAATGCGATGAGCGCCCGGAAGTTTGCGACCATCACCGGCGATCTTTTGTCCCGCAAGGGAGAGGCCGGGCCATCTGCTGATCGATTTTCTGTCGCGCAGCAATGGTCGCTGGAGCCGCCACCCATGCCGGACACGCAGAATAGTTCAACTGCGCCAGCGACAACTCTCGTTCACGCGATCCCGGCCTCGCAGTCGGTTGTGGTGTCCGACAAGGCTGCGCCGACGACCAGGATCGCTGTCAGAGTTTCAGACAGGCTGCATTTTCGTATGCGGGTCGCCGCTGCGCAGTTGCAGATGTCGCGCCAATCGCTGATCTCGGCGGCGCTTGAGCATTATCTCTCAACGGTCTGCGCGGCAGGCCTGCCAGAATGTAAATGCCTCAGTTCCGGCAGCGGCTGCGCTTGTGCAGGCTGATGTCTATTCGATGCCGATGGTGAGCGAAACGCTCGCCGACAGCTCTTGCGTGCCCGCCGCCATGGGCACAGGCGCGCTGTCGCGCATCGCCATTGTTGCCTTCATATAGACGGGTTGCTGGTAATTTCCGCTTTCAGAAATCGTCAGTACAGGTCCCAATGCAACGCCCGATGCATTGGCGTAGATCTTGGCTTTGCGCAAGGCGTCCAGCACAGCCGCTTCGCGCGCCTTGTCGAGCAGAGGTTCGGGGTTTTCAATTTCGAAGCGCACGCCGTTCAACTGGTTTGACCCCAGCGAGACCAGCTTGTCGAGAATGTCACCGAGGTGATCGAGCTTGCGCACCGTCACAGTCACTTGATTGGTGACCTGATAGCCGCGAATGGTCGGCGCATCGCGCGTGCCGTTGGGACTGACCGGGGGTTCTGTGTAGAGCGGGTTCACGGAGAATTGCGAAGTGCGGATGTCGTCTTTGTTGATGCTCATTTTTGTCAGACCATCGAAGATCGCATTCATGGCCTTGGTGTTTTCGCGGAGCGCTTCGTCCGCCGTTTTGCCCTGACTCACCACCCCGGATTCCAGATAGGCGATATCGGGCCGCGCACTCAGATTGCCGGTGCCGCTCACCGTCATCTCGCGTCGCGGGCTGGCGTCACCTGCCAGTGCGGGCGTCAGGTTCACTAGCGTAAACAGGGCGGCGAAGGCAAAGCAGAGTTTCAGGGTCGAGGCGGTCAGGCGGCTTCTGTTCGAATTCGCGGGGCACATTTGGCAGTTCTCCTGTTGGCTTGGCCGATGAAGCAGTTTTGCTGTGGATTGGGACTAAATTACGACCATCTTGTTTCAGATGAAACTTCGGGTTAAATCCTTCATTCAGTCGCCGTGATTAATCTGATATATGGCGAGCACGAGAAGGTGCATCGGGGGCCTGTAGCTCAGTTGGTTAGAGCGGACCGCTCATAACGGTTTGGTCGCAGGTTCGAGTCCTGCCGGGCCCACCATGCGCCATCGGATAAATATGGTACACAATTCATCGTGAGTTGAGCGAATAGGGATTGGGAACATGGCCATACGAAAAATTCTCGTCTCGCTTTCCGGGAGTCAATCGGATGTTCCGACTCTCGGCGTGGCGATGACGCTTGCCAGGATGTTTGGCGGACAGGTTGTGGGTTTGTTTGTGCGCTCTGATCCGCGGGACGCTTTGCCTTATCTGGGCGAAGCGGTTTCTGGTCAGATTGTTGAGCAATTGATTGAAGCGGCGCAGACGGGTTCCGACGGTCTTTCGGCGCATGCGCGTTCGGCGCTGGAAAAGGCAGCCGCTGCGGCGAATGTTCCAACGGTTGAAGCTGACAGTCCGGTGCAATTGCCTTCCGCGCGCTTTGTTGATGTGGTTGGCCATCGCGACGATGTGGTGATCGAGGCAAGCCGTCTTTCCGATCTCGTGGTCTTTTCAGAAGCGGATAATGCCAAGGTTGGTGGCTCTGCACTTGAAGCAGCGCTCAAGACAGCATCCCGCCCGGTCCTGATTGTGCCCGACATGTATGATGGCAGCATCGGAACGCGCATTGCGATTGGTTGGGATCGTAGTCAGGAAGCTTCACAGGCGATTATCGAAGCGGTTCCGTTTCTTGCCAATGCGCAGCAGATCAAGGTTTTCTGCATTGGTGAGCATGCGCGCGACAAGAGTCCGCGCACCAGATTGCTCGGCTATCTGGCATTGCATGGCGTGACCGCCGACATCGAATTTGTCGAAGGCGACGGTCGGCCCGAAGGTGAGATTCTGATTGATCAGGCCAAAAAAATGTCGGCAGACCTTCTTGTGATGGGCGGCTTCGGGCATATTCCGTGGCGCAAGTTTCTGGTCAGTTCAACGACCGAATATGTCCAGTCACATGCGGTTATTCCTATTTTGATGGCACATTGAGACAGGTCAGCGGCCCATGGTGTGACCGCTATAGCAGGGTGCTATTTGATCCGGGCGGAAACAAGGAACCC
>Ga0214472_10002652_pt1 | contig 19122 bp, 15 predicted proteins | sample RVTome_6_FD_207662 | JGI IMG/M metagenome (GOLD analysis project Ga0214472, IMG submission 207662) | Soil microbial communities from uranium-contaminated site in the Upper Colorado River Basin, Wyoming, United States - RVT140D175 | ecosystem: Environmental > Terrestrial > Soil > Contaminated >...
GATCCCTCCCGCACAAACCCCACGAACCGAAACGCGAATCACGATGACGGTCGACATCCCCGAGTCCGACGTGGCTGGCCAGACGACCGGCGTCGGCGCACACCCCCAGTCGCGGCGTCGATGGCGGAACCGCTGCGCGATCCTCATCTCCCTCTTCCTCTGCGCAGGGCTCGCCATGGCGGACCCGACGGCCGAAATCGACGCGCTTCTCGCCGCCGATCGTGAATTCGACGCACAGACCGCCGAACACGGCGTCGACGGTTGGGTCTCCTACTTCGCCGAGCACGGCAGCATGCATCTCTCGAGCGGCGGCACCGTCGTCGGTCACGAGGCCATCCGCGAACTGATGGCGCCGTTCTTCGACGATGCCAGCAACTCGCTGCGCTGGCAGCCCGAGTCCGCAGAAATTCTGATTCCGGGGCTCCTGGGGTACACCAGGGGCAGCTACGAGAGTCGGAGTCGGGGTGATGACGGCGAGACGGTCGCGGCGCACGGGACGTACGTCTCGCTGTGGAAGAAACAAGACGACGGGATCTGGAAGGTCGTGTTCGACACGGGGGCAGACGACGAATGACGAAGCGCCTCCGCGTCGCGCTCGTGTTCGCCCTGAGCCTCGTGGGATGTCAGGGCCAGCCCGAATCGAACGCGCCGCTGCTGATCCACTGTGCGGCGAGCCTCAGCCGTGCCATGGAAGAGGCCACGCGCGAATTCGCCGAGCGCAGCGGCAGCCCGCGGGCGCAGGTCAATTCCGCCAGCAGCCTCCTACTTTGGAAGCAGATCGAAGCCGATGCGCCGGGCGATGTCTTCGTCGCGGCGGCACCCGTTCACATGGATCTGCTTGCCGACGCCGGACGCATCGACACGGGAACGCGGATCGAGCTACTGCGCAATCGGATGGCTCTCCTGGTGAGCGTCAAGAGCGGCATCAAGTCGCTCGATGAACTCGCCTCGCCCGATGTATGGGTCGCCCTCGCCAGCGAAGGCGTCCCTGCCGGTGACTATGCGCGCGAGCTCCTGGGCGCGGCCGGCCTCTGGGAGGCGGTTTCGAGTTCGATCCTCTCCTTTCCTCACGAGCCCGCCGTCTTTCAGGCGATTCAGCGGCAATTGGTCCCGGCGGCGTTCGTGTATACGAGTTCCCTCCACGGGCTCGACGACGAATTGCTCCGCGAAATCGGCATCGCCGCCGACCTGCAGCCCGCCATCAACTATCCGGCGGCCGTGTTGAAGAAATCGCGTCAACCCCGACAGGCCAGACGCTTCCTGGACTTCCTGCGAAGCAGCGACGGCCAGGCGATCTTCGAGCGACACGGGTTCATTCCCCTGATCCGGACCTGAGACCGTGGCGATCTCGGCGCTGTGGATCTCACTCAAGGTCGGATTGCTCGCCTTGCTCCTCATGGCGGCCACGGGCACGCCACTGGCCTGGCTCCTGGCGAAACGGCGCTTCTGGGGCAGCGCAGTTTTCGAGAGCATGCTCTCTCTGCCGCTGATCCTGCCCCCGGTGGTCACGGGATTCGCACTGCTGTGGTTGCTCGCGCCGTCGGGTCCTCTGGGCCTGAATCTCCTCTTTCGCTGGCAGGCGGCCTCGGTGGCGGCTGCGGTCGTCGCCTTCCCGCTGTTCTTGCGCAGCGCGCGCGAGGCCTTCGAAGGGGTCGACCCACGTCTCGAACAGGCCGCCCGCAATCTCGGCGCCAGCCCGTGGCAGGGCTTCTGGCGTCTGAGTCTGCCTCTGGCGCGGCGGGGTCTCGTGGCCGCGTCGCTTCTTGGTTTCGGCCGGGCGCTCGGCGAATTCGGTGCGACGATTCTGGTCGCCGGAAACATTCCCGGTCGGACACAGACGATTCCTCTCGCCATCTTCTCGTTGTCGCAGACCTCCGATCTTCAGGCCGTCTGGCCGCTCGTCGGAATGGCGACGGTCCTCGCCTTCATCCTCGTCTTCCTCGCCGACCGGCTCGCGCGATGAACGCCCTTCACGTCGATCTCACCCTCCGGCGCGGCGGCTTTCGGCTACGCTGCGAACATTCCTTCCCGTGTGGAATCAGTGCGGTGACGGGCAGTAGCGGCGCCGGAAAGAGTTCGCTCCTGGATGCGATCGCCGGAGACGCCCCCATCGACGGCAGCATCAAGCTCGGCGAAACGACCATCGTCGACAGCGCCCGAGGCCAGAACACCCCGCCGCATCGCCGCGGTTTCCGGCGCGTCTATCAAGACGCTCGGCTCTTCCCGCATCTGGACGTCGAGGCGAACGTCTTCTTTGGGGCGTCGAAGGGGGTGTCCCGGCTGGCCCCCGAGGAGGTCTTTGCGACGCTCGAAATCGAGACGCTCCGCGGTCGCGATGTCCGCGGCCTCTCCGGTGGCGAGCAACAGAGAGTCGCCATCGCGCGCGCGCTCCTGAGTGAACCCCTGCAAGCGCTCTTGTTCGACGAGGCACTCGCCGCCATCGACAGACCGCATCGGCGCCGCATCCTGCTGGCCCTGGTCAAGTGGCAGCGGCGGCTGGACGTGCCGCTGTTGTACGTGTGCCACAATGCCGACGAGGCGATGCTCGTGGCCCAGCACTGCGTCACCCTGGACGATGGCAGGATTCAGGACGCCGGCCCGCCGGCTCGGGTCCTGGGTTCGCGCGCCGGCGACGGCGATGCGCGCGTCGTGCTCCTCACGGCCGTCGAATCTCACCAACCGAAGCTCGGCCTGAGCGAACTCCGCTGGGGCGACTTGATCATCGAGGCACCTCTGTGCGCGCCTGCGCCAGGCGAGGCCGTCGTCGTGGATCTCGCCGCGCGGGAAGTCGTGATCTGCCGCGAGAAACCCGCGTCGACGAGCGCACGCAACTGTCTCCCCGCCAGCCTCGAGCGGCTGATTCCACAGGAAGGCGCGCTCCGCCTGGCCAGCTTTTGCGCCGACGGATGTCCTGCCGATGGCCCACGGATTCTCAGCAATGTGACGGCTTCGGCGGTCGCCGAATTGGACTTGACGGTGGGTCACAATTATTGGCTCTTGTTCAAGAGTTCAGCACTCAGGATCCTGTAGACAACTCTTTGGGAGGAGCGCCGTTCATGCCTTCGAAACGACCATTTCTCGCCGTCTCTATCGCCCTTCTGCTGGCTCTCGTGCATTCGAGCGCCGCGGCGGACTGGGGCCCACGCGTTGGCCTCTCCAGTGATCCCGATCAGTTCGTGGGCGGCATTCAGTGGAATCTGGGAGAAGTGGCGCCCAGCGTCCGCGCCATGCCAAGCGCCGAGCTCGGCTTCGACGACGATCTGCTTCGATTCTCCGGAAACTTGGGTATTCACTATATGTTCGCCAGCGGGAGAAGTCGCTGGTCTCCTTATCTGGGCGGCGAACTCACCTTCAGCTACTTGAGCTGGGATCGGCCGGCGGGCTTCAACGGCGACGATTCGGACACCAAACTCGGCGTTTCCATCGCCGGGGGGGTCGAGACCCGGCTGAGCAACGGCCGCATTCTCAATCTCGAACTTCGTTTCGGCCTCGAGAATGTGCCCGACGTCCAGGTGCATGTCGGTTGGATCTTCTAGTCGACGAAGAATGTCTGCCGCCGTGAGTTCAGTCCGTCGCTCGCGGAGATCGTGAGTTCGCGCCCGTGAGCCGCGATCTGTGAACGTCCGCGGCGGGCGAAACTGAGAATCTCCCCGCTCGCCGCATCCTGGACACAGAGCATCGGAAATCGACCGGCATCCCAGTCGAGATGCACGCGATCGGCGGCCCCGCGCAGGACGGAAATGCGCGGGCCCTCCTTGGATGCCGACGACTCGGTCGCGACGCGTTCGTCGAGGCGGCCGGAGGCGGTCCTCAACGCCACGCGCGCGAGCCGCGCGGGACCAAGGCTCGCGACCGGGAGCAAGAAGGCGAACTGCCGCTTCGGCCCACCCGGTCGATCGGCGACGAGTTCGCCCTCGAACTCCACGCTGCGCCAGCTGCCGTCGTCGAGTTGCAGCTCGAGCCGATGCGGACCGCCGCCGGCCGGCAGAACCGCGGGCGCGTCGAGCTCCAGGACGGGCTCGAGGGTCGCGCCGTCCGCGTCGAATCGGCCCCACAGCAGATAACATGGTTCGCTCTCGTCTTTGAACATGCGCCGCGGGCGCTTGGAACGGTGCTCGCGAAAGTCCATGGCGAGCTCGTAGTTGTAGTCGCTGATCCAGATGTTGGAGCAGTAGCCCATGATGTCGGCGAGCGACGGTTCCTTCAGCCCTCCCGTCGCGACGTCGAAGCCGTAGACGCCGATCTGTCCGTTCGGATAGGGATAGTTCGGATCCCCGCCGCTCACGCCGCAGTTCGCGTGGGGCAGACCCAGGTTGTGTCCGAGTTCGTGAGGGAAGACCACGGCGAGGCTCGGGTGGCGCAGATCTCGACCGATGCCGGCGGGCTGTCCGATGTAGGCGATTCCCGCGATGCCCGAACTGTAGGTCACGTCGACGACGCCATAGTGATGGCGCGTGCGGACGGGATCCACCTGCTGCGCGGCCCAGATCTCGTTCAGGACCGTGATCCACGCATCGTTGGCATCGTCCGGTTGCAGCGCTGGCGCCTGCGTCGTGAAGGTCGCTCCCACATCGGTGATGGTGTTGGCCGTCGGGTACAGCTTCTGCGCCAGTTCCGTGTAGTCGCTCTTGTTGTTCGCGCTGACATCGCCGGTCAGCCCCGTTGCCGCCTGTTCGACCGGGATGAAGCGCACCATGAGATCCGAGAGCTCACGAACGTCCAGCTCGAGCGGCTGACGATCGAAGGGGTAGAAGTTGTTGGTCTCATCGGTCTCGGCGAGCTGGGCGGCGGGGTCCACCTGCGCGAGGAATTTCATCCCCACCTCGATTTGATCGGCTGGTATCGCGACCATCCAACTTGCGTTCAGACTGCCCTCGTCTACGGCGATCGGCATGGCGGTCAGCCGCGCTGCGATCGTGTAGCTGGCAATGGGCTTGTCGGCCGCATCGAAGAGCTGAACTTCGACATCTGGCCGGACCAACGCGGCGCGGTTGGCCGTGGCGAAGACACGCACCATCGCCGCGCGGCCGGCGATGAGCGGTACGCCTCCATCGAGGCGTTGAGTGGATTGCACCAGATAGGCCGCAGGAATGCGCAGATCCAGACTGCTGCCGCCGGACGACTGATAGTTGATCGTTGCCGTCGCCGTCTGATCGGCGAACAGGTCGACGCTCGACAACGCCGGCGTCGGCGTATAGGTCTCGCTCGCCCCTGGGACGTTGCTCGCGGTGAGGGTGTAACGACCCGGAGTGAGTCCTTCGAGCAGCCGTGAGGCGCAAAAAGTCTCGTCGTAGCCTCCGACTCCGCTGAGCCGGACAAGAGCGTCCGTTCCCGCCGGCAGACCGGAGATCTCGAGCTGCAGACTGCCCATGGACGGCCGCGGCGGGGCGCTGGGCGACGATCCCCCATCGCAGGCGGCGAGAAGTGCCACGACCAGGACCGTCAAAGGGAAGAATCGGAAAGTTCTGGCAGCCATCGGAACACTCCTCCGCGGGTGGGGCGGATTCCCTTCCCAAGCTGCAACCCATGTGCCGCGGGGATGACCTCACGTCCGATTGGGTTTACCCTTCGTAGCTCCAGATTCGCCGAAAGAGGTCGCCATGCGATTCAGTCTGTTTCTCTGCACATGCCTGTCGATCCTCCTCCCGCTCAGCGTCCAGGCGGGAGACTTCGAAGATCACTTTACCGGCCATACGCTCCGCTTCGACTACGTGCACGCGGGAACCGCGAACGAAGAGCACATCGCCCTCGACGGCCTGCGCCTGGAGGGAGACTGGCCCGGTAGCCGGACCCAGCTCCAAGACCACACGGGGATGGGGAAGTACCGCTTCGAACTGGTCGAAGTCAGCTCACAGCGGACGCTCTATTCTCGAGGGTTCAGCAGCATCTATGGCGAATGGGAGACCATCGGCGAGGCACGCCGCGGCAATTGGCGCAGCTTCCATGAGAGCCAACGCTTTCCCGAGCCGAGGGAGTCCTGCCAGCTCGTACTGAAGAAGCGGAAGGACGACGGGAGCTTCGGCGAGATCTTCGCCCAGGTCTTCGACCCAGCCAGTCGATTCGTCGATCGCTCCCCCTTGGACGCTCCAGGCGAGGTCTGGTCCGTCTTCGAGAGTGGACAACCGGCGACGAAGGTCGACCTTCTCGTTCTCGGCGACGGCTACAGCGCGAAGGACAGAGACAAGTACCACAGGGACATCGAACGGCTGGTGGGCATCCTCTTCGAGACGGAGCCCTTCCGCTCGCGCAAGCGCGAGTTCAACGTCTGGGCCATCGACATCGCCTCGCCGCGCTCGGGCATCGCGAATCCACGGGCCGAGCAGTGGTTCCACACGCCACTCGGCCTGCGCTTCAACGCCTTCGACACCGAACGCTATGTCCTCAGCTCCGAGAACCGCGTCATCCGCGAGTTCGCGGCGCTGGCCCCATACGACGCCATCATGATGGTGGGCAACACACGCAAGTACGGCGGCGGCGGCATCTTCAATCTCTACGCGACCGTCGCCTCGGACACGGCGCCGTCCGCCTATGTCTTCGTCCACGAGTTCGGTCACAGTTTCGCCGGCCTTGCGGATGAGTACTACACCTCGTCGGTGAGCTACGAGGATTTCGTTGCGCCGGGAACCGAACCTTGGGAACCCAACATCACGGCGCTGTTGGATCCCGAGAATCTCAAGTGGAAAAAGTTCGCCATGGACTCGACGCCGATTCCGACGCCGTGGAACCAGGATCGCTACGACGAGGTCTCCTATGAATACCAGGCCAAGCGCCAGAAGCTACGGGCCGCGGGCGCACCCGACGAGGAGGTCGAGAAGCTCTTCGCCGAAGTCAAACGCGTGACGCAGCCGATGCTCGAATCGGAGGAGTACTTCGGCGAGGTGGGCGCCTTCGAGGGTGGAGGCTACCAGGCGAAGGGGCTGTATCGACCCGAGGCGGACTGCATCATGTTCACGCGCAATCCGACGAGCTTCTGCAAGGTGTGCACCGCGTCGATCGAGCGCGTCATCGATCTCTACGCGAAGTAGGCCCATGGATTTCCACATCGAGGGCGAGTTCATCCAGCTCGACAAGCTCCTCAAGGCCGCAGGCCTCGTTGGCACGGGCGGGGAGGCCAAGCTCCTGGTGCAAGACGGCCACGTGCGCGTCGACGGCAGGGTCGAGACACGCCGCGGCTGCAAGCTGCGGCCGGGGCAGAGCGTTCAGCTCGATGGCAGTGTCGTTCGTCTCCTGCCGCCGTCGTAGGGCCTGATTTGCGGCGGTCGTTCACGCTGCTCGCCGTGGCGGCATGCGGAATCGTCCCGCGAGTTCTGCTGCTGCGGCTGCCGGGGCTGGGGAGAGACGAGGCAGCCTACCTCTACTGGTCGCACGATCCCGAATTCGCCTACTCGCCGTTGCTTCAAGTGGCCTTGTGGTTCGCAGACGCGCTGCCGGGGGCGGCGGCATGGACCCTGCGCCTGCCGGCTCTCGTCGGCGGCGTCGCGGCGCTCGTCCTCGCGCGGCGCCTCGCAGGCAGCGCCCGCCAGCCCGCCGTCGTCGCGTTGTTTCTCTCGCCGTGGTGGGTCTTCTCGAGCTCGATGGTCCACCCCGACGCCCTCCTCCTGCCGGCGCTCCTGGCCCTGTGCCTCGCCCGGCGGCGGGGCCATGCATTCGGCGTGGCGGTGGCCGCCTCCCTGGCGGCGTGGGCTAAACCGAGCGGACTCCTGGCGATCCCCGTCGCCCTGGTCTTCTTGGCCGACCCTCGCCTCGGCGGGCCCTGGCGCCGCCTGAACGCGGCGCTCCTCGCATTGTCGGCGGCTTCCGTGGTCGCACCCATCCTCCGCCCCGAGATCTTCAGCTCGCTCCGCGAATTCGCCAGCGCCGACCCGACGGTCGCCTGGCAGTGGCGCTGGGGCATCGGGCTCCTCGCCCTCGTCCTCCTGACCGGGCCCCACATGTTGGCCGCGGCGGTCGGCAATGCCTGGCGCGCCCGCGGCCTCCAGCTCGAGGCTCTGCTGCCCACGGTCTTCGCGGCTGCCTTCGCATTCGCCGCGCTGTTCTGGGGGCAGTTCAAGATCACCTGGTTCCTGCCGGCGATCGTCCTGTGGACGCTGCTGCCGACGACGGGACGCGCGCGCGCGCGGCGTCGGCCGTTGCTCGCGGCCTCGAGCGCCGCCCTGAGCCTGTTGCTGGCCCTCGCCTTCGCCCGCCCCGACTGGACGCAGCGCGCCGAGGCCGCCTTTCCTGCCCTCGCGGCCAGCTATGCGGCTCAGGCTGGTGGGCGAGAGCGCGAGGTGTCCTCCACCAGCAATTGGTCGCAGCGCTGCCGGGAATACGACTCTCTGGAATCCTTCGTGGGGCAGCTGCGTACAGCGTAGGGCGCCGCGGACCCACCGCAGTGGCTGATCTCCGACGACTACGGCCTCGCCGCGCAGATCCTCGCGGCCTGGCCGCTGAAGGGGTGTAGGATGTTCCTTCCCGGCGATGGCATCTTCAGCCGCTCCTGGCCCGACACACCGTTGCCGGGAGACGCCCGCATCCTCGTGATCTCGGTGCGCAAGGGCCGAGACGAGTCGTGGCTGCGCCGACACTTGGGCAGCGGGCCCCTTCGCTGGCTGGAACCGGTCCCGCATCCCCTCGACAGAGCGCCCGTGGAACTGGGCATGCGCCGGCCAGAGCCCGGCGAAAGGAGAGCTGAGTCGCCATGATCCGACGCTGCGTGTGTTCTCTGCTCGCTCTTTCGCTCGGCTTCTCGCTCGGCCTCGAGGCCCGCGCCGGAGACGCGAACGCGCACGATTCATTCGGCGTGCTCCTTGCGAAATATGTCCACGGCGGACGCGTGGATTATCGCGCGTGGACGGCCGACGCAACAGACGCGCAAGAGCTCGCGGACTATGTCGACCGGCTCGAATCCATGGATCCGGAGAAGATGGATTCTCCCGACGCCCTCGCGTACTGGATCAATCTCTACAACGCGACGACGCTGGAGCTGCTGCTCGATCACTATCCCGTCGACAGCATCAAGGACATCGGCGGCCTCCTGTCCTCGCCGTGGAAGCGCGAACTGGTCGCCGTCAGTGGTGAAGGACTGACGCTGAACGAGATCGAAAACGAGATCATCCGGCCTCGCTTTGCCGACGCGCGGATACACTTCGCGCTGAATTGCGCCGCGGTCAGCTGTCCGCCGCTCCAGTCCTTCGCGTTCGAAGGCGGAAAACTGGACGAACAACTCGAGCGCGTCACGCGGGCCGCGCTTGCCGACGCGCGATTCTTCGATGCATCCAGTTGTGTCGACGGATCGGGAAAGCTCCGCTTGAGCAGGATCTTCGACTGGTACGCGGACGACTTCAAAGCCGCAAGTGGCAGCATCGAGGCCTTCGCGCGACACTACGCCGGCGATGTCGTCGAACCCGGCTGCAAGCTGGACTTCATGGACTACGACTGGGCCCTCAACGAATCTTCCAAGTGAAACAGCCATGAGCGAACTCGGCGGTTCGATACTCGCGTGGACGGGCTGGAGCCTCTGGTGCCTGCTCAGCTGCGCCGCCTGCTTTTCCATCTTCCTGTCGTTACCCGGCGGCTGGATCGCGCTCGGGCTCGCCGTGCTCTACGATCTGATGCACGGATTCGACGCGATCGGTTGGAAGGGCCTCGGCCTCTTCGCGGGCCTGCTCATCGTCGCGGAGATCATCGAGGCGGGGCTGGGCACTCTCTACGTGGCCAGGAAGGGGGCGACGCGCTACGGGATGATCGGCGCCTTCGTCGGCGGCATCGCAGGAGCCATCTTCGGGAGTTCGGTCATGCCGCTGGTCGGCACGATCCTCGGCGGCATCGCAGGAGCGTTTGCAGGCGCCGTGGCCGGTGAATACTGGCGGGAGAACAAGCTCGAGCCATCTCTTCGCATCGGGTTGCACGCGACGATTGGAAAGGTCCTCGCATTGAGCGCGAAATTTGCTCTAGCCATTGCCGGGGCAGTCCTGATGCTCTGGCTCGCCCTGCCAAATCGCTAGAAACCCAAGGCGGGAATCGACTTGGACAGGTTGATCGAGGCTGTGCTACAAAGCGCGTGGGACGATTTCGTCCCATCAACCGACCCATCGAGACCCTCAGCAGGCCATCTATGAGCGTTCGCCGCGTCCTCATCGTCGACGACGATCCTGATCTTCGCGATGAACTGGCGACGCTCGCCGTGCGCGCAGGCTTCGATTGTCACTGCGTCGACGGCATCGAGGCCGCTCGAGCCCGGCTTCCGAAGATCCAGGTCGAGCTGGCCGTCGTCGATCTCTCCCTCTCCGAAGGTGACGGCATCGAGGGCATCGAGATCCTGCAGCTGATCGCGCAGCAGAGCAGCCGCCCCCCCATTCTTCTCATCGGCGAGCCCGACCCGCGCCTCGAGAAATCCGCCATCGCCATCGGCGAAGACTTAGGGCTCCAGATGCTCGGCGTCCTCCACAAGCCCATCGTCGCTGGCCAATTCCTGGCTGTCATGCGGACCCATCCCCACGACTCGAACACGCTGCGCGTCGACGAGCTGAGCCGAGCCTTGAAGAACGAGCAGTTCTTCCTCCAGTACCAGCCGAAGATCGAACTCGAGAGCCTTGAAATCAGCGGCATGGAGGCGCTCATCCGCTGGGACAGTCCCGAGCGAGGCCTGGTCTTTCCGGATGAGTTCATCGAACTGGCGGAGAAGAGCTCGCTCATGCAGCGGCTGACGCTCTATGTGCTGGAGCATGCGCTGCGGGATTGCGGACGCTGGCGCGGGGCCGGCCTCACGGCCTCGGTCGCCGTGAACGTGACCGCTCACTCCATCGAGGATGGCCAGTTCCCCGCACAGGTCGAGACGTTGCTGCGCGAACACGATCTTCCCGCCGACTCCCTGACCCTGGAGATCACCGAGACCATGCATCGGCGCGACGCGCGCGCGATGCTGGACGTACTGGCCCGCCTCCGCATGCACGGCGTCCACATCTCCGTCGACGATTTTGGCACTGGCTACTCATCGTTGACCGAGCTCCACGACCTTCCGCTGACCGAGGTCAAGATCGATCGAAGCTTCGTGATGAACTCCCTGCACGACCGGGACGCACGCGCCATCGTCGGGGGCATCGTCGGCCTGGGCCATTCCTTCGGCCTGCGGGTCGTCGCCGAGGGCGTCGAGACCCTGGAACACTGGGAACTCATGAAGGAGATGGGCTGCGATCAGGCACAGGGATATCACATCGCCAAGGCGATGAGCTTCCCCGACGCGCTCCGCTGGATGCAGCAATGGACGCGGCAGCAGGACGGCGCGCTCGGAGTGCCGTCCGTGGACCCCGACGAGACCGAATCCGTCCAAAACTAGAATCCCTGGGTGAACGCCAGTTGGAAGTACTCGTCCTTCAGGATGGGGCTGTTCGCATTCTCCCACTCGAGCGTCTGACCCTCGCCATAACTCGGCACCACGAGCGTGGTGCCGCCGAGACGGAGCGGCAGCCGCAGCTCCCAACCGACGGTATGCCGAGCCTCGAATTCCTCGCCGTCGGCCCAGACGCGGCCGTGGTCGTAGAAGAGCACCGCGCTCAGACCACCAGGAGAGAATCCGAACGCGGAGACGGGAAGCGGACCCAAAAGGGGTAGTCTTGTCTCCAGCGTCGTGACGAGCGCAGCCTCGCCGACGATGTTGCGTGCATATCCGCGCAGGCCAAACTGGTCGGGAAGATCAAATGCGTTTTCCAGGATACCCGGGAGGTTGTAGGCCACAGGCACGATCGAAGGCTCGGCGCGCAGTCCGCTGAAGTCCTGCGACGCGGTCGTTCCCGTCGTGGACTCGTAGCGCGCGCGCGCGAAGATCGGGACTCGAATGAACGGCAGTCGCGTGCTCAGGCTTCCATCGAAGTTCAAGCGCGTGAATTCCAAGTCGCCGCCGAGGCTTTCGCTGGCCCACTGAAATCGGGCGAGCAGACCGTGCCCGCGCGTGGCGTGGGAATTCAGGAAGGGCTGCGGTCGACGTTTCGTGTACACATAGCGCAGCTCGAGGATGCTCTGGACATAGTCCTCTGCTGGCAGAGCCAGACCCTCCGACACGAGCGCGGGAAGATCCAGCTCGTCGAAGTCGAGAAGCTCGACCTCCGTGTAGCGCGCTTGCAGCTGGATCTGGTGGTTCGCATAGAGATGTTCGCCGAGATTCAGCGGCTGCGACCACCGGATACCAAATCCCGTCTGCAGGCTGCTCAGCAACTCGTCGCCGTAGAGACGAAATCCCTGTCGGAACTTCGGCCCTCCCCAGATGGCGAGGCTGCCGGGCAGACGCAGGGGTGGGCGGATGGTCTCCAGATGCGCGTAGAACCCGCGAATTTCGGCCCCGTCCTCGTCAGCGTCCGTGTTCGTGCCAATGTCCACGGCCACACCCAGACTCGTCTTGTGGGACTTGTCCATGAAGAGGCTTCCGAACTGCATCCCCCACGGGATCGGCGACGGCCAGACGAACGAGAGAAAATGATCCATGCGCCGCCAACTCCTGTAGGCGCGTGGCTCGGATCGTTCGGCGGGCGCCAAGGGATCCACATCGCCGATGGGAAGCGGCGGCACGCTCTCGCGCCAGCGAACCAGGCGCTCGTCGATGACCGGCTCGACGACGTCGGCCGTCCGAGCCGCATCGACGGCACGCAGGCGAGTCGTGTCGACCGATGCCATGGCCAGCCCCGTCACGGCGCCGCTGGTTGGATTCACATCCATCCCGAAGAGCGCTTCGCCGACATCGGTCATGGCGACGACATCGTCTTCGCCACCGTCGACCGGAACTCGATACAGATTCGGCACGTGGTCGGAATTGCGGTCGCCCGTGAAGTAGATCGATCGCCCATCGGCACTCCAGCGCGGCCGCAGATCCCGTGTCGTGCTCGCGGTCAGATAGCGTTCCTTCGAACTCTCGAGATCGAGCAATGCGATGTCGACGCCGCGCCCGCTCTCGAATTTCGAGTACACGACACGCGTTCCCGCCGCGTCGAATCGCGGGGCGAAACATTGGACATCGTAGCCATGCCGCGTGATGGCTTCCGTGTGATCGCCAAAGGGATCGGTCACGTACAGGTTGGTCGTCTCGCCATCGATGGCCGTGTGGACGATGCGGTCGCCGGCCGGTGACCAGTCGGGATGCGACGCTCGACGGTTGTGCGTGATCCAGTGGGTCCTGCCCGTCTGCACATCCGCCACCTTCAGGTCCCAGATGAGTCCGCCGTGGTCGACGCGATGGAGCTTGGCATAGATCAGATAGCGTCCGTCCGGACTGAACGCGAAGTCGCGATCGATCTGTCCGTGATCGATTTCTCGGACGCTTTTCGTGCTGTCGCAACTCACGACGGCAAGAATGGGAAGCTCTGCGCGGCGCGGTTGCGCGAGCACCGCGACATGGGAGGCATCGGCGTCATACTCCAGCGCCGCGATCCGCTGCAGCGGCGCGTCGACGGCGTCGCCGATATCCGTCACGCGTTCCTTCTGGCTCCAGATCGCGTAGGTGTAAGCGTTGGCGACCCGTCGCCATTCCTCTTCGAACTCGGCGACGGTCACGCCGGCCTTCTCCTCGAAACCCGCGTCGAAGTTGGAGACTCCCAGGAAGCCGCGCTTCTGGATCGCGCCGACGATCGTGGAGTCGCCGTAGGTGTCCGCAAGATAGCGGACGCGCGTGAATCCAGAGTCATGCGGATCCAGGTCATCCTGACGATTGCGGAGGATGTGGTCGCGCACGCGTAGGTCGCTCCGATAGGCGCCCCACTCTTCGGTCTCGTACTCTGCAAGACCCTCGATGAACCAGGCGGGCGTCCCGAGGAGCGACCAGATTCCGGTCCAGTCCATGGCCGCCTCCATCCACATGTCGTGTTGGAGTTCGTGGGCGATGACCTTCCGGAGCCACTTTTCGGTGCCGGAGAAATAGGCCGGGCCGTCGTTCTGATTCACCCAGAGAAACATCTTTCCCGGCAGCGCGAAGCCGTTCACAATCTGATCCTCTTCGGTGATCGTGATAGCGATCTTCCCGCTGCGTTCGTGCAGTTCCATCGCGGCCGTCACCGGCCCGTAGACCTGCTCGGCGACGCTTGCCACCTTCTCGGCCGTCGCGCTCAGGTGCCCTGGATAGATGATGATGAAGTGTTCGGTCTCGAACTCCATCCACCGCAGCTCGGGATGGGTTCGATCCATGCCGAAGCCGAGCAATTGTGCCTGGACGACCTCTGCCCTCAGGCCGAAAAGGGCGAGAACGAGGGCGAGCAGAACGACGCGTCGAGGCGACTTCGAAATGCTGTACATGCGTGCTTTCCCGTGGTCGCGGTCGATTTTCGAACAATGGAAGTCGAAGCGCACGAGTGTAACAGAGCCGAGTCGGAAGGCTATGTTTAGCTGCGGCCGGGCATCAGCGCCCCTGAAGCAGTGCGCGCTCGATTCCCGTCGGGAGGCCGGTGAGCTCGAGTTCGAAGCGGAGCACTCCTTCGTCGGCGTCCCAGAACAGGGGATCTGGATCGAACCCGTCCGCGCGCTTGGCCACCAAGCGGTCGAGCCCGTAGTCGTAGAAGCCCACTTCGCCGGGCGCAATGACGAGTGAAAATCGTTCGCCGGCGTATTCACGCCCGGGAAAGTGCTCCGCAAAGAGCGGACTCTGCGGCAGCGACGGCTCCCGCTGCGGCCAGACGAGTGCGCAGATCAGAGAGTCCGGACTCGAGCCCCGCAACACGACGCGCGCCGTGTCGTCCGCCAGTTCGATCTGTGCCTCGCAGGAACCGGCGCGTTGGAGCGTCGCTGAATCCAGCAGCGGCGCCGGGCCCAGCGTACGGAGCAGATCCCCAGGCCTTGCCTCCCAGAAGCGTCGAAAGGAGGGCTCGAGATCGGCCGGCGCGAGCCCGAGGGACGACGCGAGTCGCCCCTCGATCTCTTCCGGAGACCACGCGGCGACCGTCTCGAAGGGGCCGGAAAGCGAGCCGTAGAGTTCGAGAAACCGCTCACTGCCGAGCCGCTCGAAGAGAAACTCGACGAAGAGCGCGCTCGGCGCGTAGCTCAGGTCGGGCTGGAGGCGACGAAAGGCGTCGTGGGCGAGCAAATCGGCCAGCTCGACGATGCCGCCGCGCAGCAAGACCGCTCCGAACTCCTTCTGCATGGCCGCGGAGGAATTGAATCGCCCTCCGAGGTGGACCGCGAGTCCTTCCTGCATCATCGGGAGGACCGCGGCGGGCTGCTCGCCACGCGCGAGATTGACCAGGATGTGCGCGAGTTCGTGTGGGTGGTAGGCGTGCTGGGTGAGGACGGCGTCGAGCTGCAGATTCGCGACGCCGTGGGCCGGCGCGCCGATGAGTTCGTGCATGACGAGCTCGGGACCCACGATCCAATCTACCTTCTCGCGCCTCACCCGTTCGAGTAGCGCCGGCTCCAGATCGAGCGCGCGGGCGGCCGACTCGACGAAACGGTCGAGCTGTGCGACCGCCAACTCATTGAACGGGATTTCGACATGGCGGATCACGCGGAGGTAGGCGCTCTCCCGGACGGGCCAACCCTCGATGGCCACCAGGACGGGATGCCGCAGCCACCAGCGCCCACCTGCCCACTGGCCATAGTAGGTCGTCGGTGGACTGTCGCGATTCTCCAAGAGGGTGATGGCGAGGCGGGCGTAGGGGCCGTCGGGCTCGAGGAGCGTCGCATCGAGGAGAGTCCCGCCGCCGCGCAGGCGGTCTGTGGTGAGGACGAGGATCGACGCCCCGTCGATCCTCGCGCCGTGGCCGCCGTAGCGGATGCCCAGGCGCTCGGAATGGCGCAGGTCGTCGGGCCCCACCAGGAGGCGCGTGACGCCCCGCCATCGCCGGCGAGCAGGGCACGAGCGTAGTCCTCGAGGAATCCCCGGAAATCACCCGCGTCCGGCCGCGCCGGGCCGGCAGCGAGGACGAGAGCCGCCCCGAGCTTGCCAGCGCCACTCATTGCCCTTTCAATAGACGATTGTGGTCGCGCCCCAGGTGGCGCGTCTCGTGGCCCGCCCCACTTGCGGAGGACTCCGTTGCGAACGTTTCGACCCCCGACACATCTCCTCTGGACGGTCCTCGGCGGCCTCCTCCTCCTTCTTCCGTCGACATCGCTCGCTCTGCCTGACGACGACCGCGTGCAATTCACGCCGATGCTCGGCTACATGTCCTTCTCCGACGGCTCGGGGCTGGACGCCGCGCCGGAGTACAGCGGCGGCCTGGGGCTGATGTTCAATCGCTACGTCGGCGTCGAAACAAACTTCGGCTGGGCTCCGACGACCGCCACTGACGGGGGCGAGGACGTTCGAGCGACCCGCGTCGGGCTCGACATGGAGTACTGGCCGTTCCCCGCCTACAGGTTCAACCCCCACCTCTCGGCCGGGTGGTCCGAGTTCCGCTACGAATCCGACGACCGGCCAGACATCGAGGGCGCGTACAACGGTTGGGAAGTCGCCGCGGGAATCAGCATGACACTGCGCGAGACGCCATTCTCGCGGCTGTCGTTACATGTCGAGGCGCGGGATGTGTTGACCAAGTTCGACGCTCCGCTCCCCGGCGATGGACTGCAGCACAACGTCGGCCTCGGCATTGGACTCAGCTGGGAGATGGGCGACGACTCCCACAAGGACACCGATGGCGACGGCGTGATCGACAAGATCGATCTGTGTCCCGAGACCCAGGATCGGGTCGTTGTCGATGCCAAGGGTTGTCCCATCGACAGCGATGGAGACGCCGTCTTCGACGGCCTCGACCAATGCTCCGACACGCCCAAAGGCGCGGTGGTGGACGCAAACGGCTGCCCCATCGACAGTGATGGCGATGCGATCTTCGACGGCCTGGATCAGTGCGACGCCACGCCGACGGGCGCCGTCGTCGACGCGAAGGGTTGTCCGTTGGACGGCGATCTGGACAAGGTCTTCGACGGGCTCGATCGCTGTCCCACGACGCCGCCCGGCGTCGTCGTCGACGGCGAAGGATGCCCGACCATCGATTCCGAGCGAGAGCGCGAGCTCTACGAGACCAAGAAGTTGGTCCTGAGAAGCGTCCAGTTCGAAAGCGGCAAGGCCGAGCTCAAGCCTGGAACGACGATTGGCCTGGAACTCGTCGGCATCGTGCTGAAGAAGTGGCCCAACCTCGTCCTCGAGATCGCTGGACACACCGACGATCGAGGCTCCGAGCAGAAAAATCAGGAAGTCTCGCAGCAACGCGCGCAGGCGGTCGTGGACTACCTCGTGCAGCGCTACCCGCACATCCGCGAGGGTCAGATCAATGCCAGGGGCTACGGTCCGAGCCAGCCGATCGCCGACAATGCCACGGAAGACGGACGGGCGCAGAACCGCCGCGTCGAACTCATCCTGATCTCGGGAGGCCCGCAAGCGAACTAGTCGGCGGCGCTCGCGAAGCTAGAAGTTCGCCAGCAGTTCTTCGATGCTCAGCTCGCCGTCGCCCTCGGCCTCGAGAACGGAGACGAATGCGGCTACGACCTCCGGGTCGTAGCGCATCTCCCAATTCTCGCGCAGGACGTCGACGGCTTCGGCCTTGCTCAGCGCCGCCCGGTAGGGGAGTTCGCGCGTCATCGCCAAGTAGCTCTCGACCACCGAGATGACGCGGGCGCCCACCGGAATCGCGCTGCCGCGCAGGCCGTTGGGATAGCCCTCGCCGTTGTAGCGCTCGTGATGGTGCATGACGATGGCACAGGTCTCCTCGGAGAAGTCGAGATCGCGCAAGATGTCCGCGCCGCTGATGGGATGCCGCTGAACGACTTTCCACTCCTCGGGCGACAACTTGCGCGGACTGCGCAGCACCAAGTCGCTGATCTCGATCATTCCGATGTCGCGCAGGACCGTTGCGAAGAGTAGATCCCGCATCTCCTCCTGCGGCCGATTCAGCGCCTTGACGATCTTGCTGACGTAGAGAGTGCACAGATCGGACTGATCGCCGCCGTCGGCGCCTGCCCTGCGCTCGGCGAGGCCCATGATCGTCCGGGCGATCCGAAGCGTCTGCGAGTGGAGGCCGTGGAACGCCTGAGTATTCATGATGGCGACGCCGGCGTGCTGCAGAAGTGCCTGCAGGTACTCCAGGTCGACCTTGTCGATGTCCTCGCCCCTGAATCCGCCGAGCGCCAACAGACCCACGAGCTCTTCGGCGTTGCGCAGCGGAGCCAAGATGTTGAGGCCCTTCGCGCCGAGATCTTTCGAGATCCCTTGCAGTGGTTTCGGCACGTGGCCGCGACCGTGGACGAGAATCTCCGTCCACTCCCACAGCTGTTTCTCGTCGGGGCCACTCAGGACATGCAGCTCCTCGAGATCGACGCCCTTGGCCGACAGGGGATGAAGGGCGGCGTCAGCGAGCTGGAAGTAGGCGACGCGCGACGCGCCAAGTTCACTCATGAGCGTGGAAAGGAGAACATTGATGAGATGTTCTTCGTCGTGGATTGAATTCAAGTCCTTGCTCAGTCGCGCGAGCGTCTGCGTGCGGTAGATCTTTTCCTTCAGCGTTCGAGCGTCCACGTCGGCCGCATGGTTCGATGCGCTCTTGCCGGATGGATCGGCGATGTAGCGCACCAACAGATCCAGGGCGAGCGCTTCGCCGGACTCGTATTCCTGCCCTGCCAGACGCTTGCGCAGAAAGAGGATGCCGTCGAGCTTGTCGGCCTTCAGCAATGGGATTGCCATCTGGCAGTTGAGATGGCTGAGGAGATCCTCTTCCTCTCGCGTGAGCTCGCTCTCACCGAGATCGACGATGGGAACTGGCCCGCGCCTCTGCAGAAGAGTCGCCGCGATGCCCCCCTTCACCGGCAGGCGCAGCTTCTCGTCCTCGGTCTCGACGAGTTCGCCCTTCTTCTCGTGGAACAGGAAGCACTGCTCGGCCAGGTCGGCGCCGAAGAGCAGCCCGGCCAGAGCCGATTTCTTTTCGGCGGCGTTGCTCGCCTGTCCGAGCCAACGATCCGCCTCTTCCAGGGAAAAGTAGTGACGCTCGGCCCCGTCGCTTGCGCGCCGCAGATATCCACCGTCCGCCGGCACACCCTGTGCGCGCGCGGACGGTCTCGGCGCGTCGGCGGAAGCGGCGGGCGGCAATTCGACGACGGCACTGGCGAGCTGTTCCACGGATTCGGCCTCGGCCGCCTCGCGGGGCCGCGCCTCGCCCTGTAGATTCGCCGCCGCCTCCTCCA
>Ga0214472_10002653_pt1 | contig 19113 bp, 14 predicted proteins | sample RVTome_6_FD_207662 | JGI IMG/M metagenome (GOLD analysis project Ga0214472, IMG submission 207662) | Soil microbial communities from uranium-contaminated site in the Upper Colorado River Basin, Wyoming, United States - RVT140D175 | ecosystem: Environmental > Terrestrial > Soil > Contaminated >...
CGAGGGTGTCGGCGCCGGGGCCGCCGACGAGGGTGTCGGCGCCCGAGCCGCCGTCGATGGTGTCGTTGCCGCCGCCCCCGACGATGAGGTCGTCGTCGGGCCCGCCGTCGAGGACGTCGGCGTTGCCCTTGCCCCGTAGCGTGTCCTTGCCCCCCTCCCCGAAGATGGTGTCGTTGCCGCCGCTGCCGATCAACTCGTCGTCACCGTCTCCGCCGGTGATGGTGTCGTCGCCCTGTTCCCCGTCGATGGTGTCGTTGCCGGCCCCGCCGCTCAGGGTGTCGTCTCCCTGGCCGCCGAAGATGACGTCGTCGCCAGGACCGCCGTCGATCGTGTCGGCGCCGGAGCCACCACAGATGATGTCGTCACCATCGCCGCCGTCGATGGTGTCGTTGCCCCCCAACCCGGCGATGACGTCGTTTCCGGCGGTGCCCACGATGATGTCGTCGCCGGGTGTTCCCGCGATGGTGGCGGGCACACCCTGGCAGGTCAGGACGTCGAAGATGTGGGCGAAGGCAGGGTCGGTGTCGCCAACTCCGTCGAAGGGGGCGCCGATGAGGGCGCGGTCACCGTCCAGGCTCACCGCATGCCCGAATTGGTCGGGATTGTCGGCATTGGGATCCTTGAGTTCCTGGGTGTGGCCCCAGGTGCCTGCGGTGAGGTCGAAGATGTGGGCGGCGCCGCGTTTCTCGCCGAGATCCCCACCCTCGGTCGCGCCGATGAGGGCGCGGTCGCCGTCCAGGCTCACCGCCCATCCGAAGAGATCGCCTTCCGTGGCGTTGAGGTCGGCGAGTTCCTGGGTGTGGCGCCAGGTGCCGGCGGTGAGGTCGAAGATGTGGGCAGCGCCGTGGGCGGAGCCGGGCCCGCCTGGATTGGGGGCGCCGCCGATGAGGGCGCGGTCGCCATCCAGGCTTACCGCCCATCCGAATTGGTCGAAGTTGGCAGCTGCTGGGTCGCTGAGTTGCCGGGTGTATCCCCAGGTGCCGGCGTCGAGGTCGAAGACGTGGGCGGTACCTTGGAGGAGGCCGTTATGGATGTCGGTGGGGGCGCCGATGAGGGCGCGGTCACCGTCGAGGCTCACCGCGAACCCGAACTGGCTCGCATTGCGGGCGAAAACGTCAACGAGCTCTTGGGTGTGTTCCCAGGTGCCGGCGGTGAGGTCGAAGATGTGGGCGGCGCCAGCGTTGTCGAAGGGGGCGCCGATGAGGGCGCGGTCGCCGTCGAGGCTCACCGCCAACCCGAACTGGTCGCCGTCGGCGAGGTGTGGGTCTCTGAGCTCCTCGGTGTGGCCCCAGGTGCCGGCGGTGAGGTCGAAGATGTGGGCGACGCCAATGCCGGTGCGGCCGGGCACACCGCCGTCGTCGAAGGGGGCGCCGATGAGGGCGCGGTCACCGTCCAGGCTCACCGCAAACCCGAACTGGTCGCCGTTGTCGGGATCGGGGTCGGTGAGTTGCTGGGTGTGTTCCCAGGTGCCGGTGGCGGGGTTGCGGTCGAAGATGTGGGCGGCGCCACGGTCGGTGCCGCCTCCGTCGTCGTTGGGGGTGCCGAAGAGGGCGCGGTCACCGTCGAGGCTCACCGCAAATCCGAACTGGTCGCCGTCGGCGGGGTCGGTGATCTCCTGGGTGTGCGGCCACGACGCCGGGCCCGCCGCCCCCGCACCAACAGCACCCCCCAGTACCGATGCCGCAACAACCAACGCCAGCAGAGGGCCGCGCGTAACCACGGGTTCTCCCCCCGCTGGACAGGAGGCAACGTACCACCCCCGACGACGCTACTTGGCGGTCGGCGATCTCCGCGGTGTGGTCCCAATAGCCGACACCCGGACCGGTCACCCCCCACCTGGTCCGAGGCCCCCTCCCCCGGGCCTGCCGGCCGGAGTGCCCCCCTGTGTGGGGAGAATGGCCGGCCCATCTCCCACAGCCGTGGGGGAGGCCTGTGACCTCAGCCCGCCAGGAACCGCTCCAGGTCCTCGCTCGTGGTGTCCTCGCCGGCGGCGAACGCCGCCACGTTGGCCCGGGCCACGTTGTCGTGGTACTGGATCGCCGGGCTCTTCATGAAATACGAAGACGCGGCGAGCAGCGGTCCGCCGACGCCACGGTCGAGGGCGATCTTGATGCACCGCAGCGCATCGATCACGACACCCGCCGAGTTGGGGGAGTCCCACACCTCGAGCTTCAGCTCGGCCGTGAGCGGGACGTCGCCGAAGGATGTGCCCTCCAGGCGGATGTACGCCCACTTGCGGTCGGTGAGCCAGGGCACGTAGTCGGACGGGCCGATGTGCACGTCGTCGGCGTGGATCTCGCGGTCGATCTGGCTGGTGACGGCCTGGGTCTTCGAGATCTTCTTCGACTCGAGGCGCTCGCGCTCGAGCATGTTCTTGAAGTCCATGTTGCCGCCGACGTTCAGCTGGCTGGTGCGGTCCAGGATCACGCCCCGGTCCTCGAAGAGCCGTGCCAGCGTGCGGTGCACGATGGTGGCGCCGACCTGCGACTTGATGTCGTCGCCGATGATCGGAAGCCCGGCCTCGGCGAAGCGCCGGCCCCACTCGGGGGTGGAGGCGATGAACACGGGGATGCAGTTGACGAACCCGACACCGGCCTCGAGCGCCGCCTCGGCGTAGAACCTGGTCGCCTGCTCGGAGCCCACCGGCAGGTAGGACACGAGGACGTCGGCCTTGGTGTCCCTGAGCACCTGGACGACGTCCACCGGAGCCTCGGCGGACTCCTCGACGCTCAGTCGGTAGTACTTGCCGAGCCCGTCGAGGGTCGGCCCGCGTTGCACCTCGACGCCGATCTCGGCGACGTCGGCGAAGCGGTACGTGTCGTTCTGACCGGCCCACATGGCCTTGGCCAGGTCCTGCCCGACCTTGGCGGCGTCCACGTCGAAGGCGGCGACGAAGTCGACGTCACCGACGTGGTATCCACCCAGTTCGATGTTCATGAGCCCCGGCACCACGGTGCCCGGCTCGGCGTCGGCGTAGTACGTCACGCCCTGGATCAGTGAGTTGGCGCAGTTGCCGACCCCGGCGATCGCCACTCGGATCTTGCCCATCAGGTCCTCTCTCTCCTCAGGAAAGCTCTCGAGCGGGCCCGGTGGCGCGCTCCTCGTCGATCAACTCGTCGAGCCAGGCGATGTCAGCCTCTGCGGCCCGAACCCCATGCTCCATGAGCGACTGCGTGTAGCGGTCGATGCGGTCGGCGGTGCGCTTGATGGAGGCGGAGGCCTGCGCCGCCCGCTCCCGCAGCACGGCCTTGCGCCGCTCCAGGAAACCTATCCGCGCGTCCGGCTCCATGTACTTGAAGAAGGCCAGGCGTACCCGGAAGGCCGTCGAGTTCTCCACCTCGGAGGTCTCGTCCTCCAGGATCTGCTGGAAGTGCTCCTTCCCGTCGGCCGTGATGAGGTACTCCTTGCGGCGCCCCGGCGTGGGGCGCGACTCGATGTACTCGGCCTTCTCGAGGCGCCGCAGCGCCGGGTAGACGGAGCCGAACGAGATCCGCCAGAACCCGAAGTCGGTGAGCCGACGCTTCAGCTCATATCCGTGCATCGGGCCCTCGCGCAGCAGTCCGAGGATGGCCATGTCGAGCATGAGGACCTAGTTATAACGATTCGATATATCGATGCGCAAGTCGAGAGACACGGTTTTCGCGGGCTCGGGCCGCTCCCGGAGGGACGCGGCCTGGTGCCATCGGGAGTGGAGACCGGCTCAGTCGGCCGTTGCACTCCACTCGAGCGTGACGTCACAGTCGTAGTCGTCGCTCAGGTCGTAGGTGCCACTGACGGCGGTCGGAGACGAGAACGTCCCCGACCATCCGGCGTCGGAGAAGGATGTGCCGGAGATGGGGAGCTGGGGCTCGTATTCCACCTGGAACCCGCCGGACTCGAGCACGTCGCCTTCGGGGCACTCGAGACCGGTGAAGCCGGGGTCGAGCCGCGCGGTGACGATCCCCGAGGCGGCGTCGTTCAGCCTGAATGACACCTCACCGGGTCCGGCGCCGTCGACCGGCGCGAACTCTCCGCTGAAGCTGCCCGCGGGCTGCAAATCGATGCCGGGACCGTCGTCCCCGCACGCCGGGAGGATCAGCAGCAGGGCTGCGATCGCGAGGTGACCGGACCGCCTCATGGGTCTGTGCCTTTCGTCGGCGGGCCGATGAAACACGAACGGCCGCACCATCCGCAAGCCGACTTCGTAACGATCAGGGAACGCCGGTCGGTGAGTGTGCGTGGCCCGACGGCCGGGCGCCCGACATGCCAGGCTGCCGGGACACGGCGGAGGGAGCGGTTCACATGACCGACGGTGCGCTTAGCGGCGCCGAGTTGCGCCGTACGGCCTATCGCGCCGCCGCCGCCGCCTTTTCCGTGTTCCTCTTCCTCTTCAGCCCCTTCAGCCTGCTCGTGATCGGGTGGTTCGCCGACTTCGAGGATGCGATCTCGCACCGCGTCCACGAGGTGTCGTTCGGGGCGCTGTTCGCCGTGATCCTCGTCGGTGCGATGTCTCAGCTCGGGCGGGCCGAGCGGCAGGTGGCGGGGCTGCTCCAGATGCTGGCGGGCACGGCGGCGCTGGCCATCGTGGTCTCGGCCTCGACCGGACCCGAGGTGACGGTGCTCGCCTACGTGATCCCTCCGCTCGCCCTGCTCGCCCTCCACCCCGATCTGCGGTCCGTGCTGGGTGCCGGGGTGCGCCCGATCCGGGGGATGGTCGGGGCTCTCGCCGTGGTGAGCGTCCCGATGGCGTTCATGGCCTGGGACAACTTCCAGAAGGCCCTCGATCGGGTGCAGGGGCACGAGTCGCACTGGGGGGCGATGGCCGCCTTCGGGGTGGCGATCGTGCTGGTCACCGCCGTCGGCGCCCTCGGGCTGCCCGGCTGGCGGTTGTCGGCCGCGAGCGCCGGGATCGCCGTCGCCATGTATGCCACCGTGTCGCTCCGCTTTCGTTTCGACGCCTCGGCGCTGAACCTCAGCCAGGCGATCGTCGCCTTCGCCTGGTCGACGGTCGTCCTCGCCGTGGCCGTCCGCGGCGACTACACCGCCGGATCCCTCGTGCGGAGCCGCCGCGAACGGCTCGTCGCCGGTGTGGCGGCTGCCCTGGCGCGCCACCGCGGCATCTCGCCGGCATGGGTTCGGCTCGGGTTCGTCGCCGTGCCGATCGTCGGGCCAACGGTGTATCTGGCGCTGTGGGCGGTGGTGCCCGCCGAGCCGGCCCGGGGACGGGCGCGGAGCGGGCTCTCGCCGCTCCGCATCGCACTGGCCGTGGGTGCGCTGGCTGCGATCCTCCCGTTCTTCGGCCCGAGCGGCGTGGCGTTGGCTCTGCCGGTGGCGGTGGTCGCCGTCGTCGCGGTCTCGGCGGCGCGGGTCGAGGGGAGCCTCGCTCGGCGCATCGGCGCCTTCGCCGCCACCGTCTTGGTCGCCCTTGCCGTGCTGTTCTTCGTGGCGGTGTGGGCGTCCGATCAGGGCATCTTCGTCCCGGTCGTGCCGCACCAGATAGAGTCGACCGATCCCGGCTACTGCGCCACCTGCCACGTGGCGGGTGAGGCCCGCGGCGCTCCGATCATCAGCGTGGGCAGTCACCCATACGGTGACCCGGTGCTGGAGCCGTGCGTGGCCTGTCACGACCATCTGCCGGTCGCCGAGTCCCCCGAGCCGTCGGCGGCGTCGTGGCGGCTGGGCTCGATGAGGCCCGCACTCCGGGCGGAGGCGCCGTGACCGCCGCTCCCGCCCTCCCCTCGACCCGCGTCGACGGAGCGGCTCTCGCGGTCTGGAGGTTCGTCTGGGCGGCGGCGGTCGGGCTCGCCCTGGTGGTCGCCGTGGCAGCGTTCACGACCTACTTCCGCGAGGGCAGCTCGCTGCTCGTCAGCCAGGGGCCGCTGGCGCTGCACCCCAGCCTCGTCGAGGAACTGCAGTTCTTCTTCGACGTGAGCCTCATCGGGGACGCCCAGACGCTCGTGCACGTCACCGGCTGGGCGGTGTTCGCCGTGGTCGGCTTCGGCCTCCTCGTCAGGGGCGGCGACGACTGGCTGCGGCTTCTGACCTCTCTCATGTTGGTGGTCATCGGCGTCGCCCTCTTCTCGCCCTCCAGCCTCCTCCAGGGTGGGGACTCGGCCTGGCATGGATGGGCGGAGGCGGTGGGCGTCCTGGTGCCGGGCCCGGTGATGTGGCGGTCGGTTGCAGGGGTGGCGCTGATCGCGTTTGCGCTCGTCTTCCCCGACGGCCGTCCCGGCCCGCGCTGGGCGGTGGTCGTCGCCGGCCTCTTCGTCGCCCACATCCTCCTGTGGGCGCTGGTGCCGATCGATGCGGTCGATCCCCGCACCTGGCCGGGCTCACTGTCCGCGGCGTGGACGCTGCTGCCCGTCGGCGTGGCGCTCGGGGCGCAGATCCAGCGCTACCTGGCCATCTCCTCGGCCGAGACCCGAGCCCGGACCCGCCTGGTCGTCCTGGCCCTCGGACTGTCCTCGGGCACCTTCATCCTGCTGTGGGCGGTCCGGCCCGAGCTGGGGAGCGGTGTGTTCGATCTCGTGGTGACGACCCCGCGGCTCCAGGCGCTCTACGACCTCAACGGCCTCGTGCTGCTGACCGTCGCCCTCCTGCTGCTGCCGTTTGCGATCTCGATCTCCGTGCTGCGCCACGGGTTGTGGAACGTGGACCTCCTCGTCAGCCGCACCGTGGCGTACGGGTCGCTCACCGCCATCGTGGCCGGCGTCTTCTTCGTCGGCCTGGTCGGAGTCGGGTCGCTACTCGCCCAGTTCATCGGCGGCGGACGGGGTATCGCCGGTGTCGCCACCGGCGTCGTCGTGGTCGCACTGTTCCAGCCGGTGCGGCGCCGGGTGCAGCGCGCCGTGGACCGCCGCTTCTACCGGGAGAAGTACGACGCCGAGCAGGTCATCGAGGCCTTCGCCGCATCCGTCGTCGACGTGGTCGATCTCGACGACCTGGAGGCGGGCCTCCTCGACGCCATCGATCGCACCCTCCACCTCGACCGGGTTGCGCTGTGGCGCCCCGACCGCGACGACCCTCTCCCCGAAGGCGCGATCGCCGCGCTGGCGGAGCGCCCCAATCGTCCCGTGGCTGCGGCCGATGTGCCCGACGAGGGACGGCTCGGCGGGGCGCGGACCCTCTTGCCTCTGGGTGCGCGCGACGACCTGGTCGGGGTGCTCGCCCTCGGCCCACGCCGGGCCGGAGGCGACCTCACCTCGGTGGACACCGCCCTGCTCGCCCGCCTCGCCCACGTCGCTGCACCGGCGCTGCGGCTCGGGCTGGTGGTGGGCCAGCGCGCCGCCGAGGCCGAGGAGCGGGCCCGTCTCGAGAGCGAGATGGAGGTGGCCCGGACCATCCAGATCGGGCTGCTGCCCCACGAGCTGCCGTCCCCCGAGGGGTGGGCGTTCGATGCCCGGTACCGGGCCGCCCGCCACGTCGGGGGGGACTACTACGACGTCCTGGCCCTCGGGACCGGCCGCATCGGGCTCCTCGTGGCCGACGTGTCGGGGAAGGGGATCCCGGCGGCCATGGTCATGACCACCACCCGGACCGTGTTCCACGCCGAGGCGTCGGCGGAAAGGGGCCCCGACGAGACGCTCGAGGCGGTGAACCGGCGCATGGCGCCCGACCTCACCACCGGGCTGTTCGTCACCTGCTTCTTCGCGGTGCTCGACACCACCGACGGGCGGCTGGCGTTCGCCAACGCCGGCAACCCGCTCCCGGTGCTGCGTCGCGCCGGCGGCGAGGTCTCCGAGCTGGTGGCTGTCGGGTCGCCCCTGGGGTGGTTCCCCGACGCCTCCTACGAGGCGAGCGAGGTGGTGCTGGGCGAGGGCGACCTGGTGCTTCTGCACAGCGACGCCGTGATCGAGGCACGGGACCCCGGCGGCGGGTTGTTCGGCCGCGACCGCCTGCTGGCGCTGGTCGCGGGGGCAGCGGGGATCGACGGCCTCCTCGACGTGGTGGACGACGCCGTGCAGGCGCACTGCGGCCCAGGGGCCGAGCCCGACGACGACCTCACGCTGCTCGCCGTCCACCGTCTCGGGCCGCTCCCGTAACGCTCTCGGAACGCGCATCGCTCACGGTGGAGACATCGGAGAAGGGAGTGATGTGAGCTCCGAGACTGGACTTCAGAGCGGGCGCTCCGCCCTCGCCGCACGGGTGAGCCGTTCGGTGCCGGCCGGCATGGTCGGCGGGGCGGTCTTCGGCGTCGGGATCCGCATCGCGATGCGGATCGCCGCCATCGCCGAGGGCGAGGGAACCGAGTTCACGATCGGCGGCACGGTCGGCATCGTGATGGTCGGCATCATCTTCGGCGCCGCCTTCGGTCCCGTGGCGGTCATGGTCGGCCGTTCATGGAGACGGCACCCGGTGGCGGGGGCCGCTCTGGCCGGTGCGCCGCTCGGCCTGGCGCTCGTGATGCTCATCGGGGGCAGCGAGATCTTCGAGCTCGGGAACCCCATGGCCAACTTCCTGACGTTCGGATGCTCCGGCGCCGCCTTCGGGTCGATCACCGCCTGGCGCGTGGAGCGGCGTCGCGTCGAGTCGGCGGCCCGTCCCGGGAACGGCGCCATCGTGATCGGCACGGTCGCGGCGACCGCTCTCGTGTCGGCGCTCATGGCGCCCGTGACGGCATGGGTGCTCGATCGGTTCGACGGAGGGACCCGCGTCCACCCCGCCCTGCCCACGTTGCGTGATCCGCGTGTCGACGGCCTCGCCGACCTGATCGGCGGAGCGTTCGGCGCCCTCGTCGGTGGCATCTTCATCGGACTGGCGCTCGCCGGCATCCTGATCGTCGTGAGGAGGTACGTGGTCGCCTCGGGGCACCCCGTGGTCGCCATCGGGATCCTGATCGCCGGGGTCGGGCTTCTCACGCTGCTGATCCCCGACGGTCCCCGCACGACGGGCAACACGGTGGCGGTGGCCACGGGCGTCGTCGTGACCGCCGTCCTGGTCTCCATCGTGTCCGTGAGGATCTCGCGGTGGTTCGAGCCGGACGTGTGGGACGCCCTCACCTCATGACGACCGTCGGCCCGGCGCCGTGGGGCGCCGGGCCAACGGTTCGAGGGTCCTGGGAGCGGGAGCGACGTGCGGAGGGCTTCCCGCCCCCAGGACCGCAGGGGCTACAGCCGGGTACCCGTGAGGGGGATCCCGTTGCTGCTGAGGCCCCCGACCCATGCGACGAACTCGACCTCGCCGCCGGGCACGATGACCGTGAATATCGCCACGCCCAGGGCGTCAGCCGTGGCGACGGCCTCGTGCTCGATGCCACGCTTGTCGGTCCACCGCAGGGTGATCTCGACGCCGTCGACATCGGCGCCCGGCTTGGCCGCGGCGACCGCCGTCAGCGCGATCATGGTCCCCGCCGGGACGCTGTCGAGGAACATCGGGTCGAGGTCGATGACGGCGAGCCCTGCCTCGGGGTTCTCGGCCTGTGTGGACGAGCCGGAGTCGGTGGTAGCACCGGATCCGGACCCCGTGGTCGCTCCACCGCGGTCGGTGTCGCCCACCGAGCCGCGGTCCTTGGCGACCACGTGCACGTTGCCTCCGTCGATCTCGTCGTCGAACACGTTCGAGCCGCTGTCGTAGTCGCAGCCGCTCAGGCACTCGACGAAGAAGGTGTCGCCGTCGTTGCCCGGGTCGCCGTTGTCGTCGCCGCAGGCACGGAACAGGGCGTCGGTCACCGTCTCACCGGATGCGGTGAACTCGCCCTCGGCGAGGAATGCGAACGTCCCGTCGCCGTCGAGCTCGGTGCCGTTGCAGTCCTCGCCGGAGCCGTCGGTCAATGCGTCGACCATCCGGGCGTCGATGGTGACGCCGGCGGCCTTGTCGTTGACCTTCAGCTTCCCGTCGTGGCCCTCTGCATCGTCGGGTGCGCTGTCGAAGGAGAAGTGGACCTTCTTCTCGACGCCCTCGCCATCCCGCTCCCACCAGCCGGAGCCTTGGACCCTGCCGACTGTCGCCCGCTCGTCGGGCTCGATCGTCACGTACACGGTGGCGGTGGAGAATGCACCGTGGGGATCGGTGATGCGATACCGGAAGGCGTCGTCGGTGGTGTCCGACCCGTCGTGGGTGTAGACCACCTGGCCGTCGCCCGTGACCCCGGCGGTCCCGTTGAAGGGCTGCATCTCGATGGAGACGGTCAGCTCGTCGTTGGTGTCGTCCGGGTCGGAGTCGTTGGCCTTGACGTCGATCGTCGTCGAGCCTCCCTGGTCGACCGTGGCGGTGTCATCGCTCGCCACGGGCGGCTGGTTGGGCTGGTCGATGGTGATCGTCACGGTCGCCACGTCGAACCCGCCGTCCGGATCGGTGATCCGGTACTGGTAGGTGTCGGTGGTGGCCGTGTCGCCGTTGTGCGTGTAGGTCACGGTGCCATCCGCCTCGACCACGGCATCGCCGTGTGCCGGAGGCGTCTCGATGGTGACCGTGAGGTCGGCCGTGGCGGTGTCGGCGTCCGAGTCGTTGGCCTTCACGTCGGTGTTCACCGAACCGCCGGCCGTGACGCTGTCGGAGTCGTCGACGGCCACGGGCGGCTGCGCTCCGCACTCCTCGAGCAGGTCGCTGAAGGCGACGTCGTCGATCCACCAGCCACCGGCGGGCTCGGGCAGGAGCTCGTCCTGTCCGAAGCGGAACCGGACCTGGAGGGTCTGGCCCGCAAGGGCGCCGAGGTCGACCTCGACCGCCACCATGTCCCCGGTGGTGTACCCGGAGGACTCGCCACCCCATGCCGCCCGCCCGGAGAGGACGAAGCCGGATCCGGGGCTCAGCAGGTCGGTGTAGCCGCCGCTGACGAACACGCCGCCGGCGTCGAGCACGTCCTGCCAGGAGTCACCGCCGTCGGTGCTCACCTCGAGCACTCCACCGTCGAACCCGAGCTCGGTGTTGTACCGATGCCGGAAGGTCAGGTGTGTGCTGTTGGAGACGAGCTGCTCCGGCGACACCAGGCGCACGTCCTTGGTGGTCGGTCCGCTCGCATCGCCGGCATGCGCGTCGGTGTACCAGACGGTCGTCCCGCTGGTGGCGAACGGGTCGGGCGAGAGCAGCTGCCACGTCATCGACGGGGCCGTGAGCAGCTTCGTGTCGACCGTCCAGCCTGGGGCGCCGGACTCGAAGTCGTCGCTGTAGCTCCCGGCAGGGACCAGGCAGCTGTCGGCGATCGTGATGGACACGGTCGCAGTGTCGGTGAGCCCCTGGTTGTCGGTGATGCGATACACCAGGGAGTCCGACGTGGTCGCCGTACCGTCGTGGGTGTAGCTGATCGTGTTGCCCACGGTCACCTCGGCGGTGCCGTTGGTGGGCGCCGTCACGATCTCGATCCCCAGCGGGCCACCCTCGGGGTCGTTGTCGTTGGCCAGCACGTCGATCTCGGTCGTGCCGCCGTTGAGGGCGAACGCCGCATCGTCGTTGGCGGTCGGGGGTGCCGCCGAGTTGTCGGTCACCGGCATCAACACACCGGTCCTGCACTTGGTGCCCTCACGTGCCGCGGGGCAGGCCGACTCGGAGTCGTACCAGATGAAGGCGCCTTCGGCGGTCGGGTTGACCGGGTCGATGACGATCACGAAGTCCTGCGTCGCCGTCGTCTTCGGCACGGTGACGACGCTCTGCAGGAACTCGGGCACATTCGGCGCCGTCACGTTGTGACGGACCTCCTGGCGGAGCACCTCGGCGCCGTCGGCGTAGAGCCGGATCTCGAAGTCGTCGTAGATGCCGGTGTTGACGGCGGGGCCGCCGAACCACCAGCTCACCGTCATCGGGCCCTGCACCGTCGTCGCCCCGTCGAGCTCCCAGGCCCAGTTCGGGTCCGAGATGCAGCGGTCGACCGTGCAGTCGTGGGTCCAGGCGATCGGCCCCCAGGACGCCGCCGGCGCCGTGTCGACGGGGTCGCCGCTCAGATGCGGGGTGCAGACGCCCTCGCCGATCACGAGGTCGGTGGCGCCGTTGCCGATGCAGTCGTCGTGCACGTTGCCGTGCATGAACAGCTGGATCGGAGGCGGCCCGGCGTACGGCTTCACCGCAACCGGGAAGTGGGCTGCCGGCACGGACGAGTCGTCCGGTGTGAAGCCGATCTCGGCGAATGCCCACACGTTGGGCGTCGCACCGCTCACGTCGGCGGTGATGGTCAGCGTCACCTGCTCACCCTCGGAGAGCGAGAACGCGGCGGGGCTCACGGTGATCCCGACCCCGGCCGGGGTGGTGGACGACGTCGTCCAGTTCACGGTGCCGGGTGCGGTGCCGGTGAGCGTCCGCGTCCAGGTGCAGGTGGTGGCGCAGAAGTGGTCGCCGAGGCTGGCGATGTTCAGCATCCTTGCGTCGCCGCCGAGGGCGGGATCTGCTGCCTCGTAGTTGGCGGACGTCTCGTCGAGCGTGAAGCCGACGAGTGCCGAGAGCCTGAGGTCCACGCGCCCCGAGCCCATGTCGAACGGGTCGGCCGGCGTGACGCCGTCCTCCTTGAACACGCCGTGCACCTCGCCGCCCGTCCCGGGCAGCTCGTCGAACGCCACCGTCATGAGAGCCGACTTCACCTGGTCGGGGGACCAGTCCGGATGGACGGCGCGGATCAGCGCGCCGGCGCCGGCGGTGTGCGGGCTCGACATCGAGGTGCCGCTGATGATGTTGTACTCGGCGGGCCCGCCCGGGAGCGTGCCCGTCGGGGTGTTGTAGGCGGCCAGGATGTCCACGCCCGGGGCGGTGACGTCGGGCTTCAGCAGCCCCGGGGCCGAGGGGTTGGGGCCCCGCGAGGAGAAGCCCGCCATGTTGTCCCCGTTGGCGGCGGCGATGTCGGGGTCCATCCCGGTGATGACGCCGGTGCCGGTGTGGGCGGCGCCGCCGTTGGCGGCGATCCACGCCTCGAGCACGAGGCCGTCCTCGTAGCTGATGTGCACGCCGGGGAGGGCGTGGGCGTCGGCGGTCAGCGAGTCGCCGTTGTCCTCGTCGTTGGCCAGGATGTAGCCGCCTGCGCCTGCCGCGAGCACGTTCTCACCCTTGTGGACGCGTCCATACTCGCCACGGTCACAGACCACGATCTCGCCGTTGAAGGTGCCCGCAGGCCAGGGCTGGCCACCGGATCCCTCACCGGTCGCGGGGTCGCCGACACCCGAGCCGCACAGGTGCGCGTTGGCCGGGTCGTTGGACTGGGCGGCGAAGTCGCCGGCGTAGACGATGCGTGCCGGGCCGTATCCGGACGTGATGCCCTTGCCGAAGATGTCGGCGGGCGGGGTGCCCGGGCCGCTCATGTCAACGAGCCCGTTGGCGATCTTGCGATCGTGGGTGCTCGCCGCGACCGAGGTCAGCCATGGCGCATCGGCCGGGGACCCGAGCGTGGCGGCGCCGGGCCCTTCGTTGCCCGCCGAGGAGGCGATGAAGATGCCGGCCGTGCTGGCGTCGAAGAACGCCTGGGCGTCGTCGTCGGTCCACGGGTTGACGGACCCGCCGCCGATCGAGTAGTTGATCACGTCGACCTGGTCGAGCGTGGCGGCGTTGATGGAGCCGAGGATGCCGCTGATGAGGCAGTTCCCCGTGATCTCCTGGCACGCCTTGTAGGTGATGATGTTGGCGTGGGGGGCCACGCCGCTGATGTCACGCTCGAGGGTGATCGTCGGCCCCACCATCTCGGCCGTCACGAAGTTGCCCGCGACCGTGGACGCGGTGTGGCTGCCGTGGCCGATCCCGTCCCCGGGGCCGGTCTGGGTGAAGTCGTGGACACCGATCAGCTTGTCGTTGCAGTACGGAAGCCCGGTCACCGGGTCGCACAGCCCCAGATAGGTGCCGCGCGGGTTGGTGTGGTCGTACCCGTCCCCGCCGATGTCGGCGAACGACGGATGGTCGTGGTTGATGCCGGTGTCGATGATGCCGACCACGACGCCCTCACCCAACGTGCCGATGCCGGACGGGGTGCTCGAGCCGTCATGGATGGTGTCGGCGCCGATCCACTGCGGGCCGACGTCGGTCTGCAGCTCGCGGGCGTAGTCGCGGGCCACGCGCCGGACGCCCGGCAGCGACGAGACCACCTCGGCCTCGGCGCCCGTCATCCGCACCGCGAAGCCGTTGTAGACGGCGTCGTAGCGGTACACGACCTCGACGTCCCGCCCCAGCTCCGCCTCGATCGAGGCCAACAGGGAGTCGTGCAGTTCGGCCAGGTAGGCGCGGTAGGCGACGCTGGCTGCGCTGTTCGGGTCGAGCCGGGTCTGCCCGGTGGCGTCGGGGTTGGTGGGGGCCAGCCCGTCGATCCCGCCCCGGTACTGCGCCAGGGACGGGGCCTGATGGCGCACGATGTACGTCGCCACCCCCCTGGCTCCCGTCTCGTATGCGACCCAACCCGGACCGGGTTGGCTCCACGGGTCGAGTGTGACTTCCGATACGGGATCGGAGGTCTCCGCTCCCGCGGCCGGTATGACGAGCACCACCGCCGTTGCGATGGCCGTCATGATGATGAGCAGTCGGCGGGTGAAGTTCGCCCTGATCGACATTGTTCCTCCCAAGGTCCGGGGTCGTGCACGTCGCGTGAGCGGCCCCTCGTGTCGTCTTACGGGGTGTTTGCCCGCGGGCGGGAGGAAGTTCCATCTGCGATGAGGGGTTTTTCGCGACCCCGGCGACGCCGGGCCCGCAGAGTCGTGGTGGGCCGATGGCCCGGAGCGGTGCCGCCGGCGCCGGGCTCAGTAGCCCCCGGCCAGCTTGGAGTGGTCCCAGGAGGCGATGCGCTCGGGCTCGACGATCACCGCCGTGTTCTTGGGGGCGAACCGCCCGAAGGCGGCCTCGAGGGCGTCGCCGTCGAGTTCCACCGGCTCGGGGCCCACCATGGGATAACGGGCAGCGAGCCGCCCGTACGCGGTGAGCAGGTACGCCGGGTCGTCGGCCCCGTCGACGAGGCGGGCCATGCCGCGGATCATCACGCCGCTGAGCTCGTCGTAGGCCAGGCCCGACTCGACGAGCAGCGTGATGCGGGGGTCGCGCCGCAGGTTCACGATCTTCTGCGACTTCGTGAACGACCGGAAGGCGGGTGTGCCGCCCTCCATCCAGTACCACATGGGAGCGGTGTGCGGGTGCCCGTCCCTGCCGATCGTCGTGACGATGAGCGTGGTGCCCGAGCCGAGGAACTCCTGTATCTCGGTGTCGGTCATGGTGATGTCCTTGCGCGCCATGGCCGGGACGCTACCGCGTCGGGACCCGACCCCTGCACCGAGACGGCGACACCGCGACGAGAACGCCGAGGGCTGTGGTGCTTCTGGGACGAGCCGGCCGTCACGGTGCTGGTGGACGAGTCGATGGTCACCTTCGAGGACCGTGCCCGACCACCTGAGGGAAGAGCGCGCAGCCGCCGGGGGTTCCTATCATTCGGACGCGCCCGACACCAGGCACCGGCGACCCCGTGCGGCGGATGCCATCGGGGTGAAGGGCTCGCACAGCACGCGCCGCACGTCCCCCAACCGCTCGCGGTGGGGAGAAGGGAAAGAGCAGATGCGCGACAAGGTGACGGCCCCCGCGGTCAGGCAGATGAAGGGCGGGCCGAAGATCCGCATGGTCACCGCCTACGACGCCCCGTCGGCGCGGATCGCCGACGCAGCCGGGGCGGACGTCATCCTGGTGGGCGACTCGGTGGCCAACGTCGTCCTGGGCCGCGGCACCACCCTCGAGGTGACGCTGGACGACATGGTGCACCACACCGCCGCCGTGACCGGCACCGGGCCGGCGGCGCTCGTGGTGGGCGACATGCCGTGGCTGTCGTATCACGTGTCGGTCAGCGAGACCATCCACAACGCCGGGCGGCTCGTTCGCGAGGGCGGCGCCGAGGCGGTCAAGGTGGAGGGGGGCCGCAAGCGCCTGCCCGCCATCGAGGCCATCCTCGACGCCGAGATCCCCGTGATGGGCCACCTCGGCCTCACCCCGCAGTCGGTGCACGCCATGGGCGGGTACCGGGTGCAGGGCAAGCAGGTGGAGGCGGCGCGGGAGATGATCGTCGACGCCCGCGCCCTCGACGCCGCCGGCGTGTTCTCCATCGTGCTGGAGGGGGTCCCCGACGTCCTCGCCGAGCTCATCACCAAGGAGGTGACGGCACCCACCATCGGCATCGGGGCCGGAGCGAAGGTGGACGGCCAGGTGCTCGTGTTCCACGACGTGCTCGGCCTCACCGACGGCCACGTCGCCAAGTTCGTGCGCCAGTACGCCGACCTGGAGGGCGTGGCCACCGAGGCCCTCACCCGCTTCTTCGAGGACGTCCAGAAGGGCGACTTCCCCGCCGACGCCGAGACCTATCACATGTCGGAGGAGGCAGCCCGGGCGCTGCTCTCGGGGGAGTGATCCAGCGGGTCGTCGTCGCGCTGGTGTTGCTCGCCGCCTGCTCGGGCGGGACCCCCGGGACGACGGCGCCGATCCGCACCCCGAGCGTCCCCACGACCTCGTCCGGGACCACGACGGCCGGGCTGCCCGGGTTCTCCACCGCCACCATCGGGGTGGGCGGCGACGCCTGGAGGGTCGCCGTCGCCGACACGCCGGCATTGCGTCGCCAGGGCCTGATGGGTGCGACCGACCTCGGCGGCCTCGACGGCATGCTCTTCGTGTTCGAGAGCGACACCACGGGCCGGTTCTGGATGAAGGACACCCTCATCCCGCTCGACATCGCCTTCTTCACCGTCGACGGCGCGCTGGTCGGCGACGTGATCGCGATGACCCCCTGCGGCGACGCCGACCCGTGCCCCACCTACGGCCCCGGCGCCCCCTACCGCTTCGCCGTGGAGACCGAGGCGGGGGGTTTCGATGGGGTGGAGTTGACGCTCGAGCCGTAGTCCGTAGTCCACAGTCCGCACCGGTCGGACGTTCGAGACGCGTGCCCCGGTGCGGGCGACGGCGCTGGTCTCGGAGGGTGAGGGCGTTCGATGAGCACTGCGCAGGTTCGGACTACCGCTCCGGCCACTCGAAGCTGCCCCACTTGAGCGCCGGGTGAGCCGAGTTGTCGTCCCAGCGGTCGTCGTTGCGGTAGGCCCAGTACTCGAACGGGTTGTCGTAGTAGGCGGCGGTCTCGACCAGCCTCCCGATGCTCACCCCGCGCCTGCGCCGCTCCCGTGACAAGAGGGCGAACACGAGAGCGACGAGCCCGGCGGCGACGCCCCACACGACATAGGTGATGGGGTGGAGCGGCCCGAACCAGCGCTGCTGCCACACGTGCAGACCCTCGTGGCGCTCGATGAGGTCGGTGTGCGTCGCCAGCGGCTCGCCCCGGCCCAGCCCGGCGTTGCTGATGACCGGGCCCTGGGTGTTGGCGAAGCCGCGCTTGAGGGCGAACCCGGCGGCGAAAACGTGGCGGTTCCGTCGCACCGAGAACTCGGGGGCGTAGCCCGAAGGGCGCAGCGTGTTGATCACATTGACGATCACCCCGAGGAGGGTGCTGATGAGCGCCCACGAGGAGTCGAGGGCGAAGGCGAGGATCCCGCCCGGTGTCGCCCAGGCGTAGACCCGGCGGGCGCCACCGAACAGCCCGTTGAGGCCGGCCACGGCGCCGAAGGCGATCGGGACCCAGCGGTCGCCGCCGACGAGGTCCGACACCAGGAGCCCGAAGGCGTATCCGAGGGCTCCTCCGGCGATCCCGGCGAGTACGGCTTCGAGGGTGGCCGCTGCGGTGGAGCGGTCGGATCCGGTGCGCATGAGCCGGAGCGTAGAGCCGACAGCCCAGCCACAGCCACAGCCACAGCCACAGCAGACCGTCCCAGCGACCTCGCCGCACCCTGACTCTCGCCGTGGCGGTAGCGGTAGCGGTTTGCCCGTCTCCGCCATTCGCCATTCGCCATTCGCCACCATTCGCCATTCGCCATTCGCCTCTCCGCCCAGCCGACTTCCGCGAACCGCACCGGCTGCGATACACTGCCCACCTTCCCCTACTGCTCCCGAATGGGGGCCGCCCGTGATGACGGGTGTCCGAAGGAGGTGGAGCGCATCATGCGCACCTACGAGTTGATGACGATCTTCCGGCCCGAGCTGGCCGAGGCGGACGTCCGGTCCGAGGTCGAGCAGGTGGCCAAGGCCCTGACCGACCGCGGCGCCGAGTCCGTCGAGACCGATTTCTGGGGCAAGCGACGCTTCGCCTACGAGATCGACCACATCAACGAGGGCTACTACGCCGTCCAGACGTTCTCGGCCGAGCCGGCCGCGGTGGCCGACGTGGAGCGCGCCCTGACGCTCTCCGACAACGTCGTGCGGCACAAGGTGGTCCGTCCCGCCTAGGGCCGCATTTCGTGTCACACCTCGCATCCACAATGGGTGCCAACAAGACGAGAAGACGACAGCTGATGTATCGAGAGAGGTGGTGAGCGATGGCTTCCAACCATGTGACGCTCATCGGGAACCTGGTCGACGATCCCGAATTGCGGTTCACGCCGTCCGGTGTGGCCCTGGCCAAGATCCGTTTCGCCGTGAATCGTCGCTATCAGAATCGCGACGGTGAGTGGCAGGAGGACACGTCGTTCTTCGGCGGCACGCTGTGGCGTGACGCCGCCGAGAACGCCGCCGAGTCGCTCCAAAAGGGCATGCGGGTCATCGTGACCGGCCGCCTCGAGCAGCGCACCTGGGAGACCCAGGAGGGCGACAAGCGCTCGGTGGTCGAGGTCCAGGTCGACGAGATCGGCCCCTCTTTGCGGTGGGCGACGGCGTCGGTGACCAAGTCCCCCCGCTCGGGCGACGGCTTCGCCGGAGCGAGCAGCGCCCCGTCGGCCACCCCCAAGGACGACTTCGGGCCCGACGAGGCCCCCTTCTAAGAACGTGCACTTCCCCGAGGAGGATTGATGGCACCGAGAGGCAGCAACTCCAAGAAGAAGACGGTCGGACGCCGTCGCGGGCCGGAGCGCGGCGTACGCCGCCCCCGTTCCTGCCCGAACTGTGTGGACGGCCGGTCTCAGCCGGTCGACTTCAAGGACGTGGCGGTGCTCCGCAGGTACATGTCCGACCGCGCCAAGATCCGCTCCTCGCGGGTCACCGGGCTCTGCCCGCAGTGCCAGCGCAGGGTGGCCACGGCCATCAAGAACGCTCGCGAGATGGCGCTCCTGCCCTACACGAACAAATGAGGGTGGTACTCATCGAGGACGTGGACGGTCTGGGCCTCAAGGGCGACGTCGTGGACGTCGCCGACGGCTACGGCCGCAACTACCTCGTCCCGCAGGACAAGGC
>Ga0214472_10002655_pt1 | contig 19100 bp, 16 predicted proteins | sample RVTome_6_FD_207662 | JGI IMG/M metagenome (GOLD analysis project Ga0214472, IMG submission 207662) | Soil microbial communities from uranium-contaminated site in the Upper Colorado River Basin, Wyoming, United States - RVT140D175 | ecosystem: Environmental > Terrestrial > Soil > Contaminated >...
CCCAAAATCTGTTCCTCATGGAAGCGCTCTGGTCCCGCTACCTTCCGATCTACCGGCAGGTGAGGACGTGGCTGGACGGCGGGGAGATCGGCGAAATACGACTGGTCAGCTCGACGTTCTGTTTTCAGCCCGAGCGCGATCCATCGGACCGCAAGTTCAATCACGCACTCGCCGGCGGCGCCCTGCTGGACCTCGGCATCTACAACGTCTCCCTGTCGCAGTGGGCGATCGGCGAGGACCCTTCGGCCCTCTCCGCCCAGGCCCGCGTGGGAGACACCGGCGTGGACGAGCTGACGGCGGTGACGATGGCGTACCCGGGCGGCGCCGTGGCGCAGTTTGCCTGCAGCCTGCTCTTCGATGCCGTCAACGATCTTACGATCTATGGGACGAAGGGCCACATCAGGATCCACCCGAAGTTCTGGGAATCCACCAGAACGACTCTCGCCGTGGGCGGTTCGGAATCTGCCGCCAGCCTCCGCTTTCGACGGAACGGTTTCGAGTATGAGATCGAGGAGGCCATGCACTGCCTTCGGAGCGGGCGGCGCGAGAGCGAGGGGATGCCTCTGGCGGCCACCCTGGCGAACATGATGACGATGGATCAGATCCGCGAGCAAATCGGCTTGAAGTATTCATTCGAATGAGCCATGGGTCGCTCACGATTTCACCTCTGTCGCGACGCGGATGGGCTGCGGCGCGCCCGCCGGAGTGATGGAGCAGGAAGCCGGGTTCCTGAGCGCCATGGAGTCGGCGACGGCCTTCGGCCAGCAGGGTGGCGAGCTCCAACTTCTGGGTCATGCGGGCCAGATCGTGGTCCGGGGATCCTAAGGGGCCACGATGAGTAAAGGGGGCTACCGGCAATAGAGTCGGCGGGTGCGGGCGGCGATCTTGTCAAGGCGGTTGGCGGGTCGTACAATCGCCCTGCTGCCGAGGTAGCTCAGCCGGTTAGAGCGCACGACTCATAAGAAAGTGGTCTGCGCTGAGGTAGCTCAGTTGGTTAGAGCGCGGCACTCATAATGCCGAAGTCGAGGGTTCGAATCCCTCCCTCAGCACTGGCGTAAGAATGGCCCATTTTGGCCTCCCAAAGGGAAGACCATATGGGTCATGAGACGCAGGAAGTGGCAGTCCGGGCGGGAGGGTTTCATGCCCGGGCTGCTTTCTGAAGGAGAATGGACCCCATTCCTCATCCGGCGATCCGGCGAATTGTCCGGTGGGCAACGTGTCGAGATGCTCGCGCTTGGTCCACAGCTGGCGGCGCGATCTGCCGGGAGTCACCGTCGCCACTCGCGAAAGGTACAATCCCTAGGGATCCCGGGCCCGAGCAAACTCCATGCCTCAGTCCAAACCCGACTCCAGAATCGCCCTTGTGCTCCTCGACATCGACGGGGTGCTGACCGCCGGCGAAGGGCAACCCCTGGATCTGGCCTTGTTGGCCACGCTGGCCGAGATGAACCGCCACGCCCGGGCGGATCCCCGCCGCCCCGCCGTCACGCTGTGCAGCGGCAGGCCGGCGCCTTACGTAGAAGTGCTCCAGCAGGGAATCGACGGACACCTGCCGGCGATTTTCGAGAACGGCGCCGGGCTCTACGTGCCTCAACCCTATGGCTTCTACCCGCACCCACGTCTCCAAGGTGTGGGACTTCTGCCGCAGGTGCGGACGGCCATTGAGCGTGGGTTGGTCGATCGCGGGCGGGCCTTCATCCAACCGGGGAAGATCTACAGCCTGACACTCTTCGCCACCGATCCCTCTCAGACGCGCCAGCTCCGGGAGTGGACGGTCGAGGCCCTGGGGCCTCTCGCCGATAAAGTTCAGCTGGTCTATTCCACCTCCTGCCTGAACGTGTTGCCGCCCGGGGTGGATAAGGGCCAAGGGGCATCGTTTCTGAGCGAGCGCACGCGGATCCCACTCCAGGAGATGCTTGCGGTGGGCGACTCGGACGTCGACCTTCCGCTTTTGGACACGGTGGGGCACAGCGCCGCGCCCTCCAACGCCGAGGCGGGCGTCCGGAACTCGGCGGACTTCGTCGCCGATCGCCCCACCGGCGACGCCGTGCGGGAGATCCTCATCCACTACGGACTCCTCGAATGATTCGGCCGTTCAAACTATCCATCCAGGAAGACATGCTGCCCGGTCCAACACTGGAGGATCGATTCGCTCAAGCTGCCGACCTGGGATTGCAGGGCATCGAGTTCTGGAGCGAGAGCCTTCCCGCCCAGGCCAATGACATCGATCGCCTTAGCGGCACGAACGGAGTGGTGGTATCGTCCATCAACAACGGCCGGCGCTCCCGCTTTCTGGATCCTGATCCGGAGGAGCGCGCCCGGGCCCTGGCTGAGCTGATCGAGGCTCTCCACCTCGGCAGCCGCCTCGGCGCGGCGGGGGTCGTATTCGTGCCCCACTTCTTCGGCCCGCTGCTGCCTGACCTGTCGCCGTTTCTTTCCATCGTAGATCTCGAGCGGGGGCTGCTCCGCGCCCAGCTGCAGGGTCTGGCCGGTGAGGCCGAGCGGGCCGGTATCGCCTTGTGGTTGGAGCCGGTGAATCGATACGAGACGCACCTTTTGGTGAGGCTCCAGGATGCTGTCTCCATTGTGGAACAGCTGCCCCAACTCGGCATTGTGGCCGACCTATTCCACATGGCGTTGGACGAGCCGGATATTGCGGAGGCGATTCGCCGGCATGCCGCTCACATCGGCCATGTGCATTTGGCCGACAACAATCGTCGCCTTCCGGGTCAGGGCTCCACAGACTTTTCTCCCATCCTGCAAGCTCTCAGTAGAATCGGCTTCGCCGGATGGCTGACATTCGAATGTGGCGAACCTGGTCGGAACAGCGCTAGGGCCCGGGCTTACCAGGAAGGCCTGCCGGCCAGCATCAACTCCCTCTGGCCGTAATTCTCTTCGGCCACGCGCCGGGGCATCCGGCTTGGCAGGCTGGCTCGCTCTGCTCGCGAAGGCGGGCCGCTTGCCTGAGGGCATCAGTCTGGGGTGAGCGGCTTTCCCTCCTCCTGAGCTTCAAGCGCCGACAGGATTGGAAGCAATTCACCCGGCTCCCGGATCGTGAAGCGCGGTTCCTCCGAGGGGTCGGCGGGAGCTTGGGCATAGCGCGGCGACCAATTCATCCACACACTGATCATCCGCAGCTGGTTGGCGCCCTTCACGTCGCGGTCGAGGCGGTTGCCGACCATGACGGTTCGCGGGTAATCGCGTTCTGCGATCCCGAGCTTCTCCAAGGCGTAGACAAACATGCGCCGATCGGGCTTCAGCGTGTTCAACAACTCCGATACGGCGAACACCTCGAAGAGTTCGTGCAGGCCGTGCTGCGTGAGCACATTGCGGTAGGTCCCGGGCCGGCCGTCGGCCACCAGCGCCAGGCGGTAGCCGCGGCGCTTCAATTCGAACAGCATTTCGGACGTGCCCGGGATGAGATCTCCGCGCAGGGAGGTCTGCTCCTCATCCTTGACCTCGCTGCCTTCGTCCACCAGGGTGTCGCCGAAATCGAAGCACACGGCCAGAATGTGGGGGGGCATGATATCTCGCGCCTGCGGGGAGGGATCCGACGGTCGGGAGGCCGCGCAGTTGCCTCGGGCGCGGCTGCGGATCAGCCCGGCTGGGACAGCAGGCTCGGGACCTCCGCCGGCAGTTTCACCCACACCGGAGTGCCTTCCGGATAGAACTCGTCCGGCCCGGGATTGGAATGATCGACGATCAGCTCGGTGCCGTCCGCCTCGACCACCACCCGATAGCGCGCGATCGGGCCGATGTAGGAGAGGGTGCGGACCCGGGCAGGTACGCCGACCTGTTCGGCGCGAGCGATCTGCAGCGCCTCAGGCCGTAGGACCATGGCCAAACTGCCCGCCGGGTCTCTGGGCGGGCGGCGGCTCCGCACCGTTTGGCCGAAGACTTTCACCACGGTCCCGTCCTGCCGGGTCTCCACCAGTTCCACCGGGACCACGTTGGAAAGACCGACAAATTCGGCGACGAAACGGTCGGCCGGCTGCCGATAAAGCTCGCGCGGCGTCCCGAGCTGGACCAGCCGCCCCTGGTTCATGATGGCCACGACGTCGGCGATGCTGAACGCCTCCTCCTGGTCGTGGGTCACGTACACGCTGGTGATCCCCAGACGTCGCTGCACGTCCCGGATCTCACTCCGCATCCGGACACGGAGTTGCGCGTCCAGATTCGACAGCGGCTCGTCGAACAGAAGAACCTTGGGCCGGATCACCAGGGCCCGGGCCAACGCCACGCGTTGCTGCTGCCCACCGGAGAGCTGCGGGGGGGATTTCTTCTCGTTGCCCGTCAACTCCATGAGCCCGATCACCTCCCCGACCCGCCGCTCCGTCTCCGCCTTCGGCGTGCGCCGCGCCTTCAGACCGTAGGCGATGTTTTCGAAGACGTTCATATGCGGGAACAGGGCATAGCTCTGAAAGACCAGGGCGGTGGGACGCGCGTAGGGCGGCACCTCCGTGATGTCCTCCTCGCCGATCCGCACCCGGCCCTGGCTCGGAGTTTCAAAACCGGCGATCATCCGCAGCGTTGTCGTCTTCCCGCAACCGCTCGGGCCCAGCAGGCAAACTAGCGTGCCGGCCTCCACGTGAAGGTTGACGTCCCGGACCGCCAGGAGACCCCCGAAGTCCTTGCTCAGCTGTTCCAGCGTGATGCTGGCGGTGGAGAATTGCTCTGCCGGTTCCATCCTCAGACCCTGAACAAGTCGACGAAGCTTTTGCCTGTAATCCGGCTGAGCAGGCCCAGGCTGATCAGGATGATCACCACCAGGAGCGCGGCGAAGGCCGCGGCTTCGCTCGGGTTGCCCGTGACCATGACCCGGAACATCCGAACGGTGTACAGCTGGGTCCGCCCAGCGTTGAGGAACACGGCGGAGCTCAAGTCGGTCATGGAACGGATGAAGATGTAGATCACGCCGGCGAAGAAAGCCCGGCTGAGAAGCGGGAAGGTGATTTGGGTGAAGGTGCGGATGCGCGACGCGCCCAGGTCCAGCGAGGCTTCCTCCAGCGAGGGATCTAGCTGCTTCTGAGCCGCCACCGCGGTCCGCAGACCGACCGGAAGGCGCCGATAGGCGTAGGCAATGATGATGATGAAGAAAGTCCCCGTCCAAAAGTAGGGGGCGGCGTTGAAGGCGATGATGTAGCCGATCCCGACCACCGTGCCCGGGATGGCATACATCAAGGTGCCGGAGAAATCCAGGATCCCCCGGCCCGGGAATCGCTCCCGGGCTACCAGCGAGGCCATGATGAGCCCGATGATCCCTCCCACCACGCCCGACCCAATGGAAACGATCAAGGAGTTGCGGAGCTGGGGGATGGCCGTGACCAAGCCGACGAGATTCTCCGTGGAGGGCGTGAAGTCAAACCCCCAGACCCGGACCAACGCGCCCACGAAGATCGATCCATAGACCAGGATCGTGAAGGCGGCGAGCACGAACGTCATTCCGAACAGCGGCACTTTGAGGCCGGTGGGGAGGACCCGGATGAATCCGGTCCGGGCCCCACCCGTCACCGAGATATACGACCGGCGGCTCGTGATCCAGTGCTGCAGGATGAAGGCCACCAGCGCCGGGACGAGCAAGATCATGGCCAGCGCCGCGCCCAGCTGCAGATCGAAGAGCTCAATCAACTGGATGTACGCCTGCGTGGCCAGCACCTGGAAGCCGCCTCCGATGAGCATGGGGTTGCCGAAGTCGGCGATCGAGGAGATGAAGCTGAGAAGCCAGGCGCTCAGGATGGCCGGCGTGACTAGAGGGAAGGTCACGGTGCGCAGCACATGCAGCGGGCGTCCGCCCAGGTCCCCGGCGGCGTCCTCTAGATCGCGGTTGATGGACGAGAAGACCGCCATCAGGATCAGGACCACCAGGGGGATATCGCTGATCAGCTGCACCAGCACGATTCCATCGGCGCCGTAAATGCTCCAGCCTGTGATCCTCAGCAGGTCATAGGTGATCAATCCCCGCCGGCCGAAAAGCATGATGAAAGCATGACTGACGGCGAAGGGAGGCGAGACCAGGGGCAGGACCACCAGCACCCGAAGCAACCGCTTCCAGGGGATGTCGCTGAGGGTGAGCGTGTAGGCCACCACGGTTCCGATCATGGTGGCCAGAGTGGCCGAGGTCGAGCCGATGAGGAGCGTGTTGATCGAGGCCCGCGCCACCATCGGCGACTCCAACAGCTTTTCAAACTGCAGCAGGCTAAATCCCGCGGCGCCCTGGGCCGCCTTGAAACCTTCGACGAAGACCTGGCCCAGTGGCCACACCACAAAAAAGACCAGCCCCGCGATCGTGATCTGCAACGCCACCAACAGGACCGGCTCCCGCCGCAGTTTCGACGACGTGAACGGCAGGGCCATCCCCACCACCACCAGTGCCAGCAGGATCGGATCCCCGATCAGCTCCCTACGGAGGTGGATCGTCTCGAGATTCCCCACCGTCGTGCGGTAGTCCTCGACCACCCTAAGGTCGAAGACCTGACTGGCGACGACCAGCAGAATCAGCACTTGAACCGCGGCGCCGGCGAGCAGCGACATCCGGTAGCGATTCTGCTTGTCCAACCGGTCAAACCATGTGAGGCTCCGGGTCGCCATGGGTCCGTCCTTTTCCCGAGGCGCGCTCGGCGGGACGGGATCTGGGGGCGGGCTCGCCCCCAGATCCTCGTCCTTGTCCGACGCGCCCCCCGAGGCTAACGCCCCGAGCCGATCTCCTCTTGCCAGCGAGCGACGAGAGCGTCGCGTTGGGCCGCCCATTCAGTCGGGTCGTAGCCCTCGATCAGCTTGACGTCCTCGAGGCCAAAGGTGCCCTCCGCCAGATCGACTCCCGGCACGACCGGGATGCGGTGGGCCACGTCGTTGTGGTAGCGCTGGAAGGCCGGCGTGAACACGTAGTCCACCCAGGCCTGAGCCGCGGCCAGGTTTCGCGCGCCACGGATGATGGAGATTCCACCGATCTCGAATGCCGTCCCCTCCGAGGGGAAGCTGATCTCGACCGGCAGGCCGTTGTCCTGCTGCACCTGAATGTCATGGGCGAAGGCGATCCCAACTGCGAACTCGCCTTGGGCCGCCAGCCGACCCGGAGCGCTGCCCGATTCGGTGTACTGGGCGACATTGGCGTCGAACTGGTGATACCACTCGAAGGCCGCGTCCTCGCTGCCCAAGAGCTGGACCAAGCCGCTCAACACGGTGTAGGAGGTGCCGGAGGCAGCCGGACTGGCGATGACGATTTCCCCGGCATAGATCGGATCGAGCAGGTCATCCCAGGAGGTCGGACACGCCGCGCCGAGCTCCTCCAAGCGTTCGGGGCTGCAAGCGAAGCCGATCACCCCATAGTAGAAGCCGGTCCAGTTGGCATCCGGATCCTTGATGGCGCCGTCCGGGAGCAAGTTCCAGCCTGCGCCCTGGTAGGGCTCCAGCAGGCCATCCGCCGCCAGATTGACATGGGAGAGGTTGGTGGTCCCGAACAGCACGTCGCCTTGGGGATTTTCGCTCTCGGCGCGGATGCGCTCGAGAGCCTCGCCGGAGCTCATGTCGAGGCAGGTGACATCGACGCCATGCAGCTGACGAAATGTCTCGAACAAGACCGCCAGCTTATCGGGGTCGAACAGACAGGCATACAGAGTGAGCTCGCCCCCGATGGGGGTGGGTGTCACCAGGAGCTCCACCTGTTGCGTTACGACGCGCTCGACCTCCACGGTTTGGACGATGGGAGTCGGCGCGGCGCATGCCCCGAGTACCACGGCTCCCAGGACGACCAGGGCGGGGAACAACCATCGACGATTCATGGATTCATCTCCTCCTTGAACGGGGTAATGCGGGATTCGAAAGGACTGTCCAAGCACGGGTCTGGACGATTCACCTCCTGTTGGAGCGCGGGGCACACGCTCGGGTGTTGGCCTGGCCCACCGGACCGGTGCGCCGGCCTAGGAACATGGCGGCCAGGCCGCCTCGCAGTATCGTGCCGCTCACGCCGTCGTGCGCGGTACGAGGTCCATCAAGAACGTTACGCTCTTCTCGATCCCTTCGCGCGGGCTCATCAACCGGTCCTCGTGCTCGATGCTCAGGACGCCGTCGAAGCCCGTCATGCGTAAAGCGGCAAGCAAGCCCCGCCAGAAGAACGCATCGTGGCCAAAGCCCAGCGTCACGTACTCCCAGGATCGAATGCCGGGTGTCGCCATGGGACGCGTGTCCAACGATCCGTTGAGCGCCATCTCGGGCCCGTTGATTCGTGTGTCCTTGGCATGGACGTGGAAAACCGCGCCCGGCCCGAGGGCCTTGACGACGGCCATGGGGTCGATCATCTGGAAGAAGAAATGGCTGGGGTCCAGATTGGCGCCGACGGTCTGGTCGCCGCAGATCCGGCGCAGCCGCTCCAAGGTCCGGAAATTATATACGGCCTGTCCGGGATGGGCCTCGATGGCGATGCGCACCCCAAGGTCGCGGGCCTCTTGGGCAGCCGAGCTCCAAAACGGGGCGATCGCCTGCTCCCACTGCCGATCGAGGAGTTCCAAGTACTCGCGCTGCCAGGTGCAGGTCACCCAGTTGGGGAAGGTCCCTCCTTCCAAGTCTCCGGGGCAACCGCTCATCGTCACCACGGTCCCAACCCCCAGCTCACTGGCGACCTTCAACGTCCTGTGGAAGACAAGCTGGGCAGTCTCGCGGCGCTGGGGGTGGGGGTCGAGAAGGTTCCCGTTACAGTTCAGGGCGCTGATGACCATGCCGCGCGTCTCCACGGCCTCCCGAAACGCGCGCCGGGCGTCCTGGCTCTGGACCAGCTTCTCGAGGTTGCAGTGCGGGGCTGGCGAGAAGTTACCGGTGCCGATTTCCACCGCCTCGATCCCATGTTCCGCGGCCCAATCCAGCGCCTGCTCGAAGGGCATATCCGCCAGCGAATCGGTGAACAACCCGATCTTCATGCGACAGGCCTCGCTTTCAAGCTCAGCCCAAACAATCGCCGCCGAAGCAGCGGGCTTGAATCCCAAGCCGGCAGCTCTGTCAGCCCCTGCAAACCTCGCGCGTACATGGGGTCCGCCGGATCCAACGGCAGCTCGATGACTCGGCCGGTCAGTGCCGAGGCATAGCTTGCCAGCGCCGCCTCGAGCGCGCCCAACCCCGACTCGGCGGGGGCGACCGGCCGGCCCCCACCGCGCACGGCGGAGGCGAAGTCCTTGTGAAGCGCCTGGAAGGTCGTATGTGTGGGCGAGGTCCACGCCGGCAGGCCGTGTTCGATCCCTCTGGCCGTGACCACCTCCACCTCCGCCACCTCGGCGAAGGGGCCGGTCTGGTGGTCGCGGTAGTACACGAGCATCCGGCCGGCCGACCCGGTGACCTCGATTCCCCCCGGGCCATGGCCCCACCCCAAGTGGATGGTAGCGTAGGACCGCTCAAAATACAATTGCAAGAGCGCCAGGTCCTCCACCTCGCCGTCGGCGTACGCCAGGTTATCGATCACGGCTCCGACCGCCCGGATCCGATCCCCCGCCAGGTGCTCGGCCAGGTACAACACGTGGATCATGTCCATCAGGACCCCACCCCCGGCCTCCGACGCATCGTGCCGCCACTGTGGACGGTACTCCGGATGGCCCGGATAGTCCGGCACACCCAGGAACTTCAGGCCGATATGGCGAACCTGCCCGAGGTCGCCTGAGGCGATCCGTTCTCGGACCGCCATGTACTCCGGATAAAACAGGTAGTTGTGCACCATTCCAAATCGCAGGCCGGCGGCAGAGGCTTGATCGATCAGGTTGCGGGCGTCCCGCGGCCGCAGGGCCAGCGGCTTTTCGCAAAGCACGTGGATCCCGGCCTCGAGGCAATCCTGGAGGATCGGGCCCCGCGCGCCGGGAGGCACCGCAACCAGCACATAGTCCAGCGGACCGGCTTCCAACATCGCGCGGTAAGAAGAAAAGGCCGCTGACTCCGGGAGGCCGAGCGCCTCCCGGGCCTCCCGGCAGCGCGAATCCACGGGGTCGGCGACCGCAGCCACCCTCATCTCCGTGAGAGTTTGGAGCGCAGGGATGTGACTGCGGATGGTCACGAACCCGCAGCCAATGATGCCCATGCGAAGAGGCGTGGTATCGCTCATCCCTTCCCTTCTACTCCGTATGCGAAACCCACCTGTCGGAAGGAGGCCCAATTCTCAGAAAGTGATTCCCGCGGTCCGATCAGGCCGGTTGAGAAATTTCGCTCAGTCTGACGGGGCGTCTCTCCTCGACGGACCTGCGCGCCGCCAGGCCCATGACCACCGGGATTCTTCCATCCAGCCCGGACACCTCCGGTGGCCGGCCCGCTGTCACACACTCCACGAAAGATCGCATCTCGGCCAGGTAGGACTCCTGATAGCGTTCGAGGAAGAACTGCAGCGGGCGCGGGCTGTGCACGCCCATCGCATCGCTGTGGACGTGGCGGTCCGGGGTTTCATTTCCGGTGGCGGCCATCCCGAGCGATCCGAATACCTCCACCCTCTGGTCGTATCCGTACGCGGCCTTGCGGCTGTTATCGATCGCGCCCAGAGTTCCATTGGCGAAACGCAGCGTGATCAGCGCGGTGTCCAGGTCGCCTGCCCTGCCGATGGCGGGGTCCACCAGAACACCGCCTGCAGCGTAGATCTCCTCGACTTCACTCCCCACCAGGAATCGAGCCATATCGAAATCATGGATGGTCATGTCCAGAAAGATTCCGCCGGACACTTTGACGTACTCGATCGGCGGGGGCTCGGGGTCCCGGCTCGTGATGCGAAGAAGGTGCGGCTTCCCGATCTTGCCCGACGCGACCAGGTCGCGCACGGTGCGGAAACCCCGGTCGAAGCGGCGATTGAATCCGATCTGGAGGGAGACGCCGGCCTCTTGTACCGCGAGCAGGGCCCGGTCGATCCGCGCCAGGTCGAAATCGATGGGTTTCTCGCAGAAGATGTGCTTGCCGGCCTGGGCGGCCTCAGTGATAAGCCGGGCGTGGGTGTCCGTGGCGGAGCAAATGGCCACCGCCTGGATCGAGGGGTCCGTCAGCAGTTCCTGCGCCTCCCGGCACGCCCGGGGCGCGTGGCACTGATCGGCAACCTGCTGGGCGGCTTTCAGATCGATGTCCGCCACCGCAGCGAGTCTTGCTTGTGGGATGCGCGTGGCAAGATTGAGCGCATGGATCCGGCCGATCCGCCCGGCGCCAATCAAGCCCACGGCAAGACTGTCCGATGGTGTCATGCGTTAGCTCCGATGGTGGCGATCAGATCCCCAAGGATCGCAAGTATGCCCGGTTCCGACCGGCGCTTTCCTTGGGGGTTCCCATTCCAGGGTGCACGTCTTGCTCGACGACGATCCAGCCAGTGTAGGCAGTCCTCCGCAGCTCTTCCAACACCGCCGGGAAGTCAACCTCCCCCTTGCCCAGCTCGCAGAACACTCCCTGCCGAACGGACTCGAAATAGTCCCAGCCCTCCCGGCGCGAGCGCGCCGCCACCCCGGGGTCGCAATCTTTGAAGTGCACGTGACGGATGCGGCCCGCATACCGACGGACCACCTCCGCAGAATCCCCTCCTCCGAATCGGTAGTGACCGGTATCCAGGCATAGGCCGACAAGCTCGGGATCGGTGGCCTGGAGGAGCCGATCGACCTCTTCCGGGGTCTCGACGTATCCTCCGCAATGATGGTGGAAGACCGTCCGCAGTCCGCACTCGTCGAGGATCGTTCGGGCGATCCGGTCCGCCCCTCGCCCCACATCCCGCCACTGGGGGCCGGACAGGCCGTGCGCTGGAAGGACTCGCCCGGCGTTCACGGTCCGCACCTCCGATCGACCGTTGTCGTCCGACAGAATTAGCCAGGGCGCGGAGCCGGCCGCTGAGGCCATCAATCGGGTGGTTCGTAGGGCGATCTCCTCGCCAAGCCCATGCGCCTCGGGATCGGAAAGGGCCACAGGCACGAAGCCCCCCACCAGCACCAGGTGCCGCCGTTCGAGTTCACGCCGGAGAGTCCGCGGATTCTCCGGCAGGAACCCCCAATCCCCCAGTTCGGTGCCGGCGTAGCCCGTGTCGCGAATCTCATCCAACACGGAAGCGTAGGATTGGCCGCCCGCGCCCATGGGAAACTCCAAGACACCCCACGAGACCGGCGCATTCGCAACCCGCAAGCGCGGAAGGTTCATAACAGGACTCCCTGTCCTTGATGGCGGCCGCCCGTCGGAAGGGTTCGCCCTTCTCGCCTCAGAATTTGCGCGTCCACTCCCCCGGCCAGCGTTCGACCACAACCTTCTCCTGGGTGAAGAACTCCACCGCGTCCTTGCCCTGCCCATGCAGCACGCCAAAGAAACTCCCCTTCCATCCACTGAAGGGGAAAAAGGCCATGGGCGCGGCGACCCCGATGTTGATTCCGATGTTTCCCACCTCCGCCTCGTGCCGAAACTTCCGGGCCGCGGCGCCGCTGCTGGTGAACAGGCTGGCCATGTTGCCGTACTCGCCGCGATTGACCAAGCCGATGGCCTCTTCGACTGTGTCCACGTGGATCAGGCCAAGCACCGGCCCAAAAATCTCGGTCGTGAAGACCTCCCCGGCCGGGGGCACGCTGCCCAGCACCGTGGGCCGAACGAAGTTGCCTTTCTCATAACCCTGCACCACCGCCCCCCGCCCGTCGACGAGCAGTCGGGCTCCCTCTTGGGTGCCTCGCTCGATCCAGGCCTCGATGCGGGTTTTGCTTTGCGGGGTGATCACGGGGCCCATCTCGACCCCGTCCTCCAAACCGTAGCCGACAACTCGGTCGGCGGCCGCCTGGGCGATGGCCTCCGTGAAAGGCCGATCGGCCTCCCCGACGAGCACCGCCAGGGAGGCCGCCAGGCAGCGTTGGCCGGCGTTGCCGAATGCGCTCTCGGCCACGATCCGGGTGGTGGATTCCAGATCGGCGTCCGGCAGAATGATGACGGGATTCTTGGCCCCACCCTGCACCTGAGCCCGCTTTCCGTGGGCCGCAGCCTGAGCGTACACATGCCGGGCAACGGGAGTGGATCCGACGAAACTGACCGCGGAAATGGACGGGTGCTCCAGGATCGCATCCACCGTCGCGGCGACTCCGTGGACCATATTGACCACACCCCGGGGGAGCGACAGCTGCTCCAGAAGCTCGAAAACCCGGACCATGGTCAGGGGAACTTTCTCGGAGGGCTTCAGGATGTACGTGTTGCCGCAGGCGATCGCGTACGGCAGGAACCAGAACGGGATCATGCCGGGAAAGTTGAAGGGGCAGATGGCGGCGCATACGCCTACCGGCTGCCGAATCAGGATCTCATCGATTCCCCGGGCGATGTCCTCTGAGTTGTACCCCTGGATGAGGATCGGGGTCCCGCAGGCCACCTCGACATTCTCAATGGCCCGGCGCATTTCCCCGCGGGATTCGTCCAGGGTCTTGCCGTTCTCCATGGTGATGGTGCGGGCCAGTTCCTCGAGGTTTTCCTCCAACAGCGCCTTGAGCTTGAACAGGTACTGGACCCGCTCCACCGCCGGCGTGCGCCTCCACTCCGGGAAGGCCCTGGCAGCCGCGGCGGCGGCCCGGTCCACGTCCTCGGCCGCGGACAACGGCGCCTGCGCCAACACCTCGGCGGTCGCGGGATTGACCACCGGAGTCCACTCGCCCACGGAGGGCCCCACCCACTCGCCGTCGATGAAATTCATTAACCGCCGCATGGGACCCACTCCATCGCGCTCAAGGCTGGCGTGTCAACCTTCCCCACGCCGCACCCCTGCCAGATGTTGTTGCTGTTCCAGCCTCAGCTCTGCCCATCACAGATGGTATCTCTCCTTGACCTTGCCCAGCTGGTACTCGCGCGAGGCCTCCTGCACGTCACGCAGTTCGGAGGTCTCCGCCACCGGGACATCCCACCACGACTCGTAGCCGGGCACCCTCTGCTCGGGATCGGTCTCGATGACGATGACGGTGGTTCGCTCCTCCGCCTTGGCGCGTTCCAGCGCTACCGTGAGCGAGGGTAGATCTCGCGTTTCGTAGACCACAGCGCCCAGGCTGCGGGCGTTGGCGGCAAAGTCCACTGGCAGCAGACCGCCGTCGAGCTGGCCGGTCTTCGGATTGCGGAGACGATAGCGCGTGCCAAAGCCCCCGCTGCCCAGGGATTGGGACAGGCCCCCAATGCTCGAGAATCCGTGGTTGTCGATCAAGATAATGGTCAGTTTGTACGCCTCCTGGATGGAGGTCACGATCTCGCTGTTCATCATTAGATAGGAACCGTCGCCGACCATCACGTACACCTCGCGGTCAGGGTCGGCCATTTTGACCCCCAGCCCGCCGGCGATCTCGTACCCCATGCAGGAGTAGCCGTACTCGAGGTGATAGCCTTTGGGATCGCGCGCTCGCCACAACTTGTGCAGATCCCCCGGCAGGCTGCCGGCGGCGCACACCACCACATCCCGCGGCCCGGCGGCCTGGTTGACGCCCCCGATCACCTCGCCCTGACTGATCGGGGGACCGTGCTCGAGGTTGTACAGGCGCGTCACTTCCGCGTCCCATTCACGGTTGAGCCGCTCGGCGCGCTCCCGGTACGCCGGCTCGGTCCGGTAGCCTCCGAGCACCTCAAGCAATTGTTCCAACACGGCGCGGGCGTCGCCCACCACTGGCAGCCCGGAGTGTTTGTGGGCGTCGAAGTCGGCCACGTTGATGTTGATGAAACGCACCTGCGGATTCTGGAACGCGGTCTTGGAAGCGGTCGTGAAATCGGTGTAGCGGGTGCCGACACCGATGACCAGGTCGGCCTCCCGGGCCATCCTGTTGGCCCCCGGCGTCCCGGTGACGCCCAAGGCGCCCAGCGACAGCGGGTGATTGTAGGGCAACGCGCCCTTGCCAGCCTGGGTCTCGGCGACCGGGATGCCGGTGGCACCCGCCAGCGCCACCAACGCCTCGATGGCTTCGCTGTAAATCACCCCTCCGCCGGCGATCAGGAGCGGCGACACGCTGGACCGTATCAACGCGGCCGCCCGCTCGAGCTGGCCGGGGTCGGGCCGCGGCCGGGGGACCAGCCACACGCGCTCGGCAAACAGTTCCTCGGGGAAATCGAAAGCTTCGGTCTGCACGTCCTGAGGCAGGGACAAGGTGACGGCGCCGGTGTCGGCTTGTGAGGTAAGCGTCCTCATGGTCTCGGGCAAGGCGCTAATCACCTGTTCCGGCCGGTTGATCCTGTCCCAGTAACGGGATATGGGCTTGAAGCAGTCGTTGACCGATACGTCTTGGGAATGAGGCAGTTCCAGCTGCTGCAGTACCGGAGCCACGTTCCGTCGGGCGAAGATGTCGCCGGGCAGGAGAAGGACCGGAAGGCGGTTGATGGTGGCGCCGGCGGCGGCCGTGATCATGTTGGTGGCGCCCGGGCCGATCGAGGTGGTGCAGGCGAACGCGCGCAGGCGGTTGTTCATCTTGGCGAAGGCGGCCGCGGTATGCACCATCGCCTGTTCGTTGCGCGCCTGGTAGTAACGGAACTCGGAATTCTGCTGCAGGGCCTGCCCGATTCCGGCCACATTTCCGTGACCGAAGATCCCGAAACAACCGGCGAAGAAGGGCCGGCGGACCTCGTCCCGCTCCACCTGCTGCTGCATCAGGAAGCGCACGATCGCCTGGGCCGTGGTGAGGCGGACGGTCTTCATCGGACCTTCCCTTCGGTGGCCCCGCGGGCGCCGTCGCGCGCAGGGCCGCGCGGTGCGCCCGGCTGGATACGAGTCAGGTGGACCGGCATCTCAAAACCCTCCGCCCTTCTTGACGAAATCCAACGCCTCCCCCTCGTACGGCATGAAGTTGGCCACCCCCTGCCGCATCACGACGATGGCGCCGCAGGCGTTGCCCATCCGGCACGACTGGTACCAATCCCAACCTTTGACCCGGCCGTAAATCACTCCACTGGCGAAGGCGTCGCCGGCGCCGAGCACGTTGACCACCTCGGCCGGAAATGCCAGCGCCTGAATGACCTCGCCGCCGGGCAGGTAGACGCTCGAGCCGCGAGCCCCCTTCTTCACCACCAAGACATGAGGGCCGATCCCCTGCAGTGCCTCCACCGCCGGCTGAAGCTCCCCGGCGACCTCCGGCGCGGTGATCCGGGAATGGTGAACGACCACGGCGGAGCGATCACGGATCGCGGCGGCCTTGATCTCCTCCTCGGTGCCGAGGCACACGTCCGCCAGGCGCAGGGCGGCGCGCACGGCCGTGCCGAAGGCGCGCGGATCGTGCCATTGATCGGCGCGGAAATCGAGGTCAAAGTACACCGTGGCCCCGGATTGGCGCGCCCGTTCGGCGGCAAACAGCGTAGCGCTGCGACAGGGTTCGCGGCTGAGGTTGGTGCCGGCGAACTCGAAGACGCGCGTGTGGGTGAGCGGCGCCGCCAGGGCGTCGTCGATGCTGAGCTGCACGTCGGCGGCGTTATCCCGGTAGAACACCAGCGGGAAGCGATCCGGCGGCTCGATCCCCAGAATGACCGCGCTGCTTCGGGTCCCCGGTTTGCGCGGGATGTACTGCGTATCGACGCCTTCTATCTGGAGAAAGTGGAGGATGAAGTCTCCCACCAGGTCCTCCCCCACGGCCGTCAACAACGAACTGCGGAGGCCAAGCCTGTGCGCACCCACGGCGATGTTGGTGGGGGACCCGCCGACAAAAGCGCCGAAGCTCGTGATCTCCACGAAAGGAGCTCCCGAATCATTGGAATACAGGTCGATGGACGATCGGCCCATGGTGAGCAGGTCGTAGGGAGGCGCCGCGGTCGGGGAGATCTCGGTCATCGGGGGCTCTTTCGGGCGGGCGTTGATCCGGGCGTTCGTCCCGCCTCGGCGTTCGCGCCGGTTTCGACCGCGCCCGCTTGCGCCCGGCCGTCCGGCAGATTCGAGTTCGGCCCTACACGCGCTCCATGGCCAGGCTGACAATGGGAAGCCGCGGGTCAGCGTTATTCCACGTGGACTTGATCCACGCGTGGTCCGGATCGTCGCGGTGGGCCAACGACTGGGCGCTGCCGGCCAGGAAGTTCAGGTAGTAGGTGGTGTACCCGTGGGCCGACGCCACCGGGTGGTAGCCTTCGGGCACTAGGATCAGATCGTCGTTCCTGGCCACCATCGTTTCGTTCAGGCGACCGTCGGAAGTGTATACCCGTTGGAGAGCAAACCCCTCCGGGCGGTCAAATCTGTAGAAATAGATCTCCTCGAGGTCGGCCTGGAGGATTCGGCCCTGGGGGTCGACCTGATGCTCGTCGTGCTTATGGGGAGGGTAGGAACTCCAGTTGCCGGACGGCGTGTAGACCTCGACGCAGACCAACCGCTGGCAGTCGAATCCAGGAGGCAGGATGCTGTTGATCTGACGGGTGGCGTTGCCCCCGCCTCGGATTTCGACCGCAACGTCCGCGGGGCGGACCAATCGCGCGGGATAGTCCCGGTCGGCGGCACACCATGCGTAGGCGAGGCCGAGGTTGGAGAGTGCCTGCACCTCGACATCGGTCCGACGGGGCAGGTAGAGCGCGTAGGGCATGCCGTGAAATACGTCCGGCCGGCGGCCCACCTCCGGCCACTCCCCGTTTGAGCTCGTCACGCGGCAAACGCCGCCGAGAACCACGAGTCCGTACTCGTAGTCGCCGGTACTCAGCTTCCAGCGATCGCCGCCGGCTATCTCTCTTGCGGCGAAGTGAAGCAGATCCCACCCGGCTTGCCGGGGGGTGAGATGCAGGTACTCCGCCTGGGAGTGATCGGGGTGAATCAGGAGTCGGGATTGGGGCACGGCCGAGTTGATTGTACACGATTCGGCCCGGGAAGGCTTCCGGCCCGGGTTCTAGTTCTAAGTGCAACGCTATGAGGACAATAGCGTTGTATGAAGGCTTATGTTCATCTCTATCGGCCGACGAGCGTCTGCTTATCTATCAACTGTCGCGGGAGGGGCTCTCGCAAGCCGAGATCGCCCGTCATCTAGGCCGGGATAAGGGGACCATCAGCCGGGATCTCCGCCGCAACTAGGCGCCGGCTGGGTACCTGCCTGACCTTGCGCAACGGCGTTATCAGGCTCGGCGACAGCGGTGTCGACCCAGGCCGCGCCTGGCCGAGCGGAGTTTGCGCCGGAGCGTGATCCTGCTGCTGCAACAGGGCTGGTCCCCTGAGCAGATCGCCAGGGGAGGATCTCCCTGAGGGCTACTTCGACCTTGCCTACTCACTGTCCGTCAACGAATTTCGCGACAAGCGAGAATTGCGAATCACGTGGATCGAAGCCCGGCAGACAGAGGTCCCTGAGGTCGAGATCGCCTTGAGAACGATACAGGTCGTGGACTGCCGCCAAGTGCAAGATCCTCTGGCCGAGCTTGGAAAGATACTCTCAGCAACGCCCGCTCAGGTTTGGGCGGAGGGAGTGGATCCCCCTTCCCCGGCCGCCAGGAACCGTCAGGAACTAGAGGGGTCCGAAGCGTTGGTGCTTTGGACCGCCCCGCCGTCTGCTGATGAGTTGCGGAACGTTCTTGAGCGGGTCCGTCCCAGGTCCGTTTACGTCTTCGCGCTCCCGACCCAGAGTGACGACACGACGACTTTCCTAAGGCTCCTGGGAGGCATGGTCAAGCACGGAATTCGGACCTCCGCCCAGCCGTCCGCGGCTAGGCTGGCGGCGCGGTTGGGACAGACTGAGGCGGCTGTACGCAAGGGAATTGCCTGGCTCGAGGCGAAAGGCATAACCCGCGCGAATGAAGGGACCGACGGAATGATCACGTTCAGCAAGGCAACCGTTCAACACGACGAGCAAACCGAGCGCCTCGAGACAGAGCTTAGGGCAGTGCTAGAGGAGACGGCAGCGTACCGCCGCTATCTTGCTCGTGCCTCGTCCGGAGAGGTTCTCCCGAAGCATGCTTGAGCGTCCGACCGCAGGGACTCGAGGTAGTAGATCCAACAGCCACGCGTCGTCCCCCAAAGCTCCAGGAAGGCGCCGAGCGCCGCGCCGGCGAAGAAGGTGGCCAGGGCCACGCGCGGTTGCACAGGCGTGGCGATCAGAAACGCACACAACAGCATGGCCGTGAGGGTCAGTGACAGTTCCATCGTTGGCCGGACGAAGTCGACCATCAGAACGGCGAACGCCCCGAACGTGATGGCGTAGGCGGCCCTGGTCGCGCGGCCGCCAAACCGTGCGAACGGC
>Ga0214472_10002656_pt1 | contig 19099 bp, 12 predicted proteins | sample RVTome_6_FD_207662 | JGI IMG/M metagenome (GOLD analysis project Ga0214472, IMG submission 207662) | Soil microbial communities from uranium-contaminated site in the Upper Colorado River Basin, Wyoming, United States - RVT140D175 | ecosystem: Environmental > Terrestrial > Soil > Contaminated >...
CCCCCGCCAGGCCAGCGTCGAGGCCGATCGCCGCGTCCAGCTCGGCCATCGCCGCGTCGACTTGGTCTTGGCTTCCCAGGACCCGACCGAGCTGATAGTGAAGCTCCGCGGAATCAGGATTCTGCTCCAGGGATTTCCTCAAGAGCTCGGTCGCGCCCGACGCATCACCGGAGTTGGCCATGACGCGAGCCAGCGAGACCACCGCCTCGGACGAGCTCGGGTTGAGCTCGGCCGCGGCCTTGTAGTATTCGCGAGCCAGGTGCGGGTTGCCCTGCGCTTCATGCATCTGCCCGAACGCTAGCTGTGCCTCGAAGTCGTTGGGATTCACCGTGACCGCCATCTGCAGATCGGAATACGCGGCTCCCGCATCACCCTTGGCATTATGGGCAATGCCGCGAATGGAATAGGCCTGCGTGAGCTGATTGTCGATCTCGATCGCCTTGGTGGCTTCCGCAATCGCGCCGTCATAGTCCCCCGCCGCCAGCAAGATGTCGGCCATCCCCGCGTGGGCTTCCGCCATCGAAGCGTCGAGCTCGAGCGCCTTGCCGAACGACGCTCGCGCCGCCGCCTCATCCCCCAGCTCGAATTGGGCCATCCCCAAAGCCGCGTGCGCGGTGGCGCTATCGGGAGCCAGCTCGACCGCCCTTTGCGCGGCGTCCACGGCCTCTTCCGCTCTGCCGATCTTCGCCAGGCTCATCGCCAAGTAAACGTGCGCCTCGGTGTTGGAAGGATCGGACTCGATCACTTTGGGTGCCGCTTCGGCGGCCTGCTGATGCCGACCCAATCGGAAGAGCGCATTCGTCAAACCGACGTATGCCTCCGCTTGCTGATCTCCGTCGCCGTGCTCCGCCGCGGCCCGGAAGGCACCGACGGCGTTCTCCAGCTCATTCGTGCCGGCGTAGATTCCCGCCAGTTTGAGCTGCGCCTCCGCGTTGTCGGGATTGCTGACCGTCACCTGGTAATAGAGTCGAGTGGCCTCCGTGACGTTGCCTTCGCTCGCGAGACGATCGGCCTCGCGAATCTTCTCCTCGGCTTCCCTTCCCGTCAGCCGGTCTGTCTCCTGCGCGTCGGACGGAACCGGGGAAAAAAGAACAAGACCCACCAACAGTACGCAACTCGGATGAAATCGCATGATTCCTCTCTTCCGGGGACGACGGAGTCCTCAACCGGCCCGCAGGCGCCTAGTCGCCGGAGGGCGAGCTGCGGAATCGCAATCCTTTGTTGGCCGCCAAGCCAGGTCGTTGCTTGCTCCGGAGCTCGCCAGGCGGCGGTGGGGCCCCGCAGCACTGAAAGAGTCCTCAACCCGCCCACAGGCGCCCGCCGGCCGCAGCGACGCCAGTCGAGCCGAGGCCGCGGCCGAACGAAGAGTGAGGCCGCAACCAAGTGAAGCCGCCGGTGGGCGAGCGGGAGCCGTCAGCTCTTGGAGGCTCCCGAGCGAGGAGCGAGGGAGCATTGATGACAGGGACGAGTGGGGCCCCGCAACACTAAGAGCAGTCCCTCCCCTCACGTGGGAGTCTCTGTGCGGATTCTAGTCGAACGTCCGTGATACGGCAAAGGTCAGCGGTGCGAATCGGCGTGGTAACATGCAGTCCTCGAATGCCAGAAGGACATATCGTTCGATCCCCTTCTGCGTCCTGGCGCCTCCAAGAGGCCGAACGCTGGCTCGAAGAGCAAGCGGGTGAAGGAGAGGTGCTCGTCCTCTGCGCCCATCTCGAGGCCGGTAACCAGATCGCGCGTTCCCTCGGGTCGCGTCGAGGCGCCCTTTTCGGAATCCACCGTGTCACTCTGAACGTGCTGGCCTATCAGCTCGCCCTTCCGAGACTCGTGGAGGCGGGAGTCGCGACGCATAGCCTCCTCGGCCAACAAGCCCTGGCCGCGAGAGTCGCCCATCAGGCGAAGGAAGACGGAGGCCTCGGAGTGTTCTCGGCGGTCGTCCACGGACCGGGCTTCGCACGGGCCCTCGCGGCGACGTTGAACGAGCTTCGCCTTCACGAGGTCGCGCCCGCCGATCTGGCCGCGACCGGCACGATCGGCAAGAGTCTCGCCGAGCTTCTGGAGCGCTATCAGAAGGCCTCGTTGTCGGCCGGGCTTGCGGATCGCACGGAAGTGCTCCGTACCGCAACGCGCGTTGCCGAGGAGACGGCCGAGCCTCATCACCCTTGCCTGGGACTGCCCACACTCATTCTCGACGTGCCCGTTCGGACACCGCTCGAGAAACACTTCATCGCGTCCGTCGTCCGACGGGCGAGGAAGGTGCTGGCCACGTTGCCCGAAGGTGATGAGCCCACGCGCGGTGCGCTCGAGGAAGCTCTCGCGGTCTCGACCGACGTGGTCTTCGCCTCGGGTGACACGTCGGAGTCGGTCCACCATTTGCAGCGTTATCTTTTCAGCGGCGCCGCTCCGCCTAGACGCCCCACGGAACAGAACGTGGTCGTTCTCTCGGCACCGGGCGAGGCCCAGGAGGCGGTCGAGCTCGCGCGCTACGTTCAATCCGAAGCGGCGAGCGGCGTGCCGTTCGATTCCATGGCCGTTCTTCTCCGCGCTCCCGACCTCTATACGCCGCTCCTCGAAGATGCCTTCGCGCGCGCCGGCGTGCCGGCCCATTTCGAGACGGGCACTCCGAGACCCGCTCCCGCGGGACGCGCGTTCCTCGCGCTTCTCGATTGCACGGCTGAGGACCTCAGTGCCAGTCGCTTCGCCGAATACCTCTCGCTCGGACAGCTGCCGGAGCTCGACGAGTCGGGCGGCCCCGAGCACCGGGACGAAGTCCCGTGGATCGCGCCGCAACACGAGCTCGCGCCACCACCACCGGGTGGGTACACCGAGCCCGTGCAGCTCGATCTGTTCGCGCCGCCCGCGAAGAGTCCGACACCCGAGAAGCTTGCCGCGATAGAAGGCACCCTACGCGCTCCATGGCGCTGGGAGAGACTGCTGGTCGATGCCGCCGTGATCGGAGGCCGCGAGCGCTGGGAACGGCGTCTCGCCGGTCTCGCGCGCGAGCTCCGAGAACGCATCGTGGAGCTGGATGATCCCGAGGGCACGGAGGGCGCGGCGCTCGAGCACCGGCTGGAAGACCTCAAACACCTCGAGGCCTTCGCGCTCCCGGTCATCGAGATGTTGGCCGAGCTCCCGGAGAAAGCTACTTGGGGCCGGTGGCTGGACGTCCTGGAACGCTTGGCGTCACGGGTTCTGAGTCTCCCCGACGGCGTGCTCGCCGTCCTCAAAGAGCTCCGTCCCATGGCACTGGTCGGCCCGGTGGAGCTCTTCGAAGTCCGGGAGGTCCTGAACGACCGCCTGACCCAGCTCTCCCAAGATCCTCCTCCGTATCGGTACGGCCGCGTGTGGGTGGCCCCCATCGAGGCGGCCCGCGGCCTCGCCTTCGACGTGGTCCTCGTGCCGGGACTCGCGGAGCGAGTCTTTCCCAGAAAGATTGTCGAGGATCCCCTCTTGCTCGACGTGGAACGACAGAAGCTCGGTGCCGGCCTTGCGCTGCAAGGGGATCGCATCGCCGATGAGCGGCTCGCGTTGCGCTTGGCCGCGGGTGCCGCGCGACGGAAGGCCGTCTTCAGTTATCCATCCGTCGACCTTCAAAAAGGCCGGTCCAAGGTTCCGTCGTTCTATTTGCTCGAAGTCGTGCGGGCGAGCGAGGGTGTTCTTCCCGACTTCGAGACGCTCGAACGCGAGGCTTCCGACTCCTCGGGAGCGAGATTGGGATGGCCGGCTCCCCGCGACCCCGCTCAGTCCATCGACGAGACCGAGCACGATCTCGCTTTCTTGTCCGATGCGTTGCGCCAGGACACGCCCAAAGAGCAGGCGCAGGGAACGGGCCGATATCTCATGAAGGTGAACGCCGCTCTCGCCCGCTCGTTGCGCACTCGCTATCAACGAGGTCTGCCGCGTTTCACATCGGTGGACGGCTTCCTCGATCCCTCGCCAGATTCGAAACGGCTGCTGTCCGGACATCGCTTCGGCGCGCGTGCCTTTTCCGTGACTTCCCTCGAGAAGTTCGGCGCCTGCCCCTACCGCTTTTTTCTGAACGCCGTCCTGAGGCTGCGGCCGCGCGAGACCGTGGAACAGATCACGCACCTCGACCCGCTCACCTACGGTCGCATCCTCCACGTGGCCCAGTACGAGATCCTGCAGAAGCTCCAGCAGGAAAACCTGACGCCCGTTCGACCGGAGAACCTCGCGGCGGCGCTCCAAGTCGCCGAGAAGGTCTTCAACCGTGTCGCCGAAGAGTTCCGCGAGTTACTGGCACCGGCTATCGAGCGGATCTGGCGGGACGAGCTTGGCCGCGTTCGTACCGACCTGCGCGGATGGCTTCGGCGCGAATCCGAATCTCCCGGGGGCTGGGTTCCGCATCGAACCGAGTTCACGTTCGGCATGCGGCCCCAGGGTCCGGCCGATCCTTCGAGCGTCCTCGAAGAGGCCGTTCTCCCGAGCGGGCTCAGGCTTCGGGGCGCCATCGACCTCGTCGAGAAGAGAGCCGACGGAAAGGCGAGGGTCACCGACTACAAGAGCGGCCGCGTGCGCGTACCCGAGGGCGCGGTCCTCTTCGGAGGAGAGAGCCTGCAGCCCATTCTCTACTCGCTGGCCTACGAAGCGCTCACCGGCGAGGAGGTCGTCGCCGCCCGACTCTACTACTGCACGGAACGATCGGGCTACGCCGAGAGAATGGTCGAGCCCGACGAGGAAGCCTTGGAAGTCGTTGCCGAGTTCCATCGCCGCGTCGACAAAGCCATCGAGGAGGGTTTCTTCCCCGCCACGCCGCGGCTCGGGTGCAAGTATTGCGATTACCTCCCGGTCTGCGGTCCGGGCGCCGAGATCAACGCCAAACGCAAGGAAGGCGATCCCCGTTTGTCGCTGCTCAATTGGTTGCGGAACCTGAGGTAAGGAGAGCTCGAGCCATGAATAATGATGAGTTGAAATCAGCCTATCGTCGTACCGCCGTCATCGGTGGCGCGATGATGTCGACCCTCGTCATGTATGCCGTCGTGGCGATCGCCATCGCGAGCACTCGCGATCCGTTCGAGGGATTCGTTTCGCTCGAGGACGGCGGACTGCTGAGGAATTTCTTCCTCGGTCTGTCGCTCCTGCAGGTCGTGGCGATCAAGATCATCCACAGTCGTGCTCTGCGATCCCCGGATCCATCCGGCCGTTTCCAGACCAGCAAGCCCGGCGCCCGATCGCAGCTCGCGTCTCGTCTGGTCTCGACCTCGGTCGTTACCTTCGCGCTCGCCGAGTCGATCGCCGTTTACGGACTGGTGCTCTTTCTTCTGAACGGAGAATCGACGGGCTTCTTCGTTTTTCTTGGACTGTCGCTTCTCACCTTCATCATGTTTTTCCCCAAGTATCATCAGTGGGAAGAATGGATGCAACGACAACAGCAAATCACATGATGAAAGACCTCGCCGATCAACCGGCTCGCGACCGAATCCGCAACGACCTCGACTGGACTCTGGTCGTGGAGGCCGCGGCCGGAACCGGCAAGACAACGGAGCTGGTCGGACGCATCATCGCGGTCATCAAGACGGGTCGAGGCAAGCTCTCTCATCTCGTGGCGGTGACCTTCACCGAAAAAGCGGCTGGGGAGCTCAAGCTTCGACTGCGCAGCGAGCTCGAGCGTGCCCGTCGTGACGCGGAAGGCGATCCGGTAGCAACTGGCCACCTGGAAGAAGGGCTCGCTCAGCTCGAAGAAGCCCACATTGGGACGATTCATGGTTTCTGTTCGGATCTGTTGAAGGAAAGACCGCTGCAAGCGGGAGTGGACCCATTCTTCGAGGTGGCCACCGAAGACGAGGCGCAGCGGCTCTACCAACGAGTCTTCCTGCGCTGGCTGCAAGAAAAACTCGACGATCCGCCGCCCGGCGTCCGCCGGCTCCTGCGCCAACCCGTGGAGAACGAATTCGGCCCCGTGGATAGCCTCAGAAAAGCTGGCTGGGACCTCATCGAGCGCCGGGACTTTCCGGCTCCCTGGGAGATCCGCCCGTTCGCGCGCGAGGAAGAGATCGACCGCCTGACGGAGAGACTCCTCGAGATCGCCAAGCTCAGCGCGGCATGCGCGAACTCCAAGGATACGCTGTACATGGATCTATCGGGCCTGCGCTCGTTCGCGATCGAGCTGGCGAGGCAGGAGACCGCGAGCGGAGAGCGGGACTACGACTACCTCGAGCATCGTTTGCCGAAGATCGATCTCGGGAAGAGAAAAGGACGCGGCGCCTTTTCGGACCGCGTCTCGCGGCAGCACATACTGGACGAGCGAGAGGAGCTCGTCGAATCCATCAAAGACTTCCGCAAGCGCGCGGGGGCCGATCGGGCCGCTCACCTCCGCGGTGAGCTTTCCGAGCTGGTGGAACGCTATCAAGAGATCAAAGCCAAGGCCGGCCGGCTCGACTTTCTGGACCTCCTCGTCAAGGCCCGCGATCTCCTCCGGGGCGATGCACGGCTGCGAGAAGAGCTGCAGAACCGTTTCACTCACATCTTCGTGGACGAGTTCCAGGACACCGATCCTCTCCAGGCCGAGATCCTGCTGTTGCTCGCCTCGGACGACCCCCGGGTGGATGATTGGCATCGCGTGCGACCGCGGCGGGGAAAACTCTTCGTCGTTGCGGACCCGAAGCAGTCCATCTACCGCTTTCGTCGAGCCGACGTCTCTCTTTATCAAGACATCAAACGACGCCTCATCGACGCCGGAGCGGAGCGTGTCTTCTTGAGTGTGAGCTTTCGCGGCCTACCGGAGATCCAGGAAATGGTCAACGCCGTTATGGCGGACGTCATGACCGGGTCCGCGGAGACGCATCAGGCGGCCTATGTCGCCCTCGATCAGTACCGCGTGCCCACGGTCGGCCAACCCGCCATCGTGGCCCTGCCGATTCCCAGGCCGTACAGCTCGTACGGGAACGTGGTCAACTACGCGATCGAGAAATCGGAGCCGCGCGCGGTCGCGGCCTGGGTCAAGTGGCTCGTCGAGGAGAGCAACTGGAAGGTGACCTCGCGCGACCGGCCGGAGCCCCACACCATCCGCCCGTCCGACGTCTGCCTTCTCTTTCGCCGTTTCCAATCCGGAGGACGCGACATCACGCGGCCCTACGTGGATAGCTTGCAGGCAAGGGACATCCCTCACGTCTTGGTGGGCGGCCGCGGCTTTCATCAACGCGAAGAGATCGACGCCATGCGCAGTGCCCTCGCGGCGGTAGAGCGGCCGGACGACGAGCTCTCGGTCCTCTCTGCCCTCAGAAGCCCACTCTTCAGCCTCGCCGACGATGCCCTTTTCGTCTTCCGGACCCGCCACGGGGCGTTGCATCCCTTTCGCGAGCTGCCGGCCGATCTGACGGAATCGGACATCGAGGTCGCCTCGGCGCTCGAAGAGCTGGCCTCCCTGCACCGAGGAAGAAATCATCAACCCATCGCGCTCACGATCCGCCGGCTCTTGGATGCGACACGCGCCCAGGCTGGTTTCGCGCTCTGGCAAGCGGGGGATCAGATTCTGGCCAACGTGTTGCGTCTCATCCAGCTGGCCAGGAACTTCGAAGCCACCGGTGGGCTTTCCTTCCGCGGTTTCGTGGAGCACCTCGAGGAGCTCGCGGAACAAGGAGAAGCCACCGAACAACCTTTGATCGAAGAGGGCGTGCAGGGTGTGCGACTGATGACCGTGCACCGGGCGAAGGGGTTGGAGTTCCCGGTGGTGATTCTGTGTGACATCACCTGCTCCATCAGCGACTACGCGTCCCGGCACATCGACGCCGATCGCAAGCTGTTCGCGGTACGCTTGGCGGGCGGCGCACCGTGGGAGCTCATCGATCACGAGGACGTCGAGGCGCGGCGGGAAGAGGCGGAAAGTCAGAGGCTCCTTTACGTCGCCGCGACGCGCGCCCGCGATCTGCTGGTCGTGCCGGCGGTGGCGGACGAGCCGCGGTATCGAAGCTGGTTGGCGGCACTAACCCCCGGCCTCTATCCAGACGGCAAGACGTCTCACCTTCCCGTGGTAGCCATCAACACACCGCGATTCGGAGATGAGACGGTTCTCGATCGACCGATGGGCTCTCAGGTTCCACCCGGCGCGGGTATCAAACCGGGTCTCCACAAGCCGCGCAAGGGAGGCCACCGCGTCGTCTGGTGGGACGCCGCCCTACTCGACGAACCATCCCAGATCAAACCGAGCATTCGGCGTGATTGGATCCTCAGGGCTTCCGAGGGAGAAGGAGCGGATCCGGGCGCCGAGCGTTACGAAACGTGGCGCCGCCGCCGAGAGGCTCTACTGGAGTCGGGGGGTCGCCCTTCGCTCGTAGTCACGACCGCCACGCGAGCGGCGGAGACGGAGCTGGCCATGCTGAAGCCGGAAGACGTCCGTATCGAAGCCGTGGAGCGCACCGCCAGGCGTCCGACCGGAAAAGCCTTCGGCACGCTCGTCCACGAGGTGCTGGCGACGACCGAGCTGGACGCCGATCGCGAACGCATCCAAGCGCGGGCGACGATTCTGGGCCGGGTCTTCGGGAACACCGAAGACGAGATCCTCGCGGCGACGGAGGCGGCTTCGAAGGCTCTCTCCCATCCGCTCCTGATCCAAGCGGCGGGGCTGGCCACGACCGAAGGGTTATGTCTCCGCGAGACTCCCATCATGATTCGAAACGAGGACGGCACGCTGGTCGAAGGCGTCGTGGATCTCGCCTTTCGCACCGGCGTCCATGCTCCATGGACGGTCGTGGATTTCAAGACCGACGTTCGAATCGACATAAGCCAGGAGCAATACCGACGCCAGGTCGCGCTTTACGCCGAAGCACTGAAGCGAGCGAGCGGTTCCGAGGCACACGGTGTACTGCTGTATGTGTAGCGCATCACGAAAGCCACGAAAGGATCTCCAACCAGGATGCCACGATTCGCCGACTATGACCTCAAAGCCCTCGGGAGCTTACGACAACGGCTCGCTCGAGAGATGGAGGGCTCGACCAACCTTCAGGAAGCCGCTCAGAGATTCACGAGTGGATTATTCGAGGAGTTCGACGAGTCCGCCGTCCTGGTGAGAGTCTTCGCCTCGACGTCCTTCGCCGCCCTGCCAAGGCCTGAACGGGAATTCGTGATCCGCTTGGCAACCGCCCGCGGCGCGGCGAGGGAGGTCAACGAGCGCACGGAAGTCATCTGCCTGCTCGGGACCCGGGGCAACCGGGATCGTTGGAACGACCGCAGTCGATCGCAGGATCATCTTGCGATTCCCCTACTAAGCGTGAGCTTCGTCAAGACCATTCCCATGGTCTCGCGGCTCATGACCGACTTGGGAACCGGAATCGAGTGGATCGAGAAACAAACGAGCTTGATCGTGGTCAAATCGATGGGGCGCATGGCGCAGCTTCTCTATGTCGAAGACGCGGCCACCGCCGAGACGCGCGACGGATTCAAGATCGTAACCGCCCAGGACTTCGTGGCGACCCACCGTATCAAGACGGTCCTGGGACTCGCAGGCTCCTACCCAAACCGCACGTTCATTGCCATCGCCATCTTCACGAGGGAGAACATGTCACAGAAACAGGCCGAGAAGTTCATGCCCCTCGTCAACACACTCAAGACGGCCTCCATGAAGATGGTGATGCGCAACCGCATCTTCACCGAACACGGCGACTGATGGGTGACTCCGTCCATACGAGTCGGACGAGTAAGAGAACCGCGAAGCCCAGCCCGGACACGACGAGCGCGATGAGCGCCGGCGTCCACACACCGAACCCTCTCCCATCGGTTGCCAGATGAACGGCGGCGAGGGCCGCAATTCCGGCTCCAATCGCCGCCAGGGCTTCCAGAGTTCCCGCCCGCCGAGAATGAAGTCCGGCCACGATCGGCACGAATAGTGAGACGCTCAGAACCGAGTAGAAGGCGGTCAGAGCGAGAATCACCGTCGGGATCACGATCGCCAGGGCGACGCCGAGCACTCCCCCGCCGACGGCTGCGAAGCGGGCAACTTGCAACACGCGCGCGTCGCGGGCACGCGGATTCACGAAGCGTCGATAGAGATCCTGAGATAGCGACGTGGACAGCATGAACAGGATCGCATCGCAGGAGCTCACCTCGGCGGAGAAGACCGCCGCCAGACCGAGTGTTCCCACCGCGAGCGGAAGCTCGTGAACCAGCACCGTGGCCAGGGCCAGCTCATGGTTTGCCAAGTCGGGATGATGGACTCGCGCGATCATTCCCAGTAGCGGTGGGATGCAGGCAAAGAGGAGAAGAACCATGCCGTTGGCGGCGACGCCTATCCGGATCGCTCGTTCGTCACGGGCGCCGTAGACTTTCTGGAGGATTCCTGGCGAGACGATGAACGCCGGCACGATCATGGCCGCGAAGATCCACCCCGACCCTCCTCCGTGCCAGAAGCTCAAGTACCCGGGCGCCGTCGCGGCGTCGGTGGCCAGGACGGCGCTCCAACCACCAGCGGCGGCAAGGGACATCGGCAGCGCGACCCCGAAGCCCACGAGCAGAACGACGATCTGCACCGCGTTGACCCAGGCGGACGTCAACAATCCTCCCGCGGTGAAGTACGTCGTCATCACGACGCCGCCGATGATGCAGCCCGCATACTTCGGGACTCCCGCAACGACATTCAGTATGAAGGCAACGGCGATGAGCTGGCCAGCAAGAATGGCGAGCGTCCCGAACCAGAGAAGGGTTGCCACGATGCCTCGCACTGACGGGCCGTACCGCAGCTCGAGAAAATCGCCGACCGTCCGCAGATCGTGGCTGGCCGCGACCCGCCAGATCTTCGGGCCGATCCAAAACGCGAGAAGGAGCGATCCGATGCCGGCCGAGCCCACCCACCACCAGGCGCTCAGACCGTCTCGATACCCGAGCCCCGCGGCGCCCACCGTGGATCCGGCACCGATGTTTGCTGCCAGAAGCGTTGCGAAGAGCAGTGCCGGGCCGAGCTGCCGACCGGCAACGAAGAACACGCCGGTGGTCTTGACCGCACGGCCGATGGCCAGCCCGAGAACGATGAGAAGAATGGAATAGCCGACGAGAAACGCGAGCTGGAGGTTCACTGAGGAGCGGGTGCCAAGTCCGAAGCCGATGGGTAACCGGGTATCCCCTTCGCGGCGCGCACGCTCCGCACGATGGCATCGGCCGTCGCCTCCGCGGCGAGCGCCCCGAGCGTCGTGAGGTTTACCTCTCCGTCCCAGGTCCCGGTGGCCAAGGCGAAGAGCACGTCCCCGTCTCCGGGAGTATGGGCCGGATTGATAGCACGAGCCAAACCGTCGTGAGCCATCTGCGCCACCTTCGTGGCCTGGACCTTAGTGAGCCGCGCGTTGGTCGCCACGACTCCGATGGTCGTGTGCTGCGCGGCCGCCGGTTGCAGCGTAGCTCCCGAACGGAGGAGCTTTCTCACGTCGGCGAGCCCCTTTCCGTCCTCGGTGCGAACTCCCGCGATCACTCGGCCGGTCGCGGGATCGATGACGTCTCCCGCGGCATTCACCGCCACGAGGGCCGCCACGACCAATCCGTTCGGGTAAGCGAAGGCCGCCGTGCCGACACCGCCCTTCATGGCGCGACCCCGCTCTCCCACCTTGCCCACGGTCGCTCCCGCTCCCGCGCCCACGTTTCCTTCCGCGACCGGTCCGTCGCTCGCGCCTATCGCCGCCTTGTATCCACAATCGGGCCCTGGACGGATCTCGGGCCTATCTCCGACGCGCAGATCAAAAAGGATGGCGGCCGGCACGATGGGAACCTTCGCGATCCCGGTGTCGAAACCGATCCCTCGCTCTTCGAGATAGCGAACGACGCCCGAGGCGGCGTCCAACCCGAACGCGCTGCCTCCCGAGAGAACAATCGCGTGAACCTGTTCGATCGTGTTCACCGGATCCAGCAAGTCCGTTTCCCGCGTACCCGGAGACGAGCCCCGCACGTCGACTCCGGCTACCGCTCCTGCTTCGGCAAGAACGACCGTACAGCCGGTGGGACGTTCGCTCAACGTGTGATGCCCGACCTTGATCCCATCCACCGCGGTCAAACCCTTCGAGCTATTCTGTCCCCACGCGAGTGCACCCATCCACGAGAGTAAAACGCCGAGAATAACGCCAAGTCTGATGGCTTTCATACGCTTACCCGTCCAGAAGCTACCAGACTCATAGGATGTTGCCAAACCCAACACAGGAGCATAAGGTACGTCCACATGAACGTGGTCACGCCGAAACAGATGGAGAGAATTCTCGAGCTCACGGACTCGATGGCCATCCACCGTGAAGCGGTCGTCGTGCCGCTCGGCCCCGAGGGTCAGGGTCGCGTTCGCCTGGTCCGCAACAAGATAGAGATCACCGTTCCGGAAGAAGGTGATTTCGAAGCGTGGCTAAGAGGCCTACCCGCCGCCATCGCCGAGCTCGATCTGACCGAGGTGAGACGCGCCGAAACCTAGCTCGACCCGTGACCTCTCGACTCACGCGAACGGCCTCTTTTAAGGACAGTCCCGCCCCGCGCATTCCTCCCTTTGAAACTGGTAACTCCCTTCGAAACAACGCTTAGGCGGCCGCCGGCCTAGGTTGGAATCCGACTTGCACTAGGCCCAGGCGTGAAGCCGGGAGCTGGCTTGGCAATGACAAAGGAGAGCATAGGATGAAGCGGTCAAGGTTGGTCTCTATTGCAGTCCTGGCTCTCGTCCTGGGCTGCATCTCCTGGGCGAGTGCCGATATCAGGTTGGATGACGAAGCCATTCGAGCGGCGGTTGAGCAGAAATTGGATCACAAGGACATCAGGAACGGCGGCGGCCCTCGGGTCGACGTCGAGAATGGAGTCGTGACGCTCGAAGGCAACGTGAAGAGCCTCTGGGCCAGGAACGAGGCGGTCAAACGTGCCATGGAGATCGACGACGTCGTGGCTGTGGAAGACAAGTTGGAGATCGCCTTTGGCGAGAGCGATGAGAAAGTGGCGGAAGAGATAGCTAAGAAGGTGCGCAGCTATCCCTTCTATAGCATTTTCGACGACGTCAACCTCGGAATACAGGAGGGCCGTGTCGTTCTGGAGGGTCGGGTCACGATGCCCTTCAAGTCGGACGAGATCGAAGAGAGGGTTTCCAAGATCTTGGGCGTGCAGAGCGTCGAGAACAACATCAAGACACTCTCGGTCAGCATCCACGATCAGAGACTCCGAGCGTCGCTCGCTCGGCGGATCTACGGGGACCCACTCTTTGTGACCTACGCGTTTCGTGCCCAGCCCCCCATTCACATCGTCGTCGAAGGAGGCCGCGTCGTGCTGACGGGAGCGGTCCGCTCCAAAGTCGAGAAGGCCATGGCGGAGACCATCGCCCGATCGACGTTTGGGGTCTTCAACGTCGAGAACCGGTTGGCCATAGCGAGCTAACTGAGGAAGAGGGGGCTCGAACTTGGGGAGTGCCGCGAGGCACTCCTTTTTTTTATTGGCGGCCGAAGCCGGACTGTTGGCGAGCGCGCTCCAGAGCGAGCGCGAGGCGGCGGTCATCCGGCCTCAGGGCGAAAGCGGCCTCCAGGTTGGAAACGGCCTTCGCGGCATCTCCGAGCTCGAGCCACGCGAATCCCAACAGGACGAAGACGTCTGGCTCACTAGGGTAGTGGGGCGCGATCGGTTGGAGGGAGCCGACGACCTCCGCGTATCGCTCCTCCGCGTACAGCAAGAGCGCGAGCCTCAAATGAATCTCGAGATCGCGAGGTCGGAGCCGCGACGCCGCGCGTAGCTCGCGGATGGCGTTCTCCTTGTCTCCGATACGCGCGAAGAGGAGCCCGCGCTGGAGCCGAATCCCTCCGTCCCCCGCCACGAGCGACTCCCTGGAAAGGACACGAACGGACGGAGACGTAGCTGCGCGGTCGACCGTCAAGCGCGACTCCCGTCTCTCGCCGAGCAACGCGACCCGGAGCGTGTAGTCTCCGTCGGGAAGCTTCTCCAAGGGCACGGCCTGCTCGACAGCGACGAGTCCGGTTGGCGCGGCCCCCGAGCCCACCTCGCTCGTCTCGCTCCAAACGACGTCGCCGTGGTCTCCCGCGATCAAACTCCAATCGAGCGCCGTGCCTTCGGAAATGCCGGAGAGCTGAAGGTAGGCCAGGACCTTCGTCGCCGGGAAGACGGCGTTCGGACTCGGATTGAGGATGAATCCGCCCACCTGGAACGGGAAACGATCGACGAACCGCCCACCTTCCCATGACTCGCTCGAGCGCGCCAATAGAATCGGAGAAACTCTCGATGAGCCGGCCGACTCATCCGATAATCCCGGCACGTCCACTCTAATGGAGGTCTGGTCGCGCGTGCCTGCCGGCGTGCTCAGCAGCGTGAAATCGAGCACGTAACGCCCGGTCGGGAGAATCAAGCGCCCTTGGAAACTGAACGCCTGGCCTCCCAGCGAGCTTCTTTCTTCTGCGCTCAGATGCAGATCGAGCCAGTCTTCGATGGCGTCCACCTCTCGTCCCCGTTCGTCCATCATGCGGCAAGCGACTCCGAAGCTCGCTCGAAAGCGATCGGCTTCCTCGCGCCAGGTCACATTGGAGGACGGAACCTCGAGAGCGTAGTGAATCTGGGGGACGCCGGTCGCGTCATAGAGGACCGCCCCGGTCGAAACCACGCCTAGTTTTCGAAAACTCGTGCCGGCACGCACCCGCGCGTCGAGCCCGCGGAACCGCTCCGCCATGTCCGCGTGGCCACGAACGTTGACCAGCAGGGACGCACCGGAAATCGTTGCGTCGTCTCCTTGTCCAGACACCAGGCTGCGAGCCGCTCCTGCGAGCTCGATGTCCACACCTCGGAGCGCGTCGTAGGCCCCTTCCTCGTCGAGGAGAAACCGGCCCGGCTCCCGATCCGGCACCAGCGAAGGGATGCCGTCGCGCACCGGGCTCCACAAACGGTAGTCCCCCTGGCCGCCCTCCCGGAAATAGATGAGATAGAAGGACTCGGGAAGAAACGCCTCGGTGCGCCCGGCGTAGTGCCAGAGCTCGAGTGGGTACAACCGGTCGCCGGCATGGGAGAAGTCCTCCCGGCTTTGCGGCGGGCCGAGAAGCTGATAGGCGTGCCCCCGCTCGGTGAATCGGCCGGGCCTCGTCTCGAGAAACGTAAACAAGCGATCGGCCTTCTCGAGACGCGCGTCGTGCTGTTCGCGGAACTCGTTTCGAGCGGTGCCCGGCTTCGGGTCACGGCGGTCCCAAAAAGTCAGGACGAAACGGTCGCGCTCCTCGTCGCTCTCGAGCTCGAGGAACGAAGCCTTTTCACGCTGGCTCAGGAGAAAATGAACTTCGTCCTCGAGCCAGTGTCGGTGACGCTCCGCCAGCGGAGTGGATTGCGCCAGGGCAAACGCCACGAGCAACGGGAGCACAACGGAAGAATAGCAGAGGAGCGCACAGGATGCGGGGACCAGCAGTCACCAACCCGGGTTTCGCACGCCGCCTGGGGCGTACGGTCAACCCAGTTGGCTCGGCGAAGGTCTCGGGCACGTCCGCGCCGAGGACGCTAGGCCTTCAGAAATGAAACCCAGCTACCAAAAGTCTCCTTGCTCAGAAACGCGGCCGCATTCCTGCCGTTACTTCCTCCGTTGGTTCGCGCGTTGCCGCTCATGGTTGACCCGTTCGTGTGGGCGCTCGACACCCAGCGCCGCAGGGCGACCCGCGGGTTCGAAGCCGCCGCGACAGGATTGTTGTCGTAGTTCCAGCGGAAGGTCTTGATCTCTTCCAGCAAGTCGACGTCTGGAAAATCGGCGAGAAGCTCGGCGACGAAGAGTTTGTCCAACTCGGGGTCGAAGGGATAGTCGGGGACTCGGTACTCGAGATATTCCAGGCTCTCGGCCAACACCGAATCTTTGTAGGAACGCCTATGAGAGCTCAGAATCCCACGCGGCGACATCAGGGGATCGAGCGGGCCGGCAAACAGCACGCCGTTCAGGGCGAGGCCGTGCCCTCCCTGGCGCGCGCCGAATGCGTCCCGTCCCCAAACGACGCGCGCATCCGTGTCGAAACAGACCTGCGGGTAGAAGCAGATCCGGATCCTGACTTCCCGGCCGGAGGGAAGCAGCCGGTCGGCAACGATGCCCGCCCCGCTATCCGAGATGTCGTTTACGAGCCCGTAGGCCGGCTGCGACTCGCCGCCCTGCACCGTCAACACCAGCAGGCGTTTGGGCATGAGACGCCGCAGCGCTCTCTGTTCTCGACATCGAAGAGGCGCCTTCATGATCCGCGCATCCCCTCTGCGCCTCTGATAATCCACTGCCGGAGCGTGGCGCGCGGGTTCGCCGTCCGCGTCAAAGGCTCTCTATGAGAGCACCAGCGAAAGGTTTTCACTTCTTCCAAGAGGTCGAGGCTCGGGAAGCTGGTCACGAGCTCGGTGATGAGCGCACCGTCCAGTCCACGGTCGAAGGGATAGTCCGGAACCTGGTGCTCCAGATAGTCCAGAGCGCTTCTGGTCGCGTCGCCGGCCTTCGTTCCCTCGCCGCAGATTCTCGAGACGTACTGCTGCAAGTAAGGCTCGAGCTCCCTCCGAATTTCCTCGATGCCGTTCTCGTAGTCCATGCTCGCGCTGGAGAAGGCGCGGTCGGAGATCAACAGTTCGATGTCAGGATCGATGAGAATATATGCGAGCTCTTCCTCTTCGGGCGGGTAGTTCTCCAAGAATCCCGCTTGCAGCACATCGGCGAAAAAGAGTCGTCGCCTCAAGGCATCGCGGTGTAACGGCGACAAGTCGGAGAACCATATCCCTTGCAGACTTCCGACTATCTCCGAGTGCGGGTCTACTCCGTCCGCGCTCCATACGATTCGGGCCTGCGTGTCGAGGAGCCCATCGCGCCCTTCGCTCAGCACGACCCTCACCGTGGCCCCGCGGGCTAGTCCGCGATCGGTGATCAGGAATGCGCCAGATTCGGAGATGTTGGAGACGGTGCCGCGGGAAACGGTCAGGTCACCGTCGAAGATATGTGCAGACATGGACCGCGCTGGTACGACGCGCGGCAACGCTCGACCTTCTCCCACCATGCGTTCAGCGTGCACCATAGTCCCCCCCCACTGGACTTTGGCTGTTGTTTCTCGCGCCCCCGACACCGCTCACGACCTTGGCCGACGGGACGGGGCAGACGCTAACGGGAGGAACCGCCTTTTGGGAGGAAGCCCAACACGCACCGTGACTTCCGGCAAGAGGCAGAACCGCCCGCGCGCGCCAGCGCGATAGTCTTACGGTTAGCCTGGGTTGGGATAGGCTGCCGACCCTCTAGTACTAAAAACGGTCCACCCATGTCAAGCCTTTTCGCGAGCCCCTTTGGCGCGCCGCGGGATCCGGGCACCCAGCGTTCTTGCAGGGACGGGAAAGGCCTTGGTTCGACCCGGGCCATCGTAGGATCTTGACATTGCAGACGATATGGCGTCTTATCTAGAGTTAGATAGAAAACTGTTGTTCAGTAAGCCAAGGCAACTACGACTTTTTCGAGGATAGCCGGCGTTGGTCGAGCTCAACCATCGTGAACGCTATGTTCGGGCCAAGATTCTCTACTACGGCCCGGCCGCGGGAGGCAAGACAACCAGCCTCCAGGTGCTGCACCGGCGTGCCCGTCAGTCGCAGAAAATGGAGTTGATCTCCGTCAACACGGCGCAAGATCGAACCATCCTCTTCGACCTGCTTCCTCTGCGCACACTCGCCTTCCGCAGCTATGAGCTGCGCTTCCAAGTCGTGGCCGTTCCCGGTCAGCGCCTCTATGCCGCGACCAGGAAAATGCTGGTCAAGGGAGCCGATACGATCGTCTTCGTAGCCAACTCGGCGGCGGACCGCTTTCAGGAAAATCTTCAGAGTCTGAAAGAGATGACCGAGAACCTCCTCAGCCACGGCATCGACCCGTCTTCGATACCGATGGTGTTCCAGTTCAACAAACGGGACTTGCCCGACATCACCGAGCTGATGGTCATGAACCGGGCACTCAACGCGCGCTCTGCCGAGAGCTTCCCCTCCATCGCCATTCGCGAAGAAGGAGTGCTCGAAACGTTCGCCGCGGCGCTTCGCGTCACCATGACCGAGCTCTCGACGAGGTACAAGATCGGTGAGGACGTGAAGGGCCCGCGCTCGGCACGCGAGTGGACCGAGCGCGCCATGAAAGAAACCTTCGAAGTGCCGAAGAGCGCTCCCGCCGAAGCCGCCGAGACGCCGACGCCCGCTCCACCTCCGGAAGCCTCGCCGCCTCCCGCACCGGTCGAGCCTCGCGCCGCGACCATTCTTCGCGTACGAGCGCCGTCCACGTCTCGCACGACGCTCGGCGCGAAGAAACCGTCCCCGCCAACTCAGTCCGTGAGCGAGTCGGCGCCGTCCGCGGCCGCGGAAGCCCAAGATCCCAAAGGGGCACAGGCCCTGGTGGAGAGCTACGCGGAAGCGGCCGCCGGGCTGACCGATCACCTCAGCCGAGCCCGCGAGGAAAGAGACGAAGCCCTGCGACGTCTCGAAGAGCTCTACGCGGTGGCCGACGTCGGGCGGAGCCTGTTGCACGCCTCTCCCGATCGAGCCCAGATCTTGCTCGAAGGTGTCGTAAGAAAGATGTCAACGATCTTCCGAACGTCGCAGGCGTCGTTGTCGTTCTTGAGACCTGACGGGGAGCTGGAGGTTATCGTGCGTCACGGGATCGAGGAGGATCCCGTCGCCTTCGCCAAGTCCTCGCAAGGCAAGCCTCTCGCGGCATCGCTCCTGGAAGAAGGAAAGCTCCGGCTGGAGCTCCGAGGAACACGCGGCCCTCTGGGCGACGCGATCGAGAAGGCGGGCCCTCATTGCGTGGCCGCCCTCGTGCTGCCGCTTCAAACGCCCTCGCGACCGCTGGGGTTGCTGGTCTTCTACCTTCCGGAAGAGGCGTCCATACCGACCGAGTTCGAAATGGAGCACCTGGAGCGCATGGCGATCGGATTGACGCTGACGTTGGAAGCGGCTTCCGAAGCCGCATCGACCGACCGCTTGGAGGCCATCACCAAAGCCGCTCTCGCCGGTCAGCTGGCTCAACGCGTCTTTCGATCGGCCGAGGGTCCCATCGATCGTATCATCTCCTCCGTGTACCGGCTCCGTTCCCGAACCGGTGCTCCACAGTGGCTGGTTGACGGCCTGGCCGAGATCGAGGACACGGTCTTTCATCTGCAGAAGATGGGGCGGGCGTTGGCGGCGTTCG
>Ga0214472_10002657_pt1 | contig 19096 bp, 19 predicted proteins | sample RVTome_6_FD_207662 | JGI IMG/M metagenome (GOLD analysis project Ga0214472, IMG submission 207662) | Soil microbial communities from uranium-contaminated site in the Upper Colorado River Basin, Wyoming, United States - RVT140D175 | ecosystem: Environmental > Terrestrial > Soil > Contaminated >...
CGGCTTCGCTGCCGAGCATCGTGGTCGGCCTGCGCATCGCGTTCGGCACCGGCTGGGCCGCGATCATCGCCGCGGAACTGGTCGCGGCGCGCTCCGGGCTCGGCTACCTGATCGCGAACGGCATGGAGATCCTGCGCGCCGACCAGGTGCTGGTCGGGATGGTCGTGATCGGCATCCTCGGCGTGTGCTTCGACGCCTTCTTCCGCTTTCTCAACCGCCGCCTGGCATGGTCCGCATGAACACCGACGACACATCCAGGCCGGGCGGCAAGCCGATCACTATCGACGCGGTCACGAAGATCTACGCGAGCCGGACCGGCGAGCCGGTCGAGGCCCTGAAGCCGTTCAGCCTCGACATCGGCACCGGTGAGTTCCTCGTCCTCGTCGGGCCGTCGGGCTGCGGCAAGAGCACGCTGCTGAACATGCTCGCCGGCTTCGCCGACCCGAGCGCGGGGGTCATCCGCGTCGACGGCCAGCCGATCGACGGGCCCGACATCGATCGCGGCATGGTGTTCCAGAGCTACGCGCTGTTCCCGTGGCTCACGGTGCGCGGCAACGTCGAGTTTGGGCTCGAGCGCAAGGGCGTCGCGCGCCGCAAGCGCAGCGAAATAGCGATGGAGCACCTGCAGCTGGTCGGGCTGCGCGATTTCGCCGACAAGCACGTCTCCGAACTGTCCGGCGGCATGAAGCAGCGCGTGGCGATCGCGCGCGCGTTCGCGACCGAGCCGTCGGTGATCCTGATGGACGAGCCCTTCGGCGCGCTCGACGCCCTGACCCGGCGCCTCCTGCAGCGCGAGCTGCTGCGCATCTGGCGCGAACGCCGGCGCACCGTGGTGTTCGTCACGCACTCGGTGCCCGAGGCGGTGTTCCTCGCCGACCGCATCGTCGTGATGACCGCGCGCCCGGGCGAGATCAAGAGCACGATCACTGTCGACCTGCCCCACCCGCGCGACACCGGCTCAGACGCGTTCCGCGACATCGAAGGGGGCATCTACGCGGATCTCGATGCAGAGCTCGCGCGCAGCTTCGCCCAGGAGGGCAGCGCGGTTGGCGGCTGATCCCATGCCACCGTCCGCAGCCCGGCTCGCCGCCGCGATCCGCGACGGGGATCTGAGCTGCGAGGCGGCGACCGCGGCCTGCCTCGCGCGCATCGACGCACGCGAGCCGGTGCTGCGCGCGTTCGTGCACATCGACCCCGACGCCGCGCTCGCGCGGGCGCGTGAACGCGACCGCCGCGCGCCGCGCGACGACGAGCCGTTGTACGGCGTGCCCGTGGCCGTGAAGGAAGTGTTTGATGTCGCCGGCTACCGCTGCGCGTGGGGCACGCCGCTGCACGCCGACCGCATGCCGGACACCGACGCGCCGCCGGTCGCGCGCCTGAAGGCGGCCGGCGCCGTGATCGTCGGCACCACCGTGTCGACCGAGTACGCGATCGCGGCCGCAGGTCCGACGACAAACCCGTACGACCCGGCGCGCACGCCCGGCGGATCGTCGAGCGGATCGGCCGCTGCGGTTGCCGCCGGCTGTGTGCCGCTCGCGCTCGGCTCGCAGACCATCGGCTCGATCGTGCGGCCCGCGACCTACTGCGGGGTGCTGGGTCTGAAACCGACGCGCGGCGCGATCAGCACGCGCGGCGGCATGGCGCTCGCAAGCGAACTCGACCACGTCGGGATGCTCGCGCGCGACGCCGAGGACATCGCGCTGGCCTGCCGCGTGCTGTTCGCCCGCGATCCCGACGATCCCGGCTCGCGCGCCGTCACGCCTCCCGGCGCGATGCGTATCGTTCTGCCAGAGCGCGCGGTGCACGTGGTCGGCCATCTGGACGAACGCGTGCAGCCCGCCAGCGCGCAGGCCGTCGAGTGTGCGCTCGAAGCGCTGCGGCGCGCCGGCGTGCCGATCGCGCAGCTGACCCTGCCGCCGGACTTCGCGCAGCAGATCGAGTGGATCACCTACACCTTGCTGTCCCGCGGCATCGCGCTTCACCACGGCGCGGATTTCGACCGCGGCGCGGCGCAGATGAGTGCGCGGATGCGCGCGCTGGTCGAGCGAGGGCGCGCGACCGGCGACGCCGAGCACGCGCAGGCGCGCGCTGCCGCGCAGTCACTCGCACGGCGGCTTGCGCAGATGCTGCCGCCGGGCACGGTCGCGGTCAGCGCGGCGGTCGACGACGTGGCACCGCCGCTGAGTGAGGGCACCGGCGCCCCGATCCTGCAGGCGCCGTGGACGGTCGCGGGCCTGCCGGTGCTCGCGGTGCCGTGCGGGCGCGCGAACGGCCTGCCGATCGGCGTGCAGATCGCCGCCGGCGCGGGCCAGGAAGGTGCGCTGCTCGCCGCGGCGGGCCCGATCCGGGCCTCGGTGCCGCGCGACGGCGCGTGAGCGCCAAGCCCGGACGGAGCGGACAGCGCGTCGCCATCGCACTTATTTTGGTTCGCCCACCCCCACCTGTACCCCGGCTGCGCCCACCCCGCACAATCGCAGCCCCTCCGACAAAGTCTCCCCAACCGCCTGCCACGCAAGCGACCCCGTGTTGACCCGCCCGTGCGTCAAGCAGAGCGTCGCATAATGCGGGTGGAATTGCTGAAGCTTCCGAATCACCGCGCACGCCCGGTCGATGTGTCCGAGCAGAGCGTAGACGGCAGCCAAGTAGAGGAATGTGGACGGTCGAGGATGAGCGGCCTCGATTCCCCGCGCGGCGACGATGGCCGCCTCGTCGAAGCGGCGGAGCGCGACGAGTGCGCCTGCCCGCATGCTCAGAACGCCGGCCGAAAACGCGCTGTGCGGGCTCACGCGCTGGGCGTCGTCCAAAGCGTCGAGTCCAGCTTCGAAGCGGCCCGCGACTATCAGGACGTATCCCAGCGCGTAACGCGCCATCCAATCATTCGGGTTGAGTGCGATGCCCTCCTCCGCGAGGCGAATCGCCTGCTCATGATCGCCTTGGTTCGATATCACCCGGGCCTCGACGCTGAACCCCAGGGAATCGCGACTGTCGAGCTCTCGGGCCTCACGCGCGAGCCTGCTCGCCACGGCCAGCAGCTCCGATTTACGTTGCACTTCGAAATGAATCGACTGCCGGTGCCGCGTATCGGCGGCGAAGGCACGGGCCTGGGCAAATCGCGGATCGCGACGGCAGACCTGGTCGAAAGTCTTCACGGCGAGACGCAAGCTCGCCTCGGTCGTCTCGTAGTATGCCGCCAGACCTTTCTGGAACATGACCCAGGTATCGACGCTGTCGGGCGTGTACCGCTCGGCGCGTTGGCGTTCGGCCGCGTCGATCTCCGGCGCCATGGCGCCCACCAGGGTCTCGGTTATCGCGTCCTGCACCGCGAACAGGTCCTCGATCCGGCGGTTGTAGCGTTCGGACCAGACGTGTTTCCCGGTGAGCGCGTCGATCAGCTGCGCCGTCACGCGAATGCGATTCGCAACCTTGCGAATGCTGCCTTCCAGCACGTAACGAACGCCGAGCTCGTGTGCCACCTGCCGCACGTCGACCGCCTGGCCCTTGTAGGTGAAGGTGGAGTTGCGAGCGATCACGAACAGCCAGCGAAAGCGGGATAGCGCGGAAATGATGTCCTCTGCCATACCGTCGGCGAAGTACTCCTGCTCCTTGTCGGCGGACAGATTCTCGAAGGGCAGCACCGCGATCGACGGGCGCTCGGCAAGCCGCGGATGATCTATCTCCGCCGCACCAGCCTCGGCCCGGATCCGCTCCAGCAGCATCGTGGTTTCCGCACAGGGTGCGACGCCAAGCTCGTCGCGCAGCAGGCGTTCGCAGCTTCGGTACTGGCGGATCGCTTCGGCACGGTTTCCCGACATGGCGTGCAGCTCCATCAGCCGCCGATGGCCTGATTCGCAATACGGGTCGACCGCGACCAGCCGGCGGGCCAGGTCGATCGCGCTTCGTGGGTTGCCGTCGCGTTCGGCCTGAACAACGGCGCGCTCCAAGGTTTCGGAGGCGAGCTCGTTGAGCGCGGCGCGCGCGCCGGCGAGCCAGTCCTGGAACGCGGGGTCGCGCACCGTGAAGCCGTCGAGCAGCTCGCCGGCGTAGAGCCCGGCGGCGGCCACCGGATCGCCTTCGTAGAGCTTCTGGAATTCAACCGCATCGATCTCGGCGACACCCTCGGCCAGCCGCACCCGATCGCCATCGGTCTCGACGACGTCGATACCGAGGCCCGCGCCCAGCTTGCGGATCGACGCCAGCGCCTGGCGCAGGCTGTTGCGCGCCTGCACCTCCGATCGATCGCTCCACAGCAGCCCGGCCAGGCGATCACGCCCGTGCCACTGCGCGGGCGCGAGCGCCAGGTAGGCCAGCAGGGCTCGCGCCTTGCGCGCCGGCAACGCCGGCTCGTCGCCTGCGGCATCGAACACGGAAAAGCCGCCCAGGAGCTTGATCGTCAGTCGCCCCACGCATCGCCTCCCGCTCGCGGCCGCTGTTCCCCGGGGCTCGATTTCGCCAATCTGGCGCATTTTAACGGTCGTTTGACGCTCGATTGCAAGGCGCTTTGACGCACTCGCCCTAGCATCTCTCGCGTCGGTGATCGGCAGACGTGCCGCGATGAGACGGCGATACGAGGCGTCGGCCCAATGTAATGACTCAACATTCGGGAGCAACACGACCATGACTGGCCAATGGCGATTCAAGAGCGAGACCTACGACAATTGCAACTGCGCCATCAACTGCGGCTGCCAGTTCAACCTGCCGAGCACCCACGGCTACTGTCAGTCGGCCTTCGTCGGCCACGTCGTGGACGGCCGCTTCAACGACACGCCGCTCGCAGACCTGCGATGGGCGGCGCTCTACAAGTGGCCCGGCGAGATCGCGGCGGGCAATGGTCAACGCCTGATCGTCATAGACGAGCACGCCGACTCCGCGCAACGCAGCGCGCTCGAGACGATCATCTCCGGCGAGGCCTGTGCCCCGTTGAGCAACTTCTTCTCCGTCTTCGCCTCCACCTGCTCGCAGTTCTGCCAGACGCAGTTCCTACCCATCGATCTCGAAACGGACTTCGAGCATCGCACTGCACGCGTTGAGATCCCGGGCGTCCTGAGGAGCACCGGGCGTCCGATCATCAACGAGTTCGACGGCGAGCCGTTCCACATCGCGCTGGCGCGCCCGAGCGGCAGCTTCGAGTTCACCTACGCGGAGATTGGCCTGGGCACGACCGAGGTGACAGGTGAGATGGAAATGGAGATGGAGATGGCCTACGCAGACTCCTGGGCACACTACTGCGTGCATCACTTCGACCCGGACGGGCTGGTCCGAGATGCCTAATAGCGCGATGGGTGACGGGAGCCGCCCGCTCGAGGCGCTGCTCAAGCGCGACCGCGCGGTCGTGATTGCCGCGCTGGTCGCCGGCATCGTCATGTCCTCGATTTACCTGGTGAGCGGGGCGGGCATGAGCATGTCCGCCTTCGAGATGTCGTCGCTTGCCATGGCGTTTGGGGCACGAGATGAAGCCTCGATCGGCATGGCGATGTTGGGCGCCATGGGGCAGACCATGGCGACGCCCGCCGTTTGGACTTTCGACCATGCACTGCTGATGTTCGGGATGTGGTGGGTGATGATGATCGCCATGATGCTGCCGAGCGCGGCCCCGATGGTCCTGATCCATGCCACTGCGCTTCGCCGGGGCGGGACGCCGTCCGGCGGCGCGCACACGCCGTGGCCCACCGCTGCTTTTGTGCTCGGCTACCTGCTCACCTGGGGCCTGTTCAGCGGCATCGCCGCCGCCGCCCAGTGGGCGTTCGAGACGTCAGGGCTGCTGTCGCCGATGCTGATGAACAGCACGAACGTGCTGTTCGCCAGCGCCATCCTGCTGCTGGCGGGCGCCTATCAGCTGACACCGTTGAAACGAGCCTGCCTGAAGCACTGCCGCGGGCCGATTGCGTTCCTGGCCCGGCACTGGCGCCCGGGCGCTTGGGGCGCGCTGGCCATGGGGCTCCGTCACGGCGCCTACTGCGTGGGCTGCTGCTGGGCCCTGATGGCGGTGCTGTTCTTCGGCGGGGTCATGAACCTTTACTGGATCCTCGGGCTCGCGGTGCTCGTCCTGGTCGAGAAGGTCCTGCCGGTCGGCCCGCGGGCCGGTAGCGTGATCGGCGTCCTGCTGGCCGTGTGGGGCGGCGCCCTGATGTTGAGCGTCGCGATTTGAAGGTTCGACGACTGATCAAGGAGTTTTTCATGGAGTTGTATTTCGCGCCTGGCTCGCCGGCCGCACGGAAGGTGCGGATTTACCTGGCCGAAAAGGGGATCCAGGTCACCGAGCACGAGCAGCATCGGGGCTTTCTGCCGATCGAGGAGATCGCGCCGCTGAATCCCAACCTGACCATCCCGGTCATGCACGACGGGGATCTGCCCCTGTTCGACTCACAGGTCATGGTCGCCTACATCCTGGAGAAATATCCTTCGGTGCTCGATGCGGAACCACCGCTGCTGCCGACGCTGGTGCGCGCGGATCACAAGTGGCGCGACGCCAATCTGCTAGCGACCCTGCAAACCCTGTCGGTGAGCCTCGAGCACATCCATGCTCTGGGAACCCTCGGAGGGCTGAGCGACGAGACGGTCCCTTACCTCGCACGGGAGCGCACCCGCGTCGACAGCATCCTCGACTGGCTCGATGGACAGGCGAGTCCGGAAGGATTTGCGCCGGGGTGGTTCTCGCTCATGGACATCATGTTCATCGTCCACATCCAGTTCTCCGAGACCCGCAACGGATTGCAGTGGCAGGGTCGGAACAACCTCGATCGTCTATTCCACGCCCTCGCCGACCGTCCCTCGGTCGCGCAAACGGTGTTTCCGTGGATGGCGTGAGCGCGTGTCATTGGTGCGGCACACCCCTGCGTGTGATCACCGAAATCACCGATCCGAAACCGCGCCCGGGACGGTGTCCACTCGTGCCCAGATGAACTGGGCTCAGCGCCTGCGCTGCATCCAGGTCATCGAGCCACGGGTTCGCGACGCCGTAGGCTCGTTGTCGTACACCGGTGTGGGTGGCGGTGCAGGAACGACGAGGCGACGGTGACGCGCGTTCGGGGCGTGTTCGTCGCCGGCGACATGGGCCGCGGCCAGAGCCTGATCGTGCGGGCGATCGCGGAAGGCCGCGCCGCGGCCGCCGCGGTCGTGATCAGCGGATGGCCGGTCGCGTCCCGTCCCCATCCGGCGATCGGCGGGGAAGCAGCGCAATCGAAGGCGACGGAAATCCGGAGCAACATTGCCGCATAATTGCCGCGATTGGCAGGCTCCTGCGGGGATCGGGGAACCCGGTCGCCCGCGCCGGGGTTGATTCCCCGACCGTTTCTGTTTCGTCAATGCAACGGGCACTGGCACGCAACGACCGATACGCCGCAATTTACGCTTCCAGGCCGCAGACCCGACCCCTGTTTTCAACCATGCAGCGACGCGAATGATCCCCCTGCTCCCCCTCGTCATCCTCCGACTCATCGCGACGATCGGCCTGCTCGGCGCCGGGCTCGTCGCGCCGGTGCAGGCCGAACCGGTGCTGCACCAGAGCGGAACGGCATCGATCTATGCCGATTTGTTCGAGGGTCGCGAGACCGCCAGCGGCGACACTTTCCGCCAGGACGCGCTGAGCGCCGCCTCGCGCAGCCTGCCGCTCGGCAGCCGCATCCGCGTCACCAACCCGGATACCGGTCGCATGGTGCGACTCGTCGTGAACGACCGCGGGCCCTATGTCGGCGACCGGATTCTCGACCTGTCGAGAGCCGCGGCGGACCGGCTCGGCATCGACCGCAGGGCCGGACTGGCGACGGTCCACATCGAGGCGCACCCGGCGGACCAGCCGACGAAGGCGCTGAAGCGCATGCTCCGCGATCGTGCGCAGGCCGCCCCCTGACGCAGCCGGCCGCAACGGAACAAGTGATGCACGCGCGGCGTCCAGCGCGCTCGCGACGACATCTGCGGCCAGCGACCGCTCAGTCGCAGAGAACGGCTGCGGCCTGGAACCCGAACCCCAGCACCAACAGCGCGGTGCCGCGAACGACGGCGCCGCCCTGTTCAGAATTCATCGCCGACAGACTGGCCAGAAGATCCGCGCCGGGGCGAGACAAGGGACCGGGCGAGCTTTACGGGCAGGTCGCGCCATCGGGCGGCGCTCAGCACGCCTCGCGCGATGAGCAGTGTCCCGGCCAGATCCAGGCTGACGCCAATCAGCTGCAGATAATCTGCACCACTCACAGGATCCCGCGCAGGCCGTTGCGCGCCGGCGCCAGGCCGACGATGTGACCGGCTTGGCCCTTGACCGAGATCAAGATCGTGAAGCCACAGCGGTCGATGCCGTGCAGATTCGGCTCCAGCAGATCCGGCTGCAGGTCGGGCGGGACCAGTTCCTCGGAGACCAGTGAGCCGAAGGCGCCCAGAAGACAATCGACCGCCGGTGGCACGAGGCGTTGCAACGCCAACAACTGATCCTCGACGCCGTGGGAATAGGTCAAGCGGGCAAGTCGCACAGGCGCGGCGGCTCGGACGCAGACTCAGGATCGAAATTCGCCACCGCCGAGCGGTGCGCGGCCGGCCCCCGTCAGCCGCTGGCGCAGCTCCTCGAGGGTCAGCGCGTCGCCGGCCTCGTCGGCTTGAAAGCGTCTGTGCTCGGCCACCGCGGCCTCGAGCACGCGCGGCATGCCTGCCAGGTTCGCCAGCGCCTGCAGCGCGCGATAGGTCTCGATGCCCAGCAGCACTGCCGACGGCCGGCCACCTTGGGTGATCACGACCTCCCCTCGTGGCTCCCGCGCGAGCTCCGCCAGACCCTTGCGGGCGGCGCTGATGGTTTCATATCGGACTGCCATTGGTACAACTCATGGGATCGGATTTGTACAGAGTATAGACCACCGCGATTGTTGGCGGTACCAATGGCATGAGATCCGAGACTGAAGGCGGCGCTGCTCGGACGCCACGCGCGCCATTTGGCCAGGGCGCACCCGGCAGGACAGGAGCACTTCATGGGCCACCTCCACCCCGACACTCGCCCCGTCGTGCCACCGTGAGAGGAGTTCGAAGCGCGCCTGCGGAAGCGACACTTCAAGTGATCTCTCAGGAGAAGTTCCCGCGCCAGCGTCCGGCCCGCTTCCTCACACTGCCCGATTCCAGGGCGCTCAGCCGAAATGCCGCCGCTGCCGCCCGATCCAGGCGAGATCCTGCCGCCATTGCCGGCGCATGCGCTCCTCGCGTGCGAACAGCTCCTTTCGCTTGCTCAGCACCAGCGTGTACGGGCGGCCCTTGCGGCGCGTGACGTGGTCCACCGGCAGCGCGTAGACGTCGATCTGGTGCTGCACGTGCAGGCGCCGGTCCTGCGCGAGCGGCCACTCGAGCTGGCGTTGGCGTGGTGACGACAGGAAGCCGCGAAGCGTCGCGCACAGCTCGCAGGTGCAGCGCATGGGCGCGCGGATGGACCAGTCGTCGGGACTTCGTCCGGGTTCGGATACGGCTGCCTGCAGCGTCTCGGCCACGTGCGCGGCGAGCGGCGCGAGCCCGAGGCGCGCGAGGCGTGGCGGCGCGATGCGCTCGCGCGCGGTGCGCAGGGTGCCGAGCAGCGCGTCGACGGGAAAGTCGTGCTGCGGCGAGGTGAGGAAGCGGACGATGGCGTCGCGAAGGACGGGCGCATCGGCCGCCACCGCGGCATCGGCGATGTGGACCAGCCAGATGCCGATCGCGCGAAGCTCCTCGGCCGCGCGCGGACGGTCCACGTCGGCGAGCACCCGGACGCCGATCGGGCGTGCGACCTCCCACTCGTGGGCCGGCAGCCAGCTCGCGATCGCCCGCATCGCCGGCGAGCCCTCGTCGCGGATCGCGTCGCACAGCACGGCGAGGCGCGTCTCCCAGGAGCCGTCGCCCTCGTCGCGGTCGTGGCGTGCGTCCTCATCCTGGCGCGCGAGTAGCGCCTGCACCCGCTCGCCGCCGCAGGCCGCGCAGAGCTGCGCGAGCGGCGCCACGCAGCCGGTGTCCAGGTCGGTGAGCCGGAACGGGCCGAGCAGGCGCGCGGCGAGATCGGCGTCACCGAGCGCGGCGGCGAGCTTCATCGCGCGCGCGAGCAGGCGCCGGCTCTTCGTCTCGCGCACCGCGCGCGGCCAGGCGGGCACGAGCGAGCGCGCCGCGTCCCGTGCGAGGTCCGGCCCGTGCTTGCGCAGCATGCGGCCCAGCTCGCTGAGCGCCCAGGAGGGATCCGCGCGCCCGCGCAGGGAGAAGTCGAGGCTGCGCGGCCAGCTCACCACCGCAGCGCGGTGGTACCAGCGCTCCATCGTGCTGCCGGCATTGCCCGTGTACGGCTCGTACTCCGAGCGCAGCGGCTCGAGATCATCGTTCGCCCGGGTGAAGCACAGCTCCGGCTCGTACACGCCCAGGGACGCGATGCGCTTCGCCTTGCCGCTGGCGTCGATCAGGTGGCGGAGCTGCACGTCGCTGTCGATGAGATCGGTGAGCTCGACATCCCGGGGCTGCCCGGCATCGTCCTCGTCCTCCTCGTCTTCCTCGTCCTCGTACCATCCGCGGCGACCCCAGCCGCCCCAGCTCTGGCCCTCGTCAATGCAGTCCCAGGACTCGTGGATGTCGGCGAGCGCGAGGTGGACTTCGCAGCCAGCGCGCGCGGCCGCCTCGCGCAGCGCCGCCGCCCGCGCGCTGTCGACACCCTTGAGCCGATGCCAGCCGAGGCTTCGCTGCGAGTACTGGTGATCGAGCAGGTAGACGAGCTTCTCCGGCGGTTGCGCGGGGAGCCGGCCGTGCGTGCGGGTGGGCGTCGCAAAATGGTCGGTGAGGGCACCGGCCAGCGCGTCCACCGCAGCGGCGGGCGCGCTTGGGGTAGCGCGCCCGCCACTCGCGAGGAGCTGGTAGACGAGCACCACGCGGTAGCCTTCGGTCACCGGCTTCACCTCGTGGTGGCAGTCGGCGTAGAAGGCGACGAAGCTCAGGTCGCGGTCGCCGCTTTGCGTCCTCGCGTAGCGCACCTTCTTGCCGTGCAGCTCGATGATTTCGGTGCCGCCGCGGTAGTGCGAGGGCAGCACCACCGCCAGTGTGCCGACCATGTCGTCATCGCGCTCCGAGTCCTGGTGTACGCGGAAGAACTACCCGGGCTCGTAGACCAGCAGCTTGTACAGGCGTGCGCGCAGGCGCACCTCCGGCGGCAGGCCCAGCTCGTCGCGGATCGCCTCGAGCCGCGGCTCGAGCGTGCGCCGCCAGCGGCGCTGGTCGATCTTCACCCGGCTGCGCGCGATCTCCCAGGTGTCGCGCACGCCGCGGTCGAGCAGCGTACGGCTGCCCTGGCCGAAGTGCGCCGGGCGCGCCACCTCGCGAAGGCTGCGCGCGCGCCGCGCCGACAGCGGCAGGCGCAGCGGGCCCACGCCGGTGATCTCCAGGTGCAGGTCCTGCGCCGGCGCGGTGTGCCGGCAGCAGAACGTGCCGCCGCCGTCGAGGGTCTCGAGTGCTCGTAGCAGATCGCGGTTCATGCGTCGGATCCCTGCGCAAAAGGGGCGGATGCGGCGATGCCCGCCAGCGGTGGTCGTCCCGGGACGGCCGGAGCCGGGGCGCATCGCCCGCCCCGCGCTGACGCGCTCCCGGTAGGAATGGGCCCATTATCATCCCTCATGCGGCCGGTTGCAGACGCCCGGGGGTCAGGTCGGCGAGTGCGATCCCCAGCGCCAGGTGCGCCGCGGGGATTCCGTCGCCCAGGGCCAGCGAGGCGCAGAGCTGGGCCGCCGCCGGCCCCCCCATCACCCCGTTGCCGCCTTGGCCGGCCAGCCAGTGGAAGCTCGGCTCGTCCGGGTCCGGCCCGATCACCGGCTGCTCGTCGGGCGCGAAGGTTCTCAGGCCCGCCCAGCTCCGGTGGATACGCTTCACCTCCATCGTCGTCACCTGCTGGATGCGGTCGGCGGCGATGGCGATGTCCAGTTCCTCGGGCTGGCAGTCGCAGGGTGGGGTCGGCGTCTTGTCGACCGGCGAGACCATGATCCGCCCGGCCTCGGGCTTGAAGTACCAGGTCTCGGCGGTGTCGAAGGTCATCGGCCAGCGCATGACGTCGTGGCCCACGGGCGAGTCGATGACGATCGCCGTGCGGCGATAGGGCTTGATCCCGCGCTTCGACAGGCCGGCCAGCGCCGCGATGTCGTCGGCCCAGGCGCCGGCAGCGTTGACGAGCACGGGCGCGCGCAGCTCGGTCTTGCCGGCCTGCACGTGCCATTCGCCGCCGGAGCGCTCGATCCGCAGCACCTCGGATTCCAACACCACGACGGCGCCGTTGCGCCGCGCGAGCTTCAGGTAGCCCTGGACCAGCGAGGCCGCGTCGATATCGGCGCAGCCCGGCTCGTAGAGGACCAGCGCGAAAGGCTCGATCTTCACGACCGGGCAGAGCGCCAGCGCCTCCTGCGGCGACATCAGGCGATGCGCGACACCGCGCCGGATCAGCTCGCGGGCGGAGTCCTCGAGGATGTGCGCCTCTTCCCTGGTCGCGAAGAACAGCGCGCCCAGCGGCTTCAGGAGCGGATGCTCGGTGAATCCCGCGGGCGGGTTCTCGAAGAAGGCCCGGCTCGCGCTCGACAGGCGCTGCCAGCCGACCGGCCCGTAGTTCTCGGCCAGCACAGCCGCCGAGCGGCTCGTGGAATGATAAGCTGGCGCCTGCTCACGCTCGATCAGCGCCACCTTGCCGCGCCTGGAGAGCTCGTAGGCGACCGAGCTGCCGGCCGCGCCCGCGCCGATGACCAGGAAATCGTACCGCGCGCTCATCGGCGCGGGGCATCCGCTTCGTTGCGGTCGCAGTCGCTTGCGAGGCGGATGGAGAACGTCTCAGTTGAGCCCATAGCAAACCGTAGCCGTGATCGAGTCACTGCGCGCATCTTGTTATGAAAAGCGGCAGCGCCGATTGTTGAGGCTGACTGTGAACCGCCCCGCGCGCGTCAGAAACCGGGCCGGAATGGCTTCAAAAGCCAAAGGACAAGCAATGGCAATTGCCAAGAACACGATCTGCCTTTGGTATCACAAAGACGCCGAGGCTGCAGCCCGCTTCTACGCCGAGACTTTTCCTGACAGCTCGGTGAGTGGCGTCCACCGTGCTCCCAGCGACTACCCGTCCGGCAAGGAGGGCGATGTGCTGACGGTCGAATTCACAGTCGCCGGCGTCCCGTGTCTGGGTCTCAATGGTGGGCCAGCATTCAAACATGACGAAGCCTTCTCGTTCCAGATCGCTACTGACGATCAAGAAGAGACCGACCGCTACTGGAACGCCATCGTCGGCAACGGCGGCCAGGCAAGTGCGTGCGGTTGGTGCAAGGACAAATGGGGCGTCTCCTGGCAAATCACGCCGCGCGTGCTGACCGAGGCGCTGGTTGCCGGCGGCGATGAAGCAAGACGCGCATTTGAAGCCATGATGGATATGAAGAAGATCGACGTCGCCGCCATCGAGGCGGCACGGCGCGGCTGACGGTCCGAGGTTGACCCATTGCCGGCGAGACGATGCTGCCGGCCCTGACCGGATCGGCGGTTCGCCACCCGAACGGCGCCACCGACTGATTGATCCTGCTGGCCGCCGGCACCGCCATCGGTGTGCTGAGCGCGCTCCTCGTGTGGCCGGTGCAGCGGCTCGCTGCCCGGTGACCGCGCGGCCTCGACGCGGGGCGCCATTGCACCGGACAATGCCGCATCACGCACCGTCTACCGCGCCGGAGTCCTGCCATGCCGCTGCCCGTTCCGCGTTCGGATTTCATCGGCCTGGACGAGGGCATCGTGCACCTCGCGACCGGCGGCCAGCCGCCGCTGCTGGCCGCACACCGCGAGGCCTTTGACGCGTTCGCGGCCGACAAGGTCAGCGGCATGGCCGGCTACAACCGGCACTGGGCGGTCGGTGCCGCGGTCAAGGCGCAGCTCGCGGCACTGACCGGGCTGCCGGGCGAGGATCACGCGCTGCTCGGCAGCGCGTCGGACGCGATCACGCGCGTGGTCGGCTCGCTGCACTGGCATGCCGGCGACAACGTGGTGGTCGCCGATCTGGACTATGCCTCGGGCCGCTTCGCGCTGCAGCGCCTCGCCGCGCTGGGGGTCGAGCCGCGCGTCGTCGGCTGCGACGGCTGGTACATCGATCCGCAGCGGCTGCTCGGCGCCTGTGATGCGCGCACCCGGCTGGTGTACGTGAGCCAGGTCACGTCGCTGACCGGGCAGTGCATCGACATCGCGTGGCTGGGCGCGCAACTCGCGCACCGCGGCATCGTATTGCTGGTCGATGCCAGCCATGCGCTGGGCGTGATCCCGGTCGATGCCCGCGCCGCCGACTTCACGGTGTCCAGCGGCTACAAGTTTCTGTGCGCGACGCACATGGGGATCCTCGCGTGGAACCGCGAGCGCTGGCCGTCGTTCGAACCGCTCGCGATCGGCTGGGCCTCGGCACAGCCCGCGCCCGCCGGCGGCGCGTACCGGCTGCATGCCGACGCGCGGCGCGCACACGCCGGCAACTCGAACCACCTGGACGTGTATCTGCTGCAGCGTTCGCTGGCCTATCTGCTCGGCCACGGCATCGACGCGATCGCGGCGCACGCGCGTGCCCTGGCCAGCCGGGTGCACGACGGGCTGCGCGCGCGTGATCTCGAGGTCGTGACGCCGGCGGCGCCGGCCGAGCGCGCTGCGAACGTCGTGTTCGCGACCGGCCGCGACGTCGAGATCGTCGACGCGGCCGGCCGCGCCGGCATCCTGCTGTGGAGCGGCGGCGGTCGCGTCCGGGCCTCGACCCACCTGTTCAACAGCACGGCCGATGTGGACCGCTACCTGGGCTGGCTGGACGAGACCGCGGTTTCCGGCTGACCTGGCAGGCCGGTGAACACGCTCCTGTTCCATCCGCTCACACCAGCCGCCCTTCACCATCGACCAGCCGCAGTTGCGTGGGTTCGCTCGGCGACGAACCGTACTCGCACTGAAATCAGCCGCACACTCACGGCCGGTACAACACCGCCTGCTCGCGCGTGAAGGTGCGCCGGCCGCGCTTGAAGCCGGCGAGCGGGATCGCGACCTTCGCGACCGCCTCGGCGGCGCTCGTCGCGTCCCAGATCACCAGATCGGCCGGGTTGCCGACCGCGATACCGTAGTCGTCGCGGCGCAGCAGCCGCGCCGAGCGCCGGGTCAGCATCTCGAACACCTCGGCCAGCTCGTCGTCGTTGCCGCGCTGCACGACGTGCGCGTACATGTTCGCCACGCGCACCAGCGAGCAGTCGCCGAACGGCGTGAACGGGTTGAGCACGTTGTTGGTCGACAGCGAGCAGTTCACGCCGCACGCGACCAGCGCGTTGGCGTCGGCGACGCCGCGCGCGACCGCGTGATCCTGGTGCCGGCTGGAGATGAACAGATCGGTGGCCGGCAGCACCGTGACCGCAACGCCGGCAGCGGCGAGGCGCCGGCCCAGCTTGTCCAGTTCCGCGGGCGGCAGCAGCGAGTACTTGGTGCCGTGTCCCACCGCGACCCGCCCGCCCCAGCCCATGCGCTCGGTCAGCTCGCACACCAGCAGCACGTCCAGCTCCTCGGCGCTGGGGCCCACGTCCAGGTGCAGATCCACGTCCACGTCGTACTCGCGCGCGAGATCGAACACGCGCCGGATGTGCGCGGCGCGGTCGGTGTCGTAGCCCGGCGCGCCGCCGACCAGCTCGGCGCCGGCCTCGAGCCCGGCGACCAAGTTGGCGTCGGCCTGCGGCACGCCGCTCAGGCCCTCCTGCGCGAACACGCACAGCTCGAGGTCGATCGCCCAGCGGTAGTCGCGGGCGAGCTGCTGCAAGGCCTCGACGCTGCACAGCCCGACGTTCGGATCGATCTCCACGTGCGTGCGCATGTGCGTGGCACCATGCAGCACGCAGGCCTCCAGCGTGTCGCGCGCCCGCGCATACACGTCTTGCACGCTGAACCCCGGCTTGACTGCCGCGACCCGCTGCATGTGATCGCGCGTGCGTCCCACCGCGGGCGCGCAGCGATCGACGATGCGCGACTTGTCGAGGTGGATGTGGGTCTCGATCAGACCCGGCGAGACCAGCCGCCCGCCGGCGTCGATGCTGTGCGCATCGCTGCGGATGCGGGCGGCCTCGATCGCGGCGATCCGCCCGCCGCTGACTGCGATGTCCACCGTCGGCGCGTCCGGCGCGGCGCCGGCCAGGCGTGCATTGCGTAGCACCAGATCGAGGGCCATGGTCGCGTCTCCGGTCCGTGGAAAACCGTGACGATAGCGGCGCGCGCGAAGCGAGGCAACGCGCCGCGACCGCGTGAACGCATTGACGTCGCTGATGACGGTATTGCGATCTTTGACTTCCCCGCATACGGTCCGGTGTCGCATGCTCGCCGGATCGCCGTCGCCACACGCGACCCCACGACCGCCGAGGTTCAGGGGACGGAACATGAACCACACGACACCCGATGGACTGACCCTCACCGCTGCCGGCGAGCTGCGCCCCGTGCAGCACATGCGCAACGGCGAAAGACACGCCGGCACCTTCAGCGCAGCGGAGATGCAGCGCCGCCAGCACGCGCTGCGCGCGCTGAACGAAGGACTCGATCTGGACGCCGCGCTGCTGACCTCCAATCACAACATCAACTACTTCGCGGACTTCATGTACTGCGCGTTCGGCCGCCGCTACGCGTTCGTGCTCACCGCCGAGCACGCGGTGTGCATCGCGCCGGCGATCGATGCCGGACAGCCGTGGCGGCGCGTGCGCGGCGATGCGCTGAGCTACACCGACTGGCACCGCGACAACTACCTGCGCGCGCTGCGCCGGGTGCTGGGCAGCCCGCGGCGCCTCGGCATCGAGTATGACCATGTGAGCTGCGAGCTGCGCCGCGAGCTCGAGGCGGGCTTTCCCGACGCCGAGTTGGTCGACATCGGTGAGCCCACGATGTGGCTGCGCGCGGTCAAGTCGGCCGAGGAGATCGCGCTCATCGCCGAGGGCGCGCGCATCGCCGAGCTCGGCGCCGCGGCCATGGTCGAGGTGATCGGGCAAGGCGTACCGGAGTACGAGGTCGCGCTCGCCGGCACGCAGGCGATGGTGCGCGCGATCGCGCGCAGCTTCCCCGACGCCGAGCTGATGGACACCTGGAGCTGGTTCCAGTCCGGCATCAACACCGACGGTGCGCACAACCCGGTGACCTCGCGCCGCCTCGTTGCTGGCGACATCCTGTCGCTGAACTGTTTTCCGATGATCGCCGGCTACTACACCGCGCTCGAGCGCACCTTGTTCCTCGATCACGCCAGCGATGCGCACCTTCGGATCTGGCACATCAACTGCGAGGTGCATCGGCGCGGCGCCGAGCTGCTGCGCCCGGGCGCGCGCTGCTGCGACGTCGCCGCCGAACTGAACGCGATCTACCGCGAACACGGCCTGCTCGCCTACCGCAGCTTCGGCTACGGGCACTCCTTCGGCGTGCTGTCGCACTACTACGGGCGCGAGGCCGGCGTGGAGCTGCGCGAGGACGTGGACACCGTGCTCGCACCGGGCATGGTGGTGTCGATGGAGCCGATGCTGTCGCTGCCTCGCGCTCACCCGGGCGCCGGCGGCTACCGCGAGCACGACATCTTCGCGATCACCGACACCGGTGCGCGCAACCTGACCGCGTTCCCGTTCGGCCCGGAGCACAACATCGTCGCGGCGTGAGTCCACTCGCGCTGGGTCGCAGCGCGCATGACGACAACCCGGTTTGACATCCGCGGCGCATCGTCGGAGCCTTCGTGTCAACGATCGCGGCTTCGAGCGGCCCGCTGTCGCGGCACCGGTTCCTCGCTGGCAGCACACCCGTGACGCGCGATGCAAGCATCGGCCCGACGACGAGATGACCGTCACGTGCGCAATATCCCGACCGACCTGTTACGCACCTTCGTCACCGTCCTCGATCTGGGCAGCCATTCGCGTGCCGGCGAGCGTCTGGGGCGATCGCAACCCACCGTGAGCCTGCAGATAAGGCGCCTGCAGCATCTGCTCGACACCACCTTGCTCGAAAAGTCCGCGGGCGAGTCGCGCCTGACCGAGGATGGCGAGACAGTGGCGGCCTACGCGCGTCGCATGCTGGCGCTGAACTTCGAGCTGGATCCGACGCTGTTCGTGAGCCTGGATTTCGACCAGGCGGTGCAGATCGGCGGCGAGCTGGTCACGACGCTGGTGTCGGCCTGGGATCTGCTGCCCGACATCACCTTCCTGTCCGACGTGACCGCGGTGACGCCGACCTTCTTCATGCAGGCCGACCTGACGAACCGCACGCTGCTCGACTTCGACCTGCTGGGAGAAGGCTCGTTCGGAATCGGCAACGTGCTGGCCCAGGGCATCGATCTGTTCGACTCGCCGGATCTGTTCAACAGCCTGTTCGCGCTCGGCGGCTTCAGCCTGCAAGTGGGCGAGAGCTTCGTGATCGACTTCCTCACCGGCCCCAGCGCACCGAGCACCACCTTCGTGCAAAGCGCGGTCAACGAAATCGTCGCGCAGGCGAATCCGAGCTCGGTGTCCGAGTCGGATACCGCGGTGCTGTTGCTGCTGGGTCTGGCCGGCTTGTACGCATCGCGCCGGTCGCCACGGCACGGCGCGCAGCGATGCGCGTTGCAGCCGAGGCGGCTGGGTCGAGGGCTACGTCTCGGCGTACGACCGGCTCACGGCCGACACCTACGACGTGCTGTCCTTCGAGTCGCTGGAACTGCTGCTCGCGGTGATGGACAAGCACTGCGAGGCGAACCCCAATGACCGCCTGCATGCGGTGCTCAGCGCGATGATTGAGCAGATGGCAGCGGACCGGCTCCGCGCCGAATCGGCTCGGGTCGAGATCGCCGACGACGGGCGCCGCACGCAGTTGTACCGGGAGGCGATCCGGCGCGTGCAAGCGGAGCTGGCGCGGCTGGGGCTCTATCACGGCGAGATCGACGGCACCTTCAGCGACCGGACCCGATCAGCCATCATCGCGTTCCAGTCGGACCTGGGCTTCGCGACCACGGGCTTTCCGGATCAGACGACGCTGTGGCGCTTGCTGCGCAAGTAGTCCCTCTGCGCAAGGCCATCCTGGACGTGTGCGCAACACGGCGAGCGCGGCGCTGTTCCTGCTGTTTCACTGACGCAAGCGCAGCACGTCATCGGCGCGTTCGAACCAGGACCCCGGGGCAGACGTC
>Ga0214472_10002658_pt1 | contig 19095 bp, 12 predicted proteins | sample RVTome_6_FD_207662 | JGI IMG/M metagenome (GOLD analysis project Ga0214472, IMG submission 207662) | Soil microbial communities from uranium-contaminated site in the Upper Colorado River Basin, Wyoming, United States - RVT140D175 | ecosystem: Environmental > Terrestrial > Soil > Contaminated >...
ACTGATTCAGTATTGCAAAGCCACCCTATCCAGTTCTTTAGGAGGAAAGTTCGCGATGGTTGAAGCGGGTCGTGTAACGATTGAAAAGGCTGCAGGTATTGGCAAGGTGATTTTTTTTCACCCTAAAAGTAATTCCCTACCTGGCCAACTGCTGGCAGATATTGCCGAGGCGGTGAATGAGTGTGGTGCAGACCCTTCGGTGAGAGTTGTGGTCTTGCAAAGCGAAGGCGAGCGAGCCTTCTGTGCGGGTGCGTCCTTTGAGGAATTGTTATCTATTCGGGATGTGGAAATAGGCAAGGCCTTCTTCATGGGCTTCGCAAAACTGATTCTGGCGATGCGATCCTGCCCAAAATTTGTGATTGCGAGGGTTCAGGGTAAGGCCGTTGGCGGGGGCGTTGGGGTTGCCGCAGCAGCGGATTACACCCTTGCAACTGAAAGGGCCGCCATCAAGTTGAGTGAATTGGCAATTGGCTTTGGACCTTTCGTCATCGGCCCAGCGGTGGAGAGAAAAGTTGGCGCGGCGGCCTTTGCCACGCTAACGATAGATACCGACTGGCGCGATGCGCAATGGGCCAAAGAGAAGGGGCTTTTTGTAGAGGTCCATCCCACCATCGAGGCATTGGATGAGGTTGTATTGAAACTGGCCCAGCGGCTTGCGCAATTTAATCCTGAAGCGATGGCCAGCTTAAAGCAAATCATGTTTGAAGGTACAGATCACTGGCCTTCGTTACTGGAAGAACGCGCGGCCTTTAGTGGGCGCTTGGTGCTTTCGGAGTTCACCAGTAAAGCAATTCACGCCTTTGGAGCATGACCCGTATCAGGAACCGTACAGGTCGACAAGCGCTTGGCGGAAACTGGCGGGCGCCGGTTGGGATCGCACATAGGCAGCAGCCCGGCTGCCTATGTCTGCCATGACGGAGGCTGATCGTATTAAAGGTGCATCGTCAAAAGCCTGGCCCTCCTTGGTGCAGAGGTATTCTTCAACGGCGGTGAGATATCCAAACATGCCGCCCAGTTGGGTTGGTGCGAAGAGTTTGCCCGCAGCGCTCAGCCGATCTGCGTCGTTGGGGTCTGGCATGGACAGATTTTCACATCCGCACACAATAGCCAGGCGATCTTGGTTGAGAAGGATGTCAATAGTGGGCGTATCAAGGCTTCCTCCACTGGCGTTGACAACTAAGGCGTCCATGGGTAATTCCAGGAACTTTGCCTTGGCTTCTGGAGCCCACATTTCGATATTTAACTGTTGGGAAAGTTCCTGCCGCTTTGGCTCGTAAGCTTCGATGGCAAAGACTTCAGCGCCTTCGCCATGCAGGCGCCTCAGAACATGCCCTCCCACGTTTCCGCACCCAATAAGGCCGATTCTTGCCTGGGACAATGGTATTCCCAACCCTGCCAGCATTCCCTTGAGGAGCTGAAAATTCCCTTCGCCAGTTGGACCGGCAGTGTTGGCGCGAACGCTGCCCTCAAATTTGGAATGCAGGTAATCGAGGGATTGGGTTTTCCCGTCGGACATGAGGCCGTGACCAAGGTCTTGACCGGTCGTCAGATGAACGCCAGTGGCGTTCTCAAAATCGGCAAGGCACTGAGTGGCAAAATCCAGAAGCTCAAAGTCTCTTGGCTGGCCAATGCGCGCCTCAGGCGTTGGTAAAAGTACACATTTTCCACCCACGATGCGGTGAACCTGTTTCAGGCCTAAAGGCCCACCAACCCCCAGGAGGCGTGACCAGTAGACCTTGCCTTCCATACCCCTTGCCAGATCAAGCGCCTCTTTGTCGTTGTCGTAGTGTGGGCGATCGGTGCGGGTGGCTGGAGCGATTCGGAACCCTCCCAGAGAGAGGCTGTTGGACTGGGGCTGGCCATAGGTGGCAATGCTGAGGATCCAGGGTTCGGAAGGATGCCGGTAGCGGTAAATCCATGGGTTTCCTTCGATGGGGAAACGCTGCTTGCACGTTTGCGGATCGAACACTTCTTTCAACATGGTTACAGTCATTTGCCTCAGGTCCTTCCAGAAGGTATTGCTTTTTTTTCGTGTAAGAGTAAATCTGCTGTTGAGCCATCAACTCACCTTTGCATGTAGATTTCGCACGCCAAACAGGTCAAAATTGTGCCAAGTTGGCGCGAAGCAAGGCCCTTTCTCGATGGCCTTGTGATGCGAGGGAGCGAAAGCCAACCAGAATCTAGCAAATTGAAAGACAAATGGCGACCCAGATTCACAGGGAGATGGCGCTGCTCAATGGGTAAGGGCGTACACAACGATATTGATGCCCATCGCATAAGCTTTCGTTGAGTATTTCTCGAAATACCATTCACCTTCTGCTTCCCGTTCAAAGCCGTCGCCGATATCCGTATTGTGTGTTGCAAGGACCATGAGCCGGTTATTCTTGTCCACATACCCGCGGCAGTGTGCTTCTTCCAAGCCACCAGATTTGTGAATCCATGCGGGTTCTGTGGTCCAGCCTTGAACGGCGAAAACCCGGGCTGGGATCATGGGGCACTCTGCCAGAGGGAAGACCATGTTGAAAACAGGGTGGCTGGTTGGCAGGTCCTGCCATGGGGTTTCTGGAAGTACATCGCGCATGATAGCGTCGAAATTATCCCATTCAGCATAACCCCAAAAATCGTCTACCCAGAGGAAGCCACCTCGCTGCAGGTACTCTCGGAGCCGCAGTTTCTCCTCTTCTGTCAAAGACATCCAACCAACATCGCACATATACAAAAATGGGTAGTCGAAAATATCTGGATCCGTCAAGCGCCGCACAATCGCACGTGGATTGGGCTTAATCGTAGTCAACTCTGAAAGCCTGAAAAGAAAGTTTTCATCTGCATCCGGGTAATCAGTTTCCCAGCGCTCCCAATCGCGGTCCTCATACGTGTACCAAGACTCGCCGTAGCCACCAACACTATCGTACTGCACCCGCACGAAGGTGAATTTCCCGCGAATAGGTTGGTTAGCTTTTTGCTTAAAGGCATCGTAGGTTAAATCCGATTCATCTACCATGGCGAAACTGTATGGTGTGGTTCCGACGAGAAACAATCCGGCAACAATAATGAGGCAACGCATCATGCTAATCCACAACCCCTTTTCATTTGCTTTTGCTCAAGGCTTCGGCTTTTGGACATGGTGGACTTATGCAAGAATGAATCCCATCATTGGCCGCATCCAAACAGAGAATACCCGATAAAATTCTTAAGGTAACTGTCAGACCTGAGCGCTCCTTAGGGATTCAACTTTTACAGATTGCCTTCGTAAAATCCAGAATTAACTCTAGCTATTTCAGGGAACTAAACCAGGAGGCCCCATGTTCGGCACCAACGGCATTACCAGAATTTGGGTGATGGCATGTGTGCTTCTGTTAGGAACACAAGGGCAGGCTCAACGGCGCAGTGACCGCGAGAATCCTTACGAGAAGGTAAGCGATGTGTACCGCGATCACTGGAAGAAAGGGGATCTGGCAAAAGCATTGGAAGGTGTGGATAACGCCATTCGCGCGAGTGCCGACAGCGTTCCCGTCTATTGGTTAACCGACCGTGCAGAGCTATATTTTGAAATAGGCGACGTAGCTCAGGCTATTGATGAAATTGAATGGATTCAATATCGCCGGCCTTCGCCGATTTATGCTTGGCAACTTGCCCGTTATTACCGTCATTCGGGCAGGCTGGTGGAATTCCGGGAGCTCATCGAGCAGGCGTGGCAGCGGGCCAGCAGTTATCAGCGCGACGATTTGGAAACGGATGAAGCTTTAGCGCTGAATGCCATTGCTGAAGTGCGCGGCGACAATCCGCGCAATATCTTTCAGTCCATTCTCAACGGCAAGATGAAGACAAAGGAAGACCGTTTATTGCGCTATTTGGCAGCAGGTGAACTGGCCATTCGCAAGTTTGATTATGCGCTGGCCGCCTCTTATTTTGAAAAAGCATTGGCAGAGGATGCAACGGATCTGCCGGCATTGGGTGGATTGGCCACCTGCTACTGGCATTCCTACGATTCGCGCTTGGAAGGGGTGCTCGATCGCATTTCTGCGATCAATCCCCATTATCCTGCGGCCCAGGCTCTACGCGTTGAGCGGGCCCTGGACGCTAACGAATTAAATGAAGCACATGCAATCATTGAAAAACAGTTAGCCCGCAATCCGATTGATTTGCAATTTCGCGGGCTCCTTCTGGCAACTTTTTTCCTGCAGGACAACCTGCCAGGTATGACTGCAATTGAACTTGAGATTCTCAATTACAATCCCCATGCCAGTCAGGTTTTTCGGATTGCGGGTCGCATTGCCTCGCGCCATTACCGCTTCGAAGAGGGGGCAGCTTTTCAGAAGAAAGCCCTTGAAGCAGACCCCAACGATACCCTTGCAAAAGCATTTTATGCGCAAGACCTGCTTCGCCTCGGTCAGGACGAATTAGGTCGCGAAATGCTGAATCAAGCTTTTGCTGCTGACAGATTTAATGTCCAGGTTTTTAACCTGCTTGAGTTGTTGGATAAAGTAGAAAATTTCTCAGTGATTTCCCGCGGCCCCTTCAAGCTCCGAATGCCTAAGCGCGAGGTTGCCATTTGGGGAAACGATGTGCTGGAACTTCTGGAAACCTCCTTTAAGCGCTATTCAGAAAAGTACAAGGTGAAACCCAAAACCCCGGTTTCCGTCCAGATCTTCGACAATCACGACGACTTTATGGTGCGCTCGGTAGGATTGCCTGGGAATGCAGGGCATTTAGGGATTTGCTTTGGCCAGTTGATCACCATGGATTCGCCTTCTGCAAGGTCCCCGGGTGGAATGAATTGGCGCTCGGTTATGCTCCATGAATTCATTCACGTCATAACCTTGCAAAAAACCAAGAACCGCATGGAGCGGTGGCTGTCGGAAGGCATTTCGGTTTACGAGCAGCAGCAATTTGATGCCGGGTGGTCCAACCGCCTTGAAATGGACTACAAGTGGATCGTCGCTGCCGATGGCATTCCAGCAGCTTCGGAATTGAACAACCTCTTTGCGAAACCACGCACCACAACCCATCTTATGTTTGGCTATTTTTCTGCGGGCGAGTTTGTCAGATTTTTTGTTGAGCGCTTCGGTTTTGAAAAACTCAATTTAGCGATGGATCTTATCGCGGAGGGGCAAAAAACCTTTGAAGCCCTGCTAAAAGCAAGCGAAACGACCATCGAAACCATGGATTTAGAGTTTAAAAAATTCATGGAGAAGCGCTTCGAACCCTTTGAAGCTCTTCCCGAGGTTGATGCGGCGTTCTTAAAGGCATACACCTCCGCTGACGAGACGTTTGTAGGCACCCCATTTAAAGCCAAACCTGGTCAATTCCACCAAGCCCTTCAAGAGGCAGAGCTGGCATTTGAGAAACAAGATTGGGAGGTAGCTGAATCCGCTTTCTGGAAGGCTTACAAACTCTATCCCGATTACCAGGGTCCAGACGCTCCCTTGCAAAGATTGGCAACGCTTTACGCTGAACAGGGAAGGGCTACCGATTTGGAAAAAGCCTTGTCGGAAGCTGCCTTCGGTTCAGAGACGGCCTATTGGGCGTGTTTGGCTCTTGCTGAGCTCCATAGTAAAAACAGCCAATGGGAGGCTTTGGCGAAAGTAGCGAGCCGAGGGTTGGATATTGATCCCTTTGATTTGGCCATGAACCGTATGACGCTTTTGGCTTTGGAAAAAACCAAGAACACCAAGGCCCAATTGGGCATGTTGCAGAAGCTTGTTCTCCTGGACAAGGATCGCAGTACTGCCTACCGTATTCAACGAATCGATCTTTTGATAACCATGGGCTCCACGAAGACTGCCAAAAAAGAAACTCTGGAACTCCTGGAAGAGATGCCATCCTCCTGGGAAGGCCAACAGCGACTCTTGCGTCTGGCGGAAGCCAAGAGCGGAGGCGCACCGTGAAAAAAGGCAAAGCTTTGGGCCTGCTTCTGGGGCTGGTGGCCATGGCTGGATGGCCCAGCTTTGCACAGCGTTATCGCTACCACAACGAAGCAGTCGTGAATCCCTGGGATGAAACCGGTGCCATTCCCCAAGCTCATAATCGCTTTACCTTTGCTCGCGCTAAGTACACAAGCTATCGCAATGGCTGGTCGTGGGATACCGATTACCCCGATTCGGATGTTAACTTTTCTTTGCGCCTTGCTGAATTGACCACCATTGATGTAAACCGCGATGCAAGTGGGCGCATTATCCACGCCATCGTCGATTTAGCAGATCCTATGTTGGTGCATTTTCCTTTTCTCTACATGGTCGAGGTGGGTTACAGCAATTTGACAGATTCCGAAGTTGAAGGCTTGCGCAATTACCTGCTGCGCGGTGGCTTTCTATTGGTAGACGACTTTTGGGAATGGCGCGAGTGGGATAATTGGGAAACCCAGGTGCGCAAGCTCTTTCCTGATGCAGACAGCTATCCGATTGTTGACATACCTTTGTCCCACCCCATTTTTCACTGTGTGTTTCGGCTGGATCAGGTACCCCAGGTGCCCAGTATCAATTCCTGGGTGAATTATCGGGCTGAGAGTGATCGGCGCGGCGCGGTGGCCAGTTGTCGGGGAATGTTTGATCATGCGGGTCGTTTGATGATGGTAATGATGCACAATACCGATCTGGGCGATGGGTGGGAACGCGAAGGTGAAGACTTTGAGTATTTCCAAAAGTTCTCGGTCGCAAAAGCCTATCCCATGGGAATTAACATTGTGGTTTATGCCATGACACATTAGTTTCTGAAGCAAATTTGTCGAAACGCATCGCCCAAGATATAGATTTTATTGAAAAGAGGTAATTCGTGGATTCCAATACCCCAACACCCCAAGCGTCTGATACTCACGAATCTGAAACAGGTCCTCACCTGGAAAACCTGATGGATGAGGAATTGGATTTTGAATCTGAGACATCTGCTCCGCCTGTTCGCAATGAAGAAGTTGAGCGCCGCGAGGCCTTGGAAAAGCTGGCCCAGGGCCGCGATGCGGTATTGCAGGAACTGCGAAAAGTCATCATTGGCCAGGAAGAGGTGATTGAGCAGCTCTTAATTGTGCTGTTTGCCGGGGGGCATTGCTTGATTTCTGGGGCACCTGGACTGGCAAAAACACTTCTGATCCGTTCTTTGGCCAACATCCTGGATCTGGATTTTCACCGAGTGCAATTCACACCGGATCTGATGCCTTCAGACATTACTGGAACGGAGATCATCGACGAGGTTCCGGGTTCTGGACAGCGGGAGTTAAGGTTCATTCGCGGCCCTATCTTTACACAGGTCCTCCTTGCGGATGAGATCAACCGCACTCCGCCGAAAACCCAGGCGGCACTTTTGGAAGCAATGGAAGAGAAGCAGGTAACTGCCGGCGGGCAAACGCTTGCGTTGCCAGATCCATTCTTTGTCTTTGCAACCCAGAACCCTATTGAACTTGAAGGGACTTATCCACTCCCCGAAGCGCAATTGGACAGGTTTATGTTCAAAATTCTCGTCAATTACCTCAGCGAAGAAGAAGAGCTAAAGGTGGCCATGGCAACCACCGGAACCTATAAATCGAAACCCCGGGTGGTTTTTGGTTCAGAGGATATGCGCCGGTTTAAGGAGTTGGTGAGATTGGTACCGGTTGCAGAGCCCATTGCGCGTTACGCGGTTCAACTGGCTCAAGCTAGCCGACCTGGTGAAAAAGCTCCGGAATTTGTGCGCCAATGGGTAGGGTGGGGAGCCGGGACGCGCGCCTCCCAGTACCTTGTGCTTGCTGCAAAAGCCCGAGCGCTTCTAAAGGGCCGGTTCCATGTGGCATGTGAGGATATCGAAGCTGTGGCCTATCCCGTGTTTCGCCACCGTATCCTGACTAATTTCCGGGCAGAAGCAGATGGGGTGGATGTGGAGACAGTGATTGCCCGATTGCTGGAAACCGTTTCACGCCCGGCCTCGGGATTGCGCTAGTTCCTCCTCGCGAAGTTCACGAAAGGCATAATAATGCAGGCAAAAACCTTTATCCCTCCAGAGCAATTGGCAGCGATTTCCAATTTGGAACTCATCGCTCGGACCGTTGTGGATGGGTTGGGAGCAGGTTTGCACAAAAGCCCCCAAACAGGATCCTCAATTGAGTTTGCCCAGTATCGACCCTATGCCCAGGGCGATGAGATCCGCTTCCTGGATTGGAAGCTTTTTGGGCGTACTGACCGCCTCTTCCTGAAACAGTTTCAAGAGGAGACCAATCTCACCTGCACGCTGCTGCTGGATTGCAGTGCATCCATGGGATTTGGATCAGGACCGGTTTCAAAGTTTCGTTATGCCCAGCTGTTGACAGCGGCTTTGGCAACGATTCATCAACGGCAGGGCGATCGCTTTGGTCTGGTGGCGTTTCACAAAGAGGTTGCGACCTACCTCCCGCCGCAAGGCGATCGGGCGGCTTTGCGCAGAGTGTTGGTAGCACTTGAAGAATTGAAACCTTCAGAATCGACAGAAACCCAGGATGCCCTCCAGTTTTTGGGCGACATTCTAAAACCCAGAGGCATGGTTATCCTCATTTCAGATTTGCTGCATCCTCTGGATGGTGCTCTGGAACATTTGCGATCACTACGGGCACGGCGCCACGACGTAATGGTCCTTCAAATCAGCGATCCGGCAGAGCGGGACTTTCGCTTTGACCGCGCAGTGACTTTGGTTGATATGGAGGGAACGGAAGAGCATTTTGTCGTTCCCGAGGCGGTTCGCAAGGGCTATTTGGAAAACCGCCATCGCCACTTTTCGGCTATTCGTCAATCCTGTTTAGCTTCCGAAATTGATATTGCCGAGTTCTCCTGCGATCAACCGTTGGATTTTGTGCTGCGCCATTTCCTGCGCCATCGCCAGGGTGGACTCAAAACTAAAGGCTTTAACTCTTCGCGTTCCGGCGGTGGTACATGAGTGTCCTTCTACCTTGGTTTTTGGGAGGACTAGCCTTTATTGGCATTCCCATTCTCATCCACCGTATTCGTCGGCCAGAGCGTGAAACGGTTAAATTTAGTAGTCTGATGTTTGTTCCCATTGTGCCCAAAGAGGTAATTGAACGAAGGCGCATTCAGCACCTGCTCCTGCTTTTGTTGCGGATTCTGTTGGTGGTTCTTGTGGCGCTGGCTTTCAGTCGGCCATTTTGGACGGAAAAGGAGCGCGTGATTTTAGGCGACTCGCAACCTCTTCGGCATGTGATTTTGGTGGATACGTCCCTCAGCATGGCCATGAATTCCCGCATGAAAGAAGCGCGGGACGCTGCGAAAGCAATCCTGGCAGGCATCCCTGCAGGTGAGGAAGTCGCCCTTCTGGAATTTAACAATCGGGTTGTTGTTAAGGTGGATTTTCAAAAGGGATCTCGTGCTTCTTTGGTAACTGCGATTGGTGCGCTGGAGCCTCGTCCACTACGCGGTGACTATGCTTTGGGACTGCGCATTGCTGAATCAAAGCTGCTAGGCGAAGCGGCACCTGAGGAACAGGGCATGGTTCACCTGGTCTCTGATTTTCAAATACAGCCTGCTTTGGAGCAAGCCTGGCGCCTTTCGGGGCGAATTCAATTCCAGGGGTATCGCGTTGGCATTGAAAAACCGGTCAATCTCTCCATCACCCAAGCCAGTCTCAGGCGGGTGGGTGAAACAGGTTTGCAATTGGCGGCGCAAGTGAAACTCTGGGAGAGCGATCAACCCCAAAAGGTTGAAATTCGCTTTAGGCAACGGGACCCAGGTGCAGCCAGCAGCCCTCCTGTCGAACGTGTCCTTGAACCAGGGAGCGCTAGCCTGGCAGTCTTTGATTTGCCGTGGAATGGGATTGACCCGGTCACCGGAGTGCTGGAAATTGAACAAGATGCCCTGCCAGAGGATAATCTTCGCTATGTGCATTGGATTCCCGATCCCAAAAAACCAGTAAATCTGGTTTCTCACAACACCCATCCGGAAATTGGTTCTGCTGCCTGGTTTCTTCAAAAAGCGCTAAGTGCCTCAGCCACAACTCCCTGGAATGTGCGAACTCTGGATTACGATGCCTGGCGCGATTCGTTGGCTCAAAACACTGAGTGGGCAACTCTTTGGGTGGAGGATGCCCAAACAAGCAAAGCCGCACGAGATGGATTTCTGGACTACGTCCGGTCAGGAGGAAAGGCTTTGGTGATCCTGGCCCCGGAAACTCCCGATGACTTCCTTGCTGCGGCGGGTGTGCGGTTGCAAACTATGGCCAATCAACCAGGGCCGTCCAGTTTGTTGGAATCATGGGAATGGGTTGCTTTCGAGCATCCTGTCTTTGCCGGTTTTGGCTCGGCCCGCTTCAACGATTTTTCCCAGATCCGCTTCTTCGAAACCAGGAACTTAATATTAGAAGGCTCCTCCACTCAGGCTTTGGGAAAAACTGCTGGCGCCACCCTAGTTGCGGAAGCCAATCTGGGCCAGGGAAAGATGATTGTCTGGGGGTTCATGCCGAACTTAAAAGCTACCAATTTACCGAGGCATATCAAGTTCGTACCCATTTTGGAAGAGACTTTGCTCTATCTGACGCCCAACAAACCAGATACGCCGCAGTTGGAAGTTGGAACAAATATCGCCCAGATCCAGAATCTCTTGCCTCCAGCAACCCAGTCGCTGCGGTTTCCTGACGAGCGTATTTGGGAAAAGTCTGCACCAGTTGGGGCGTTTGATGGATTAGAAACGGCAGGGTGGGTTGATTTAAATGATTCAGAGCAAACCTCATGGCATCCATGGGCCACCTTGAATACCGCATGGGAGGAAGGTGATACTCAGCAGTGGACCGTTTCCGAATTTGCCTTAAAACTCACAGCCAGTTCATCCTTGCCCAATCTTGCAGAAAATGAAGTCGCATCAAAAACGGCGAGCATGGGATTGCGTCGGGAGTTTGGCTACCCCTTGTTGGTGCTTCTCGGGGCGATCCTGCTTTTAGAGACATGGCTTGCCTTTCGCTTGAGTAAGACACAACCCACTCAATCCCCTGCAGAGGTGGCGGTATGACGTTACGATTTAAAATGGCACCAGATTTAGCATTGCGTCTTGAGGAAATTCGCCAGGGGATTGTGAAGCATCAACGGCGAAAAGCCTTGTGGGGTCTTGCTGGAGCAACCCTGGCGGCCGTAGGATTATGGGTTGGCGTGCTGGAAATCTTTCCCGGCACAGGATGGCTGCATCTTTTAGCCATGATGACGGGTTTTGGGTTGGTGGTTCATGCTTGTGTCAAAGTGTGGAACATCTGGTCCCAAACCATTTCTAGTGAGCAGATTGCCCGATATGTTGATGAGCACCATCCAGAGCTTCAAGATCGGCTCACGGCCCTTGTGGGCCTCACGGCTGACGAGTCTGCCAGCAGTTTTCTGCTGATCAATCGCTTCCTGAAAGAGTCCCAGGAAACCCTGCAACAACACAGCTTTTCGCCAAATTTGTTGAGGGAATCGAAATCGTTGCCCCTTTGGCCTGTCTGGGTGCTTTTTATTCTGGCTGGCAGCCTTGCGCTTTGGCATTTAAGCAAGGGTGCAACCTGGTGGCCCCGTTGGGCAATTCCTCAAGCTGTTGCATCTTTTAAAGTAGAGCCGGGTGATACACGGGCCAGGCTTGGAGAAGATGTGGCCATTTTAGTCACTTTCCCAGAAGCCCATGATCGTGCGACTCGTATTCTGTGGCGAGGGTCAGGCGCGCTTTGGCAGGAAACGTTGATGCAGGCAGGAAATGATGCGCGGTTGAGGTATTTCCAGTTTACCCAGCTTCAAGGTGCTTTGGATTATCGCGTCACTGATGGAGAAGAAACCTCTCGGACCTTCAAAATCCAACTGTGGGAGCCGCCTGAAGTAGAATCCATCAATCTCACCTACCATTATCCTGACTACCTGAAACTGCCCTCGCGGGAAGTAGCTTTCAGTGGTCATATTACCGCGGTTGAAGGGACCCGGGTGACGGTAGCTGTGGAGGTCAACAAACCTCTCAAATCGGCTCACCTGGAATTGGAAAGTGGTTCTGCCATCAAGCTCTCCGAACGGGAACCTGGCGTATGGACGGGTGAAGTGCTGTGCCTTCAAACTGACGCGTACCGCGTAGCTTTAGTGGACAAAGAACGCGAAGCGAATCCCGTGCAAGTGCGCTATGACATCGTTGTTCAACCAGATAAGCCACCAACGGTGAAAATTGACTTTCCGCGGAACGATTTGGAAGTAAGCCTTCTCGACGAAGTGGCATTTGATTTTAAGGTTAGCGATGATTTTGGGCTTCGGGATTTTGGGTTACGGTACCAGGTCGCTGGTAGAGATCCCGAATGGGTAACCCTGAAACCCGAATCCTTTTCGGGACTTGAAGCGCAGGGACATTATCAACTCATGCTGGAACAGATGAACTTGACGCCTGGTGACTTGGTGACGTGGACCGTTTTTGCCAAAGACCAAAAACCTGATCGTCCTGAATTTGAGGAAATGGCGGAGCCCTACTTCCTTGAAATTAGACCCTTTAAACGCGAATATCGCGAGGCTGTGACGCAAGCTGGATTGCAGGAAGGTGGACCTCAGTCGAATTTGGTCCAGAAACAGAAGGACGCTTTAATTGCTACTTGGAACCTGCGCAAACAGGCAGACCAATTGGAAGATTCTAAGTACAGTCAGGATTTGGGGCGTATCCAAAAGGCGCAAACGGAAATTCAATTAGAAATTGAGAAAAGCTTGGGCGGCGAAGGCGGTAGTGGTCCTTCTGCCGAGTTACCCGGAGTTGTTGCCGAGGCGGTGATTCACTTAACGAAAGCCACCAAACCCAATCCTGGCCCAGAACTCACGCGCGCAGCCGATGCACAGCAACGAGCCTTTCAACTGCTCTTGAAAATGATGCCAAATCAGGCCCAGGTATCGCGGTCGCGGTCTCAGGGGGGTGGCGGCAATTCCCAGCAGAATGAGGCGATGAACGAATTAGAGATGAGTCGCAATCGGAATTTCTACGAAGAAGAAAAACTGACTCAGCAAAAAGCAGAGGAAGCGGCTGCCCAGACACTGGATGAAATAAAGGATTTGGCGCGTCGACAGAAAATGCTGAACGATGAAATTGCGAAACTTATCTCTGAGGCAGAGCAGGAGAAGGATTCTGAATCCCTGAAACGCAGGCTGGAGCGATTGCAGGAAGAGCTGCAAAAGAGCCTTGAGCAACTGGATGAAACCCAGCGCAATATTCGTCAGTCCGCCATGGATGAACAGGCAGCGCGACAAACAGAACAGCAGTTGGATGAAGCACGTCAAGATCTTCAGCAGGCGATGGACGCTCTGGAAAAAGAGCGTTTGCAGGAAGCGCGGTCTGCCAGTAAAAAAGCCAGTAATCAGCTTGAGAAAACCAGTAGAAGTCTGGGTGAGAAAACCCGCGACACTGCCGAGGAGCGCATGGCCGATCTGCAAAAGGAATTTGCCGAAATGCAGGCTCTGCAGAATTCCATTGAGAAGGCGATTGCAGAGCACGATTCGGATGCGCGAAGTCGGGAGCGTTTGAGCGGTGAGACGGAGGATGGCAGCAGTGCTCAGGATCTTCTGGAAATGAAAAAGGAATTGGCGCAACGCTATCGCGAAGCCATGGAACGGGCCACCAAGCTGGCTGAACTAACCGTGGGTAACCAGGAATTGCTCTCGCGGAAAATGGGCGATTGGCTGCGTGAGACAAGCAGGCGCGGGGTTGGCGAAGCCATTGAGGAAACCTCGGAAATGGTGCGCTTTGGCGCCTGGGAAGGCTTGGAAGAAAAAGAAAAGGGCATAGCCAAACAATTGGAACAGGCAGGTGAGAAGCTGGGCCGTGTTGCGACCATGGCAGTTGGGGACGAAATTGATGCTGCGGAAAAAACGCTCCAAACCCTGCGTCAATTGCGCCAGGATTGGGAATCATCGGCTGGAGAAGAACCAGCACAGGATATGCAGCGCTTTGCTGAATCTGAGTACCGTCAATGGTTAGATGCTATGCGCGATGCCGGCGATTTACTTCCCGATGATCACCGTATGCAAGGCCGATTGAATACCATTCAGCGCGAGATTGAAAAGGTTCGCAAAGATTTTAAGCGAGAGGAGCTAACGCCGCAGTACGAGCTTTTCCTTGCACAAATTGCCCAGCCTCTCGCCGAGGTTATCGACTACCTTGCCCTGGATGTAGCCCGGCTTAGGGAAGAGCGCAACTTTGTGTTTGTGGATGATGGAAGTGTTCCCGATCGCTATCGCAAGCGGGTCGCGGATTATTTTGAGGCGCTTTCTCATTCTGAAAGGAATCCCAATCCATGAACCTGGCCAACTGGCTCGGCGGCGATCGCGTCGCAGCACTTGCAAATCTGAGATTCGAATTTGGCCTAACCAGCATTCTGCTTGGCCTTGTTTTACTGTGCTTAATTGGCGGACTGGTTGCCTGGCGCTATCTGAAAGATTTGAAGCGGATCAAAGGCAAGGTGAAGTGGGCCATGCTCGCGATGCGCGTGGCGGTCTGGGTTTTGGTGGGTTTTCTTCTGTTGGACCCAGCCTGGGTGGGCGAAAAGTTTGACCCAACCCAGAACTATGTCCTGCTCCTGTTTGATGATTCGCGAAGCATGCGTATCCCTCTTCGCCCAGGCGAAAGTCGCGGGCAAGCATTGCGAACAGCCTACGAAGAAGCAAGTGCCGAGTTTGAGACGGTCCTTTCCCAGCGCTATGCTTTGGCACGCTATGCATTTGGAGAGCGCACCTATCGATTGGAATCGCTTGGCGAATTAAAATTCGACCAACGGGAGACCCGGCTGGAAGGTTCCATTTCCAAAGCATTGGCCGATTTCCAAGGTATTCAGGTTGCGGCAGTTATCGTCTTTTCGGATGGCATTTCACAACCAACAGCAGGCGCATCCGAATCCCCTGAATGGGGTGGCGTACCCATCATGACAGTGGGTGTTGGCGACTCAGATCGTTGGCGAGATCTGGCTTTGAGCGATTTGCGGGTTAATCGGACTTTTGGCGATGGTCGACCGGTGCGGGTTCAGGTCAATGTTCAGGCTACCGGTTTAGCTGAGAAGGCGGCTACTTTGGAACTTTTGGAAGGAAACCGGGTTCTCACTTCCCGGGCCTTGACCTTTACCCGTGGTGAAGAGACTCAAAATATCCAGTTAGAGGCGGTTCCTTCAGAAAAAGGGTGGTTGATTTACAAAGTCAGGGTTCGATTAGAAGGGCAAACGGTTGATTCCGTTGGCGTCTCCCCAACAGAGGAAGATTGGGTGCCAGAAAATAATCAAATTCGGTTTCTGGTGGATAACCGCGAAAAGATGTTCCGGGTTTTTTACTTTTCAGGGCGGCCAAATTGGGAACACAAATTTGTGCAGCGGGCTTTGACCGAAGATCCCCAATTTGAGTTGGTTAGTGTCCTGCGGATCTCTGCTGCTGACAGAAAATTTGTCTATCGTGGCAAGCGCTCCTCTATGGTGAATCCGCTGTTTGAAGGGTTTGATGGGGCTCTTCAGGACCAACCCCGTTATGACGAAGCGGTGTTCCTGCGTTTTGGTGGTCAGGCGGAATTGGCGGGTAGGGGGTACCCGGAGGACACGGAAGAGCTATTCGACTATGACGTGGTTATCATGGGAGATATAGAAGCAAATTTCTACAGTCAAACACAACTGGCTATTTCCCGTGAATTTGTCCGCAAACGCGGTGGAAGCATGTTGATGTTAGGCGGGCCTTACAGCTTTACGGAGGGTGGCTGGCGTGGGACGGCACTGGAGGCAATGCTCCCCGTAATGTTGGCCCAGCCGGTTGGCGCAGAAGAGCGACTAGATAATTTTGCCAGGCCTTTCAAAGTTGAACCGACGCTGGATGGTCATTTATCAGGTGTTTGGGCTTTGAACGCGAATGCCGAGCAGGACAAATTGCTCTGGCAGGACCTGCCTGAGCTCTCCGGTTTACATGGATTCGCCATGACCCGTGTCGGGTCCACCATTATGGCGCGTGCCCAAACCGACAGCCCTGCATGGGAAGATGTTCCAGTCTTTGCCAGCCAACGTTATGGCGAAGGGAAAACCGCCGTCATGGCTACGGTTTCCACCTGGCCTTGGGCGATGGCCACCGATCTTGAGGATCCGCGGCACGGCCAAATCTGGCGCCAAATCGTGCGCCACCTGGCGGTTGATGTGCCGAAACCGATTCAACTTCGCTTTGAAGCTGATTCCGCAGTGGAAGGAGCGCCTTTAGATATGGTTGCCTTTGTGCGGGATTCAGCGTTTGATCCCAAATCTGGTGCGCGAATGACCTTGAGTTTACGGGATCCCAACGGCACTTCACACGCCCTCCCCTTGGAAGAAGTTTTGGATCAGGCAGGCATGTACCGCACTCAGTGGACGCCCGTTGAGCCAGGGTTGCATCAGTTGGATTTGGAGGTGCTGGATTCCGAAGGCAAGCCCTTGGGCAAAGTGGAGGAGGCCTTTTGGAGCCAAGCGGATGATCGCGAGTTTCGTCAGGCAGCAAGCCAGCCCCACGCACTGCAACGCCTTGCCGAAGCCCACAATGGGCGTTTCTTTAGTTTGAATGAACTGGCTAAGATCCCCGACCGCATTCCCTGGACCAAAAGCCAAAGTGCCGAGACGGTTCGATTGCCTTTCTGGCATTTTCCTGGCTTTTATGTGCTCTTGGTGGTGCTCTGGTCGTTGGAGTGGGCATTTCGCAGATTGCAGGGGCAAGCATGAGACGGATTTTATTTGGCTGGCTCTGGTTCGTAACTACCTCGCTCTGTGCGACCGATGTGATTTTGGTTGGAAGTGGCGGTACCGAATCCTATCAACAAGTGTTTCAGGAATGGGCAACGCGTTTGAAAACCGTATTGGTTCAGGATTTCCAGCGATCTCCTGCCAGTGTCCATGTGCTTTTTTCAGATCCAGCTCTTCAGACTGAAGAAGCCAAGGCTTTGACCAAAGCGGGCTTGGATTCATTTTTTACAGAGCTTGCAGCCAGTCACGCCGCCAAAGATCCTCTCTTTGTGTATTTCATTGGCCATGGCAGTCATTTGCGTCAGGAAGCCAAATTCCAGATTGCAGGTCCTGATCTTTCGGCCCAGGAGTTGGCAGCCTTTATGGGGCGTGTAGATGCCTCAGCGCAAGTGCTCATCAATGGAACCTCGGCTTCGGCTGGGTTTATCAACGTCTTGAGCGGTGCCAACCGCATCGTTTGTACCGCGACGAAGAGCAGTAGGGAAACCAATGCTACCGAGTTTATGGGGCATTTCGTTACAGCGCTGGCGGAAGGTTTGGCCGATTTGGATGGAGATGGCAATATTTCGGTCTACGAAGCATGTTGGCGCGCTGCCTCGCTCACACAAAGTAGCTACACTCTTCAAGGCTTAGTTGCCACTGAGCACGCCATTCTGGATGACAATGGCGATGGCCTGGGAAGCCGACTTTTTGAGGACCCTGATCAACAAATTAATGAACCGGTAGGTAAGGATGGCGCTCTGGCGCGTCGGGTGTATCTGAAGGCTTATCAGTACCCGGAATCCGTTCCCAAAGAGTTGGTGAGACGGTATGAAAAGCAATTGGAAAAAATCATAAATTTGAAACAGCAGAAAGCATCGTTGGCCAATACAACCTATCTCAACCAGCTTGAAAACTTACTTTTGGAAGCAGCCAGGATAAACCGGGAAATCCACCAGTTGATGCCGGCAGTGCTAAAGGAAGATTCGCCTTAAGGCACATTCTCTGAGGGTAACTTCCATTCTTTGCGCAATGCTGCTCTAAAAGCGGATCGGTATATGGCAGTTTGTAAAAAGCATAAACTCGCGAGGCTCAATGCTCCCAAAACCGGAATTCCTTGCAGTGCCACCAAAAAAAGGCTCAAAACTTTGGCAACATACCTGGCAAAACAGCCATGCAGTCTGGGCAAATAGTTCCGATAGCCAGAAATCAGATTAAGCCGGTAGTAAATAATGCCTGGAATTAAACCCACTACAGGAATAAGCCCAAAGAGAAAGACATTGAGCAGGGTTTTGGGAAATAGCCAGTAGAGGTATTCATCCAATTGCTGGGCTTGCTCCAATGAATGGAAGGTTTGAGTTCCGCAAGTGGGACATGCCTGGGAAACGCAGGCTTTTGGCAAGCGAGTCGCGCAGTTGGGGCAACGCCGGCGTAACAGAAGTCTTAATTTATGCTGAATGGGATCACTTACTGACATATCGGTAGGCAAGTTGAAAAGGCTGATGCCTACCACGTCCTCTTGTGGGAAGTTGCAGTGGCCGCAGTTGGGTGCGCACGGGTGGATGTCTTTTTTGCAGGCTGTACATGGCACTTTAATCTGTTGTTCACGATAGATAACGTACATGCGCAAAAGGAGGAGAAAACCCATTGCAACCAAGCCAAGAATCAGGGCAAAAAGGGGCAGGATAAACATGAATAAGGTGCTCAGCGCGATGCCTACATCCTCTGTTTGCAGAAGAAGTTTGCGGAGTCCCAGATCGTCTTCTTCATCCATTTCGACCAGGAATTGGAAAGCACGACGGCGAAAAAGAGCAAAGACCCACGTTGCCAAGGCGATGGGAACCAACCAAATTAATCGGTAATCAAAACCAGCATGGATGGTGAGCAGGGCGCTTGATGCAACCGTAAGCTTTACCAGGACCCATTGGGAGAAGAACATGTGGGCAAGGCTTTTGATGGGCCCATCTTGGCTGCCTACGGTTTCAATCCAGGCGGGTTCGTTCTCCAGGATATTTTCAGCGATGGCTAAAACTGCCAGGACTAGTAGAGTTGGCCACTTTACAAGCCATGAAGGGTATTCGAGAAAGAAGTGCAGTTCCAAACCGGACCAGGAGACCATCATTTCCAGGTACCCCTGATCTTGGGCGTAAGCCCAGAGGGCTATCCAAAACATGGTGGCGCAAACCCTGGTGGCAAAAAGGGGAATCAAAAGGGTGTGAAACACAAGGGAGTTAAGAATCACAAATGGGCCTTGGCAGAAGGATTCCTGGCATTTTACCAGTTTGGAAAGGGTAATCTCTATTCAGTATGTCGCGTAATAAACTGCCCAAGTTTTAAGCTGGCTGTCTGCAGGGTTTGACGTGCATCCTTTGGCGATGGTGGTTCTGAGAGTTGGGAATGACTGGCTGAAAATCCTGCGGCGGCACCCAGAATTGCTGGATCGATCTTTAACCACCCAGCAAGGACTAG
>Ga0214472_10002659_pt1 | contig 19093 bp, 16 predicted proteins | sample RVTome_6_FD_207662 | JGI IMG/M metagenome (GOLD analysis project Ga0214472, IMG submission 207662) | Soil microbial communities from uranium-contaminated site in the Upper Colorado River Basin, Wyoming, United States - RVT140D175 | ecosystem: Environmental > Terrestrial > Soil > Contaminated >...
CCCACAAAAGCACAAGAACGTCATACGGATTGTCGGAGCCAAACAACACAATCTGAAAGACATCACTGTCGATGTTCCACGGGGCAAGATGAATGTTTGCTGCGGTCCCAGCGGAAGCGGCAAGAGCAGCTTCGCCGTGGACACCGTCTACGCCGAAGGCCAGCGCCGCTACGTCGAGTCGCTCAGCTCCTACGCCCGGCAATTCCTGAACCGGCTGCAACCACCGCGCGTCGATCACGTGTACGGGCTGTCGCCCTCGATATGCATCGAACAGAAGACGGCCGGCAAGTCGCCGCGCTCCACGGTCGGCACGATTACCGAAATCTATGACTACATGCGCGTGCTCTGGGCGCGGATCGGCACGCCGAGGTGTCCGAAGTGCCACGTACCGATCACGGCGCAAACCAGCGACGATATTGTCGAGCGGATCATGGCATTGGGCGAAGGGGAGCAGGTGCTGCTGTTGGCACCGATCGCCCCATCGACGCAAGAATCCTTCGAACACCTATTCCAGCGTGAACGGGCCAACGGCTACGCACGTATCCGCGTGGATGGCATCGTCCATGCGCTCGACGAACCCATCCGCCTCGATGCAAAACGCAAACATCAGGTCGAGCTGGTGGTTGACCGCGTCATGGTTCGCAAGGCTGCAATCGCCCGCATCGCCGATAGCGTGGAACAGGCGCTATCCGTGGGCAACGGCGTAATGATCGCCGAAGTCGTTTCCACCGTTAACCAAGCCACGCCATCCAACCAAGCCACGCCATCCAACCAAGCCACGCCATCCAACCGAGCCACCTCATCTACCCAGGCCGCGACCGCTTGCCGAGCCGCAACATCTTTCCGAGCCGCAACCGTAAGGGAGCGGGAACACAGCTTCTCCAAGCACAACTCATGCCCGCAATGTGGACGTGGATATGACACCTTGACGCCCCACCACTTCTCGTTCAATAGCCGCATGGGATGGTGCGCCGCCTGTGAGGGCCTGGGCGTGCAACAGGGCGCCGGCGCTTCTGCCATCGTGACCCGCCCCACGCAATCGATCGCCGACGGCGCCATCGGCGCATGGGGCGAACTCAAGAGCGGATCGAAGCTTCATGCCATCGCGGAGGCATTATCCGAGCACATCGGTTTCAACATTCATACGCCCTGGAACGAACTGACCGAACCGCAGCGCCTGGCCATGCTGCACGGTCGCGGCGACGACTGGATCAACGCCGACTTGCCTGCGCACAAGCTGAAACAGACAGCGCGGGGAAAAAGCGAGGGCCGGACGAGCCCGTTCCGATTCCGTTGGCGCGGGTTCTTCCCGGCCATCAGTCGGGCCACGCGTGCGAGTTGGCAATATCGAAAACGATTGGAAGATCTCGTTACGGAGGTGGCGTGTGATGCGTGCGTGGGCGGGCGGCTCAAACCAGAATCGGCGGCGGCGCAAATCGACGGATCAACCATCCACGAAACTTGTCTACGACCGCTGGGCGAAACGCTGACCTGGTTCGACTCGCTCCAGCTCGACGCCCGACAGCGAAAAATCGCCGGCGAACTGCTCCACGAGATCACGTCGCGCCTGCAATTCCTGGTTGAGGTCGGTCTCGACTACGTCTCGTTACACAGAACGGCCACCACGCTGTCGGGCGGTGAATCGCAACGTATTCAATTGGCTTCACAAATCGGCACGGGCCTGACCGGCGTCCTCTACGTGCTCGACGAACCCACCATCGGGCTACATCCTCGTGACAACCACCGCCTGATTGGGGCGCTGAAACGTCTCCGCGATCTGGGCAACACGCTGATGCTGGTCGAGCACGACCGCGAGCTCATCGAATCAGCGGATCACATTATGGACTTCGGCCCGGGGTCGGGACGCTTCGGCGGGCAGGTAACGGCCGCAGCCACGCCGAAGGGTCTGCGCTCCAAGCGAGCCTCACTTACCGGCAAATACCTCACCGGTAAGGAAGCGATTCCAATACCAACAAACCGCAGGTCGATGACGTCGTGCGATCGATGGTTGACGGTTCACGGCGCGCGCGAGAACAACCTCAAGGAAATCGACGTTGCGTTTCCACTCGGTCGGTTCACGTGTGTCACCGGCGTGTCGGGAAGCGGAAAAAGCTCGCTGGTCTCATCGATTCTCTACAAGGCCCTGGCCGCGAGAATCCATCGGGCCCGCGTGGTAGCCGGTGGTCATGACCGGATCAGCGGAATCGAGCAGGTCGACAAGGTGATTAACGTCGATCAATCTCCCATCGGCAACAGCCCGATGAGCAACCCCGCCACCTACACCGGCGCGTTCGACGCCATCCGAGAACTCTTTGCCAAATTGCCGCTGAGCAAGATTCGCGGCTACGCGATGAACCGGTTCAGCTTCAACCGCCCCGGCGGTCGATGCGAGGCCTGTGAGGGTATGGGGCAGCGCTGCATCGAGATGCACTTTCTCCCCGACGTGTGGGTGGAGTGCGAAAACTGCGGCGGAGCGCGGTACGTGCCGGAGACGCTGGAGGTAATGTATCGAAACAAGAGCATCGCCGACGTGCTTGACATGAGTTTATCAGAAGCGCGCGACCTATTCGTGAACGTGCCCAAGGTCCACAAGATGTTGCAAACCCTGGAGGACGTGGGGCTGGGCTACGTGCAGCTCGGACAATCCGCTCCCTCGCTTTCCGCCGGAGAGGCGCAGCGTGTTAAGCTGGCGGCGGAACTGGGCCGACCCTCGACGGGCAAGACACTCTATATCCTCGACGAACCTACAACCGGGCTACACTTTGACGACCTGAAAAAGCTGCTCGTCGTGCTGCATCGACTCGTCGAGCGGGGCAACGCCTGCATCTGTATCGAGCACAACCTCGATGTCATCAAGACGGCCGACTGGGTGATCGATCTGGGTCCGGAGGCCGGCGCCGCGGGCGGCACGATTGTCGTCGCGGGTACGCCGGAGGAAGTCGCCAAGACCAAACACTCCTACACGGGTAAGGCGTTGAAATCGGTGCTCAGCGCGGGACCAATCGGCGACCTGACGATCGGGCAGGCTGAGGCCGGCGGCGCAGTGGAAATGAACGTCACCTACGAGGCACCAACGCAAGCCATTGATTTCGGCGAGGATGTCAAGATGCCCTGGGACCGCGACGGTCGCGCATGGCACACCGTCAATCACGTTGACCATAAAGGCGAATCGGTCGAGTGGGACGCCGACGTGCTGAATTGGCTGGTCGATACCATGGAATCAATCGGCTCGTTCGCCCGAACTGATTGGAAACACCGTACGCGCATCGAAATCAAGGCACCAGGTACCGTGCCGTGGTTCTGTCACATAATCACCGGTGGATCTGATCTGTTGGAAGTCGCCATCCGCACCCCCTGGAATACCTTCACGCCGGACTCGCTGGCGCAAAAACTCAAAATCAAGACGCTCGACGAGCGAACCGACCTGCCCATCTATGGCCAATGGGACCGCCTCCGCCACGGTAAGCCGAGCACCGGCTGGGAGGAATGGCGGCTCTACCTCCGCGACTTCAAGGACGTCTCCAAGCCCGCCTTTCGTTCTTTCCTGAGTGGAGCCGCGAAGGCATACGCCACCAAAATCGCGGACGTCCGGTCCGATCCCGCACAAGCCAAACCCTGGACCGTTGACGGCCAGAAATGGCATTTGTCACAAAAGGCGCTCTCCGTGAGACACACCGCTCGTTGGAAACCCACGCTGCTCCTTGCGCTCATCGGACGCTTTAAGGCCATGCAGCCCGATTTGTCCGTCGACTGGAATAGCCAAACGGCCGTGCAGGTCTCCGTGCCCGGTGAGCCGCACCCGGCGGGGAAAATCGTAACCAACATCGGTCGAGGATTGAGAATAGAATTACGTGCGCCCAGCGGCACCTTCACGACCACGCAAATCGACCAACTCGGCACGGACGCCGACATCAAGCGGCACCCCCGATACGATCGAATCGTGTTTTGGCTCCGCTCGCTGAACGAAAATGATTCCAAGCAGCTTCTCGCCGTGTGGCAAAAGTGCCGAACCCATAACCAAAAGGAGCAGTTGCAATCGGCATGACCCCACTCATCCCCAACCGATTCCTGTTCGACTTCGAGTTCACCCTCCGTCATCGAGCTACCCTACCTACCATCGACGGTAAGCTGGCCGGTTGGACCGACGACGAGCTGATCCCCAATCTCGGGGAAATCGACGGCGCCGACGACTTCGCCGAAGTGTGGGCCTGCTGGAACGATTCGGGTATCTCGGTCGCCTGTCGCGTAACCGGCAAACACAAGCCCCTCCGCTGCGACCCCAAGAAATTCTGGACCAGCGACAACCTGCGCATTTGTACCGACATGCGCGACGCGCGGTCCAACAAGCGCGCCACCCGATATTGCCAACAATTCTTCTTCCTCCCCACCGGCGGCGGACGTAAAAAACTAGACCCGGTGGCCGGGGTCAACAAACTCAAACGAGCCCGAGAAGACGCCCACGGCATACCAACCACCCGCATCCAAGTGGCATCGTGTGTTTCCAAGTCCGGATACACGCTGGAAACCCATATCCCAGCCGAGTGCCTCAGCGGATTCGACCCGGCCGACCACCCTCGAATCGGGTTCTATTACATGCTGGAAGATAAAGAATTGGGCCAACAGTACTTAACCGTCGGCGACGACCTCTACTGGTACGTAGACCCCTCAACCTGGGCCACGGCCGTGTTGGCAACCTAGTGCTCTGTCCACGCTAAATGGATGGGTTGCTCGTCGGGAGGACGAAGCTCCTGCTGAGCCTTGTCCGTCCTGCATACGAGAGCCACGGCTTGCCTGGAGGCTCGCCCCCCCAGCCACGGCGGACGACGCACGTATACCCTTGAAAAAGCTGTATGCGTCATTCGAGGTGTAACGGAGCACTAGACACGACTATATTCTACAAACGCCGGTTGGAAATAACGCCCATCGATGGTATCCTGCCCCCGCTCGCTCACGGCGGTCGTGTGCGACCCACTAGAAGGTAGAACCAAGGAGATCGGAAGTGGATCCTTTCGCGTCACTGCTGTCACAGTTCATCCTATTCATATTTCAACTCGTGGCCACGAGCGTCCTGGAGCTGTTGGGATTGCCGATCTCATCCGGATTCTAACGCAGGTTTCTCTAACCCTTGGCACCCACCTAGTACGGCGTCAAATGAGTATTGACGAGTTGGAGAAAATGGGATTTCCTTTCCGGTGTTGAGCAGGATGCTCGAGCTTGGATAAGGAGATCCGTCATGTTTAAGAAGTATGTGGTGACGCTCACTGAGGAGGAACGGGAGCAGCTGCGGGCGTTGGTTTCGACCGGCAAATCGGCGACTCGAAAGCTGAATCACGCGCGAGTTTTGTTGCTGGCGGACAGGGACGGGGGGGTCATTGATCAGAAGTATATCGACGCCACGAACGACCCGGCTGCCATCGTGGGACGCCGCATCGTCATCACGGCAGATAAGGTGCGCGGTCTTATTGACGCAGTAAGGATGCTGGGGGAGACACTGGCAAGACGACTTTCAGTGGAGGTCACTTGATGCCGCGCGCACCTGTCAAACCCGAACTGCTCCGCTGGGCGCGTGAGCGGGTGGGCCGCAGCATTGAGGAATTCAGCGCCCGTTTCAAGAAACTCGACGAGTGGGAGCGGGGTGAAGCTCAACCCACGTTCAAGCAGTTGGAGGACTTCGCCAGGGCGACCCATGTGCCCTTCGGGTATTTCTTTCTGCCCGAGCCGCCGGAAGAGCATATCCCGATTCCCGACCTGCGAACGATTCGGAACCAGGATATCAGCCATCCGAGCCCCGATCTGCTGGATACGATCCATGCCATGCAGCGGCGGCAGGCGTGGCTTCGCGAGGAACTGATTGAATGCGAGGCCGAACGGCTGGACTTCGTGGGCAGCGCCCGCCCGGCGGATGATCCGCAAGGGGTCGGACGCGAGATGCGGCGGATCGTCGGCCTGGACGACGGCTGGGCTGCGGAGGTTCGCACCTGGCGCGAGGCGGTCGGGGAACTGCGACGGGCCATCGAAGAGTTGGGCGTGATGGCGGTCATCAACGGCGTGGTCGGAAACAACACGCATCGGAAGCTAGACGTCGAGGAGTTTCGAGGTTTTGCCCTGAACGACGAATACGCGCCCCTTGTTTTCGTCAACGGGTCCGACGCGAAATCGGCGCAGATGTTCACGCTGGTTCACGAACTGGCGCACATCTGGCTTGGCGAAAGCGCCTTGACGGATACCGGCTTGACATCCCAGCCCTCACAAGAGATCGAGTCGTGGTGTGATCGGGCGGCAGCGGAATTCCTCGTGCCGGCGCAGGAACTGAGAGCGTGTTGGCGCGACGTGCGGCATGAAGAAGCGCCGTTCGAGATCATCGCCCGACGATTCAAGATCAGCCCCATCGTGGCCGGCCGCCGCGCGATGGACCTGCGCCTTGTGAGCCGTGAAACGTTTTTCGGATTTTACGAGAAATACATTGCGAGAGAGCGAAGACAACGTCCCGCGTCGGGTGGAGGCGATTTCTATAACAACCAGAATACGCGGGTGGGCGAACGGTTTGCCATTCAGGTCATCCTTGCCGCGAAGGGCGGCCGGGTGAGCTTCAAGGAGGCGTATGATCTGACGGGGCTGCGCGGGGGGGCATTTCAGGAATACGCGAATCGGCTGGGGGTGACTCTGCCATGAGTACGCATCGCCCCTACGTATTGGACTCGGACGTGTTCATCGCGGCGAAGAACAGTTACTACGCCTTCGCGATCTGTCCGGGGTTCTGGGACAGCCTGATTCATCACTACGGCGCGGGAGATGTTCGCAGCATCGACCGGGTCAGGGGTGAACTGCTCGCCGGGCGCAAGACCGAAGACCTCGTGCAATGGGTCAAGGAGCAATTGCCGCCGGCGTTCTTCCTGGATACGGATGAGGAAGCCGTGACCGATGCTTACGGGCAGGTGATGCTCTGGGTGCAGCGCAATGCGCAGTACTTCGACCAGGCCAAGGCCAAGTTCGCAACCGAAGCCGACGGTTGGCTCGTGGCGCATGCGATGATTCATGGTGTCACGGTGATCACGAATGAGCAGCCGCGCCCTCAATCGCGCAACCGGATTCTGTTACCTGATGTGTGCGTGCAATTCAACGTGACCTACAAGGATACCTTTGCGATGCTCAACGAACTCGCAGTTCGATATGAATGGAGGGCGTCGATCTGATGCCGGGCAAGCACACCGAATACGCCTTCGAAGCCGCCATCGAACATCACCTGACGACGGTGGGCGGGTACGTCGCGGGCGACCGCGACGGTTCCTACCCGGATGCGATCAAGGTGCGACTGGTGCTGGACAACCTCAATACCCACACGGGCGCCTCCTTGTACGAAGCGTTTTCCCCAGCCGAAGCCCGCCGTTTGTTGGAACGAGTGGAGTTTCACCACACGCCCAAGCACGGCAGTTGGCTGAACATGGCTGAAATCGAGATCGGGGTGATGAATCGACAATGCCTGGATCGCCGCCTCGACGACCGGCAGATCCTCTGCGACGAAGTTGCCGCGTGGGAGCAACAACGAAACCAGGATGAAGCCAAGGTGAATTGGACCTTTAGCGTTTCTGACGCCCGTGTAAAACTACACAGGATTTACCCGTCAATCGAAGATTGACGGGGTACTAGGGCAGTCGTAGGTTTCGAGTGACTCATGCTCCGTTTTCCCACCACGATTACCTCTGCAACCGCCCTGGCGGCCATAACTTCGTTTGGGCTCCTCGACGATGCCGGCAGGGAATCGCCAATTCCCTTGACCGAAAATGCCGATATGATATACTGAAATGCGGATACGAAGGGAGAAACAATGGGTTTCCCGATCGAAATCCATAAATAATGACTTGACTTGCCGTTTCAAGCGGATCAGAGCGCGATGACGCACGCAACATGTTAGCCTTAGGTTTCGCAACGGGCACTCGTTGGCCGGTACCCTTGGCTTGCTCGTGCCTCAACGCTTTGATCCGTTTTTCTGTTTGGCACTTGATAAGCGGTGCGTCATTTTAGGAGATCGAGTCCTGAGAGTCAGATTGCCCGACGGCAATACTTTACAAGTTGCGGATGGAGCGGGAACAGGTGACGTAGCGGCCACCATTGGCGCGGGGTTGGCTCGCGTTGCGATCGCGGGCTGCGTCGTGACCACGCAGATCTCGGCACCGGAAGGATCGGGCGACGCCCAGATCTTCGATATCGCTCGCCCGCTTCCCGGCGATTGCGAACTGACCATTCTCACCGCCAAGGACGACTGCCCGGACAGCCTGTTAATCTTGCGTCACAGCGCCGCCCATGTGATGGCCGAGGCCATTTGCACACTATTCCCCAAAGCCAAACTCGTTTACGGTCCGCCCCTCGAGGACGGCTTTTATTACGACATTGATCTCGACGAGTCGATCACGCCGGACGACTTCCCCAAAATCGAAGCCGAAATGAAACGCATCGTCCAAGAGGATCGCCCCTTTTGCCGCTACGAATTGCCCCGCGACGAGGCGATGGCCAAACTTCACGACGAAGGCAGCCGATACAAAATCGACAACGCCGAGCGTGCCGAAGGCGATAGGCTCAGCTTCTACGTCACCGGTGAGAATCGAGGCAGCCACTTTGAGGATCTCTGCCGCGGCCCGCACCTGCCGCGCACCGGGCTCATCAAAGCCTTCAAGATTCGCCAGGTCAGCCGGTCTCACTACCGAGGCGACGTCAACGATCAACCTCTTCAGCGCGTTTATGGCACGGCCTTTTTCAAGAAGTCGTCGCTCACCGCGCACCTGGAACAACTCGAAGAAGCCAAAAAACGAGACCACCGCATCATCGGCAAAGAGCTGAACCTCTTTACCACAAGCGATCGCGTGGGCACCGGGCTGATACTGTGGCAACCCAAGGGCACCGTCATACGTCACGAACTACAGAATTACCTCACCGAGGAAATGCTCAAACTCGGTTATGAAATGGTCGTCACGCCGCACATCGGCAACCTGGACTTGTATCGAACCAGCGGCCACTATCCCTATTACGAAGAATCGCAATTCCCCGCCATGTTTGAAACGGATCGTGGCAAGTCGATACAGGCGGCGCTGCAATTCGCTAAACTCGTGTCCCACAAGCAGGGAAGCGAGAAAGAACAAGGCAAGATAAAGGTCGCTGGGCTGGTAGCCGCCATCCAGGAAACATGGGGCAAAATCGACAACCTCCATGCCGACGGCCCGCTCGATGACCTGGTCGAGTCACTCTATGCTGCCCTCACTTCGGAGCCGGGATACCTGCTCAAACCGATGAACTGCCCGCACCATATACAGATCTACGCCTCACGACCGCGCAGCTACCGCGACCTCCCGGTGCGGCTGGCGGAGTATGGCACCGTCTACCGCTTTGAACAAAGCGGCGAAGTCAGCGGCATGACACGCGTCCGCGGGTTCACTCAGGATGACGCCCACTTATTCTGCACCCACGATCAACTACAAGAAGAGCTGGTGACCACGGTCAAGCTCACCCGTCAGGTGCTCGAAATCTTGGGCCTGACCGACTATCACGTCCGCATCGGCTTCCGGGATGACAACAGCGGAAAATATGTCGGCTCACAAGAGAACTGGGACAAAGCCCAGCATGCACTGCTGGGGGCCGCTCGGGAAAGCGGAGTAGAATTCACCGTAGAGGAGGGCGAGGCCGCCTTTTATGGCCCGAAGATCGACTTTGTAGTCAAGGATTGCATCGGACGCAGTTGGCAGCTCGGCACCGTCCAAGCGGACTACAACCTACCGGAACGCTTCGACCTGACGTATATTGGGTCGGATAATGCACCCCACCGACCCATAATGATCCACCGGGCTCCGTTCGGGAGCATGGAGCGTTTCGTCGGCATTCTCATCGAGCACTTCGCGGGTGCGTTTCCGCTGTGGCTCTCGCCGGTCCAGGTCGGTGTGGCCAGCGTCAGCGAGAAAAGCGTTTCCTACGCTCAATCGGTGCTCACCACGCTGCGGGAAGCCGGATTGCGGGTAGAATTAGACGCAGGCGACGAAAAAATCGGTCCCAAAAAGCACCGTTTCCGCGCCGGCAAGGTAAACTACATTCTAGTGGTGGGCGAAAGCGAAGCCGCCGAAAAGACCGTCAACGTCAACGACCGCGACGGACGAAACATCGGCAACTGGTCGCTGGAGCGATTCCAAGACGCTTGCCGCGACGAAATCAAAACCAAAGGCCGCAATAGCGTAGCGGCAACGTAAATAGGGGCTGCGTAACCGGAACGACCGGAACGAGCCATTATCGCGGCACTGGGCCGCGAATGCATTCACGGCGTTTTCTTGAAAGGTATTCGATCATCGCCAAGGCACTACGACTCAACGACCAGATCCGCATATCACCCGTTCGGGTGATCGATCAGAACCAAACCCAACTCGGCGTCATTTCTGTCGAGGAAGCCCAACGATTGTCGCGCGAGGCCGGGCTCGACCTGGTTGAAGTCTCGCCCACGGAGCGCCCCCCTGTTTGCCGCATCATGGACTACGGCAAGTTCAAGTACGAGCGCAAAAAACGGCAGAAAAACGCGGCCGGGAGCCATGCCATCCTCTTGAAGGAAATCCGGCTACGCCCCAAAACCGACGCCCACGACCGCCTAATCAAAATGAACCACGCGATCGCGTTTCTCAATGAGGGGCACAAGGTGCAGTTCACCATGCTCTTCCGGGGTAGGGAACGCGCCCACCGCGACATCGCTCAAGATATTTTCAAATCCATTGTCGAGGAGCTTGGCGAGACCGTGAAAATGGAGCGCTTCCCGTCGATGGAGGGTCGTCGAATGACGATGGTCGTTTCCCCCGCAAAGCCCACTAAGAGCGGCATCCCGGGGCTCGCCAAGCATCCAACGGGCCAACCCGCACCACCTACGACATCTTCGCCACCGGTAAGCAGTGGATGAACCGAGTGTCCAAGTACACATCGTGAAACCTCAGCAATCCCAAGCCATGTCGGGGGCTTGCGGTTTGTGGCCGTTACTCCTAACCTGTGCATAACTCGTGTACTGGATAAACTATAGGTCATGCAATTACAGCAACAATGAAAAGGATGGTTGGATGGGTCAGGCAGCACTGATAGAACCTCACGGCGGGACATTGATTCATCGAGCGGGCGCGGTGCAGGAGGCATCTGCACCGGCCGTGGCGATTAACCTCACGCCACACCAACAATGCGACTTCGAGATGATCGCCATCGGCGCCATGAGCCCGCTCGAAGGATTCATGGGCGAAAACGATTACCACAGCGTCTGCGACGACATGTCGCTCGCCAATGGGCTCACTTGGCCCATTCCGATCACCTGCGCCGTCGATGACAACACCGCGAACAAGGTCAACGTCGGTGATCGAGTGGCATTGAATGATGATGCCGGGCGTTTGCTGGGCTACTTGTCCATCACCGAAAAGTATCAACAAGACAAAAAGAAACAGGCCACGAAAGTCTTTCTGACTGAAGATGTTGCCCATCCCGGTGTTAAGGTAGTCATGGACGAGGGCGACACCTGCCTGGCCGGTCCGATCGATGTGGTGACACCCCGGCACAATCCGATGTTCCCGTCGCACCGCCTCGGTCCTGCGCAAACGCGGGCCGAGTTTCAAAAACGCGGCTGGAAAACGGTGGTCGCCTTTCAAACCCGGAACCCGATTCACCGCGCACATGAATACCTGACCAAATGCGCCCAAGAGATGACCGACGGCCTATTGATTCATCCGCTGATGGGCGCCACCAAAGACGGCGATATTTCCCCGGAAGTGCGCATGAGGTGTTACGAAGTCATCATCGAAAACTACTACCACCCCGAACACACTATGCTTTCGATCCTTCCGGGAGCCATGCGCTACGCCGGACCGCGCGAGGCGATCATGCACGCGATCTATCGGCAGAACTACGGTTGCAGCCACATTATCATCGGGCGCGACCACGCCGGCGTCGGAACCTATTACGGCTCGTATGATGCACAAGAAATCTTCGATACCATCGACAACGGCGGTTTGACCATCACGCCGTTGAAGTTTGAGCACGCCGCATGGTCCAAGAAGGCCGGCGGCATGGTTAGCGGCAAGACGTTTCCGAAAATTGATGGTGATCAGATTTTCTTATCGGGCACCAAGGTCCGCGAGTTGCTCGTAAAAGGCGAACGTCCGCCCATCGAGTTTACGCGGTCCGAGGTCGCCGACATTCTGATCGACTCCATGAGGAGCTAGAGCGCCTGCACGGTTCAACTGATGGATTGGGCGGCCTGTCGGGAGGGCCAAGCTCCTGCTGAGCCTTGTCCAACCTTCCTGCCTACGAGAGCCACGGCTCGCCAGGAGGCTCGCCCTCCCAGGCGCGGAAGCGCAACCCATCAGAAGATCGCTGACGGAGCACAAGGCCCTGAAGGGGCCGAATAAACCAACCCCGGGGCAACGCCCCGGGTCATGAACGCGAGAACGGAACAAAGCCCTGCAAGGGCGAGCTAGTGCATGGTCACGCCTAAGTTTTCGGGTGTGCGATTGCACTGGAGCAGTGCAGGAGCTCGACACAACACGGACCGAGCTTGAAGATTTATGTGTGACAGAGCACTAGGCTTGTGAATCTCAAACGTGAATACCACGCCATCGAATAGACCGGTTATGAAAGCATCGGAAGTTCCCGCGCCGCTCATTGACGCGATACAACGCCTCCGCCGCCCCATTATGATCGCGCACGTTGTCCCGGATGCCGACGCGCTGGGTTCGGCCTTCGCGATGGCACTGGCTTGGTCCTCCCAGACGTGCCAACCGAAAGTCTCTCTACCTGACGGATCACTTTCGCAGCGGCTCACCTTTCTATACGACTGGGCCAAGGTGCCGATCGCCGCACCGGAAGACTTCACAACCGCGGACGGTTTTGTCGTCCTGGACACGGCCAAGAAAAGTCGCTGCAACGTCGGCAAGAGCCTCAAAGAAACCGATTGGCAAGACAGTAAGCCAATCATCAACATCGACCATCACGCCACCAGCACTCGTTTCGGCGACATCAATTGGGTTGTGGATACGGCCGGAAGCACATGCGAGTTGGTGTACACGATGCTTCGCGCCGCCAACCGCCCGATCACACCGGTGATCGCATCGCTGCTTTTCGCGGGTATCCAGACGGACACGCTGGGCTTTTCACTTCCGACAACAAACGCCACCGCACTCTCGGCCTCCGCCGACCTAGTAACGTGCGGCGCCAACGTGGCCGAACTGGGCGAGCGCCTCTGTCGAAGTCAAACAAAAAGCGAGTTCGATCTGCTCCGCACCATTTACGCCAACACACGCGTGGTAGCCGATGGCGAAATATCCTACAGCTCGGCGAGCTATGATGAAATCCATGAAGCCGGTTGTACCGCTGCGGATATCGACGACCAGATCAATGTCCCCCGATCGCTCAACGGCGTGCGACTCGCCATGCTGTTTACCGAAGGCAAAAAGGGTAAAACTCGAATCAATTTTCGCGGAAGCGGAAACGTAACCGTATCTGAACTGGCCGCCATGTTTCATGGCGGAGGCCATATGCAATCCGCCGGTGCGATCCTCGATTGCGGTCTCGACCAAGCCATCGAGAAAGTCGTCCACTGCGCCGTCGAACACCTGAAAAACTTTCCATCGCCCTAGGATTTGTTATCCTTTCCCCTGAGCCGAAGGCGGAATGAAATCCCGATTTATCGGGAGCCTACGCGAGCGAGCGATTGCAGTTGAGCCTTCAAACACCAACGATTTACCCGGAACCGAGAGGGAACGCCGTTGAGCAATATCGAAAAAGTAGCCGTCATCGGGCTTGATTGTGCCGATCCGTCGCTGGTCTTCGACAAGTGGATCGATCACCTGCCCAACATGAAACGCCTGATGGATGGCGGCACGTACGGCGAGCTGACCAGTTGCATGCCCCCCATCACCGTTCCGGCATGGAGTTGCATGGCCTCCAGCAAAGACCCCGGCACACTCGGCATCTACGGCTTTCGCAACCGCACGGACCATTCCTACGACAAACTCGGCATCGCGACCTCACTGGCCGTCAAGGAGCCACGCGTATGGGACATGATCTCGGCACAGGGTAAGGAGTCCATCATCGTCGGTGTACCGGGTACCTTTCCGATCGTACGTCCCATCAAGGGCCACATGATCACCAGCTTCCTCACCCCCGACACCAACGACCCCAAGATGCCCTGGACCCACCCACCGCTGCTGCGCCATGAAATCAAGGAACTCGTCGGCGAGTACATGGTGGACGTAAAGGGCTTCCGCACCGACGACAAACAGTGGCTGCTCGATCAGATTTACTTGATGACCGAAAAACGCTTCAAGGTGGTCCGCCATCTGCTCACCGCCAAACCGTGGGATTTGTTTTGGATGGTGGAAATGGGGGTGGACCGCATTCATCACGGCTTCTGGTCGTATATGGACAAGTCCCATCACCGCCACGTCCCCGGCAACGATTTCGAGCACGCCATCTTCAACTACTACAAGTACGTCGATGACGAAATCGGCAAGACCTTGGACTGCATGGACCTCGAGAAGACGGCCCTCTGGGTGGTCAGCGACCACGGCGCTACGTGTATGGTCGGTGGATGTATGTTCAACCAGTGGCTGATGAATGAGGGATACTTGCACTTCAAGGAGCCGGTCAGCCCCAATCAGAAGTTCGACGTGAAGGACGTTGATTGGTCGAAAACCACCGCGTGGGGCGAGGGCGGGTACTACGGTCGACTGTTCATCAATAAGGCGGGACGCGAGCCGGAAGGTCAGGTCAAACCGGAGGAATACGAATCATTCCGAAACGAACTCGCCGCTAAGATCGAGGCCATAAAGGACCACGAAGGCAAGCCGATGGGCAACAATTGCTACAAGCCCGAAGAAATCTACAAAGCCGTCAACCGCGTGGCACCGGATCTGGTCGTGATTTTCGGCGCGTTACGATGGCGCTCGGTGGGCCGGGTGGGCAGCGACAGCATCTACGCCTTCGAGAACGACACCGGCCCCGACGACGCCAACCACGCCCAGCAGGGCATGTACATTTACACCAACCCGTCGCAACCCGCCCGAGGACGCGTCAACGGCCCGACCCTCTACGACGTCACCCCCACAATCCTAAGCGACCTCAACCTCCCGCTCCCGCCGGACCTGAAGGGCAAGACAATTCACGTAAGCTAATAGCCGTTAAGCTGCAAGCATGTTAGGTTAAGAGATAGAGTCCGCCCCTCGTGGCTAACGCAGGATGCGGCAAGGTTACTGCGACGCTTCGAGCAATCTTCGCGTCTTCTTTTGGATGTTTTTGGGGCCGTCGAAACCCAGAGCGGCATCGATCATGACGCCCTGCTGATTGACGAAAATGTTTGTGGGCAAGCTCGACACGCCGAATTCCGAGGCCACCTCGCCGCCGTCAAGTAGGATGCGATACGTAAGCTTTTCACGCTTGGCGAAATCCGCCAGCGCATCTTTCGGTTCGTCCCACGCGTTGATGGCCAGGACGACGAGACCGTCACCCGCGTGCTTTTCGGCGATTCGACTGAGGTGCGGAGCCTCCGCACGACACGGCGGTCAGCCATAGGCCCAAAAGCTGAGCACCACCGACTTGCCGCGAAAGTCAGCCAGTCGGATCTTCTGCCCGTCCAGTGAGGTCAGCTCGAAATCAGGGGCCGGCCTATCCTGTATCTGGGAGACGAACCGACGCTCCATGATCCCCGAGCAGCCCGTGGGAATCGTGAGGGCTGTTAATATGAGAATACTGACGACACGCATTTGTCAATCACTCCGCATCGAAGGGCAGGAGTTCAAACCGCGCTCCGATCACACTGTCGTATTCGAAATGCGAGGTGATTACTCGGCAGCTTTGGCGGCCGCATCTGCTGCTTCTGCTTCGCGCGCCTTTTTCTTGTTTTGCTTCTTGGCTTGATGTTCTTTCAGACTGGCCGCAGCTTTTTCCCAAAGCTTGTACGCCTCTGTCTTTTCGCCCCGCTTCCACGCGATGGCTGCATCGATCTTCTGGCGACGAAACGCCTTCGTTGGTCTTGGCATCAGTATCCTCTTGTCATCTCGGGTCGCTCCGAACCCATCACCGGAGCATAATGAACCCGTCAGTATAGCCGATCAGGAACTCACACACCACCCCCGCCAGAACCTGTTGATTCCAGCTTCTGACCCGCTTGACGGCCTCAAAGGCGGCGTCGATCCGGGAATACATCCGGACCGACGCCCGCATTTTTCCGAAATCCGCGATCATAGCTCCCTATGACCGGGCGTAGGTCACGACCAGGGAATTGAATTCCTTGCCATCGGGGCCGACGCTGAACATTTCAAATACGTGCTTGCCGTCGTTGATGATCCGCAGAACAGACTTTTCCTTTTTCGGCTCACCGGTGAACGGGTCGCTAATCGTGCCCATAAAGGTAAACACCTTACCGGAGGCGTCACAGGTGCCCGAGCTGACCATCGTCCCAGTGCCCATGTTGTCCGCCCAAATCGAGGTGTACTTCTTGGCTCCGTTGTCATAACCGGTGATCCCCATACCCTCGAAGCGATCGCCGTCCGGCCCCATCGGATCCCCAACCGTGTTTTGCTGAAGGAACCGTCCGCCAAGGATCCACTTGTATTCTGCAACGCCCTTGGATTCCTCCCAGGGTTGCTCCGAGGTCATCCGCCATTTCGTCGTAAAACTCCAGCGACCCTCGAGCGGTTTGAGATGGGCATGGAAACTGCCCGGAGCGATCGCTTTCTTCCATGCTTCCATCATGGCCGGGTCCGGGCCACCCTGATCACCCTTTTTGTCATGATCCTGAGAGAAAACCTGACCGGCCATCAAACCGGCAACTCCCACCAATACCACCGCTACTGAAATAAGACGCGTCTTCATCACGGTACTCCCAAAGAGAAAAACACATATGCCGATCGTCTCACATGAATCGTCGGCCCCAACATCTAAATCATAACCTCGTTGTCGCTACCATCACACCCACGGACCGTGGGATCATTATGATGTAGGCCAGTTGTCCGCTTTCACGGCTAATCGCCCTCAAAAACCCTTTGAAAAGCCTGAAAATCAGCCAAATCGATGCGCCGGTTGCGATCGAAATCGAACGCATCGCAGGCGTCCTCCCCATGCACGACTGCGGGTCCGGTCATACAGTCCGGCATCAGACGGTAGTCGGTTTGATCGATCACGCCGTCATCGTTGGTGTCACCTCTGAGAACCGCGCACGAAATCGAGGTGACGCGGAACTCATCAATAGCCGCCTCGGTAAACGAGTCGTTCGGTTCGTCCGATGTGCTGAACAGCAGGCGAAGTTGATCCCCCGCAACGTCTGGAAAATCACTGAGCCGAAACGTGTGCGTCACCCACTCATCCGTTGATGACACCGTCTCCACGACGGTCCAAGATAATCCGCCGTTCCGCGAAAAACCCACAGAAAGAAAATCCTCGGTTCCCGCGCCCGACCAGTAAAACCATCGCGCGTAACTGACCTCCACCTCGTTGTCGCCTATCGCTATGACCGGCGACAGCAATCGCACCGGACCGCCATCGACATCCACCATCGCATCTGGTAAAGATTGCGGTTGTCCTGTGACATAGCAGTGGCTCTTCGCATCGGGCGATCGGTCGTAGGGCGGCTGTCCCATCGTCGGCGGCTGTCCCACCGTCGGCGCCGGCACCACACGAGTCCACGCCCCTTGGGTTGCGTCGCCTCCCTCCACGTCGGTCTTCCATTCACGATCCACTTCGAAATCATCTTCAAACAGAACCGAGGTCTGTCGTGCCAACACGGTGTGACCCGTCTTACCTGCGTTGAGCGGGTCCGTTATGACCGCCCCACCAATACCTTCCGCCGACAGAAAATACTCAAGAACGCTTTCACAGGACACGGCCGGTAGCTCGACAAGAAAAAGGTCATCGCCAAGAGGTGTCAGGGGCGTGGAAGTAAACCCAGAAACACCAATCCGGTAGGTCAGCGTGGCCGATCCCTTCGCGACGCCCTCGCCGACGATCCGAACGATAAAGGAATTGGTCTGGTCCGGCGCAATGGTCATAGGTAACGGATCGACGTACTCAAACCTAAGCGCCGGGGGCGGCGTCATTTCCAGGGCGCGGCGTGCGTTGATCCTGCCGAAACCGAAATACTGATCCCAACCGGGATCGCCCAGATCGTCCGCAGAATCCAGCAATACTTGCACGACATCGGTGGCGCTAAGCTGCGGGGCGAATGATCGAACCAACGCGGCCACACCGGTCACGAAAGCCGAGGCCGATGCGGTGTCCCGATTCGACAATTGATAACCGTATCCGTCGCTGTTCCACGTCGACCAGATGTTTTTCCCTGGCGCGGACAAATCCACCTCATCACCAAAGTTGGACGCTCCCGATCGGCCATCCTGATTTGTTGTGGCCGTCACAGCTACGCAGCCGTCAAACGCGGCGGGGAAGGCAACTTCGTTGTTGCCCGCGCTGCCTGCTGGTGCTACAAGAACGACATTATTTTTTAAGGCATAGGTTACGGCATCCGCCAAGACCTGGGTACCATCAAAGAATTGCACGGCCGCCAATATGACATCCGCGCCGTGATCCACCGCCCAAACAATCCCCTCGGCCGTGGATGCCTCGGACCCTTGCTGGCAACCATCTAGTACTCGAACCGGCAGTATGCTCGCTTGGCTATGAAGTCCCGCGACCCCCAGTGCGTTGTCAGTAGCGGCGGCTATGATACCTGCCAGATGTGTGTCATGTGGACAAGTGTCCAACGTATTGAATGGATCGCCAATAATCGCATGACCTTCGAGAAGACGGTCGGCAAATTCTAGATGCGGATCGATACCGCGACCGATGATCGCAACCACCAGATTCGGGGCACCATCAAAGAGCTTCCAGGCCCCGAGTGCATCGATATCGGCGTCCGCGATACCGGCCTGCCCTTCTACCTCCTGCCCGGTGTTTTGTAGCGCCCATTGCTTCGCGAATTCCGGGTCATCGGGAATCGGTTGGGCAAAGGCGAGTCGCGGAACAAATACCGCTATAGTCCCCATCAAACCAAAGAATCGAAGAGCCACCATCGTTCTCCCTCCGTCAAGTCAAGTACCACACGGCA
>Ga0214472_10002660_pt1 | contig 19088 bp, 19 predicted proteins | sample RVTome_6_FD_207662 | JGI IMG/M metagenome (GOLD analysis project Ga0214472, IMG submission 207662) | Soil microbial communities from uranium-contaminated site in the Upper Colorado River Basin, Wyoming, United States - RVT140D175 | ecosystem: Environmental > Terrestrial > Soil > Contaminated >...
CCCGCGTCGCGCGTCAGCGCGACAGTAGTTGCGTGAGCGCGTCCTCGACGTCGGAGAAATCGGAGAAGAAGAGATCGGGGCTCTCAGCTTCGAGCTCGTCACGCCGGTACAGTCCAGTCGCGACGGCGACCGCGACGGCACCGAAGTGACGCGCGCACTCGATGTCGTGCGGCGTGTCGCCGATCACCAGGACCTCGTCGGGCCGGAAGCGCTTGCCAGTGAGCGCCTGAGCGCGCCGCGCGGCGAGCGATGGCAGCTGCTTGCGGTCGAGATGGTCCGAGCCGTACGCGCCCAAGCGGAAATAAGGCCGGAGCCCCGTCGGCTCGAGCTTGATCCGCGCGCCCGCCTCGATGTTTCCCGTCAGCAGTCCCACGAGGGCCTCGGGCGCGCCGTCGAGACGCCGGACGAGGTCGGCGATGCCTGGCAGCGTGACGACGCTGCTGCCGTCGCCGACTTCCGCCGCGAGCCCGCGCGCATAGGCCTCGAAGCAGTCGTCGAGACGCTCACGCACCGCCGAGCGCGACAGCCCCGCGCCCTCCATGAGGTCGAAGACGATGCGGGGGTCCGTCCGGCCTCGAAGGTCGTACCGCTCGATGTCTCCCGCCGTCCCGTACACATCGTTGAGCGCGGCCGCGAGCGCCCGGCGCCCGGCGCCCCGCGCGGTCAGAATGGTACCGTCGACGTCGAAGAGGACGAGGCGCACTGGGATCAGCGGGGAGCGGGCAGCGCAAGCTGGCGAAGGCGCGCGACGATAGGCGGCAGCCGGTCGAGCACCGCGTCCACGTCGGCGAGCGTGCTCCAGCGGCCCAGGGTGAAGCACAGCGAGCCTTCCATCTCCTGAGGCGCGCAGCCGATGGCCCGGAGCACGTGGGACGGCGTGCCGGTCCGCTGCCCGCACGCCGAGCCAGACGACGCCGCCACGCCGCAGAGATCCAGGTCGAGCAGGACGCCGTCGGCCTTGGCCCCGCGAAGGACGAAGCTCGCGTGTTGGGGCAGCCGCACCGTGCGCGAGCCGGTCAGCCGGCAGTCCGGGATGGTGGCCGCCAGCCCGTCCACGAGGCGCTCGCGCAGCGCGGCCAAACGCGCAGGCTCGCCGTGGCCCGCCTCGGCCCGCATCAACTCGGCCGCGACCCCCAGCCCGACCAGGGCAGGGAGGTTCTCGGTGCCGGATCGGTAGCCGCCCTCCTGCCCACCTCCCAGCATCTGAGGCATGAGCTTGATGCCCGGCCTCACCCAGAGCGCCCCCGCCCCCGGAGGGCCGTAGAGGTCATTGCTCGACACGGTCACCATGTCGAGACCCATGGCTTCGCCTCCCAGCGGCATGCGCCCCAAGGCGCCGACGGCGTCCACATGAAGCGGCACGCCGGCCGCGCGCGTGATCCGCGCGATGTCGCCCATCGGCTGGAGCGTGCCGACCTCCGCGCAGGCGGCGCCGATGGAGACGAGGACCGTCTCGGGGCGAAGGGCCTTCCGCAGCGCCTCGGGATCGACGCGCCCCTCTGCATCGACGGGAAGCATGCTCACGGCACCGCCGGCCTTCTCGAGGTCGCGGCAGGCGTTGAGCACGGAGATGTGCTCCACGGCCGACGTGACAACGTGGCGGGCCCTGTCGCCGCTGCGCAGCGCGACGCCGCGAATGGCGAGGTTATTGGCCTCGGTGGCGCAGGAGGTGAAGATGACGCCCGACGCCGCGCCGCCCACGAGTCGGGCCACCTTGGCGCGGGCCGCTTCGAGCGATTCGCGGGCCTCGGAGCCGAGAGAGTGGGGCGCGGAGGGATTGCCGATCCCGGCCTCGAGGAAGGGCCGCATCACGGCGAGGACGCGTGGATCTACCGGCGAGAACCCCGAGTAATCGAGGTACACCCTGTCGGGACCGGCGCCCCCGCGCTCCACGCCGCTACCGGGTCTTCCTGACCAGAAAGCGGTACACGCCGTCCTCCCGCGAGACCTCCACCAGCTCGTTGCCGGTGATCTGGCACCAGCTCCGCACGTCGGCGTCCGAGGCCGGGTCATCCGACAGCATGGCCAGGAGATCTCCGACGCCCATACGCTGTATGGCCTCTCGGGTCTTGACGATGGGCATCGGGCAGAAGAGGCCGATGCAGTCGATGTGCCTGTCGGGAATCAGCACTTTTGGCTCGGTCGCCATGCCCCGATACGGTATCCTAGCCTCCGCGGCGCCGTCAAGGTGACGGGGTGGCTCCTTGACACCCCACCGAGCGCCAGCCAATAATTACCAAATGGCTCAGGCCAAACGCGCGGCGCGACGCAAGCCCGATGAGCCCTCCCTGGTTGCGGGCGGGGCGCGCCGCACCATCATGCTCGCCCTCGTGCTGACGTCCTTCATCCCGCTCATGGTGGTCGGGTACAGCCTCTACACGTATCTCCTGCCGCTGCTCGACCACACCCGGCAGGTCCGAGACCTGCCCTGGCTCCAAGCCCTGCTCGCATTCACGGGGCTCCTGATGGCGGTGGGAGGAGTCCTCATCTGGGACCTGACTCGCGCGCTCCCGCGCCACGAATCAGAGGCCCCGGAGCCCACGCCGGCGCCAGTGCAGCCGCACGCGACGTCGGGAAGCCTTGACGACGCCGACGGCCTGCTGCACTCCTTCTCCCGAATGCTCGCGCCCATCGAGCAGCAGGCCGCGGCCCTCGACCGCTACGCCACGCGGCTCGACAACGCCTACCGGGAGCTCGAGTCCACGAACGCCCGGCTCAAGGAGTTCTCCTTCAAGGATGAGGTGACGGGACTCTACAACCGCCGCTTCTTCTCGATCCGTCTCGAGGAAGAAGTCTCCCGCTACCGCCGCTTCAATCACCCCGTCTCGGTCGTCCTCCTCGATCTCGACGCCTTCAAGTCGGTCAATGACGATCTCGGCCACGCCGCAGGCGACGAGACGCTGCGAGGCATGGCCGAGATCCTCCTGCGGCACTCGCGCGGGATCAACGTCATCTGCCGCTACGGCGGCGACGAGTTCGCCGTCCTGCTGGTCGAGACGTCCAAGGCGGGGGCGCGGCTGTACGCGGACCGAATCCGCTACGTCCTTTCCTCCTTCGAGTTCGCCCATCGCCGGCGCGTCACGGCAAGCTTCGGCATCGCCTCCCTGCCCGAGGACGTGGCGCCCACCGCGGACGACCTGATCCAAGCCGCCGACGAGGCGCTCTATGCGGCCAAGCGCGCCGGCAAGAATCGCGTCTCTGTCCACGAGGACGTCGCCGTGGTGCAGCCTGCGGCCTCCGAAGCCAAGGCCGAATGAGCGAGCCCTCGGTCCCCAGGCAGATCTTGATCGTCGAGGACGACGCCAAGGTCCGCAGCGCCCTGCGCGAGGTCTTCATCGCCGACGGCTACCAGTGCCGCGTGGCGGCCAATGGACGCGAGGGGCTGGACGCCTTCCAGCGGGAGCGCCCACCCCTGACGGTGACCGATATCAAGATGCCCGTGATGGACGGTATCGAGTTCTTGAAACGCGCCCGAGCCATAGACGGCGATGCCGCGATCATCGTCATCACCGGCGTTGGCGACGTGAAGACCGCCATCGAGAGCCTCAAGTGCGGGGCGTACGACTTCATCGTCAAGCCTGTGAACATCGAGGAGGTCCTCATCGCGGCCGAGCGGGCACTCGAGCGGCGGCAGATGCTCATTGAGCGGCGCGAGTACCACACCCTGCTGGAGCGGCGCGTCGCCGAGGCGACCCGAGACCTGGCCGCCGCGCTGAACGAGCTCGAGGACACCTATCGGACCACGCTCGAGGCTCTAGGCTCGGCGCTCGACACGCGGGACATCGGCACGCACGCGCACTCGCGCCGGGTCGTCGGCTACACGCTCGCGCTCGCGCGCGCCCACGGCCTGCCGGAGAGCCAGCTGCGGGACATCGAGCACGGCGTGCTGCTTCACGACATCGGAAAGATCGGCATCCCCGACGGCATCTTGCTCAAGCCGGGCCCCTTGGGACAGGACGAATGGAAGATCATGCGCACCCACCCCGACCTGGGCCGCCGGCTCGTCGAGCCCATCCCGTTCCTGCGCGGCGCAGTGCCCATCGTGTACCACCACCACGAGCGCTGGGACGGGAGTGGCTACCCGGTGGGGCTCTGCGGAGAGACGATCCCGCTCAGCGCGCGCATCTTCGCGGTCGCCGATGCCTTCGACGCCATGACGTTCGAGCGGCCCTACTCGGTCGCCGTCTCCTTCGAAGCAGCCCGCCGCGAGATCGAGCGCTGCGGCGGCACGCACTTCGACCCCGGCGTGGTCGAAACTTTCTTGAAGATCCCGCTCGAGCTGCTGGAGACCATCCGGAACGGATCGGGGGATGCTGAGCAGTCTGTGACCAAGGGCCCCCTGACGAGGGAACATTAGGCAAAGCCCGAGGACGCAGGCCGGTGAGGATAGGCCCTTATCGGCGGCCTGCGAAGCGCTACGCCGGCCCCTTGAGGCCGTACTTCTCGACCGCGTAGGCCTTCTGCTTGAACTTCTGCACCTTCCCCGACCCCGTCAGCGGAAAGCTCTCGACGATCTCGACGTACTTCGGCACCTTGAAGTTCGCGATCCTGCCGCTCGCGAAGGCGGTGACCTCCTCGGCCATGATCGTCTCACCCGCCTTCGGGATGACAAAGGCCATGACGGCCTCGCCCATGAGGGGGTCGGGCACGCCCACGATGGAGACGTCCAGGACCTTGGGGTGGCGCAGGTAGAAGTTCTCGATCTCCGCCGGATAGGTGTTGAAGCCGCCGACGATGATCATATCGCTGAGGCGGCCCGTGATGCGCAGGTAGCCGTCGGCGTCCTTGACGCCCATGTCCCCCGTGTGGAGCCACCCGTCGCGGATCTTCTCGGCCGTCGCCTCCGGCTTCCTGTAGTAGCCGCGCATCAGCGTCGGGCCGGCGATGCAGACCTCGCCCTCCTGGCCGGGTTCGAGCTCGGCGCCGGTGACGGGGTCCACGATGCGGTCCTCGATCTCCGGGGTCCGGAGCCCGACCGTGGACACCCGTTTCTCGATGGCGTCGCCCGGACGGGTCCAGTGGGTGCCGCCCGTGGCCTCCGTCAACCCGTAGACCACGAGTGCGTCCATGCCGAGGCCGTGGTGGCGGTCGAGGATTCTCCGCATGATCTCCACGGGAACGGGCGCTGCGCCGATGGAACCGGTGCGCAACGACCCGAGGTCGTACCGGCCGAATGAAGGGTGGCCCAAGATGGTGATGAACATCGTCGGCACGCCCGAGAAGATCGTCACCCGCTCGGCCTGGATGAGCCGCATCGCCTCGGCCGGGTCGAAGACGTCCATCACCACCTGGGTGGAGCCGGCGAGGCAGTTGGCCGCGACGCCGCCCATCGACCCGAAGATGTGGAAGTACGGCACCGGCACGAGGTAGCGGTCGCGGGCAGTCCAGCCGTGGAGCTCCTGGTACACGCGGCACTTGTAATAGATGTTGCCGTGCGAGAGAAGACATCCCTTCGGTTCGCCTGTGGTTCCGGAGGTGTACAGCATCGCGGCGGCGTCATCGGGGCTGACGCGGACGCGGTCGAGAGCCCGGGCGCCGCTCGAAGATCCCAGGCTCTCGACCTGGGCCCAGGAGCGGCAGCCGGGCGGGACGTGCTCGCCCAGCACGACCACGTGACTGAGCGCAGGGCAGCTCGCGCTCGTCAGCCGGTCGCCCGGGCGGTCTATCTCAGGGCAGATCTCGCGCAGGATTCCGATGTAGTCGACGCCCGCGGCATCGAAGCGGTCCATGAGGATGAGCGCCTTGGCGTCGGACTGTTTCAGGACGTATTCGACCTCGAAGGCCTTGTAGCGGCTGTTGCAGGTCACGGTCACGCCGCCGGCCTTGGCAATGCCGAGGTTGGCCACGTTCCACTCGACGCGATTCGGCATCCAGAGCACGACGTGGTCGCCGGGCTGGACGCCGAGCGCCAACAGTCCCTTGGCGAAGGCATCGGCGCGCGCCTTGAGCGCGCCGTAGGTCACCCGCTCGCCCTTGAAGACCACCGCCTCCTGCGACGGATTACCCGCCGCCGCCTGGTCGAGCATCTGCCCGAGCGTCAGCACGGGGCCGAGGCCGCCCGTCATCCTTTCGTCGCCTCGATCTTCTCGAGCATTTGCCGGGCCCGGCCGAAGGCGTGCGCCAGTTCCTCGTGCGAGAGCCCCTGGTCGCGGGTCTTCTGAATGATCCCCCTCACGTCCTGCCAACGCTGCATGGCCGCGTCGCGGTCGCCTGCCTCGAGCAACCGGTCGATGGTCTCGCCGGCGCCGTCCGAGATCCGCTCGACGGTCCGGGCGAGGAGCTCGCGGGTCTTGCGCTCGAGGCCCAGGTCGAGGTCACGGAGGTGCAGGGCGCGGAAGAGCGGCCGCAGCGCAGCCTCGAGCTCGAAGCCCACGATGTCTCGGCGCCCGAGCCGCATGTAGCCGCTCCATATCCGGCGGTTGGCGGCATGCCACTGCCCCGGGGTGACGGCATTCACCGAGGTCGCGGCCAGAATCTCTCGCCCACGCTCGAGGGCGTCGAGCGCGTCCGCCTCCGGCGTCTCGGTGCCCCGTGCGGTCGCGACGAGACGGCCGATCTCGCGGACGATGCTCCGCGCCACCAGCTCCGCCAGCGGAGCCCGGCGCGCCGCGGGAAGGTCCTCCAAGTCGAGGGCTTGGCGGACAAGCTCACGAGCCTGGGCGAACTGCCGCCGCCGCATCAACCCCCGGCCCGCCAGTGAGTAGCCGTCCCACAGCGCTTCGCGCGCGCGGTCGAGGAGCACCGAGACCTCCTCGGTGGCCGGCGCGGCCACGATACGCCATTCGAGCCACAGCACGGCCATGCGGAGCACCGCCACGCGCTCTTCGGACGTAGCCGACATCGCATCTGCCGCTTCCAGGAGCTGCCGCGTCGCCGTCGCCGCAGCGGCGGCGACGCGCTCCGGGCAGCCCTCCGAGGCGCCTTCGGGAGCCTCACGCAGCGCAGCCTCGAGCGCGCCCTGGGCACCCTCGATATCGCCCAACGTGTGGCGCGACACCCCCACCATGGTCCAGAGCGCCGCCCGGGTGAAGGAGGGCTCTGCCTCCTCGACGGGCCGGCCCGCCTCGAGATGCGGTACGGCGGCCTCGATGACCTGCGAGTGCTGCCCCTCCTGCTGGAGCGTCAAGGCGTTCTCGAGAGCGTCGAACCCCGGATCCATATGGGGTGGCAGGGCCGCGGCTTCGGCGGCCGCCTGAGCCCCGGGCACGAGGGGGAGATCGGGCTGGCTCTCCCGTGGCTCCTCAGATGGGGGGGAAGGAGAGGCGGGACGGGGGCGTGAGCCGGGACGCCGCGAGCGACGGCGCTCGGGCCCCGTGTACGGCGGTCTGGGCGGAATCTCCGGCACATAAGGCCTTGCAGGCGCGGCGGGCTCGACGCTCGTGGCAGGCCGCACGTTCGAGCGACGCCGCGACCGGGCCGAGGACCCCGCGGGACGGGCGTCGAGGGCCTGGGCCAGCCCCACGAAGAGCAGGATAGCGGCCGCGCCGGCCAGGAGCGCGATCAGTCCCTCCTCGAGCGTCACGCTGTGCGTTCCTTCATGACCCCGAACCCTATCACGGCGCCCCGGACCGCTGCCAGAAGGACTTGACTCCTCTCGCGGGGGGGGATCATGATGGCCCGAGTCGAGCCGTCACTCCACCAATCGAGGAGGGTCAATGCGCCGCGTGGCTGTCATAGGGGTGGGCATCACGAAATTCGGCAAGCACGACCGCACCAGCGCCGAGCTGTTCGCCGAGGCGGCTGGGGACGCCATCCGCGACGCCGACGTCGCCCCGTCAGCGATCCAGGCCCTGTACTACGGCAACGTCACCGGCGGCGAGAGTGAAAAACAGCTGCACATGGGTCCGCTCGCGGCGACGCTCCTGGGCATACCGACGATCCCGACGACCCGATTCGAGAACGCCTGCGCCACCAGCCACGCGGCCTTTCGCCACGCCGTCATGGAGATCGCCGCGGGCGTTTCCGACGTCGTCATGGTCGGCGGCGCCGAGCGCGTGCTGAACATCCCGACCGACGCGGCCACCGAGTATTTCGCGTACTGCTCCGATGCCTCGTGGGAGCAAACCGTCGGCCTGACCTTCCCCGGTGTCTTCGCGCTCATCGCCCGCGCCCACATGGACAAGTACGGCACGACCGAGGAGCAGATGGCTCACGTGGCCGTCAAGAACCACCGCCACGGCGCGCTGAACCCCAAGGCGCAGTTTCGGAAGGAGATCACGGTCGACATGGTGCTCAAGAGCGCCTACGTCGCCGACCCGCTCAAGCTCCTCGACTGCTGTCCGTTCACCGACGGCGGCGCCGCGCTGGTCCTGGCGGCCGAGGAGGTCGCGCGCAAGCGGCCCCGCGCCGTCTGGGTGCTCGCGAGCCAGGCGGCCTCCGACACCATGTTCATGCACGAGAAGCGCGATCTCTCGCGGGTGATGGCGACCGAGCGCGCGGCGGCCGCCGCCTACCGGCAGGCCGGCAAGACGCCCGCCGAGGTGGATGTCGTCGAGCTCCACGACTGCTTCACCATCGCTGAGATCGTCGCCACCGAGGGCTTGGGCTTCTTCGAGCCGGGCTCGGGCGGCGTGGCCGCCGAGAAGGGCTGGACGAGCCTCGGGGGCAAGATCCCCGTCAACCCGTCGGGCGGTCTCAAGGCCAAGGGCCACCCCATCGGCGCCACCGGCGCCGGCCAGATCGCGGAGATCACCACCCAACTCCGTGGCGAGGCGGGCCCGCGCCAGGTCGAGGGCGCGCGGACGGGCCTGACACACACCCTGGGCGGCAACACCGCCACCGTGCTCGTGAGCCTCTTCGGCCGTGGCTGACCAAGTGCTGACGCTGAAGCACTTCTTCGAGGAGGCGCGCGCGGGCCGCCTGACCGGCGTCCGCTGTGGCAGGTGCGGCGAGCTTGCGATCCCCCCGAAGGAGTTCTGCCCCGCCTGCCAGGAGCGGGACTGGGCGCCGGTGCCGCTCGCCGGCGGCGGGAGCATCACGTCCTTCACGGTCATCCGGGTCGCCCCGCGCGGGCGCGGGGCCGAGGCGCCCTACGCGGTCGCGGTCGTGCGGCTCGACGAGGGCGTCTCGCTGCTCGGGCGGATCGTGGACATCCCGTTCGATTCGCTCCGCGCGGATCTGCCCGTGCGCTTCAGACCGGTCGTCACGGAAGAGCAGACGGCCATCGGCTTCGGCCCCGCCTGATCGCTACCGCTTGAAGTAGCGCATCTCGAAGGTCACACACCCCGTCGGCACACGGTACGGACCGTGCACCATGCCGGGCGGCCTGCACGCGTACATCCCCGCGGTGAAACTCTGCTTCTTCCCGATGTCGATGAGCTCGCCCTCGAGGATCCAGACCTCTTCCCAGAAGTCATGGGTGATCGTCTCGGTCGTCTCGACCCCCGGGTCGAACTGCAGCAGCCGCGTCACGTCGCCATCCTCGCTACGGCTCAGGATCTTCTGTCTCACCCCGGCGCCACCCGCCCCTCCGGTGGCTGACGCCGCGACGGGCTCCCAGGCGATCTGGTCAGGCTTGAAGAACTCCAGCTCTGGTTTCGGCATGACGGCTCTGGCCTCCTGGATCTGCGTGGTGGCCGCTCCCGGTGAGATGCGCCCCTCACATTCAATCACAAGTCCGCCCCGGCCAGGTTCCCTCGTGTGGGGCAGGCGCAGCAGGGCGTCTGGACTCGGTAGCCTTTCCCTACCCGCGTCAAAGTTTCCCTCCGATAGAGGCTCGATGGCGACCATTTCGCGCTCCTAGGCTCGGATCCGTCGATTCTTGCGTGGGCACCTTGTTTGCTCAGCGCTTCTTCTAGCGAAGGACCACTCATCATGACGGGGACCATCGTCGGCATCCTGCTGGAGCGTCACCCCGACCACATTGTCCTGAGCAACGGCACCAAGATTCTCCTGAAGGATTCCGTCTCAGCCGATCACATCCCGATCGGCGGGAGCGTGTCGATCACCTGCTCGGTGATCGGGGACGAGAAGCTGGCTCACCACATCCGCCTGAATCCCGACTGGCTGCTCGACGCGGTCGCAGCTTTGTCTCTCGACGACTGAGAGCCCGAAACGTTCCCATTGCCGAGCTCCGAGGTCCCGACAGCGGCCCCCGATCTCTCCCGGCGCCGCGGAGTCACCGGACACGACACGGGGGCTACGGCTCATCACCGTAACCCCCGAGGACATTGGAGCGGCCGACCGGATTCGAACCGGCGACGTCCAGCTTGGGAAGCTGGCATTCTGCCACTGAATTACGGCCGCGTTCGAGGCTATTCTAGCCCCCGCCCCCCTGAAGTCAACTCTCGCTACTTGAGCGACATGTCGTAGGCTTTGATCAGCTCGTCGCTCCGCGCCTTCCAGTTGAGCCGCTTGCTGGCGCCGTAGAGGTCGATCTGCTGGTAGAGCGGCACCGCAGCCTGATCCTCGATCCAGAGCTTGTTGATGCGGTGAAACAGGGCCATCCGCTGCTTCTCGTCCATCATGGTCTGGGCCTGGTCCACCATCCCGTCGAAGTCCGCATTGTGGTAGTTGGCGAGAAGACTGCCCGAGCGGAAGAGCGGCACGTAGATGCCCTCAGCGTCCATCATTCCCTGCCCCCAGCCGATCAGCCACACCGGGCCCGCCTTGTGAACGTAGACCAGGTTGTTGAGGTAGTTGACGAACTCGAAAGTGCGCAACGTCGTCTTGATCCCCGCCTTGGTCAACTGGCCGGCGACGGCCTCGGCGACTTCCTTGTCGCGCACGTAGCGCCCCTGCGGGCCGTTGAGCGTGATCTCGAGACCGTTGGGGAAGCCCGCGTCGGCCAGGAGCTTCTTCGCCTTGACCAGGTCCTGCTTGACGGGCTTGAGCGAGGGGTCATAGCCGAAGTGCATGCTGGGCAGCATGGTCGCAACCCGCTGTGCCTTGCCGTCGAGCACGCCTTTGATGATCTCGTCCGCGTCGATCGCCAGCGCGATCGCCTGCCGGATGCGCTTGTCCGCTGACGGGCCCTGGTACGGCCCGACCAGCTTGTTCTGGGCGTCGAACTGGTGCGTGTAGAACATGAGCTGGATGGTCCGGATGCTGGGCGCCGTGCTGAGGAAGAGCTTCGGATGGTTGGCGATGATGTTCGCCAGGTGCGGCGGGATGTTGACGGCGACGTCAACCTCGCCGTTCTGGAGGGCCGCGACCCGCACGGCGTCGTCGGGAATGGGCTTGAACACCACGGTCTTGATCCTTGGGGCACCGCGGAAGTAATTCCCGTTGGCCTCCAGGACGATCTCCTCGTCCTTGGACCACCGCACGAACTTGTACGGCCCGGTGCCGATGGGATTCTTCGAGATGTAAGCGGTGTCCTTCCCAGCGTACGCCTTCGGCGGATACATGGGGACTTGAGGGTGGTTCATCGCGGCGATGAACGTCGGCCATGGCTTGACCGTGTGGACGCGCACCGTATAGGGGTCCACGACCTCCACTCGCTGGATCAGCTTGAAATTCGAGCTGCCCCGCATCTTGGGGTCCTTGGCCCGCTCCAGGCTGAACTTCGCGGAGTCCGCGTTGAGGTCTTCCCCGTTGTGGAATTTGACGCCCTTGCGGAGCTTGACCTCCCACACCTGGGGCGAGACCAGCTTCGGCAGCTCGGCGGCCAGCGCGGGCACGATCTTCAGATTCTGGTCGCGCTCCACCAGCTTGTCGTAGAGGTGCGCGGCGATCACCGACGCCGGCGTCTCCTGCTGGTTCATGGCGTCCAGCGAGGTGGGGTCGACGCCCTGGGCGATGACGACCTTGCCTTCGGGCGCCGCCCAGGAGGCGGCGGGCGCCGCGAGGGCGACGAGCGCGGCGGCGAGGGCCGCGTAAAACCTTGTCAAAATCATGTCTGCCTCCTTGGATAGCGGAACAGTCGCTGCGACGAGCGGCCCTACTCTAGAGGGCAGGCTCGGAGGTGTCAAGCGGCTGGTCCCGCATCCGCCTGATGTAGGCCAGGGCCGCCTCTCGCGTTGTCACGGCGCCGACAGCCTGGGCCTCGCGGAGGAGACGAAGCAGCCTGCCGATCTCGGGGCCCGGCGGCAGATCCAGGGCCTCCATCGCCTCGCGGCCGTCCAGGAGCGGCGGGGCCGACAGCGCGGCGGCTTCCTCGGCATGGCCCGCCATGAGCTCGCGCACGGTGCGGCCCCCCGGGCCGTTCCATACGGCCAGCGGCGAGTCGCCCCGCAGCGCCGCCGCATCGGCAAGGGCGAGGAGAAGGAGATCGCGCGCGTCGTCCCCGAGGTCCCGGAAGAAGCGGTAGCGCGCGCGCCGGCTCACAGCGCCCGAGAGGGCCAGATGCATGGGGCGCAGATGATGGCGGACGAGCCGCTCGAGCACGCCCGCCATCCGCCCCGACAGGCGGAGCCGCTCCGCAATCGCGATGACCCGCCGGGCGCCGAGGGCGTCGTGGCCGAGAAAGCGCGTGCGCCCGCCCTCGACACTCCGGGTCTCCGGCTTGGCGACATCGTGGAGCAATGCCGCCAGCTTGAGCGCTTCACGCCTCGTGGCGCCGTCACCGAGCGACTCGTCAAGGTGCCCGGCGAGCGCTTCGCCCCAGGGCTCCAGCTCGCGGGCGCGGGATGCCAAGAGATCAGCGCCCTCGACGGCGCGCAGGCTGTGCTCCCAGACGTCGAAGCGATGCGGCTCGGACTGCGCCGTTGCCTTCATCGCTTCGCCTTCGGGCAGGAGGACCTCGAGCGCGCCCCAGCGGTCGAGCAGGCGCAGGCCGGCGGCCGAGGTCGGGCCCGCGAGGATGGCGACAATCTCGTCCCTGACCCGTTCGGCGGATGCCTGAGCGAGGCCGGGCGCCGCACGGAGCGCGGCGGCCCCGAGGCCAGGATCGAGCCTCCAGCCGGGTTGCGCGCCGAAACGCGCGGCGCGAAGTATCCGGACCGGATCGTCCTCGAGCGAGCGCGGCGCGCAGAGTCTCACCGTGCGCGCCGCGAGATCCTCCACGCCACCGACCGGGTCCTCCACGTCGGCCTCGCCCGCGGCGACGAGCCGACGGACGGCAAGGGCCAGCGCATTGATCGTGAAGTCGCGCCCCCGGAGGTCGCCGGTGAGGCCGGGCGCCCGGAAGTCCGCGACGTCGACCTGCGGGCCCTGCCACGCGCGCCCGGGTCCCCGGGCGACGCGCGCGGCGCCGCGCGCCCCATCCAGCACGTGAAGGGCCGCCCCCAGCGGGTCGGCCAGCTCCCGCGCGAGCGCGACAGCGCCGGACGGGACTGCGATGTCGAGGTCGCCGGGACCGACGCCCGCCAGCGCGTCGCGCACTGCGCCGCCGACCACCCAGGCGTGCCGCTCGGGGCCCAGCACTCGCGCCAAGACTTCGAGCGCCCTCCGCGCGCCGGCACCGAAGGCATCGAGCTTCACTCGCGCGGCAGCGGTCACGTCAGACCCAGGAGCGCCGCCGCGTTGTCGCGGAAGATCTTGCGGAAGGCGCCGAGCGGCAGATCCCGCAGCCACAAGGCTTCCCGCTCCTCCTCGTACGGGTACGGCAGGTTCGGGAAGTCGCTACCGAAGACGATCCTGTCCTGCCAGCGGAGAAGATCGTCGTTGGTCACGGAGATGCGGTTCAGGCGGGTGTCGATCCTCCGGTGCTCGTGGCGCACCGGCGCGAAGGCCATGGTGGTGTCGAGGTAGAGGTTGGGACAGCGCTCCATGAGCTGCAAGAACTGCCGCGTCTCGAAGGAGCCCATGTGCGCCACCACCACCTTGAGCCTCGGGAACATGTCCATGACGCGGGCAAAGCGCGGGAACCCGTCGAATGCGTTGGGCCAGGGCGCCGAGCCGACGTGAATCAGAAGGAAGCGGTCGAGGGCCAGCAGGCGCTCGTAAACCGGCAGTACGCGCGGATCGTCGGGGAAGAAGCGCTGGACGTTGATGTGGAACTTGAAACCTTTGAAGCCGTGACCGACAAGCGCCTCCTCGACAGCCTCCATCAGGTCCGGGTCGTCAGGATGGATGGTCCCGAGCGGGATGCCATCGGGCACGCGCCGCGCCGTGGCGCTGAGCCAGGCATTGATCTCCCGAGCGATGCCCGCCTTGTGGGCGTAGGAGAAGTAAACGAAGCGCTCGACGCCGTGATCCCGGAGGAAGCCCGCGACCAGCTCGGGCTCGGTCGGGTACTCGAGCTTCCAGTCCGAGCGCTCGGCGAACCACTTCCTGATGGCGCGGGAGAGCCGCTCGGGGTGGAGGTGGGTGTGGATGTCGATGTAGCGGAAGCCCTCGGGCGCCTCCATCAGGCGCTCACGACCCATGTCCCCGGCCACCCGGCGACCTCGACGTCGGCGCGGACGCGGCCGGCCTTTGCCAGACGGGCGACGGCCTGCGCCGTTTCGGCGGGCCCGAGGCCGAAGAGCCGCGCCATGCGCTCCGGAGTCGAGTACACGGCGCCGCCAAGGTAGCGAGCAACGACGCGGTCGAGCGCGGGGCCCCGGCCGAGCCCCCGCCCCTCGGCGACCTGCTCGGGCAGCCAGCGCTCGACGAGATCCCAGCGGTAGGAAAAGCTGGGCTCGTAGCGCTCCTCCGTCTTGACGATCCAGAGGTCCTGCTGGAGCTCCGCCATCGCGCGCTCGAACTCTCGGGTCTTCCCGGGCTCGAGCATGAAAGCGTCGGCCCTGAGGCCGCGCGTGTACTGCGGGCTCTCGCGGAAGAAACTGTCCATGAGCCGCTTGGCCGTGGCCGACATGCGCCCCGCGCGGTATTCCGCCGCGTAGTCGCTGGCGCGCTGGCGGCCGCGCACGAGCGCGTAGAAGGCCGGGAAGAGGTCGAGCGCGACCAGGACGGGACGCCGCTTGACGAGCTTACCGTAGTAGCAGCGCCGCCGGGCGGGAAGCGTGTCCTTGAGCTCCCACGTCAGCCCGATGCCCGCGTCGTGATGGGAGTGCCGGGGCCAGCGCGGCGCCCGGCGCCCGACGACGGCCTCCCACAGGCACGCGAGCCCGTCGGGGAAACGGTAGAAGGTGGAGCAGATGCCGACCCGGTCCACGAAAGCCGCCGCCGTCCGCGCCGACCGAACGCGCAGTCCCGGGGCGTGACGAAAAGCCCGCGCGCGCCCGGCCTCGAGTATCCGCGCGTCCATGGCGCGGCTACACGAACTCGATGCCGCGCTCCGTGATCCTGTACTCCGCGATCTCGTCGCTCTTCGCACTGCCCCGGTGCTTCACGACGCACAGGAAGCGGCCGAGCCGGCTGCCCACGCGCTCGCTGCCCATGACGAGGATGGTGTTCGCGACGGCGCCGATGTCCCCGGAGGCGACCTTGCGCGCGATCAGGTGCTCGAGCTGAGTTTCCTCGGTCGTCACCAGGAGCACGGTGGCGACGGTTGCGTGGTCGTAGCGGTGGCTGTCGATGAAACCGCGGTGCTTCCAGACCGGCAGGCAGATCTCCATCCCCAGCGTCTCGCTGTCGCGATGGATGGCCTTGCGGTACAGCTCATCGAAGAGGAAGGGCTGGATGTAGTCGCCCGGCACGTCCATGGGCTCGACGCCGTCGACCACGATGCGCCGGCACCCGGCCCCGAGGTGAAAGTAGATGAACGGCCGGACCGTGTACATCGCGTGGTTGTACTCGGACTTCCAGTTCCAGTCCAGCTCGAGCCCGCCGTCGGGGGTGGGTACCTGGTAGTCGCGGAGCTTGCCCACCCACGGAAGCGCGTCGCAGTAGCGCGCCGCCATCTGCTCGGCCGAAGGGTACGGATCGGCCATCGGCGTGACCGTGTGCGTCCACCGCCTGAGAGTCCACCCGTACAGGCGGGACGCGTACTCGGAGTGCTGCTGCGAATCGCCTCGCGCGTTCATGTCGACGAAGATGCCGGGCGCCCCGTCGACACCCACGCCCGCCTGGGCGAAGTGGAGTCCGAGGTGCGTCTTGCCTATTCCGGTCGCGCCGTAGACCACGCAGAGCGTGCCGGGCAGGAGCCCACCGCCAAGCATCTCGTCCAGCCGCCCGAGACCCGTTGATACGCGAGCAGTCATAGGTCCGATAGTTTATCGGCGCGCGACCGAGCGGGTCAAGCTGAAGCCGCGGCTTCCTTGACAGCCGCGCGCCGGCAACCCTACCCTGCCGTCATGCGGCCTCGCGTCGTGCTCTATCCGGAAGGTTCTCCGGTGGCGAGCCTTATGGCGGCCCTGCCTCCGGAGTTCGACGGACGCGCCGTGCGCCCGGGCGCCGTACCCGCCCTCGCCCCTAACGAAGACGCCGTGCTCTTGATGGACGCGGACACGGACTCGCCGGAACCGATCGCCCTCGCCACCGGCCGGCGAGGCGGCATCCCCGTCATCGCTCTCGTGGCCACACCGCCCGTCTCCGTAACGCTGCCGGCGAGCTGGTACGCATGCCTGCCCAAGCCCGTCGCGGCGCCCATTCTCTCGCGCGCGCTGTCGAACGCGTTCGAACATGTCCGGATGCGCGGGGAGGCCGAGGAGACGCGCAGGCAGCTCGAAGAGCTCAACGCCATCGGCATCCGGCTCTCGGCTGAGCGCGATGTCGACGCCCTGTTCGCGCTCATCCTCTCTCTGGCGCGCGCCATCACCCACAGCGACGCCGGATCGATCTATCTCGTCGAGGAGCCGGACGGGGCGCCGCGGCGGCTCCGCTTCCAGCGCTCCCAGAACGACTCAGTCGCCATGGCGGCGACGTACTGCGGCGGCGTCCTCACGGCGGCCGCCCACGTGCCGGTCAACGAGGAGAGCATCGCCGGCTACGTGGCGCTCACCGGAGAAACCGTCCACCTGGCCGACGCCTACGCGACGCCGAGCAGCGCCCGCTACCGCATCAACACGGCCTTCGACCGGCAGGCCGGCTACCGGACGAAGTCCATGCTCGTGGTGCCCATGAGGACCCCGACGGGCGACATCATCGGAGTTCTCCAGCTGATCAACTGCAAGCCCGATACGGCGCGGCGCTTCGCCTCGCCCGAGGAGATCGAGCGCGACGCCCTGCCCTACCCGGAGCGCTTCATCAGCCTCGCCGCCTCGCTCGCCTCGCAGGCGGCCGTCGCCCTCGAGAACAGCCGGCTGTACGAGAGCGTACGCGTGCTCTTCGAGGGCTTCGTCAACGCCTCGGTCATCGCCATCGAGTCGCGCGACCCGACCACCTCGGGCCACTCGTTCCGGGTTGCCGATCTGACGGTCGCGCTCGCACAGGCCGCCGGCCGCGCGGAGGCCGGGCCGTTCCGCGACCTGCGCTTCTCCCCCGATGAGATCCGCGAGATCCGCTACGCCTCCCTCCTGCACGACTTCGGCAAGGTCGGCGTGCGCGAGGATGTGCTCATCAAGGCCAAGAAGCTCCCGCCGCTCCGCCTCGAGCTGATCCGCCAGCGGGCGGAGATCCTCAAGCGGGGGCTCGAGCTCAGGTACGCGAGGCAGAAGATCGGTCGCCTCCTGCGGGGAGCGCGCGAGGGCTTCGAAGCCCATGCCGCCAGGTGGGATCTCGAGCTGGCTGCGCTCCTGGCTGAGATCGACACCCACATTGCGACCGTCGGGACGGCCAACGAGCCCTCCGTCATGCTTTACGACGCGGCCGCCGGAATCCGCAGCATCGCCGCCCGCGCCTTCGTCGACCACGCGGGCGACAGCCACACCCTCATCACGCCCGAGGAGGCCGAGATCCTCTCGATCGCGCGAGGAAGCCTGACGCGGGAGGAATTCCGGCAGATCCAGTCCCACGTGCTCCATACCTTCGAGTTCCTGAAGCGCATCCCGTGGACCAGGGAGCTCCGCCGCATCCCGGAGATCGCCGGCTCGCACCACGAAAAGCTCAACGGCTCGGGCTATCCGGAAGGCCGCCTAGGAGCGCAAATCCCCCTGCAGTCGCGCATGATGACCGTGTCGGACATCTTCGACGCGCTCACCGCCAGCGACCGCCCCTACAAGTCCGCGGTGCCGGTCGAGCGGGCTCTGCACATCCTCGACGAAGAGCGCAAGGCCGGGGCGCTCGACTCCGATGTATTCGCCCTCTTCGTCGAGCTCAAGCCGTGGGAATCCACGAGCAAGAGCTAGTCATCTAGGCTCCCAGGAGCATCAGCAGTGCCGCCCAGCCCGCGACCCCGGCGAGCGTGACCGCGGCGCCAAGCCAGTCGCCGACCCGCATTCTCAACGTCACCTGTTGAGTTGTACGTGACAAAAAAATACGAGACGACGCACGGCAGGTGACCGCGCTGCCCACGTACAGCCTGCGGTGCGGGCGCACCGACGCGGCCCGCCGCCTCGAATGCCTGACCGTTCTTCTCGTTGCCAGCATGTCCTGCCTCCTCACATCTCCCTGATGAGCCCAATGACCTTGCCCAGGATGCGGAACTCCGCGCGCTGCGGATCCACCACGATGGGCTTCATGGTGGGATGCTCCGGCTTGAGCACGACGGCGCCGCCCTCGGTGGCGAATCGTTTCACCGTTGCTTCCTGATCGATCATGGCGGCCACGATGTCGCCAGCAACAGCGGATTCCTGCTTGCGCACCAGGACCAGATCGCCGTCCGCGATGTGCGCCTGGATCATGCTGTCCCCCCGCACCCGAAGCGCAAAGACATCTCCGCCCTTGGCCGCCAGCCACTCTGGCCGCACCGGGATCACGTCCTCACTATTCTCGACGGCAAAGATTGGAGCGCCCGCGGCGATCCTGCCGAGGATCGGAATCTCCCGCTCCCGTCGCGCCCGCTCGGGGCCCCGGTCGGTGAGCACGAGCGTCCGTGATACGCGCTTGTCCGTCACCCGCCTCTGCAGCATGCCCTTGCGCTCGAGCGCGCGAAGGTGGTCGAAGGCCGCGCGCGGCGTGAAGCGGAACCGCTCGGCGATCTCGCGCACTGTGGGCGGCGCTCCGTGCTTGTCCGAGAAGCCCCGCATGAACCCCAACACCTCGCGCTGGCGCTGAGTCATCTCCTTCAATGGCCGCCCTCCTGGAGCTGTCGTCCGTGACGGGTCCGTCTACTCAACGCTATGATAGTCAACACACGTTGAGTCCGCCAAGCAAAAAAATTAGGTCGGCTCCCAGGGTTCGCAGGACGGGCACGCCTGGAGACCGGCCTCCTTGGCTTCAGCCGGACGTTTGAAGTAAGTCCGCTCGGGCTCTGCGATCCGCTCCACCCAGCGGCAGTCCCT
>Ga0214472_10002661_pt1 | contig 19083 bp, 24 predicted proteins | sample RVTome_6_FD_207662 | JGI IMG/M metagenome (GOLD analysis project Ga0214472, IMG submission 207662) | Soil microbial communities from uranium-contaminated site in the Upper Colorado River Basin, Wyoming, United States - RVT140D175 | ecosystem: Environmental > Terrestrial > Soil > Contaminated >...
GAGAAGACCGGCGCGCCTGGCTCGATTGCCTTCCAGGCGATGGGGTCGGTCAAACCGCCTTCCCCTCCACGTACCAAACCGGCCCTTGGGTCGCTACATGCGCGCTGCGCGAAAGCACGCGCAGCGCCCGCAGAGTCCCGGTGATCCCCTCGGCGTCGAGCCGCTCCAAGCAGCGGCGAGCCATCGACGCGGCCACTCCATAGCCGCGTGAGCTCGCGGCGCGAAAACGGAAGGTCGAGCGGCCGCCGTAGCGGGCCGGGTTGACCGGTGCGAGCAGGAGCGCCCCCCGCTCGAGATAGTCCGAAGAGTCAAGCTCGAGCTCCGCGTAGAGATCGGACCAGTCAGGGGGTAGCCGCGACACGAGCTCGTCCCACTGCTCGGCCAGCCTTTGTGGCGCTTCCGCGCGGGAACGCGAGACCGGCGTCTGCTGCTCCGTTTCGACGAGCATGAGGCTCCCCCCGACACCCTCCTCGTCGAGGCGCGCGAGGAAGCGCCCGAGGTCGCGGTCGCGCGGCACGGTGAGGTGAAATCCTCTCCGCGACCGGCCGGGCGTGAGAGGCCCAAGGATGAGCGCCGCGCGGTCCGCCTGAGCGGGGTCTTCGAGCTCCAGAGCAAGTCGCGCCTCGGCCCAGTCCGGCGGCAGATTCGCCGTCAGCTCGCGCCATTGCTCGGCCAGGGTCACGAGGGGCAGTGTAGGAGCGGGGTTGGTAGCGTGTCGGCGCGTGGCCACGCTGGAGGAGAAGGGGCAGGTGTCGTCGCACGAGCGGCTCAAAGAGTTCCTGCACGAGATGCTCCTCATCCGCCGTTTCGAGGAGAAGGTCGAGGAGCGCTTCCGCGCCGGCGAGCTGCCCGGCTTCCTCCACGTTTGCATCGGCCAGGAGGCCGTCGCGGTCGGGGTCTGCCGGGCGCTCGAGGACGGCGACGTCATCGCTTCCACTCACCGCGCGCACGGGCACACGATCGCCAAGGGGACCCACCCGAACGAGGTCATGGCCGAGCTCTACGGCAAGGTCGAAGGTTGCAGCCATGGCTACGGGGGCTCCATGCACCTCTACGACGTGGAGCGGGGGAATCTCGGCGCGAACGCCGTCGTGGGAGGAGGGCTGCCCGCCATCGTCGGCGCTGCGCTCGCCTTCCATATGCGCCAGGAGCCTCGGGTGGCCGTCGCCTTCTTCGGCGACGGCGCGACCAACATCGGGACGTTCCACGAGGCGCTCAACCTCGCTCAGCTCTGGAAGGTGCCGGCAGTCTTCGTCTGCGAGAACAACCACTACGCCGAATCGACGCCGGCGCGCCAGCAGCTCCCGATCGAAGACCTGACAAAGCGCGCGGAGGCGTTCGAGATGACCGCCCTGAAGGTCGACGGGCAGGACGTCGAGGCCGTCTACGAAACGGCGAAGAAGGCGATGAAGCACGCGCGTGAGGGCAAGGGCCCCGTCTTCCTCCTCGCCGAGACGTACCGACTCACGGGGCACTACATCGGCGATCCGCAGGTCTATCGCCCGAAGGAGGAGGTGCGGGAGCTCCGCCAGGCACAGGACCCGATCACGAAGCTGCGCGAGAAGATCCAGCTCTCGGACGAGGAGTGGGAGGCGATGGACGCCGAGGCGACCAAGCTCGCCGAAGACTCGGTCGAGTTCGCGAAGCAGGGCACCGACCCGAAGCCGGAAGACGCTCTCAAGAACGTCTATGCCTGAGCTGACTTACCGCGAGGCGGTCCGCGACGCTATGAGCCAGGCGATGCGCCGCGACGACGACGTCTTCATCATGGGCGAGGACATCGCCGAGATGGGCGGCTCGATGGGTGTCACCCAGGGGATGCTCGAGGAGTTCGGCCCCGAGCGTGTCCGCAACACGCCGATCTCGGAGATGGCCATCGTCGGCGCGGGCGTCGGCGCCGCGATCTCGGGCATGCGCCCGATCGTCGAGATCATGTACCAGGACTTCACGACGCTCGCGATGGAGCAGCTCGTGAGCCAGGCGGCCAAGCACCGCTACATGTCAGGTGGCCAGATCAAGGTTCCGCTCACGGTCCGCACGCAGGGCGGGGCCGGTTGGTCGCCCGGAGCCCAGCACGCGCAGCAGCTGGAGGCCTGGTTTGTCCACGTTCCAGGGCTCAAGGTCGTCTTTCCCTCGACGCCGGCGGACGTCCGCGGGCTGCTCTGGACGGCGATCTACGACGACAACCCGGTGCTCGTCTTCGAGCACCGGACGCTTTACGGGCTCAAGGGAGAGGTCCCGGAGAAAATCGAGGGCATCGAGCTCGCGAAGGGCCGTGTCCACCGCGAAGGCGACGACGTCACCGTGGTCGCGACCGGCCGCCTCGTCCACGAGGCGCTCAACGCGGCGGAACAGGCCGAGAAGGAAGGAATCTCCGTCGAGGTCTGGGACCCGCGCACGCTCCAGCCGCTCGACGAAGAGGGTCTCGTCGCCTCGGTCAAGAAGACGAACCGCTGCGTCGTCGCGCACGAGGCCGTCGTCCGCATGGGTTGGGGCGCCGAGGTGGCCGCGCTGGTCCAGGAGAAGGCCTTCGACTATCTCGACGCGCCGGTGGAGCGCGTGGGCGCGAAGTTCACCCCGATCCCTTTCGCGCCGGTGATGGAATCGTTCGTGATCCCTCACGACAAGGACGTGCTCGCGGCGGTGAAGCGCACCGTCGGCCGCGATGCCGCTGGGTAGCGTGGATTCGCGGGCCGGCCATGGCCAGCCCCTACAGCATCGTAGGGGCGGGGCATGCCCCGCCCGGACCGGCGGGCGCCGCTGATGGCGAACCAGGTCACCCTGCCGCGTCTGGGCCAGGGCATGGAGTCCGGCACCATCGTGCGCTGGCTCAAGTCCGAGGGAGACAAGGTCGAGAAGGGCGAGCCCCTGTACGAGCTCGACACCGAGAAGGTGACCCAGGAAGTCGAGGCGGACGCGGGCGGCGTGCTCCTGAAGATCCTCGCCTCCGAGGGAGACGAGATCGAGGTCGGGAAGGCGATCGCAGTCATCGGCGAGGAGGGCGAGGAGATTTCGGCCGAATCTGACGATTCGGCCGAAGAAGAAACTGCAGCTCCGCCTCCGAAGGTGGAGCCAGATGATCCGAAGAAGGCAGTGGAACCTGCTCCCGAGCAGCGCGTCGACGGAGGCCGCCTGAAAGCGTCACCTCTGGCGCGGCGAATCGCCAAGGAGCGCGGCATCGACCTGCGGCAGCTGCGCGGAACCGGGCCCGAGGGGCGAATCGTCGCCGAGGACGTCGAGCGCGGGCCCACAGCCGCGCCCGCCGGCGCACCCCCTCCGCCCGCCGCCGAGGTCGAGACCGTGAAGCTCTCGAGCCTGCGGCGCACCATCGCGCGCCGCATGAGCGAGGCGTGGCAGGCACCGCATTTCCAGATCACGATGACCGCCGACATGCGCGCGGCCATGCGGCTGCGCGAGGCGCTCGTCGCGCGAACGGAGGAAGGCGACGTGCGTCCCACCTTCTCGGACGTGCTCACGAAGGTCTCTGCCGCGGCGCTGATGCAGCACCGCGCGGTCAACGCGCACTTCGCGGGCGACGAGGTGCGGATCTTCCCGACCGCGAACATCGGGATCGCGGTCGCGATCCCGCAGGGGCTCGTCGTCCCGGTCATCCCAAGCAGCGAGCGGCGCACGATCCCCGAGCTCGCCCGCGCCCGCGCCGACATCGTCGAGCGCGCCCGCAGCGGCAAGCTCCAAGCGGCCGACCTCGAGAACGGCACGTTCACGATCTCCAACCTCGGCATGTACGGCGTCGACCGCTTCGTCGCCGTGCTCAACCCGCCGCAGGCGGCCATCCTCGCGGTCGGGGCGATCCAGGAGCGTGCCGTCGTCGACGAGGGTCAGGTCGTCTCACGTCCCATCATGGAGATGACGCTCTCCTGCGACCACCGCTCGGTCGACGGCGCCACCGCTTCCGAGTTCCTCGCGACCGTCAAGGCGATGCTCGAAGAGCCCGGCTTGGCGCTATGACGCCATGAACATCTGGTACCGCGTCAGCAATCTCGAAACCGCCCGCGACTTCTACGTGAAGACCCTCGGTTTCAAGGAGGTCTACTGCGACGAGGAGGACCGGTGGGCGCGGCTCGTCCGAGACGGCGTGGAGATCGCCATCGCGGAGACCGAGGGCGCAGGCGACGAGGAAGGCGCCGTCGCGACGCTTGACGTCTCCGATGTCCGGGCCGAGGCCGAGCGCCTCCGCTCGGCCGGCGCGAGGGTCGGCACGGTCGTCGAGATCCCCGGCACCATCCGCCTCCTCGACGTGTTCGACCCGGACGGGAACCGGGTCCAGCTCTCCGAGGACATCTAACTCCCCCCTTCCAGGGATGGCCCGACCGCGGGCTTCTGCCGTTTCTCCCCCCGACCAGGCTAAACCCCGGGTCACGGTTGAGGGCGGCGTCAGGGCCGCCCTCCCGTTTTTTCAGGGAACCCTCGTTCGGGGGATACGTCGCGCCGGGAGCCGTCCCATCGTGAGCCTGACGGCCATCAGAAGGGAGTAGGCAAATGTTGCGGCTTCACAGCTGGTTTTACCGCTTTGGGCTCCTCGCCGCGTTGATCCTCGCCGCGGGCGCCGGGAAGAAGTGGGGCGGCTAGTCCGTCCCCTGGCTCGCTAACCTCCATGCGCGCTCGCCCCAAGGCGCGCGCCTGGCTTCTCGCGACGATCGCCGCAGGTGGCGGTGTGCTTCTCGCCGCCGTCCTGCTGCGCCGCACGGACGCCTCGCTCGCCACACTTGCGCTCCTCGGCGCTGCCGTTGTCCTCACCGAACTCTTCCAGGTACCAAAGGACGACAATTCGCTCGATCCCGGGGACGCGCACCCGGTGAGCTTTTCCTCGAGCATCCATCTGGCGGCGGTGCTCATCATCGGGCCGTGGACAGGTGCGCTCGTCGCAGCTTTCGGCGTCCTCGTGGTGGATCCCCTGCGCGGCTCGCGCTGGCAGGTCGTCGCCTATAACGCGAGCGTCTTCGCCCTGGCCGCGGCGGCCGGAGGCCTAGCGTTCCAGCTGGCCGGCGGAGGACCGGGGGCGCTTGAGCTGCCCGCCGACTTTCCGGCACTGGCCGTGCTCGGGCTGGCCTACTACGCCCTCAACAACGGCTTCATGAGCGCGATCGTTGCCCTCGCGGAAGAGCGGTCTTTCTGGCCTCTGGCCCGCGACGCCTCCAAGGATGGGCTCTCTACCGCGGCGGGGGAGTTCGGCCTGGCGGTCGCGATCGCCTTCTTCGCTGTTCACGAGCCGCTCGCCATCGTCGCCCTCGCCCCGCTGATGGTCGCCGCTTACCGGTCCCATGAGCGGCTAGCGGCGCTCCGTCGAGAAACGGCTCGGGCCCTCGAGACGTTCGCGAACGTCATCGACGAGCGTGACCCGTCGACCTACCAGCACTCGGCGCGCGTCGCCGAGCACGTCAATCGTCTAGCCGAGGCGCTGCAACTGCCCGCGTCCGTCACGACCCGCTTACGCTGGGCCGGGCGGTTACACGACCTCGGGAAGGTTGCGGTCGACGCTGCCGTCCTGCGCAAGCCGGGGCGCCTAGACGAGCAGGAATGGGCGACGATGTGGCGGCATCCTCGGCTCTCGGCGCGCCTCCTACGGCGCTTTCGCTTCGCCGCCGACCAGGCCCGCGCCGTCGAGTACCACCACGAGCGCTTCGACGGCTCCGGCTACTACGACATCGCCCCGGGTGAGATCCCCCTCACGGCGCACTTCCTCATCGTTGCGGACAGTTACGACGCGATGACGAGTGACCGCTCCTACCGGCGTGGGCTCGCGCCCGAGGTGGCCCTTGCCGAGATCGAGGCCGGAGCCGGCACCCAGTTCCACCCACTCGTTGCCAAGGCGTTCGTCGCGCTGCAGCGGGGACAGGATCCGCTCGAGGCGCTGTCGCCGCCGGAGCTCCGCGAGCTACGGCGGTCGGCCCGAGCCGGGGCGCGGCGGCTGGGCCGGAGGCTTACGCTCAGGCCAGAAGGGGTAGTCGGCGGCGCTGTGATCGGAGCGCTCGGCGCCTTCGGGCTCGGGGCGCCTCTGCTCGCACCGCCGATCCTCGCACTCGGCCTCGCCGCGCTCGCCGCCGACCAGCTCGAGCGCTTTCGTGCCCGGCGCCTGGCGGCGCTCGTGCGTGCCGCGCTCGCTCCCTCGCGCTCGCCGCGGTCCGCGTTCGCCGCGATCTGCGGCGGTCTCACGGGCGCGTGCCCGCTCGGGTGGGCAGGCCTCGTGGCCTGGCACGAGCATGAGTGCAGAGGATCTCTCGAGACTTCGTTCGGCTCGACGGGTGGGCCGGGGGAAACGGCGCTCACGAGCTGGCTCCTTCGCGAGGCGGAAGCGACCGACCGCGTCATCGTGGCCGAGCGGGGCGAGCTCGGCGGTGGACTCATTCACCTCGGCGTTCCGCTCCGGGGCGAGCAGGGGCTCCATGGCTACCTGGTCCTCGCCGTAGCCGGCGCAGATCGCCGCCTCGAGCGCGCGCTTGGAGCGTGCGCTGAAGAGCTGGCCCTGAGGCTGAGCCCGTCCGCCCCGGCCGATCGGCCCCGGCTCGAGGCGATCGCCTCCTAGCCCGCTGTGTTCCTCCTGCCGAGCCTCATCCTCGGCCTGGTCTTCGCGCTGCTGCTCGGGGGGAAGCCGTCGCGCCTGCTCGACCTACGGCTGCGATACACGTGGACGGTCTGGGGCGCGGTGGCCGTCCAGCTCGCCATCTTCTCCACCTTCGCCGCGAGGATCCCGCCCGAGTTCCACACGCCCCTGCACCTGGCGAGCTACGGCCTCCTGATCCTCTTCGCGGTCGTGAACGTCCGCGTCTTCAGTCTCATCCCGCTCCTCCTCGGGATGCTTATGAACGCGTTGGCCATCGCGGCCAACGGCGGGAGGATGCCTGTCTCGACCGACGCGTGGGAGGCAGCGGGGCTCGGGGACGGCTCCGGACTGACAAACGTGCGCCTCGGCGCGGAGCGGCTCGGCTTTCTCGGGGACGTCTTCGCGCTCCCATCGGCCTTCCCGCTCGCCAACGTCTTCTCGGTCGGCGACCTCTTCATCGGCTTCGGGGCGATCGCCCTCATCGTCGGGGTCTCGACGAACGACGGAACCGACCGGCCGCTCGTCCCCGCCCGCCTCCTCCAGCCACTGGCCGTCCCCGAGTTCCGCAAGCTCGCGGCAGGAAGGCTCGTCTCGCACCTGGGCGACTGGCTCACGCTGGCCGCCCTCGTCGGCTGGGTGTACGAGGAGACGGCCTCCACCGCTCACGTGGCCGGTCTCCTGCTCGTCCGCCTCGCCCCGCCGATCCTCGGCGGAGGGGTCGCCGCGGCGCTCGTGGACCGCCTGCACAAGGAGCGCCTGCTCGTCTGGATCGAGCTCGCGCGGGGAGCGGCCGTCGGAGGAGCGCTGGCAGCGATTCTCGTCGAGAGCAGACCACTCGCATTCGCGGCCGTCGCCTTCTCGGGCATGCTCGCCGCCGTCTCCGCCGCGACGGTTCCGGCGCTCGTGCCCTCGCTCGTCGACGACGAGCGGCTGCCGGCGGCCAACGCTGCCCTCGGGATCGCGCAGGACGGCGCGATGGCGCTTGGAGCGCTCGCCGCGGGCATCGTCCTCTCGGCCTCGACGGCGGTCGTCGCGCTCGTGGCCGACCTGGGAACGTTTCTCGTTGCGGCCATGCTCTACTGGGGGATCCGGGGCCGCCCAGCCCGGGTCGTCCGCGAGGACGCGACTGACGATGCCGGCATCCGCGCGGGGCTCCGTTACCTCCTTCGCAGCCCGATGCTCGTGGTCGTGATCGGCGCGTTCGGGGTGGCCACAATCGCCACCGGACTCACGAATGCGACGCTTCCGCGGCTCCTCGACGAGCACCTCGGACTCGGCGCCGGGGGGTACGGGTTCGGGCTTGCGGCGCTCGCCGCGGGCCTCACCCTCGGCCAGGCGCTCGTCGGTTTCACGCGGGTCGGCCCGGGAGCCGGTCGCTGGATCGGCGCCGGCCTTGCGTTCATGGCCGCTTTCTTCGTCGCGCTGGCCTTCACCCAGCACGCGCCGACAGCGCTCCTACTCCTCGCGCTGATCGGTCTCGTCGACGGCACCACCGACGTCCTCTTCGACACGATCGTGCAGCGGGAGGCAGATCCCCGCTACTACGGCCGCATCTTCGGCTTCTCTTCGGTGTTCATGACGACCACGATGATGGGCGCCGTAGCCGCTGCGCCGCTGGTGAACAGGCTCGGTCCTCCGCGCGAGGTCATCTTCGTGGCGGGAGTGGCTCTGCTCGGCGCTTCCGTGATCGCGCTTGTCGGCACAAGGCGGCGGCAGGAGCCAGCCTCCGAGGTCGTCGAAGCCGTGGCCGAGGCTCCCGCCGAGCTACCCGAACCGGTGCCCGTGCTCCAACTGGTGCCGAAACCCTTTGAACCTGAGGCGGAACCCGAGCCCGAGCACGAGCAGGAGCGGCCGCACCGACTCGTCCTGCGGCTCGGCGACGGGGAGTGCGTCCTCGTCGGGGTCTTTGAAAGCTTCGAGGCCGCTCGCGCGGAGGCACAGGCGGTCATCCGTTACGTGATGAGCCTGGGTGAGGACGAGTGGCCTTTCTTCGGCCACCGCTTCATTCGGCCCGAGACGATTGTGTCCGTCGACCTGGCGGAAGAGGTGGCCGTCACCGAACGTCGCAGCGACTCCGTGGGCGGATAGGATCGAGCCGACAACCGGCTGAACCAGAGGGGAAGACATGGAGTGCGACGTCGCCGTACTCGGCGGCGGACCGGGGGGTTATCCGGCCGCGATCCGCGCCGCGCAGCTCGGCGCCAAGGTCGTCTGCATCGAGAAGGAGGACGTGCTGGGCGGCGTCTGCCTGCGCGTCGGCTGCATCCCGACCAAGGCCTGGGTGCAGACCGCCTACGCGCTCAAGGAGGCGGCGGACACCTTCGGCAAGCTCGGCGTCCAAGTCGGTTCGCCCGAGCTCGACTTCGGCCAGGCCCAGGCCTGGAAAGAAGGCGTCGTCAAGCAGCTCACGAGCGGCGTCGCCGGTCTCTTCAAGGCGAACGGCGTCGAATGGGTCATGGGCACGGGCCGCTTCAAGGACGCGAATACGATCGCCGTCGAGGGCGGGGAGGACATCACCTTCAAGAGCGCGGTCGTCGCGACGGGCTCGTCCCCGCTCCGTCCGCCGATCGAAGGGATCGACTCTGCGCGCTGCGTCGACTCGACAGGCCTGCTCCAGCAGAGCGAAGTCCCGAAGCGCCTGGTCATCCTCGGCGGCGGCATCATCGGCTGCGAGTTCGCCTCGATCCTCGACCGCTTCGGGACCGAGGTGATGATCATCGAGATGCTCCCGCAGCTCATCCCGATGGAGGACGACGACGCGGGCAAGGAGCTCCTGAAGCAGTTCAAGAAGCGGGGCATCGAGGTGCACCTCGACACGCAATGCAAGAAGGTCGAGGAATCCGGCGACCGGCTCGTCGTCCACTTCGGCGAGGGCGAGAAGGCCGAGTGCGACCTCATGCTCGTCGCGACCGGCCGAGGGCCCAATGTCGAGGGCCTCGGCCTGGAGGAAATCGGCGTCGACTTCGACCCGAAGAAGGGGATCGCAGCGGACGAGCATCGGCGTACGACCGTCGAGCACATCTACGCCGTCGGGGACTGCGCCGGCTACTGGCAGCTCGCGCACACGGCCTTCCGCGAGGGCGAGGTCGCGGCCGAGAACGCGCTCGGGCACGAGGCGGTGGTCGACAACCGAGGAGTGCCGCGTCCGATCTACACCGATCCGGAGATCGCCGGCGTCGGCCTGACCGAGGCCGAAGCGCGCGAGCAGTACGGCGACGAGGTGCTTACGGGCCAGTTTCCCTGGGTCGCCAACGGGCGCGCGATCATGCAGAACGATACGGTCGGCTGGGTGAAGACGATCCACGAGTCGCGCTACGGAGAGCTACTCGGCGTCGTCATGGTCGGCCCGCACGTCACCGATCTGATCGAGGCCGGCGTCGTGGCGCTCGATGCTGAGGCAACGGTCGAGACCGTCGCTGACGGGATGGCGGCACATCCAACGCTCTCGGAGGCGTTCAAGGAGGCCGGGCTGGTCGCGCTCGGCCGGCCGATCCACGTGCCCAGCAAGAAGCGCGCAACCGCAAGGACTTAGTAGGAGAGGAGGACACGATGAAGGTGTTCAGCAAGCGCAACGCGATCATCGGATGGCTCGTGTACAAGGTCGCCAAGCGACGCGCGCGCCAGGCCGTGCCCGGCAAGCGTGGAGGCGCGATCGCCGGCTCGGTCGCAGGCCTCGGGGCTCTACTGGCCGGTCTCATGTTCTGGCGCAAGCGGCGCTCGGACGAAGGCCCCTCGCCGAGCTGAGCAGAGCTTCGCGCCGCGCGCGCGTGCGGGACTTCCGCCGTGAGGACGCCGACGCAGTCGCGGTGCTACTGCACGAGGCGGAGCCGCCGGAGGCGGTCACCGGCGCCGGAATCGTCCACTGGCAGGAGAAGCAGCCCGAGCGCGCCCACGTCGCCTCCTGGGTCGCCGAGGAGGACGGCGAGATCGTCGGCTGGGCCCGGGCCGCGCTTCGCTGGGCGGCCGAGAACGGCTTCGAGACCATCATGACCGGCACCGACGAGGCCAACGCGGGCATGAACGCGCTGAACGAGAGCCTCGGCTATCGCCGCCTCGCCATCGAGACCCAGTACCTGCGGGAGGATCTAAGCTAACCCGCCGTGGATCCGCTCCTCGCGCCGATGGAAGCCGCCGACCACCGCGACGTCGGAGGTGCGCAGGTCGACGTCGTCAAGGCCGGGAACGGCCGCATCAAGCGGGCGATCTACCCGCCCGGCTTCCGTTGGTCGACGCACATGAAGCCGGTCTCCGGCACCGAGTACTGCATGCACGCGCACGTCGGCTTCCTGGCTCGCGGCCACATCCAGGGCGAGTACCCCGACGGCTGCACGTTCGAGTTCGTCGCTCCGCAGGTCGTCGTCCTCGAGCCCGGCCACGACGCCTGGGTGGTGGGCGAAGAGACGGCCGTTCTCATTCAGTTCGACTCGGAGGAAGGCACCGCGCGCCGGTTCGGGCTTCCTTCCGAGCATTCGCATTAGACCGTGTTCGAGTCCCTCACGGAGCACGTCTCCGGCTCTCCCTGGACCTACGCGTTCCTCTTCGCGATCGCCGCGCTGGATGTGATCTTTCCGATCGTCCCGAGCGAGACCTCGGTGATCCTCGCCGGCGTCCTGGCTTCGACCGGCGACCTCATTCTCGTGCTCGTGATCGCGCTCGCGGCCGCGGGTGCCGTTCTCGGGGACAACACGTCGTACTGGATCGGGCGCACGCTCGGCGACCGCATCGTCGCGCGGTTCTTCAAGGGCGACCGGCGCAAGCGGGTCGACTGGGCCGAGCAGCAGGTCACGGAGCGGGGCGGCTACCTGATCGTGGTCGGGCGCTTCATTCCGGGCGGGCGGACGGTGATCACGCTCGCCTGTGGGTCGCTGGAGATGCCCTGGCGGCGGTTCATCTCCTTCGACGTCGCCGCCGGTGTCGTCTGGGCCTCGTATGCGGCTCTGCTGGGCTACTTCGGCGGCCGCACCTTCGAGGAAAGCCCGCTCAAGGGCTTCCTTGTCGCGTTCGCCATCGCCCTCGCCGTCACCGGCGCCATCGAGGTGTACCGCTACCTGAAGAAGCGCGGTGTCTTCGCTCGCAGCTGACCTGGACGAGCTCGCGCGGATTGGCGCCGACAACGGCGGTGTCTCCCGGTTCGCCTGGACTCCGGAGCTCCAGGCTGCGAACGAGTGGCTGCTCGAACGGCTCGAACAGCTGGGTTTCGAGGGAGCGGTCGATCCGGCCGGCAACGTGATCGGCCGCTGGCAGGCGGGGGAGGGCAAGGCGCTCCTGGTCGGCTCCCACCTCGACACCGTTCCGCGTGGCGGCCGTTACGACGGCGCGCTCGGGGTCTGCGCCGCGCTCGAGGCGGTGCGCTCCCTTCGGCGCGAGGGCGTCGAGCCCACCAGACCAGTCTGGCTGGTCTCCTTCAACGACGAGGAAGGCACCCGCTTCCGCACGGGGATGCTCGGCAGCCGGGCTTTCGCCGGGGAATGCGAGCTGGCCGACTGGGAGACGCGCGGCGTTCCGGAGGCGATGCGCCAGGGGGGCTTCGACTTCGAGCGTCTCGCGGACGCGCGCGCGATTGAGGAGGTAGGCGCCTACCTCGAGCTGCACATCGAGCAGGGGCCCAGGCTCGAGCGGGAAGGCATCGACCTGGGGATCGTCACCGGCATCGTCGGCCTGCTCGGTTTCCGCGCCCGCTATCTCGGCGAGGCGAACCATGCGGGAACGACGCCGATGGAGCTCCGCCGGGACGCGCTCGCGGGTGCCTCGCGGGCTGTGCTCGCTCTCCGGGACGAAGCCCGCGCGGGGGACGACATGACCGCGAATGTCGGACTGATCAAAGTCGAGCCGGGCGGCTTCAACGTCATTCCCGGCGAGGCCGAGTTCACGATCGACGTGCGCTCGCCGACCGCGGAGGGATTCGCACGAGTCGAGGGCTTCGTCCACGAGACCCTGACGAAGATCGCGGCGGAGGAGGGGCTCGACCTGGACTTGGCGCAGACGCAGCGGTTGGACCCGGTCCCGCTCGATGCTTCGCTGCAGGACACGCTAGAGCAAGCCGCCGAGGCCGAGGGCGCCAGCACGATCCGGCTTCCGAGTGGTGCAGGCCACGACGCGATGGTGCTGGGCCGGCACGTTCCGGCGGGGATGCTCTTCGTGCCCAGCCGAGGCGGCGTCAGCCACAACCCGAGCGAGTTCACTCCTCCGGAACAGTGCGAGCTCGGCGCGCGCGTGCTTGCGCGGGCCGTCCACGCGCTCGTTACGTAGCCCGGGCGGGACATGTCCCGCCCCTACGCGCTAGCTGCAGCGGCAGACGCGCTCGCCCAGGTACCGCCGCTCGTAGCGGAGGCCGCAGGCGCCGCACGTCGGCGGAAGCTTCTGCGTGAAGACGAGCACGGCGCGGGCGACGGTCGCCCAGGCGACGAGAAAGAGAACGAGGGCGAGCGGCAGTTGCTGCATGGATTCCCTAATCGGCCGAAACGCGCCGCGCTTTATCCCCCAGATTAGAATTAATGCGTGGGCATTCTCGCCCTGGTCTTGCTCGCTTGCGCCGCCCTGCTTGTGCTCGCGGCGGAGTGGTCGCGTGTGTCCGGTCGCTTCGAAGGGCTGCGGTCCGAGCGCTCGCGGACCCGCCGCAGGCGCCGGCTGACGGTCGTCGAGGGCGGCGAGGACGAGGACTTCGCAGCCAGCGTCGAGCGCGACCTCGCGAACCTGCCTGTGCTCGACAAGCGCGACGACCAGCGCCGCTAGCGCCGGAGGGCCGGGCTACACTGTTTCCGCCCGCGGATGTGGCGGAATTGGTAGACGCGCACGGTTCAGGGCCGTGTGGGGGCAACCCCGTGGAGGTTCAAGTCCTCTCATCCGCATCTCGCCTCTGAGCAGGGGTCCCGGTGTTCCGTGCGACGGCTGACATCCGGTCATGCCGCGATCCTCGGTTCGTGCATGCACCGCGGCACCTTCGGCTGTTACTCCGACGGGAGCCCCCAAGCCCACATCTCGTTCTACGCCGGAGGCTGAAGGAAGCGCTCATGCTCGTCGGCCTCGTCGACGTGGCCGGGACACTGCTGATGTGGCTGTTCGAGGACGACGTGGGGCGCAGCCAGATCCACAATCTGTGGGATGCGTTCTTCTTCTCCACCGTCCAGCTGCTCACGGTCTCGTCGCAGATGCGGAACCCGGTCACGACGGGTGGGCGAATCGTGGACATCTTCCTCGAGCTCATCGCCCTCTGTCTGGTGACGGGCATCGCCGGCGCGTTCGCGTCGTTCTTCCTGCATCTCGAACGCGAGAGAGACCAGACGCTCGGCGTCAACCGCTAGCGCGCGAGGCGCGCAAGAAAGCCAGCGCTCCCTCGAACGGGGGATCCCCGGTTCCCGCGCCCACCCGAAACTGAGGGCATGGGGATTTCTGAGGGTCTTCGACACTCCCTGGAGTCGTATCTCGAGCGCAGCGCCGCCGAATTGGACGAGCGCGGGGCGGAGCTCAACGCGCGCGCGGAGGAACTCGATTCCCAAGCAGAGGAGCTCGAGCGCGAGGCGGCCCGCATCAAGGACCTCGAGGCCGACCTGGCGGAGCGCGAACGGCGACTCGGCGAGCTCCGTTCGACGCAGGAAAATGCGGAGGAGACGCTAAGCCGGGTGCATGCCACGCTGGATGAGCGTGCTCGCGTCCTGGGCGAGACAGAAAAGCAGCTTCGGGAACGAGCCGAGGCCGCCTCAGCGGCCGAAGCGGAGCTCCAGGAACGGCAACGGTTGCTCGACGAACGAAGCCGCCGCCTCCGTGAGGACGAGCTTCAGCTCGCCGACCGCGAGCGCCAGGTCGTCGAGCGTAACGCGTCCTTCCTACGACGCCCCGAACCCGGCCTCGGCTAGGGTCCAGCCGCCCGCCCAGCTAACGTCCCCCGATCCGGGGGACGACGAGATACCCGTTTGCGGGTTCACTGCGTTGGACAGATGTCCGATGCCTAATGCGATGAGAGGGATGGTGGAGTTCTTCCGGTCCACGCGCGGCAAGGTGGCGCTGAACGTGGTTTCCGTCGCGCTGGCGCTGCTGGTCAGCCTCCTCGCCGCACGCCACTTCGCCGAGTCCGGCTGGCCGCTCGCGCACGCCGACGTCCCCCTCATGGCCGGGGCGGGGATCCTCTTCCTGCTCGCCTACGGGTTCAAGGCCTACGGCTGGCACAGACTGTTCGCGCCCGCGGACCGACCGCGCCCCCTCACCCTGGCCACCGCCTGCGGCGCGGCATCCGTGAGCGGTGCGGCGCTGCCGGGCCGCTTCGACGACGTCGTCCGCGTCGCCATCGTCCGTCGCTCGAACTGCTCCGAGTCGGGCGTTGCGACGGTTTGCTTCTCACTCGTCATGCTCGGTCTCATCGACACGGCCGCGCTCATGCCACTCGCGTGGGCGGCAGCCGCGACGCCTGAGACCGCGGTTGGTGTCCGGGTCGTCATGTCGATCGTCGCGGCGGCCGGGTTTGGCGCCGCGGTCGTGATCGCGTTCCTGCCGCGGATCGTCGCCAGTGGGCGGTTGATCCGCTTCCGCATCGCGCGGTGGCTTGGGGACCGCACGACCTCGCCTCGTGACGCCTGGAAGGCGTGGATCCTCGTCCTCGCGTCCTGGCTCGTACGCGCGGTCGGCCTCTTCCTCCTCCTTGCCTCGTTCGGCATCGGCATCTCCTTCCCGCTGGCAATCGCCTTCCTCTGCGCCGCCGCGGCCTCGGGGGCGCTGCCCGTCGCTCCGGCCGGAGCCGCTACGCAGGCCGGTGCCGGCGCAGCCATCCTCGTCGCGAGCGGAATCGCCACTTCCCAGGCGATCGCGTTCGCGGTCGCCGCGCAGGCGCTCCTCATCCTCGCAGGAGCGGCCGTACTCGTCTTCGCGCTGTCCTGCAAGGGCGCGCAGCGGCTCTTTCCGGCCCGCCTCGTCTAAGAGCTCGCCCCAGAATGAGAGCTGTGCCGCCGGAATCGCGCTGGGCGGCGCGAGGCGGCGTCCTCGGTCGCGCCCGTATCTCATTCGATACGAGCGCTCCCTGCGTCCTGGCCTCGCACCACCCATCGCGCCCCGGCGACGAGCCACATCCTGGGGCGGGCTCTAGCCACTCTCGGCGACAAGTAGGCTCCTTCGCCGTGCTCGAGCTGCACGCGCTGAACGCGGTCCTCGTCATCGCCGCCAACTTGCTTGCGGTGGGCTGGGGCGCCTACTACGTCTTGCGCAAGCGTCTTCCCGGCCGGCTGTACGCACACGTGCTTGCACTCACCCAGGCGCTCCTGATCGCACAGGTCGCTCTCGGCCTGCTCCTCCTCTCCGACGAGCGGCGGACAACCGACAACCTCCACTACCTGTACGGGACGCTCGCGCTTCTTGCCGCCCTTTCGCCCTGGCTCTACGCGCCGCCGATCCCCGCCCGGCGGCTCGTCTGGTTCGTCGGAGCTACGCTTCTCGCGACGGCACTCGCCGTCCGGGCCTACACGACTGCGACGTGAGCCGGATCAACCCGACGCTGCGCGGCTTCGCGATCATCATCCTGATCGCGGTCGTCATCACCGTTCTGCAGCTCCAAGTCACGCTGCTGAGCCTGCTCCTGCTGGCCCGGATCGCCTTCTTCCTGGCGATCGCGTTCTTCCTCTACCTGCTCTGGCGCGACCGGCGTGAGGAGATCTCGACCTGGGCGCGCCGCTCCCAGGTCGTCTTCTACGGCGCCGTCGCCCTCGCGCTCGCGAACATCGGCATCGCGGTCCTCTCGCCGTACCCGTCGGGAGGGCTCGAAGTGCTGGCCTTCGTGGCCGTGCTCGTGGCGTGCGGCTATGCGCTCTGGCGCGTCTGGCGTACGGAGCACACCTACGGTTATTGACTCCTAGGGGCTTGACGTGAAACTCGCGGCTCTTCTGCCCGCCACGGGCTCGAGCCCGACGGAGTCGAGCGGCCTCCACTGGCGGCGCGCCACGACGAGCCCAGCACGCCAACCTGGAGCGCGCCCACCCGGTGGGGGGTGGATCGACTCGGCCGGGAGGCCGCAGCCTGCGATCAGCCAGGCGATCAGCGAGTTGGAGTTCCACATCTCCCCCGCAGCGAGTTCGTCGCGACCCCAAACGGCGGTGGGAACGTGGGGAGCTAGGTCGAGCACTCGCTGTGCTACATCTGGATCATCCGTTAGTCGCTGCGGACTTTCGACTGCTTCGTTGACGTCCGGGATGATTCCGCCACACCAGCGGCGCACTTCGTAGCGGAAGATCCGGAAACGTCCCGCCCAGCGGCTTCCGACTGCACCTTCGGCAACAACGCCACGCTCCCATCCGTTGTTTTCGGGGATAGGCGTCTGCTCGATCACGAAGCGGCCCTCCGCCACGCGCACCTCAAGCGCAGAGTGATAGAGGTCGCAAGGCGCCCGCCGCTCGAGCCGCGCTGCCACCGCCTCGAAGACGCGCCCGTTCAGCCGCACCGAGTGGCCGCCCGCACCGAGCGGGAGCCAGTAGAGGTCGACCCCGGGTTCGGACTCTGCAGTCATACCGGCATCTCTTGGCAAGCGTGAGTCGAGCTCGGCCCGCTCGCATCGGAGATGAGACTGATTGAGCCTGCGGTGAACTACCGTTCCGCGAGATTGAGCCGAGCACGAGCCGGTCGCGGGCTTTTCACATCAAGCCTCTAGCTGAGGGATTGGCGTTTCAATGGGCGAAACGCTGCGCTATAGCTAGGCCTGGACGCGGGCCGAAGCGCCGTCGAGCGAATCGAGAATGCCGCGGATCTCCTCCGCCGTGCCGACGAAGATGGGCGTGTCGCGCTCGGTGTAGCGGCTCGCCTCGGTCTCGCGCAGCGTCATCATCAGCTGGAGGAAGTCGGCCGGGCTCTCGCACTCGAACGCCGTCATGAACTCCTGGTCGTCGATCCCGAACGAGTACGTCGTGTGGTTCGTGATCGTGACGAAGCGGCTGCCGACCTCCGCGTGCTCCTCCATCGCGCGCCGGCGCTCCTCGTGCGGCAGCGCGTACCACTCGCGCTTCTTCACGAACGGGTAGACGACGAGATACGGCGCGCCGCGCGGGACGATCCGGCGGGGCTCGTTGCTCTTCGACTCGAAGTAGTGCGACGGCTTCGTGACGGCGAGGTAGGAGTAAGGCGTCGCCATGTGGCCGGCCAGAGGCGTCGCGTTCAGGTCGGTCGCCAGCTCGCGCAGGTCGTCATACCGCTCGGTGAGCTTCCAGAGCATGAAATCGACCTCGGGACGAACTCCGACGAGGCTGTAGGCGCGGAGCTCCATCCTCCCCTGCCAGTCGGCGACGGCCTCGGCGAAGGCTTCTTTGCCGGCGATGCGTTCCTCGATCGGGAGGCGCAGCCATTCGCGGTCGACCTTGTAGAGCGTGTACGCGACGTATTGCGTCGAGTTCTCCTCGGCCACGGCGCAATCGTAGCCACTCACGCGACGGCTTCTTTCCTAGCTTGGTGGAACGGGCCCGCACGTCGGCGGGCAGGCGAGCGGGCCCGCCTTAGTCGCCGTCGCCGGCCGCGACGGCCAGCGTCACGCCCGCGGCGGGCATCTGGCTGACCTGTGCATCCGGCGTGAAGAGCTGCTCGCGCGACATGAGGAAGAGCTCCGGGATGATCTCCGCCCGGATCGAGCCGCCCGCGAACACGCGGACGACCGAGCTCTGGGAAACGACGACCGCGACGGCCGCGGTCATGCGGGAGACGGAAGCAGCGGCCGCGTGGCGGGTTCCGAGGCCGGGCAGGAAATTGTCCGGAGTGGACACCTCGACGTCGATGTAGCGACCGGCCGAGACGAAGGTCCCGTCGTCGGCGACGATGAAGGCGCCGTCCAGCTGCGCGAACTCCTTCACGGTCTCGCGGAACTCAGGCTGGTCGACCCGGAGCGCCTCGCTCGGATGACCGTAGAGAGGGTCGAGCAGAAGTCCCCGAGACTGCTCGAGGACGTTGTCCACGTCCCCGATCACGAAGAGCGTGCCGATCTTGCGTCCCTCGCGCCCCTCGCGGGCGATCTCGACGGCCAGTTGGACGACTTCCTCGAGCGTGCGGCGGCGCGCCTCGGTGCAATGCGTGCTCTTGCACACGACGTCGTAGGTCTCGTCCAGCAGCGCCTGGCGGCCGTTCTGGCTCATCACTCCCTGTAACGCGGAACCGGGCTACGGTAATCCCGTGTCCGAGCTTGCCAGGCTGATCATGGAGAACCAGCCGTGCGTCGTCCTCACCGGCGCCGGCGTCTCGACCGAAAGCGGCATTCCCGACTTCCGCTCGCCGACGGGGATCTGGGCCGAGTTCGACCCGCTCGAGTACGCAACGCTCGGCGCCTTTCGCCGCGATCCGGAGAAGGTCTGGCGCTTCTACGCGCCCCGGTTCGGCATGCTCACCGAAGCCGAGCCGAACCGGGCACACGTGGCGCTTGCCGAGCTCGAGCGGCGAGGGCTTGTCCGGGCGGTCGTGACGCAGAACATCGACCTCCTGCACGAGCGCGCCGGCAGCCGGGAGGTCATCGAGGTGCACGGCTCGATCCGCACCTCCACGTGCCTCGCCTGCCGGGCCAAGTACAGCCT
>Ga0214472_10002662_pt1 | contig 19081 bp, 13 predicted proteins | sample RVTome_6_FD_207662 | JGI IMG/M metagenome (GOLD analysis project Ga0214472, IMG submission 207662) | Soil microbial communities from uranium-contaminated site in the Upper Colorado River Basin, Wyoming, United States - RVT140D175 | ecosystem: Environmental > Terrestrial > Soil > Contaminated >...
GAGAACGGGCAGCACGTCAACGCCGAACCGAGGGATCAGGTCAATCCCTTCCCCTCGATGCTGGTGATCACGCGCGGCCGCACCGAAGCGAAGATCGGCGGCCGGCAGCTCACCCTGCACGCCAAGCAAACGGTGCTCATCCCGGCGGGGGTGAGCCACGAGTTCTGGAACCCCTACGACGAGCCGGCCGAGGGGATCCTGTTGATGTTCGGCGAAGGGGCTTGAGACGGCGGGCCCGGCGCAGGCGGTCGGCAGCGCCGGGGCGGGTCTCGGGCGGGTCTTGCGATAACCTCGGGGGCCGCGATGAAGCGCTCCAACGCCGTGGGCGAGCGCGATCTGGCGAAGATCCTCCAAGGCCTCGCGCCCCGCCTGGGAAGCAACGACTACACGTTCTGTACGGTCCCCTCACGGCGCGTGCAGGACCTCGAGCGGCTGGTGATGGTGCAGCCGCTTCTGATGTTCCGCGAGCAGGAAGGGGTGACGCTGATCGTGCGCACCTCGGAGGCGGAGCGTCTGGGGCTGGGAGGCTCCTCCGGCTGGCGGCGGATCACGCTGCTGGCGCACAGCCACCTCGAGGCGGCCGGACTGACCGCGGCGATCTCGATGGCGCTGGCCGAGCAGGGGATCCCGGCCAACATGGTGGCCGGCTACTTCCACGACCACGTCTTCGTCCCTACGCCTCGCGCCGACGAGGCGGTCGAGGTGCTGCTGGGCCTGGCGCGCGACGCCTCCGCCTCGGTGAGCTGACCGCTCACTCCACCTTGGTCGCCCTCTCACCCTCCTCGGCCCCCTCGTGGTGGACGACCATCGCCACCGGAGCGCCTGCGGCGTCGAGCTCGAAATCGAGCCAGGTGGCGCTCCCTTCGTAGAAGAAGCGCGTCTCGGACATCGGGCGGAGCGGGAGGGGCTGACCGCCTCCGCGCACTGTATAGATCACATCTCCGGCCACCACGGCGCGCCGGAAGTCGCCGTCGGCGATCCGGTAGTGGCCGGCGTAGCCGGCAAGCGTCTCGGCCGCAACCGTGGCCACCCGGCGCGGCGCGAGGAAGGCGGGGACCGGAACTGCGAGGCGCTGGTCGTCGAGTCTCTCCCCGCGCAGGAAGGCGAGCATCGTCTCGAGAATCTTCGGCGAAGAGAGGAAGAGCGGGTCGCTGTGTCCCGCGCCCTCGAGCACCAGGTGCACCGAGTTGGGCAGCCCCGGTCGAATGCTCTCGGCGTTCGAGGGCGGGGTGCGGCCGTCCAGCGTGCCGCTGATCAGAAGCGTCGCGGCCGGCGAGCGTACCGGTGCGCGGAACCGCTCCCCCAGGTCGGGCACGCCGATGCCGCGGCAGATGCCCGGGAACGGGAAGTTGATGGCGTCGCCGAGCACGGTCTCGCGAGCCTCGCGCTCGATGCGTTCGAGCCAGTCCGCGCTCGCCCCGGAAGCGCAGTCCATCGCCGTCGACATGCCGTTCGGTGCGCGGCCGAAGCGACCGAGCGCTGCGGCCAGGCCGAGAGCCGTCCAGTCCTCATCCCCGAGCCGCGCGACGAAATCGGGAAGCGGCGCGAACGCCTGCGGTGAGCCCAGCATGTTGGCCAGCACGAACCGCAGGTCGAAACCGCCGAGGACCACCGGGAACGCCTGGCCGCTGCGCGGATCGGTCAAGGTGACGGTCACCGGCTCGGCCTCCAGCCGGGCGACGAGCTTCTCGATCGCCGCCACCAGGTCGGGCACCCGATCGGCGATCGGCGGAACCGCGCGCGCACGCCGCGCGATCTCGCGCAGCAGGGCTTCCTGGTCCGAGGGCAGCTTGAGACTGTGGTGCAAGGGCTCCACCCCGGCGAGAATCAGGCGTTCGATCGACCGCGGGTATTGCTCGAGTGTGGCGAGCGCGAGGTGGGTGCCGTAGCTGATCCCCCACAGGGTGAGCTTCTCTACCCCCAGGGCGAGGCGCAGCGCCTCGAGGTCGGCGGCACTCTCGAGGGTGTTGAAGCCGGCGAGCTCGATGCCCTCTCCCGATAGCCTCTCCGCGCAGCGACCCGCCGCCTCGGCGAGGATCGCAGCGCCCACCTCGGCGCTCGCCGGTCTATCGAGGGGGAGCATGAACTCTTCGCTGCAGGCGAGGGAGGGCTTCGAGTCGCCGGTGCCGCGCTGGTCGAAGGCGATGACGTCGGCCACCGCGCGGAGCGCCTGGAAGAGCGGGAAGCGACTGCCGGCCGCGGCCTGGATGCCCGAGCCGCCGGGGCCACCGGCGAGATAGACGATCGGGGAGCCCGGCTCGGCCGCTGTGCTGGGGAAGCGCACGAAGGCGAGCTCGACCGTTCCCGTTCCGGAGCCCTCGACGCCCCTCCGCATCGGCACCTCGAGCCGGCCGTACTCGGCCTCGACCACGGTGCCGTCCTGCGCCGTGAAGGTGTGTGGGGTGACGCTCAGCGTCCGCGGCGCGGCTGCTGGGAGGCCCGCGGCGGCGGCGAGGAGCGCGGTCAGTGCGAAAAGGGCGGGCTTGGGAAGGCGTCGTCGGTTCATCGGTCTCTCCTTGGTGTCGGCGGCGGGTGGGCGTGTCCGCGCTCGGCCCCACACTACGGCGCCGAGCCCCGCGAGTGGCCGCCGCTTCGTTCAGCGGCTCGAAGCCTCGCCCAGCGGCTCGTCCCGCGCCTCGGCCCCGGTGTTAGCGTGCGGGTCTCGCTTCGCGAAGCCCATGCCCCCGGCCCTCCGACACGTCGCTGCCGCCCTTCTCGGAGTGGGACTCTTCGCACTCGGATCGCAGCCCGCGGCGGCCGTCGAGTACGCGCGGGAGGTCCGCTTCACTACCCGCGACGACCCGGCCTCCGCCGACCCGGCCTACGACGACAGCGCCTGGCAGAGAGCTCTCTTCTGGCAGCTCCCGAAGTCCGACGGCGTGCTCTGGGCGCGCGCTGTGATGACGATCGAGTCGAACGATCGCCAATCGGGTAGCCCTCTCGGCGTGGCGATCGGCGCGATGGCATCGCACGAGCTCTACTGGGACGGCGAGCTGGTGGGGCGCGGCGGTGTCGTGGGCGCGACGGCGGCGGCGGAGACCCCGGGCCCCATCCAGGCGCTCTACGCGCTGCCCGACCGCCTGTCAGCGCCCGGTGCGCACCAGGTGGCGGTGCGTTTCTCGGCGCACCACCGCGGATTTGAGCCTCACACCGGCTACTGGCACCTCGTCGCCGGCCCCTACGATCGCCTGCTGGTCGCGCAGCGCTCGAGCGCGGAGATCGCGCTCGTCGCTCTCTCGGGCATCGTCATGATGGCGATCTTCGCCCTGGTTCTCTGGCTGCAGGATCGAAGGGAGCGCTCCTCTCTACTCCTCGCTCTCCTGAGCGCCATCGCGGCGGCTCTGCTCTGGGCGGAATCGTGGCGAGCCCTGTTCGGCTATACCTACGACTGGCAGATCGTCCGGCTGCGGGCGGTCACCGCGCTGGCCTGGCTGCTCGGTCTAGGACTTCTGGCCTTCTTGGCGGATCGGTTCCCGATGTCGGGGAGTCGGTGGCTTCTCGGCGCCGGACTGCTCGGCGTGACGGTGCCGGCCTTCTCGTTCCGGGCCTGGGACCCGAGAGCGGTCGTCGCGCTGCTCGTGGTCTTCGCTCTGGCCCTCCTCTGGACCCTGCGGGCGATGCGGGCGCGGCTCCCGGGCAGCGGGTTGGTGACTCTCGGCCTGGCGATCTGCCTCGGCGCTCTCCTGTGGGAGCCCGGGCTCTTCCTGGACCGCAACCTGTATCTGGCCCTCAACGGGCTCTTTCTCGCGCTGCTCGTCGCCCATGCCCGCCAGGTGGCACGAGCGCGGCGGGAGCACGACGCCGCGGGGATGCGCTCGGCGCGGCTCGAGATCGAGCTCCTCAAGCGGCAGCTCCAGCCCCATTTCCTGATGAACACGCTGACCGCGCTCTCGGAGTGGCTCGAAGAGGACCCGCCCACCGCCGGAAGGATGGTTCAGGCGCTGGCTGCCGAGCTGAGGCTACTCGGGGAGATCTCCGACCGCCGGTTGATACCGCTGGCCGACGAGCTCGCGCTCTGCCGCTGCCACCTCGCCGTCATGGGGCTGCGCACCGGAGACAACTATCGGTTGGAGGTCTCCGGCGGCGAAGGGGAGCTGGCCGAGGCCGTGGTGCCGCCGGCGATGCTGCACACCCTGGTCGAGAACGCGGTGACGCATCGCAACGGGGCGGCGGCCGGCGAGGTGCTGGTGCTGCGGTTGAACGTGGAGCGTGCGAGGGCCTCGCACCGCGAGAGGGACGCAGCGGGGCGGCAGCGCCGGCTTCGCTTCGTCCTCGAGGCGCCCCTCGCTGCGGGCGACGTCGATGGGCCGATCCACGAAGGGACCGGTTTGCGCTACGTGCGGGCGCGGCTCAACGAGAGCTTCGGCACCGACTGGAGCCTCGCCTTTGGGCCATCCGAGGGCGTGTGGCGGACCACGATCGAGTTGCCGAGCGCGGGGAGCGCGGCCGGCTGATGCGCGTCGCCATCGTCGAGGACGAGGCGATCGTGGCGCGCCGGCTGGTTCGCCTGGTGAGCCGGATCCTGGGTGAGCGGCTCGAGCGGCTGGTCCACGTGTCGAGCCTCGCCGAGGCCGAGGCGCTCCTCGGCCGCTCCTGGATCGATCTCCTCTTCCTCGACCTCAACCTGCGCGGGCGCGATGGCTTCCGGCTGCTGGCCGACGCGGTGAGCCGGCCCTTCGACACGGTGGTGGTCTCGGCGCACCACGACCAGGCGCTGCGGGCCTTCGAGTACGGAGTCGTCGACTTCGTGCCGAAGCCCTTCGACGAGGCGCGCCTGGCTCAGGCGATCCACCGAGTTCTCGATCGCGGCGGCCCTCGTCTTGAGGGTGAGAGGGCGGCGGCGGGCCGGGCGCGCTATCTCGCGGTGCGCAAGGCTCGCGAGGTGATCCCGATCGCCGTCGCCGAGGTGCTCTTCGTGCGCGGCGCGGGGGACTTCGCGGAGCTGCACTGCCGGGACGGCGGCGTTCACCTGCACCAGAAGACGCTCCAGCGTCTGGGAGAGATCCTGCCTCCCGCCTTCGAGCGGATCCATCGCTCCTACATCGTGGACACCGAGGCGATTCGCGCCTTTCGCGCCGAGGAGGGGAGCCGCTACTTCGTTCGCCTCGAGGGTGGAGAGGAAGTGCCGGTGAGCCGGGCGAAGGCGCGCGCTCTGCGGGAGCGGTTAGCGGGGACAGGCTAGATCATCGCCTCGGAGCCGACCGCGGGGTTCTCGCGCATGAAGCTCACCAGCCGATCGACGTACGAGGGCAGCGGAGGCACGGAGATTCCGGTGCCCGCGAGGTCGGTCAAGGTGTTGTCGCATCCGTAGACCGTCGGTTGCACGAAGTAATCGACGGTCGCCGCCGGGATCTGCATCAGACGGTAGACGCCGGGCATCCAGTCGATCGCCGCCTTGGCCGCACTGCGGGTCATCGGTAGGCGCACCAACTTGCGCCCGGTGGCGTGCGCGAAGAGATCGATCAATTGGTCCACGTTCAGCGGATCGGGATCGCAGAGCTGATAGACCTTGCCGGCCGAGCCCCGGGTGGCCGAAAGGTGGGCGATCGCTGCCACCACGAAGTCGCTGGGTACCAGGTTCACGGTGTGGGCGCGCGGGTCGCCGACCACCGGCATGACTCCGATCCAGAGTTGGCGTAACAACCAGCGCAGCACGTAGTAGGGCCCGTCGTACTTCTGGGTGGCTCCCGTCCTGCTGTCGCCGACCACGATCGCCGGGCGGTAGATGGTGGCCGGCAGGCCGCGCTCCATTCGCTTCTGGACCTCGACCTCGGCGAGGAATTTCGTCTCCTCGTAGTAGTTGTTGAACTTCTGTCCGCGATCGAGGTCGCTCTCCCGGAAGAGTCCCGGCAGGCTGCCGCTCACATAGCAGGTGGATACGTAGTGCAGGCGTTCGAAGCCGGCACACTCCTCGAGGAAGTCGAGCACGTGGCGGGTGCCGCGCACGTTCACCTGAATGCCCGTGCGCCGGGAAACCGAGAGGTCGTAGACCGCCGCGAGATGGTAGGCCTCGCGGACCTCGGCCTTGAGCTCGCGGGCGCGCCCGAGCCGCAAGTCGCCCTCGGTGATGTCACCCTGGATCAGGTCGATGCGGCCGGCGAGAGCCGGGTTCCTCTTCGCCAACTCACCGGCTCGCCGATGCGCCAGGTTGGCGAACTTGCGCTGCACCAGGCACACGGCGCGCGCCTCCGGCCGGCGGGAGAGAACGCGCGGCAACAACTCGCTCCCCAGGAAGCCAGGGAACCCTGTAAAGAGCACCGTGGTCGCGGCCACACCGATACCCTATCCGAAGCCGGCCGGGCGCGCGATCGCTCGATGGCGAACGCCGTCGTAGACTGCTCTCTATGCGAACCTCGCGGCAGCGGAGATGGAGCGGCTGGGGGCTGGCGGTCCTGCTCGCCGGCGGCGCGGCGGCCGACGAACTGAGCCTGGTCTGGCACGCGGAGACGCTGGCCGGCGAGGTCGTGTCCAGCCGGCACGGAGACCGGCCGGTCAACCCCGCCTCGGTCACCAAGATCGCGACCGCTCTCCTGGCGCTCGAGACCCTGGGCCCGGAGCACCGCTACGAGACCGGCTTCGCGCTCGAGGGAGACCTCGACACGGCAGCCGGGGCGCTTGCCGGCGACCTGGTGGTGATCGGCGGCGCCGACCCCGACTTCCAGTTCGAGAGCGCGCTCCTCGTCGGCTGGCGGCTCAACGCGCTCGGAGTCTCGAGCGTGACGGGCGATCTGGTCATTGACGACGATTTCTGGATCGGCTGGGAGCACGGCTCGGAGAGGCGCATCGGGGACGCCGCGGGGCGCCGCCACGAGATGGGGGCGCGGCTGCGAAGTGCCCTCGACCCGGGGCGCTGGGGCGACGAGCACCGTCGGAACTGGGACAACTGGCGAAAGCGGTCGCCGGAGCTGGCGAGCGAGCCGCCGTGTGTCCGCATCTCCGGCGCAGTCCGCGCTGCCTCCGGAGAGGCTCCGCCCCCCACCGTGATCTACCGCTCGAACCCGTTGCGAATCATTCTCAAGCGGTTCCTCTCCTACTCGAACAACGACATCGAGCGCATCGCCGATCCGCTGGGTGGAGCCCCGGCGCTCGAGCGATTCCTGAGCGAGAGGCTCGGCGTGGCCCGCAGTGCGTTGCGCCTCGCGACCAGCTCCGGGCTGGGCATCAATCGCGTCGCGCCGGAGACCGTGGTGCGACTGTTGCGGCTGTTTCACGAGCGGACCGCAGCGGAAGGGCTCGACCCCGGAGACCTGCTGCCGATGCCGGGTTGCGATCCCGGCTCGCTCGAGCGCGCCCTGCCGCGTTGGCAGACGCGTCCGCGCCAAGGCGCGATGGCTTCCAAGACCGGCACCCTCATCCGTGATGACGGCGGGGTGGCGACCCTTGCCGGCTTCCTCTACGGGCGCGAGGGCACCGTTCTCTTCATGGTCGCGGCACCGCGCTCCGGGCCCCGGATCCTCGAAGCCCAGCGCGACATCGAGGCCTGGACGGACGATCTCGTTTCCAGGGTCTCGGGTCCAGACGCGAGACCGTGCGGGGCGCCCGTCCTCGCCGTGGACTTCGCTGCCGAAGTCCTGTCGTTTGCGCCGGCCTCGCCCGCGGTCGCCGGGACCGGCGGGTAGAATCCGCTCTCGTGCTCCTCTCGCATCCGCGGCTGCGAACGCCGTCGACCCTCTCGCTCCTTCTCTCCGCCTGCCTGGCGACGCTGTCTTTCGGGAGCCGTCTCGTGGCCGCCGAGCCCTTCCGCGGCGCCGGCCCGTTGCCTCCGGTTCTCGAGCCCGCTTCGACGGGAGGGGTCGCGGCGGTGGACCGAGCGCTCGCCCGGCTTTCCGGCCACCGCCGCCTGATGGTGGTGGGAGCGCACCCGGACGACGAGGACAACGCACTGCTCGCCTGGGTGACGCTGTCAGGCGGCGATGCCGCCTACCTCTCGTTGTCGCGTGGCGAGGGGGGGCAGAACCTGGTCGGACCGGAGCTCGGCCTGCCGCTCGGCCTGCTGCGCACCGGGGAGCTGCTCGCGGCGCGCCGCGTCGACAGGGCGTGGCAGTTCTTCACGCGCGCCTTCGACTTCGGCTACACGCGCTCGTTCGAGGAGACGTCCCGCCGCTGGCCGCGGGAGCTCCTACTGGAGGATGCGGTGCGGGCGGTGCGCCGCTTCCAGCCGCAGGTGATCGTTGCGATCTTCCCGCCCGACGAGCGCGCCGGGCACGGCCAGCACCAGATGTCGGCGGTGATCGCCGAGGCGGTCTATGCCGCCGCCGGCCTGCCGGACCGCTATCCGGAGCTCACCGCCTCCGGCCTGCCACCGTGGACTCCGTCGGCGCTCTTCCGCCGTGCCTGGAGGGCGGACGAGGCGACGCATCTCTTCTCTCTTGACGAGGTGGACCCGTTCTCGGGCCGCTCGACGGCGCAGATCGCGGCCGAGAGCCGAAGCCAGCACCGGTCCCAGGACATGGGGCGTGAGCAACGGATCGGAGGCGGGCGGGGCGGCCTGGTGAAGCTCCATCCGCTCGACGAGGGCGGGAGCGACGGCGGGGGATCCTTCGAGGGCACCGAAACAGGGCTCGCCGCCCTGGCCGGGCCCTTGCCGGAAGGCGCATTGCGTGATCTGTTGGCCGAGCGTCTGGCCTGCATCGAGCACCTCGCACGTTCGTTGCGCGGCCGCCTTTCGGCGGCGGATCTCGAGGCGGCGGTTCCCGAGCTGGCGGTGATCGTGCTCGCCCTCGACGGCGCCCTGGCGGATCTCGAGTCGGCGCGCGAGTCTTCGCCGAATCCATCCGGTCTGGTGGGCGTGATCTCCCTGGTGCGCGAGAAGCGGGCGGCGGCGGGAGCGGGGCTGCTGGCGGCCGCCGGAGTGGCGGTGGAGGCGGTCGTGGAGCGCGAGACGGTGGTGCCCGGCGAGAGGACGAAGGCGGTGTTGAGCGTCTGGAACGGCGGCCACCGACCGGTCGACCTCTCGAGCTTGGGGCTGGCCGGATCCGAAGGCTGGCGAGTGCGTTCCCTCGCGGTAGAGGAGGGAGCGGAGCGCGAGGGCGGTGGTGCCGCGGTCGCCCGACGTGAGGCGCTCGGCGCCGTCGAGCCGGGGTCCCTGCTCTCGGTGGAGTTCGAGGCGCACGCCCTGGAAGGCGCGGCTCCCAGCCGGCCTTACTTCGTAGCGGACGGCCCGATCGGCGAATCCCATTCGGGGCCCGCCGACCTCTACGACTGGAGCGCGGTGCCCGAGCCGGTTCGCGGCTTGCCGTGGGGTCCGCCTCCCCTCACCGCGGAGTTCGGGATCGAGGTCGCGGGAGTGGTCTTGGATCTCGAGCGCGAGGTCGTCTTCCGCACCGGAGACCAGGCCCTGGGTGAGATCCGCCGGCCGCTGCGCGTCGTCCCCGGCCTCGAGGTGTCCGTCGAGCCCGATCAGCTCGTCCTGCCGCTCAGCCGTGACGGAGGGAGGCGCTTCGAGGTGCGGTTGCGCTCGAATCTCGATCGCGCGGTCTCGGGCAGGATCGTGCTGGAGGGCGAGCTGGCGATCTCGGAAGCTCAAGCGGCCAGGTTCGAGTTGGAGCCACGCGGCCGCTCGTCGCACACGCTGTCATTGGCCCTGCCCGGGCGCGCCGAGCCGGGCGTGCGTCGCGCCGTGGTGGCGGCACTTCTCGATTCCGGGGAGCGTTTCGCCGGCGAGGCGCCGCTCGTCGACTACCCCCACATCCGTCCAGTGGCCCTGGAGCGGAGGGCCGAGATCACGCTGCATTCGCTCGACCTGGAGATGCCGCCGGTCGGGCGGCTGGGCTTCGTGGCGGGTGCCTCGGAGCGACTCCCCGCGGAGCTCGAGGCCTTCGGGCTACCGATCGAGCGGCTCGACGCCCGGCGCTTGAGCGGGGATCTCTCAGGCTACGACGCGATCGTGATCGGCAGCCGCGCCTACGAGACCGATCCGCTGCTCGCCCGCGTCAACGGGCGCCTGCTCGACTACGTGCGCGCTGGCGGCCTGCTCGTCGTTCTCTACCAGCAGTACGCCTTCGCCCAGGGCGGCTTCGCGCCGTTCGCATTGACCATCGCGAGGCCGCACGGGAGGGTGACGGACGAGGCGTCGCCGGTGACGCTGCTGGACCCCGAGCATCCGGCCTTCCGCCGCCCCAACCCGATCGGCCCCGACGATTGGCGAGGCTGGGTCCAGGAGCGAGGTCTCTACTTTGCCGATTCCTGGGACGCCGCCTTCACGCCGCTGCTCTCTCTGCAGGACCCGGGCGAGGGCGAGCAGCGGGGCGCGCTCCTCGTCGCACCGCTCGGCCGGGGAACCTACGTCTATACCGGCCTCGCGTTCTTCCGCCAGCTCCCGGCGGGAGTGCCCGGCGCCTGGCGGCTCTTCGCCAATCTGCTGGCGCTGCCACGCGGTGCGGCACTAACCGGGAGTGCGGCGCCGACTCGGGAGAAGACCGATGGGGCTTCCCATGAGTAGGGCCTGGAAGGCGGGCGGCCTGCTCGCCTTGGCGCTTCTGGGCGGTTGTGGCGACGGCCGCACTCCGGTGCTGCTCTACTCACCGCACGGGCGCGACCTCCTGGCCCTGATCGAGACCGAGTACGAGCAGCGCAATCCCGGGATCGACGTGCGGTGGCTCGACATGGGCTCGCAGGACGTCATGGACCGCGTGCGCTCCGAGGCCGCCAACCCACAGGCCGACGTCTGGTTCGGTGGCCCGGACACGATCTTTTCTCGCGGTGCCTCAGCCGGCCTCCTGGCTCCCTACTCCCCGGCCTGGGCCGACGCCGTCCCGGAGCAGAGCCGCCACCCCGAAAGCCTCTATTTCGGGGTCTATCGCGCGGTGCCGATCCTGCTTTTCAACTCCGATGCGATCCCCGCCGAGGAGGCGCCCGACGACTGGGACGACCTGCTCGATGCGCGCTGGAAGGACCGGATCGTGATCCGCGATCCGCTGGCCAGCGGCACGATGCGTACCGCCTTCGGCATGGTGCTCGCGCGCTCGGTGGTCGAAACCGGCAGTGCGGAGCGCGGCTTCGAGTGGCTGCGCCGGCTCGACGCGCAGACCAAGGAGTACGTGGTCAATCCCGCCCTGCTGTTCGAGAAGCTCGTCCGGCGTGAGGGACTGGTCACCATCTGGGAGCTCACCGACGCGCTCTTGCTGCGGCGCCAGGGCTCGCCGGTCGACTATCGCTTCCCCTCGAGCGGTACGCCGGTGATCGACGACTCGATCGGCTTGGTGGCCGGAGCGCCGCACCCGGAGGAGGCGAAGGCGCTCGTCGACTGGATCGGGAGCCGCGAGGCCCTGGCGATGGTGGCGGAGAGGGTGTTCCGCCTCCCGGCGCGCACCGATCTGCCTCCCGAAGAGCTCCCCGAGTGGGCCCGGCAAGCGATCGCCGAGATCGTTCCCGCGGACGTCGACTGGGATCTCATCACGGTCCATGGCACGGACTGGATGAGCCGCTGGGACCGCGAGATCCGCAGCAGAAACTAGCCTGCAGGAGGTGCAGCTGTCCACGGGCGGCACGGACGTCACCAAGAACTCGGCCGGCGTCTCTGTCAACGTGGTCGCCAAGCGGGTACCAATCAAGCGATGCCGGTCGTCGCCTGAGGCCCCTCCTCTGCCAGCCGCGCGAGGGTGACCAGGCCGCGCCTCAGACTCTCGCGATCCGGCGCCGCGCCCAGGCAGACGCGTACCGCTCGCGGCACGGCCCCCGAGCCGGCGCGGAAGGCGGTGGGCGGCGTGACGCCGACGCCCCGGCGGCGGGCCGCCGGCACGAACTCTTCGAACCGCCACTCTCGCGGCAGGTAGAGCCACAGGTGGTACCCCTCGGGGTGGCCGTCGTAGTGCAGCTCGCCCAGGACTTCGCGAGCCAGCCGCTGGCGTGCGATGGCCTCGCGGCGGTGATGCGCGACGAGCCGCTCGGCGGTGCCGTCGGCGATCCAGCGGGCGGCGATCTCGACCATCAGGGGAGCGGCGGACCAGGCGGTCGACCACACCGCCGAGGCGATCCGCTCGACGAACGGCTCGGGAACGGCCACGAAGCCGACGCGGAGGCCGGGGCTGACGCTCTTCGAAGTGCCGGCCACGAAGAAGGTGCGCTCCGGCGCGAGGGAGGCGATGGGGGGCGGGGCTCCCTCCAGCAGGCGGCCGTGGACGTCGTCCTCGAGAATCCACAGGTCGTGGGCGCGGGCGATCTCGACCAGCCGCTCTCGGCGCTCGAGAGAGAGCACTCCCCCGGTCGGGTTCTGGATCGTCGGCACCACGTAGAGGAGGCGGCAGCGTTGCCGGAGGAGCGTGGACTCGAGCGCGTCCGGCCGCAGGCCCTCGCGATCGATGCCCACGCCGGCGACCTCGAGGTGCAGCAGCTCGGCGAGGGAGAGGAAGCCGGGATAGGTGAGGGCCTCCGCAAGAACCGGGTCGCCGGGCCGCGTCAGGGCGGAGAGAATGACGGTGATGGCGTGCTGCGCTCCGCAGGTCACCACCACGCGCTCCGCGTCCACCTCCACTCCATGGCGGCCGATCCATTCGGCGCCGGCCTGGCGATGAGGCGCGGCGCCGGCGTGTGGCAGGTAGCCGACGAGACGTCCGAGGCGGCCTCCCGGCCCGCGCTCGCGAGCGAGCTCGCCGAGGGTGGCGGCCAGAGCGGCGACCGACTCCCCGTCGTCTCGTTGCGGCGGGATGTTGATCCCCAGGTCGAGGAAGTCCGGTTCTCCGAGGCGGTCCTCGCGCAGGGTCTGAAGCGGCTCCTTCACGTCGCCGCCCCGGACGAAAGTGCCGCGACCCACCTCGCCGCGCACCAGGCCGCGGCGCTCCGCCTCGGCGTAGCCGCGGCTGACGGTGCCGACGGTCACCGACAGAGCGTCGGCGAGGGCGCGGTGGGTCGGAAGGCGGCTGCCCGGGGCGAGATCGCCGCGCTGGATTCCCGCCTCCAGATGGTTGGCGATCGCCAGGTAACGGGGTCCGGGGAGGTCCGCGACGGCTGTCCAGATTGTCATGGTGACAATATAGGCTATTGACACGGACAATACAAGTAATTGTAATGGTATAATGTCCGACCAAGAGACTCTGGATCCGCAGGACTGGCAGGCCTTCTACGAGTTCGCGCACAACGCGTTGGACGACGTTCTCTACACCCTCGAGACGGTGAGGGAGCGGCCGGTCTGGCAACCGGTACCGGCCGACGTGCTGGCGGCCCTCGACGAGCCGGTGCCCCACGAGGGGCAGGGGATCGAGTCCGTCTACCGCGACTTCACCCGCAATGTCCTGCCCTATCCGTACGGCAACATCCATCCGCGCTTCTGGGGCTGGGTCAACGGCACCGGTTCTCCGCTCGGCGTGGTGGCGGACTTCCTGGCCTCCGGGATGAACAGCAACATCGGTTCGTTCGACCAGGCGGGCACCCGGGTCGAGGAGCGGGTCATCGGCTGGCTCAAGGAGTTGCTCGGGCTGCCGGCCGAGGCCACCGGACTGTTGGTCAGCGGGGGGAGCGTCGCCAACCTCGTGGGGCTGACCGTGGCGCGCAACGACCGCGCCGGCTGGGACGTCCGCCGCGAGGGGATCGCGGCCGGGCCCCGGCTCACCGTCTACGCCTCCGACACGGTGCACAGCTCCGTGCAGAAGGCGGTCGAGCTGCTCGGTCTGGGCGCCGAAGCGCTGCGCCGGGTGCCCGCGCGCGCCGATCACAGGATGGATCTGCCACGCATCGCCGAGCGGATCGAGCGCGATCGAGCGGCCGGCCTGCGTCCGGTGGCCCTGGTGGCCACCGCCGGTACGATCGACGCCGGGGCGATCGATCCCCTGGATGAGGCCGCCGACCTGGCCGCCGAGCTGGGGATCTGGCTGCACGTCGACGGTGCGATCGGTGCGCTCGGGGTGCTGTCCGAGAAACTGCGCCCGCGGCTCGCCGGGATCGGACGTGCCGATTCGGTAGCGCTCGACCTCCACAAGTGGCTCCACGCCCCGTTCGAGGCGGGGTGCGTGCTGGTGCGCAGCGGAGCGAAGCACCGCGCCGCCTTCCACCTGACGCCGCCCTACCTCGCACCTCTGCCCGGCTCGGTGAGTGGTGCCGGATTCGACTTCAAGGATCACGGGGTCCAGCTCTCGCGACGCTTCAATGCCCTCAAGGTCTGGATGTCGATCAAGGCCGAGGGCGTCGACAAGCTCGGCCGGCTGATCGACCAGAACGTGGCGCAGGCCGCCCACCTGGTGCGGCGGATCGAGGCCGAGCCGGAACTGGAGCTGCTGGCTCCCGCTCCGCTCAACATCGTCTGCTTCCGCTACCGGGGCGCCGATGCGGGGCTCGATGGGGACGCTCAGGAGGCGCGCCTGGGGGCGCTCAATCGCGCGATCCTCACCCAGCTCCACCGCAGCGGCGTCGCGGTGCCCAACTCGACGCTGATCGACGGACGCTTCGCGATCCGGGTGGCGATCACCAATCATCGCTCGCGGCTCGAGGATTTCGATCTGCTGGTCGACACGGTACTCGAGCTGGGCCGGGCGGAGCCCGCGTAGCTCCACGCAGTCACGAAGGCGGGCAACGCCGAGCGCGGGGCCGGGGTGAGGTTCTCCGCTCCGGCCCCGCTCGTGAGGCGCGGTCGTGGGACCGTAGAACCCCCATACAATCGGTGCCCCAATGGGCACCCTCCTCTCGATCCGCGAGCTGACCAAGAGCTTCGGCGGCCAGGTGGTTCTGGCCGGCGTCTCGCTCGACGTCGAAGAGGGCGAGATTCTCGTCCTCCTGGGCCCGAGCGGCAGCGGCAAGACGACGCTGCTGCGCTCCATCGCCGGCTTCGAGCGTCCGGACTCGGGTGATCTCCTGCTGGAGGGGGAGGAGATCGCCGACCTTGCTCCGGCGCAGCGGAAGTTCGGGATGGTGTTCCAGCACTTCGCCCTGTTTCCGCACTTGTCGGTCGGTCGCAACGTCTCGTTCGGTCTCGAGACGCGAGGCCTGCGCTCCGAGGAGCGCGACGAACGGGTGCGCGAGATGCTGGCCCTGGTCGACCTCGCCGGCTTCGAGGATCGGCGGGTGGACGAGATCTCCGGCGGCCAGCAGCAGCGGGTGGCGGTGGCGCGAGCGCTGGCTCCGCGCCCACGGCTGCTGCTCCTCGACGAGCCGCTGTCGAACCTGGATCCCGAGCTTCGCGAGAGGACCCGCCGCGAGCTGAAGGCGGCGATCCGGAGAGTGGGGATCAGCGCCGTCTGGGTGACCCACGAGCAACAGGAGGCCTTCGACGTGGGGGATCGCGTGGCGGTTCTCTCCGCGGGACGGCTCGACCAGGTGGGGCCTCCCGAGGAGCTCTACCTGAGGCCAACCTCGCCGTTCGTCGCCCGCTTCGTGGGGCGCGCCAGCTTCCTTCCGGCCGTTTGGGGCGAGGCGTCGACGGCAGTGGTCGGCGACGAGCGCTTCATCGGCTGTGGAGCGAGCTGGCCGGCCGACGCGGCTGAGGCTGTTGACTCGGGCACCGCGGTGACTCTGCTCCTGCGCCCCGAGGGCCTCCGCTTGGTGCCGCCGGAGAGCGACGGGAGCCTGCAGGGCACGGTGGCGGAGCGTCGCTACGCCGGCGAGATCACCTACTACCGTGTGGTGCTCGACGTCGGCCCCGAGGTGGTCGTGGCGGATGCGGTGACGGCGGCGACCGAGGGAGGCAAGGTGGGCGTGGCGCCGCGCCTCGGGGGCCCCAAGCCGCGCGCCTTCCGCGACGGAGAGCGGCCACCTCCGCAGGAGGGGTTGGCCGAAGTTGTCGAGGAGGCGGACGAGTGAGCCGCGGGGGAAGCGGAGCCGGCGGCCGACCTCGCCGGCTGCCGGCCTTCGCGTTGGTCGCCGTACTGTCCTGGCTGGTCGGCTACCCGCTGCTCATCACGCTGCTCGAGGCGCTGGGTATTCCCGGCGGCGGCACGCTCCAGCACTGGGCCGAGTTCGTCCGCCGGCCGGACGAGTGGCTCGCTCTTTGGCGGAGTCTCTGGATCTCCCTCGCCTCGGTGGTGCTCGCCGCGGCGATCGGCGTGCCGCTCGCCTTCATCTTCGAGCGCACGGACTTCCCGGGACGGCGTCTCCTGGGAGCCCTGGTGGCTCTGCCGGTGGCGCTGCCGCCGCTGGTCGGGGTGATCGCCTTTCTCTTCCTCTACGGCGAGAGCGGCTTCGTCACTCGTGGCCTGCAGGCGCTGCTGGGGCTTCACGAAGCGCCCTGGCGACTCCATGGTGCCGGCGCCATCCTGCTGGTCCACGCCTACTCGATGTACGTCTACTTCTATCTTTTCGTGCGGGCCGGTCTGGCTCGGCTCGATGCGTCGATGAGCGAGGCGGCGCAGATCCTGGGGGCCGGACGCGGACGCACCTTCTGGAGGGTCACCGTGCCGCTCCTCGGGCCGGCGCTCGGTGGCGCGGCGCTGCTCGCCTTCATGACCTCGCTGGCGTCGTTCTCGGCGCCGTACATCTTTGGGGGCGGCTTTCGCGTGATGACGACGCAGATCGTGGCTTCGAAGCTCAACGGCCAGGTGGCGATGGCGCAGGTCGAGACGGTGACCCTGGCGGTGCTGGCACTGGCCGGCTTGTGGGCACTCCTGCGCTTCGACCGTGGCCGCATCGCCGTGGTCGGAGGGGTGCGCGGCCTGGCCCCGGCGCGGCGCCGGCTGGCCTCGCGGTGGGCCCGCTGGGGCGCCGGGGCGGCGGGATGGGGCCTGGCCCTGGTTCTTCTGCTACCGCACCTCACCTTGGTGGTCATCTCGTTCGTGCCGCGCGCCACGTGGACGGTGGAGCTCGTGCCACCCGCCTGGGATCTCTCGAACTACCGAGAGTTGCTGACCACGCCGGAGCGGCTGCGGCCGGTTCTCAACTCCTTGTGGATGGCGGCGGCTGCGACCGCCGCGGCGGTGGCGCTCGGGTTGGCGACGGCGCGCGCCTCGCTGGCCCACCGTGGTCGCCTCGGCCGCCTCCTCGAAATGCTGGTCGCGGTGCCTTGGGCGGTGCCGGGCACCGTTTTCGCGATCTCGCTGGCCACCGCCTTCAGTGTCGACGCGCCTCTTGCCGGACGCTTCGTGCTGGTCGGGACGCCGTGGATCCTGCCGCTCGCCTATCTGGTGCGCAGCCTCCCACTCACCGGCCGAGGCGCGCTAGCCGGGCTGAGGCAACTCGATCGTTCGTTGGAGGAGGCCGCCGCGTCTCTTGGCGCCGGCCGCTGGCGAACCCTGGTGCGGGTGACGGTACCGATGCTGCGGCCCGCTCTGGCGGCGGCGGCCAGCCTCGCCTTCATCACCGCGATGGGCGACTTTGTGACCTCCATCGTCCTCTACACTTACGACACCCGGCCGATCTCGATCGAGATCCTCTCCAGCCTGCGGTTGCAGGACACCGGAATCGCCGCCGTCTATGGTGTGCTGTTGATGGTCCTTTCGGCGGCCGCCTTCCTGCTCTGGGGCCGCGAGGAGCGGGCCGGGTGATTCGAATCGGAGGGCGCGGTGGGCCACGCCGCCTCCGCCTGCGTACTTGAGCAGGGTATTGGGCCAGAGAGAGAACGACAGCGAGATGGGCTTTGGACGCTAGAGACTTCGTACGCCGCATGTGGGTTCTCATGTTGACGGTCTTCGTCGACATGATGGGCTTTCTCATCGTCCTGCCCCTGCTTCCCTTCTATGCGGAGAAGCTCGGTGCTTCTCCGTTCGTGGTGGGGGCGCTGGTCTCCGCGTTCGCTCTTGCCCAGCTCGCGGTATCGCCGCTCTGGGGCCGGCTCTCCGACCGCTACGGCCGCCGGCCGATGATCCTCGGCGGTCTGGTGATCTCGGCGGTTTCCTACATCCTGTTCGAGTCGGCGGACGCCGTCTGGCTGCTCTTCTTGTCACGGTTGGTACAGGGCGCGGGCGCCGGCACGGTGGGCGTGGTGCAGGCGTACGTCAGCGACTCGGTGCCGCGAAACGACCGCGCCAAGGCGCTCGGCTGGCTCACCGCGGCGACCAGTGCCGGTGTGATGGTGGGCCCGGCTCTCGGCTCGCTGTCCGCCGGTCTGGGATGGGTCGGTCCGGGCTATCTGGCCGCTGGGCTCTGCGGCCTCAACTTCCTCTTCGGGCTCTACTGGCTACCGGAGTCGGTACCGCGTAGAGACCCGTCGGTCAATCGTCAGCCGGCGCCGTCCGGCGGCACGCGGAAGGTGATCCTGACGGTGCTCAGCCGACCCTTCGGGCCGGTGGGCTCCCTGGTGTGGGTGTATGCGCTCGGCATGATGGCCTTCATGGCCATGAACGGCGTCCTGGCGCTCTACCTCGAGCGCCGCTTCGGGGTCACCGTGGCCACCATCGGCTGGTTCTACGTTTACGTCGGCGCGGTGTCGCTGGTCATGCGCACCGTGGTGCTGGGTCCGGCGGTGAGGCGCTTCGGCGAAGTGCGCACCCTGCGGCTCGGCACCCTCAGCATGGCGATCGGGCTCGCCGCGTGCCCTCTGGCAGGCGACTTCCTACAGCTCGCGCTGGCGGTGCTCTTCGTGCCGGTGGGCACCGCCCTGCTCTTCCCGACGACGACCTCGCAGGTGTCGCGCAAGGCGCCGGAGGGCCACACCGGTCTGCTCCTCGGCGTACAGCAGGCCTTTGGCGGTGTTTCGCGGATGATCGGCCCGCTCTGGGCCGGCGCCGCCTTCCAGCACCTCGGCATCCGGACTCCGTTCTTCGTGGCCGCCGGGCTGATGCTCGCGGTGCGCCTGCTCGCCCAGGTCATCGGCGAAGAGACCGACGAGCACGAGGCGGTGCCCGAGGTCGAAACCGCGGTCCCCGCCGAACCCACGTGACGCAGGGAGGAGGAACCATGAAGAGCTCTGGAGCATCGGTTTCGAAGCGAGTCGGCATCGTCGTAGTCATGGTCCTGAACTGCATCTACGCCGTCCCCGTTGCCGCGGATCCGGCATCCCCCGGAGCCGCCGGCGCGGCGGTCTCGGCGCAGGTCGAGGACCTTGCCTGGCTGGCCGGCTGCTGGCGGTCGGAGGAGGGTGGCGAGGTCGTGGAAGAGTGCTGGCTCGCGCCGCGCGGGGAGGTGATGCTGGGCGTCAACCGCGCGGTCTCGAAGCACCGCACCGGCTTCGAGTTCCTGCGCATCGCCGACCCGGGCGAAGGCCTCGCCTACCTGGCGAGCCCGG
>Ga0214472_10002663_pt1 | contig 19074 bp, 19 predicted proteins | sample RVTome_6_FD_207662 | JGI IMG/M metagenome (GOLD analysis project Ga0214472, IMG submission 207662) | Soil microbial communities from uranium-contaminated site in the Upper Colorado River Basin, Wyoming, United States - RVT140D175 | ecosystem: Environmental > Terrestrial > Soil > Contaminated >...
TAGCTTTACAAGGATCTACCCATTCGTGCTTCTCTAACTCGCCCCGCTTATTGTAGATTAGATATGGGTCTCGTTCTGGGCGCTCATCAAATTCATCATCATCATCGTCGTCGTCACGGCATGGAAAGGTTTCTACATTCTTAACACGGCCAAGTTCTCTCATCAATGTGTTTGAATGATTGACAGCAGCCTTTATCAACATGCGGTCAATTAAATATTGATCCTCATTCCATTTCTTGTGTCTTACAAACCATTGTATAATCTTAACAATGAGCTGATCATAAGAATCGAGAACATGCTCCTCATAATAGTCTTCCATAAAAACCCACTGACCTGTCTCCTTAGATTTATAATATAAATATCCATAACTTCTCATATTATTTGTTATCACATCAAGTATTTTAGATCTCATGTTATCTATTATGACTAAAAACTGTTGCACATAAACAAACTCCTCATTGGTTAAGCTTGTCTGTAAATACTTCAATAGATCGTCAACTGAATTGTATTTTGCATACCATTTGCCACTAGACATAATAATAAACCCTATTTTTTTTACAAAAGTAGCGTCTCAATTCCTTCCAATAGCCCCTTTCGATTGCAAAAAACCCTATCGAGTTCTTTGTAAAATAGGAATTTATATATTTATTGGAAATTCATGAGACACAACAGCTAACTTTTTTCCTCGTTGGGACTCGCTATTAGCAACGTCATGCTGATTGCATCGAGAAGTGCCCCCAAGATGCATGTTCGTTTGTCATGGCACTGAACTTTGGCTAGAGTCGGCAAACCTGAAAGAGGATGGTGCGGTACAAGTTCGAGCATCTCGGTCAGCAACGACATTCCTGTCACGTACAGGTTGAAATTCTATCAAAAGGAGAAGGCAGTTCTAAGACATCACTCAGCAATAGCGATGTTAGTTCAACATTTTAAATAAAAAAATAACGCTCTCTCGTGCCTAGAATTAAGTTCGGCAAGGGTAGGGGGTGTGTTCACGAGCGAGAGAGCATCACTTATACAATATAAAATCATCATAAAATAATGTTTTCTCAGTATATTTTTTGACCTCGATCATCATATAGGCCCCCAATGAGAGGCTTCATCGGGCCAAATGGCCAAAGCATCCGAATAACAAGGCATCTGATAAATCAGCATTTATTCGAAATCGTCGGAGGTGGTCCATACCATAATCGAGGCCTAAGCTGCCTAAACTTTTTTCTTCTTCCCTACATATTTGGGATTGCGCTATCTCGGCTGACGTCCATTTTGCTCATCAATACAACGAAAAAATTCATCAACATCGATGAGCACTCGTCTACCGACCTTGAGTACGGCTCGCTTAAATCCGTTCTGCTCACGGTTAAATATCAACGAACGGACGCTGCCTTGCGTGAAAGCCGGATGATTAGCGCAAAACTGCTTTACTGTGAGCAGTGTGGGGCGAGGTTGCCCAGACGAGAGTATATTGGTAGCCTGTTGCATTTCACTAATTTCCATTTAATAACCATCTAATGTAGTGGCGAATTATTGCTGGATTCGCAATGATATCATTATCCATTTTTTATAATCCCTATCCGTTTGTGCGTTGATGGCTTGCTCAAACAATTTCGCATCTGAAAGCGTTGTTCTATCCTACAGGAGAAGGCAGAATCGAGCTTTTATCGTCACTATTACCGCTATATTTTTGATTTAAAAGACTTTATGGGGAAAATTTACGAAAAGCGCCATTGTAATTAATTTTCAAAAATTTGTAAAGTGTCGTTCAGTATACAGACGGAGGAAATTGAACTCTGCTATATCCAGAAGCGTCTCTGGGTGTCCAGCATTCGACCAACTCTTCGTAATCCGAAGTGCTTGAAATTGCAGTGCCCTTATCTTTTCATATATTTCTTGAGACGTGAATTTTTCACCTTTATCTTCGCCTTTAGCTCTTTCAATCTCTTTAGATGTAATTTCCTGAAGCTCTCTTTGATCAGGTTCAGAGTAAGTTCTTTTTGATATACTGTAGATTTATGAGGATAATCTTTATGACACTTCATATTAATTAACCTTTTTATTAGTTTGACTATAGCATATCTCATTGCACGAAGTTCTAATCACTAAATCTGTAGATCAAGCCTTGAAAGTCGACTTGGTCAAACCAGTGGCTTATTTGTGATTAAACATGCCCAGACAACAAAAGGCCGTACCAAAATTACGACATCTGTTTTAAGAAGAGGACACGGCCTACCTCACCCTACCTTACCTGCTATGAGGATCGAGCTGTGGTGGATATGTCCTCTTTCAGTGTCAAAGGAGAGTCTTCACCCTGAGCAATACACGTTGTTGATCCGGCCAATAATTGGCTACTTTATTGAGCATCCTCCTCCTGATAGATTTTATGAATACGTTCTCCGCTCGCATCTCCCACATATACCCCGTCAGCATCTAGATCGGCGTTGATATTGATTTCGACGCCTAAGAAGCTTGCTATCGTTTGAGCGCCACTAATAACAATCTTATTTCGTTTTTGGATGACATTATGACCAGGCTTTGCAGAATCGTATTGAGATCGAAAATCACGATTAAACGCAGTCATATATGTTTGGGCGTGCTCCGTCCAGACTTTAATCCCAGAAGTGCCCAGACAATAAGCCTTGCCATCCTCAGAAAGATTTATGCAGTTGAAAATATTGTCTTCCATATAGCTTCTCCATTGATCTAATTCAGTAATGAGAGGTTGTAACCTTAGACTTTCACTAAGATCAGTGTCACAAATCATATCGATTAAAAGACTATTAAGTTCTTCCGTCAAGGGATGTACTATTTTTGTATCAAGCATGTGAACATTTTCACTATTTTTATTTTTAGTTTCGTTGTTATTGTTGGCATCCAGCACAGTCATATATAACCTTTCTAAGAAAGCCTTTACTCACGTTTCGATTATTTTGAAAACTTATTCGAAGATTTGAAAACTTAGTTTTCAGAGAATTGACGAGTTGAAAACTACATCGTGTCTCCCCAGTCGTTTGGAGCCTTGGGGCAATTTGACGGTCAACTTTTCCCCAAAAACGGACGAATCACCTAATCTACAAAAATTCAATGGGTTGAAATTTTCGAAACTCCGAAAAAAATGGGTGAAACGCGAGCCTTTATGTACCTGATAGATAATGTCCTGTTGCCCATCAGTCCAGATAGAACCGAGTTGCAGGTTAATCAAAACGTTTTTGCAATAGCCTTCTCAATAAATAAAAATTATTGAGGTAAAGGCCGGTAGAAAATGCTATAATCTAGTTCTGGATTCTGCTTGAGCTTGATACTTGAGCTTGGTGGACCCTTGATACCCTGGCGTTCTTATCCAGCGCTGGGGTATTGTCAATGTTAATAGTCAATCTCCCAAGAATTTTCCTCTCTCCCTAGTTGCAAATTCGCAGTTTCTGCCTCTTTTACCTATTAATCCATTCTTCTCTCGGCTCAACACAACCAGTGGGCACCGTTAAGACAGGGGTAGCTTCGAAAATCTGCTGTATAGTGAATAGTATAAGGTCTAGTTTATATACTTTATATCACCGCCAACTGTCATCCCCTTATGATCTCACTATAGATGTTCTAATTTATCTCTCCTATAGTAAGTGTATATTTTTCATTCGCTTCTAATAAGATAATGTATCTTTATTCTCTAATCCTTAGTTAATCATGGTAAAAGAGATAGAGATATTACAAATATTAAGAAGTCTAAAATATTCAGAATAAGATATAACTCTTTTAAAAACTGTATACAGTATAGCACAAAAAATTATTGTGTCAATAGTAAAATTATGTTTAAAAATATATAGAGTATTAATTAAAAATTTATCTCTATAAAAAATAATAGAATTGGAGAACTAGTCATTCTGTAAAAAAGCACATGGTTTTTTGTATATCTATATAATAGATAATTATGGAGTTCGTGTTATAGATAAACAATATTTTTTAGTATTTATAGGTATACCTTAACGTAGTGATATTGATAAATTTATTTCTGACCAATATCAGCCTCTACCTAGTCATCACGCCCTAAGTGAAGGCTTCTGCAGGTTACTGTGGGGCATCAAAAGAAAGATCACTCTGCAGCTGCTCGAAACGAGCTTCGGGGAATCGTACCTAAAGAGATTGAAAGAAAAAAATAGAAGCTTTTTTGAGCAATACTATGGAGAACTGGCAGGTCGATTTTCTAAAAAAATTTGATAAATCTCACAGTTCGGCTCATTTCGAAATGCGGTTCCGAGAATTGACCAAAAGCAGCGAAAAGACTTACTCTGCTAAGAATATATGACATAAACCGTCGTCTTTTTTACAAATTTGGCATACTCTCAAGAGTACTTGTCATTAATCGCTGAGGTCAGTTTTTGGGCTTATTTTCGCAAGCCATTAAAATACAATAGGTTGAAAAATCGGGATCTTTCACGAGCACGAAAAAGTAGTGAACAGTTTGTATGGCGAAGCCCGGCATCTCACTGAGTTTGGAGTCGCAAACTGTCAACTGGGATTTGAAAGATCCCGAAAATTCTTCTACAAACTTAGCCCTACAACGTCACTTGACCGAAATGAGGCCGAAAACGCTGCCACTTGGCCTATTTTCGCTTATGACGATAGCTCAAATAAGCGGGATAAAATGGCCCCACGTCACCTAAAATCGCTACATGCCTGGCAAGTGACGTTGTAGGGTTATGATGCGCTGCCAAAGATTTTTTCGTTCATCCGCGTTACGACACCCGCCGTATGGGTGTCGCTCAAATGGGCATACCGTTTCACCATAACTAGGGTTTTATGCCCCAAAATCTCGGCAATTTCTGCTAGCGTGGCACCGTTCATCGCTAAATACGAAGCTGCGCTGTGGCGAAGATCGTGCCAGTGAAAATTGGTGATATCCGCATTCTTCATAGCCTCGACCCAAGAGCGCCGCAGGTCGAAAGGTTTCTTGCCATTGCGGCTAGGGAAAACAAAATCGGAGTCCATGCGACGCCCGTTATAATGCTGTTGGATAAGTTCTAACGCATGGCCTTTTAATGGTAGGGTCCGGCGTTCGCCATTTTTGGTGTCGTGCAATGTGATGGTCTGCCGTTGGAAGTCAACATCTCGCCAGGACAAGCCGAGGCTCTCCATCTTCCGAGTGCCCGTCGATAATGCCAGTACCACTGCGGGATAGAGCAAAGGATTGTAACTCGTCCTGCACGCCTCCAGGAGCCGCTCTCGCTCATCATCTGCTAAGAATCGTATGCGTCCTCGTGGCTCTTTGGGTTTGGATACTTTTCGCATCGGTGATTCTTCTAACCAACTCCATTCCATAATGGCAATCGTAAACGCATGGCTCAATGCTGCCATGTATCGCACGACTGTGGCGTTAGAACGAGGTTTATCATCTCCCTGTGCGATCTTGTCGCGGTATTCCGCAATCAGGGCTGGTGTCATATCAGCGAGTAATTTATCGCCAATGTGTTTGCGCCACCAGCGCAAATGGGCTCCTTGATTGATTTGAGCATGTCGGCTTTTCGTCGGTAGAACATCTCGGAGGTAACGGTTAATCATATCCGCCAACGTGTGTTTTTTCGCTTCAGCGGTCTTGAAATGTCGTCCTTCACGCATTGCCGCTTCGGTTGCCTGAGCCCATTTTTTCGCATCAGTTCGCCGGTGAAAAGTTGCGGTTTTGCTCGGGAAACCCTTGAGCCGAACCTTCACTCGATACATTGTCTTGCCATCGCGAGTCTTTCGTTCTTCGATGTTTGCCATAACACTACCTCCGCTCCTTGTCTTGGGCAACATACTGAACATTGGGACACGTATGAAATCCTCTGCTGTCCCTATGCAAAAAAAAGCACCCTGATGACGAGAAAACACAAGACACTCAATCGGCAAAAAAGGAGGAAATTAAGGAGAGCAATGCAACGAAATTATGTTGAATTGTGTTGGGTTTTGTGGGGAGGTGTTGCACCAAAATGCCCCACCAGTGCCCCATAAACGGAAAAACCAACAATCTAAGAGAAATGCTATCCTCCTAAATTACTGGTTTTTCTTGCTTTGAAGAGCACCCCCTGCAGGGATCGAACCTGCGACAACCGGATTAGAAGTCCGGTGCTCTATCCATCTGAGCTAAGGGGGCATATTGTAAAATCAACTACTTATGATTCGGCGTTTTCTCGTTTTCGCCGCGCGTGGTGAAATTCGTGGGTACTAGGATTTCAACTGCACGTTGCTTGTGGCCATCTGAGAGGTGTGAGTAACGCAGCGACATTGTAATATCCTTGTGTCCCATGAGTTCCTTGACCGTAGGAAGATCGACTCCACCCATCGCCAACCGGCTAGCAAAGGTATGCCGCAAGTCATGGAAGGTGAAATTCTCAATCTCCGCACGCTTCAAGGCGCTAGTAAACGTTGTGCGCATAGAACGGTGGGGCGTGCCTGTTCGCGTTCTAAACACAGCACCCTCAGACATTCTAACCTCCTCTAAGATGCGTTTCAACAATTCATTCATCGGTATCTCCATTGCGGACTGGGGGGGCATCTGACTCGCGCCGAACGTGGTATCCTTGTGAACGAGGAGGTGAACTATGGATACCATCGAGCTATCGGGGCGCAATGGCGATGCCGTACGAGAAGCCATCGAGCTTGGCGATTTAGTCCATCTCGATACCGCCTGTGAAGAGTTGACCGATGAATTTCTCTTGTTTGCCATCGAAAGCGGCTTACTGAGTGGCTGGGCGCAGGCCTTTCCCGACCCGCGAATCGAGCCCGAGATCGCTCTGGGGGTCATCCTCGCCTCGCAAGTGGCGGCCCGTTTTGCCAAGATTTACTCGCTGCGCAAATCGGGTTATGTCTTGCGCTCGGCAGCCGTCTTAAGGGCCTTGGGTTACAGCCTCAACGTGTTGGAGCCGCATCAGGGCTCGTCGCGCCGAGGCACGTCGGATGACCAACTCATCAGTGGTGTAACGAGGCGGTGGCGCCGTCTATGGTGGCCTATGCCGCCTGGCGACGCCAGGGTTGAAGCCGGAACTGGCCCGGAACTGGAAAACAGAGATACAAAAGGTATGTAAAGCAGACTCTTGTACACGATCTCGCACGCTAAAGCCAGCAATAAACGACGTGAAATTAAAGGCCGATCATCCGGTAGTGGGTACGGATACCTCCCACAGGACAGACGGGTCAATGGCCGATCGATCCGTTATAATCGACGCAGTTGTGCCTGACAGAAATATGGCAGTTGACCATAAGGAGCAATCAGATGCAGCAGGCTGTGTGGATAGGGTTAGGGCTCCTTGCCTGCGGGCTGGGCACGGTTCACTCGGGCCAGGCGGCCAACGCCGGGTATCTGTGGCGAACCCTTGATGTCGGCATTGAGCTGGACTCGTCAGGAGACCTCCTGATTACGGAGACGCAGCGCTACGACGTCACCGGTAAGCCGGCACCGCAGTTGCAACGCACGATCCCCTTGGACAACGTCGATCACATCGCGGCTGTCGAGGTCTTCGAAAACGAGCGGGCTCTCGCCGTAAGCACGAGGGTCGAAGAGGAGCAATTCCGCATCCGCTGGCGAGCGCCGCGCCGGCCGGTGCACCCACAGACGGAGACGCGAACGTTTGTCGTGCGCTACCGGGTTCAAGGGGGGGTACGCGTGCATCCGGACGGCGATCAAATTGTGTGGACCGCCCTGTTTGGCGAACGTGAAACGCCCTTGCCGCAAGGGTCGGTCACCCTCCAGGTGCCCTCAGAGATCGCAGGCGAGATACAAAATTCGAAATCGTATGGGGTCCCAGCAGTTGTCCGCCAGCTCGACGCCCGTACGCTATTATTTGTGCCCAGCACCGAGCTGCAGCCGGATGAGACGCTGAAAGTAAAAGTCGTCGTCCCGCACGGCCGACTCAATGTGGCTATGCCAAAATGGCAGCGTGGCATCGACGTGCCTTACGCCCTCCCCGGCCTCCTCGGCCGGATTGATACGATGGTGCTGATCGTGCTTGGTATCGGGCTGTTTGCGTGCCTTTACTACGCCATCTCGTCGACCCTGTACATCGAGGACAACACGGTCGCGCCCACCATGGGCTTGGGCCGAGATGCCGGGACTTACCGGCCAGGCGACCGAATACGACAGCCGCCGTCCTGAGAGGCACTGGCGTTAAACCATCTCGTACGTGGCGGTGAGTTTGGGTTCATCCCCATCGGCCACGCAGACCCGGTCCGTCTCCACCAAATGCAGCATGTGAGCCAACACCGAATTGGCCGCCGGATACCAGAGACGCTTGTCGTAGCCGGCGTACATCTCGGGCACAAAATCGGCAATCTGCTTTGTGCCGCCTTGCAGATAGGACAGAATTTGCATCTCGCGATCTTCGCGGTGTTCAATGAAAGACTGCACGTAGCGATTCGGCTCGGTGATCGCCGGGCCATGTGTGGGCCAATAGCGCTCGGCGTCACGAGGGAGTAGTTTGCGAAGCGACGCCAAGTAGTCTTTCATCGAACCGTCGGGCGGCCCGACTACACTAGTGGCCCAGCCCATGACGTGATCGCCGGAAAAGAGCGCGTTTTCTTCGGCCAAATGGTAGCAGATGTGGTTTGAGCAGTGGCCGGGGGTATGGATCGCGGTCATCGTCCACCCATCGCCTCGGATCACATCCCCGTCGACGACCCGTTCATCGGGCCTAAACGCCAAGTCCGCCCCCTCGCGCTTGAGTTCGTCGGGCAGCTCCTCCCACTCTTGATCAAACTGCTTTTTTTCCGCCGCCGTGAAATACCTGGAGAAGTCGATCTTGTCATTGGGATCGGCTGCTTGCACGTTGCCATGCGGTCCAAAGCCATAGGACGGCGCACCGGTCAGTGCTTTGAGACGGCCGGTGAGAGACGAGTGGTCGCTGTGGGTGTGGGTGATGAGAATATGGGACACCGACTCGTCCGGACCGAGCGCGGCCAACACATCATCCACATGCGACGATAGGGGTGGACCTGGGTCGATGACGGCCACCCGGCCCCTGCCCACGATATAGGTCCCCGTACCTTTATAGGTAAACGGGGTCGGGTTCTTGCACACCACCCGCCGAATCATCGGGGTCACTTGCATGACGATACCGTACTCAAATGCGCCCATCTCGCGGTAGTGCTCGATCTTGACTGGCATATCGGCTCCTCAGCCCATGGGCCACGGCCAAGCCAATCCAAGCTTGCCGGTGGCCGGCACGATCTATTGATATATTGACGCCCTTCTCGACTGACCAATGAAGATGGCAGCAGTTTTAACCCATTTTGAGCTTGGCGTCCACCGGGATGCCGCGTCGGATGACATCCTCGGGCTTGACAAGCCATGGCGACCCTGCGACAATTGCCGTATTCAATGAACAAACAAACGTTTGATTTGATCGGGTAGATGATTTAGCTCGAATCGATGATTCCCAGGCTCGGAAAGGGAGACGCGGTGGCACCCCCCATAAAGCGGTCACTTAAATTCCTACATACCGCAGATGTGCACTTGGACTGCGATAATTATGGCAGTGCGGAGCAGCGTCAGGCGCAACAATCGATGTACTTCGACTGTTTTGAACGCATGATCGACCGGGCGCTTACTGCAGATGTCGACATGTTGCTCATCGCCGGCGACCTGTTTGACCACAATCGCGTTAAAGACGCAATCATTGCGTTTACGCAAGCGCAGTTACGGCGCTTTCAGCGACCCGTGGTCATCATGCCTGGCAACCACGATTGCCTGTACACCGGGGCGATTTACGACCGGCACGATTTTTCCCGCGCCTGCGACAACGTGCAAGTCATTACCAACCTCAATGGTCAAGTCATCGAGTTGCCTGAACTCGACACGATGATTTGGGGACGGGCGATGGAAGAACACGAACCGGGTTTTCACCCCCTCCAAGACATTCCCTCCCGCTCGGATCAGCACTGGAACATCGCTATGGCGCACGGCTTTTTCTATGATTCACCATTGGGTGCGGATCGGTCTTCCCCCATCTTTGCCGAAGAAATTCGCGACACGGGTTGGGATTACGTCGCGTTAGGGCACGTCCACCTGCGGGCAGATCGCAGCCAAGGAGACGTCACCGCCTACTATCCAGGAGCCACGTTGATGAACTGGGGCAACTACGAACCCCACGGCAACGTGTTGTTGGTGGAGTGCACCCCTGAGCAGGGTGTTGTGGTCCAACCGGAAACGTTGATTCTGTGATAGGCTATCAAACCGTTTACCACTTCAAAATAAACGAATTGCGAATCAGTGCAATGGTCTCGCGGTGCTGATTGGTGACCTCCGTCTCTCGAATCACAAAAGGCATGGTGCCCGAGCGTCCGGTCTTTTCGTATAAATCCGCGATACAGGTCGAATACGTCAACGTATCGCCCGGATAAACCTCCCCATAAAAGGCGCAGTCGTACCCGGCATTCAGCCCGCCGCCGACAAAGGGGATCTCCGGGGGCACCAGGGGGTGCGATGCCTCGGCAAGCAAAAATGTCGGCATCGCAATGATATCGCGATAACCCCGCGCCCGCGCCGCTTCCGTATCGAGGTAGATCGGCTGCGTGGTGCCCATGAGATCGGCGTATTCCAATAGCAGTGCACGGGTGACCGATTGTTCGCGCCGAACAAATTCCACCCCGATCACCTTGCGGTGTTCATCCTGAATCTTAAACGTCTTCTGCATCGCGTCTGCGCTCACTTCGAACGAGGTTTGCCGGCCCGCCGCAACAGCACATAAGCCGCCCCTGCCCCGCCATCTCTGGCCGGTGCCGTCACAAACGCCAGGACCAGGCGGCTCAGGCGGCCATGACTCAGCCACATTTGCACACGTTCTTTTAGGATAGGACGATTGTCCGGCGAATTTTTGCCGCGGCCATGAATCAGACGCACACACCGGAGCCCGCCGCTATATGAACGGTTTAAGAAGCGATCGAGGAGAATCTTGGCCTCCTCCACAGTGGAGCCGTGGAGATCGAGCTGTCCCTGAATGGCGAAATCGCCATGGTGAAGACGCCGTACCAGATGTGGGTCGACCCCGGGCGCAGCCCCCTCCATATACTCATCCGTATACTGAATGGTAAACGCGCTGCGGCCTTCGACAAAATCCTGAAATGCCGCCAAGCTGATTTCGTCATCAGACGGCAAGGGCACGCGATTCGTACGGCGGCTTTTACCCACCTGACCGCGCGGATCCGCCTCTAGGGGCTCGACATCACTCATCGCCTGCAAAAACATCGCCGCATCTTGCTCTATCTCACGTTGCTGTCGTTCCGCTTGTACCCGTCGCCGTCGCTCCTGTTCCGCTCGCTGGGCTTTTTCATAAGGCGTTAGCTGCCTTGGAAGCGGTCTTGTGGGTAGATCGGGCCGTCTAGGTTTCCAATCGGACTTGAGATCTTTAAACGGCGCGTGAAACGGTTCTTGACGCGGCGGGGGGACAGACAAGGGTAGCGATCGACGTCGTTTTTTGCGGGGCATGTCTCAAATCCAGATGATGTTTGGAAAGCGCTTAAAATGACTCCTTGGCTATTCTAACGTGTATTGGCCACAGAAAAAACCTCGCATCCTCACCCACCAGTGGCTTAAACTCCTTAGAGAACGGACCGTGCTACATTGAGTTACTTGGTAGTGATCAGGAGGTAGACAGACTATTGGAAGGCCAAAACATCACGATAGCGACGAGAGAAGCGCATCGCAGCATGCCGGAACCCGAAGTCCTACACGAAGACGGCGACCCCCATCGCCATTCGCACCGTTTGCTCGCCATTCATGCCCATCCTGATGACGAGACCTCCAAAGGCGGAGGCAGTATTGGGCGCTATGCGGCGGCGGGTATGGGCCTGGTCCTCGTCTGCTGTACCGGTGGCGAGGCGGGCAGTGTCCTCAATCCGGCACTCGACCGGCCGGAGGTGCTGGCGCGCCTCCCCGAACTGCGCCGCGAAGAGCTGACTGCAGCCGCCACTCATCTCGGCTACCACCGGGTCTGGATGCTCGGCTATCGAGATTCGAACATGCCGGCGAGCGGCGATCCCGACTCCTTTGCCGCCGCTCCGCTCGAGGAAACCGTGCAGGCGTTGGTTCGCTTGATTCGCCGTGAACGACCACACGTCGTCGTCACTTACCCCGACAATCAACGTGGCTATCAGCACCCGGATCACCTCCGCGTGCACGACGCGTCAGTGCCCGCTTACCAAGCGGCTGGAGACCCCACCTTTCACCCCGAACTCGGCGACGCTTGGGCGCCCCAGAAACTTTACTATATCCAGTGGTCCCGAGCCCGTCTCATCGCCCGGCACCAGGCCTTTCTCGATCGAGGACTGGAGTCGCCATTTAACAGCAATCGCTGGAAGCGTGCCACCTCCATGGACTATCGCCTGACCACCAAAATCTTCATTGGCGCCCAATGGGATCAGGTGCAGGCGGCGCTGCGGGCCCATGCCACACAAATTGATCCAGACTCCAGACACTGGTTTGGCCTGCCGCCCGACATCGACCGGGGCATCTACCCTTACGACGATTACATTTTAGCCTATAGTGCGGTCCCCACCCAATTGCCGGAGGACGACCTTTTTAGGGGTGTGGTGGGCGATCATGCCTCTAAGGGCACCTGATTCGCGCCCACAGCGTCCGTCATCCGGCCATACTCGAACAATGCCTGCCGGCCCGAAGCAAACGCCATCTCCTCAAGCGACAGGTCGGCACGGCGCATCCAGACATAGGCGGCGACGTCATCTCCGGCCCGCACCACGGGCTTCTGGTAGAGATGGATCAGAAAGAAAAAATCCAGGGTTTGATAGACAATGCCGCGATACGGATAGGTGTTGGGAAATGAGCAAAAATACGTCGGTGATGCCATCTCTAAGCCGATATCTACATCTAAATCCAGTTCTTCCTTGAGTTCTCGGGCGAGCGCTTGCTCGGCAGTCTCCCCGTAATCGACGAACCCACCGGGAATATCGAGTTTTCCGGCGCATGGCTCCTGGCCGCGTACGGCCAATAAAATATCCTCGCCACACGTGATAATCGCACCTACACCAGCGGCGGTATTTAAGTACAACGTACATTGGCAGATTGCACATTGTAGCGATTTGAGACAGTGCTGCTGCAAGGTATCTTCACCACAAGACGGACAGAACTTCAAGACATGCATTGTGATCACCTCAACTGGATTTGGAAGATCAATAAAGGATCATAGGCTCCTTCTTATCGGCTTCCCAGAGGATGTGATGTAAAAGGTATACATGGCGTGCAAAATCTGTTATGAAAGGCATCTGCGCATAGGCAACTGACATTTCAATTTAAGGTCGGCCGTTCAACCCAAGGAGGCAGCGATGAAAATTACCCAGCTTAACACCCGAGTGTTACAAACTCCCGGAGACAGCCCATTAGTGGTCGGCTTGCCGCCAATGGATGACCGGCAATTCGTCACCGTAGAATTAGGCACCGACGAGGGCATCGAGGGCATTGGGGTCACGTTTTTTGGCGGGCCACTGACGCGGGCCTTGCGCGAAGCCGTGGAAGGTCTCGGCAGCTTAATCATTGGCGACGACCCCATACGCGTCGAGGCTATTGCGGACAAACTGTGGCGAGCCGCGAGCGGCTCGGGTCCTGGCGGCATTTTTACCTTGGCGCTGTCGGCCATCGACATTGCCCTTTGGGACATCAAGGGCAAAGCCCTGGGCCTGCCGGTTTCCACGCTGTTGGGCGGACACCGAGACCGGGTGCCGACCTATGCCAGCGGGGCGCTCATGCGGCCCATGCCCACGGATTATCTCAGAGAAGCTGGACCAAGGCTGGTGGGTATGGGCTTTAAGCAGATGAAAACGCAGATGGGCGCCGAACCCACGGTCGCCAAAGAGATCGAGCGCATTCGGGTGCTGCGCGAGGGCATTGGCGAGGACATCGACCTGATGTGCGATATCAATCAGCTTTGGGACGTCAACCAAGCGATCGACATTGGTCGCAGGGTTGAAGAATACCATCTCTTTTGGCTCGAAGACGTCGTGGCCCACGACGATTTTCAAGGACTGGCGCGCGTCGCCGATGCGCTCACCACGCCCATCTGCGCGGGTGAGTATCACTACGGCATTCGACCCTTCCGCCACATGCTAGAAGCGCGCTCCATCGATATCGTCATGATCGATCTCCTGCGGGCCGGCGGCATCACCCAGTGGATGAAAATCGCCGGCATGGCTCAGGCCTTTAACGTGCCAGTGGTCAGTCACCTCATCCCGGAGGTGCACGTGCATCTCATCGCCGCGATTCCGCACGGACTCACGGTCGAATACATGCCATGGACCCTACGGCTCTTCGAAGAGACCCCGGCAATCGAGGACGGGCAAATCGTGGTGCCGCAAAAGCCCGGGCTCGGCCTGAAGTTTGACGAAGGGGCGCTACGGCAATTCGAGATCAGTTAGGGCGCCCCTCTACTGCGCCGTCCAGCCGCCGTCGATGACCAGCTCGCTACCGGTCACAAAGGCGGCCTCGTCCGAGGCCAAATACAGCACGCCTTTGGCCACATCGTCAGGCACGCCATAGCGGCCCAGCGGAATACGCCCGATGGTCACCTCGCGGACTTCCGGGTCGGATCGGCTCGCTTCGGTCATCGGCGTCTCGATCGGGCCCGGGTGCACCGAGTTGACGCGAATGCCTTCATTGGCATACTGAATCGCCGTGGCTTTGGTGAGCAGCCGCACCGAACCTTTGGAGGCCTGGTACTGCGGACTGCTGTTGTCCGCCCCGACCAGCCCGAGCTGTGACGAAATATTCACAATCGAACCACCGCCGGCACGCCGCATGGCGGGAATCGCTACCTTGGTGCCCAAAAACACGCCGGTCGAGTTGACATCCATCACCTGATTCCACGCCTCCAGAGTGACGTCTTCAACTCGGCCCGACCCGCCAATCCCCGCGTTGTTGACGAGCACATCGAGCTTGCCAAACTGCTGCTCCGCCGTGGCGACCGCCTGTTGCCAGTCGGTCTCATTCGTCACATCCAGGCGCACAAAAACCGCTTCTCCCCCACCGGCTTTGATCTCCGCTTCCAGCTCGCGCCCAGGCGCCTCGCGAATATCGCCGATGACGACCTTGGCACCTTCGGCGACAAACAGTCGCGCCTCGGCTGCTCCCATACCTCGGGCCCCACCGCTAATCAGAGCCACTTTGCCTGCAAGCCTCATGTTGATCCCTCTTATCTATAGATGTCTCAATGGTTAAATCGGCTCCCACTCGCACACTGGCGAATGCGCCTGCAACGGGGTTGCCGCCTGCCAGCGCTGCACCATCTCGTCCTGTTGCTTCTCGAGTTGTGTCTCCGGTGTGTCTTGGGCCTCTACGCCAACGTCATGGGGCCGAATATCGAGTGCGGTGCGCAGCGTCGCGGCGGTCTCGGCCATCGCCTGTGCCGCCGCATCCAACCTCGACGTCAATCCCAAAAAGCCATGAATCATGCCCGCATAACACCGATACTCCACCTCCCCTCCAGCCGCCCGCATCCGTTTGGCATACGCCTCACCCTCATCGCGTAAGGGGTCAAACTCGGCGGTCAGCAGCAGCGTCGATGGCAAACCATACACATTTTGCGCCCGCAGTGGTGCAGCCTGGGGATGAAGCCCATGCGCTTCATGGCGTAAATAGTGCTGCCAAAACCAAACCATCATGTCTTTGGTCAGAAAATAGCCATCACCGTTTTCCCGGTACGAGCCCGTGTCAAAGGCATGATCCATGACGGGATAAATCAGCAGCTGATAGGCCAACGACGGGGTGCCCCGATCCCGCGCGGTGAGGGCCACTGCAGCCGCCAAATTGCCACCCGCACTATCACCGCCAACCGCGAGGCGCTGGGCATCGCCATTGATGTCAGAAGCGCACCGCGCCACCCAGCAGACTGCCGCATAGCAATCTTCCAGGGGAACGGGGAACGGATGCTCCGGCGCCAAACGGTAGTCCACCGAGACCACGATACAGCCCACCGCCCGAGTCAGTTCGCGGCAAATCGGGTCATGGGTCTCAATGCTGCCGAGCACCCAGCCGCCGCCGTGAAAATATACTAGCACGGGAAAGGGGCCATCGCCCGCCGGGGTATAAATCCGAATGGGAATCGGGCCGGCGGTTCCGGGGATGTGGCGGTCTTCAATCTTAGGCACCCGATGCGCCGGTGCGGGATTTTTTGCCTTGCCAACGAGATCGATCATGGCCTGCCGAGCGTCTTCTACCCTCAAGGTGTGAAAAGGCGGGAGACCAGCGGCACGCATGTGCTCCAATAGCGTTTGTACTTGGGGATCAAGAGGCATACAGCAGCTCCTGACGACATCATCCTAAACCGTGGGTAAATATCATGATGAGCGCACCCTATCAGGGTCCCCCAGCCATCGTCAAGTGAGATGGCAAAATTTTGCCATCTCACTTGCACGGGTATCGAGCCGCTACTGGATCCGGCTGCTCGCGCACGGTATGATAAGGCAACAACGATTGATGCGCTACGATTGATACCGGAGGTATAATCCCATGGCCAGCCCTGCAAGCTCATCCCCCTCTCAAGACCACCTCCTGCAGGGCAAACGCGTCCTGGTGACGCGCGCCCGGGAGCAGGCATCCGATTTCGAACGGCAGTTACACGCGGTCGGCGCAGTACCCTTGGCATTCCCCACCATCTGCATTGTTCCCCCCACCGACAACTACGCAGCGATGGATACCGCTCTGCGCCAATTGAAGACGTTTGACTGGGCGATTTTTACCAGCGTGAATGGGGTCAAACACGTCTGGGAGCGCCTTGGGGCCCTGGGTCTGAGCACTGCTGACCTCACGCATTTGCAACTCGCCGCCATCGGTCCAGCCACCGCCAAGGCGTTGACCATGCAGGGACTGGAGATCGCCGTGATGCCGCCGCACTATGTAGCGGAGTCCTTATTGGCAGCGATTCCTGCACCCACCGGACAGCGCATTTTCCTCCCCCGTGCGGATATTGCCCGCGACACCCTGCGGACCGGCCTGCAAGCTGCCGGAGCAGAGGTGGTGGAAGTGCCGGCCTACCACACGGTTCAAGTGGAGCCGACGCCCGAGGACTGGGCCGCTCTGGATCGCGGCGTCGATATCATGACCTTCACGGCCAGCAGCACGGTGCATCATTTTGTGGCCCAGATTGGCCGCGAACGCCTACAGACGCTAGCCCAAAACGCACTCGTCGCCGCCATTGGCCCCATCACCGCAGATACCGCTCGCAGCCTTGGTTTACGCGTCGATGTGGTGGCCGACAGCTATACCATCGCGGGTCTTGTTGACGCCATGGTCACGGCTTGTCAGACGTCATGACACTGACTCCGGATGTTAAATCAAGGCTTGGTTTGCCCGTCGTCATCCACAGTGCCGTGTGACACGCTGCCAGTGAAGTGCCTAGCAGAAGGGATGACGAAGATGCAGAAGGGTTAGTGGACAGAGGACTTTTCATCGAACGGCGATTGAGTTGAGAGGTCAAGCCTCTCCGCCATAGACGTCCCACTGAAGCCAGTCATCCGTCACGTCAAGCTCGTCTAGAACCTCAATCGATGAACAGCACGCCCGCATCGCCTGTCGATGCGCTTGCAACTCAGCATCCGCTCTATCCCGCTGTTGTTCCCACGATCAAGGCCTACGTGGACAATATAATATCAATATAACAAAAGAGGGACGGCATGATACCGTCCCGGGAAAGGTTATTCTTCTTCTCGACAACTCTCGACAAACAACCGTCTTGAGCTACTGGTGACACGCCTTAAAAGGGTACGTCGTCGTCATCTTGTATCGGGGCATCGTGATTCCCTGGTGTCGTCCTTCATTCTGTGCTATGCGGTCGTGGCTTGCTTCAGGTTGGAGCACTAATAGGTTTGATCAGTGCGCGGTCGGACAGCGACAATATCTATGGTATGTTGCTCTGCATCGAGGCGAAAGATGATGCGGTAGCGGCCGACACGCTTACGGTGGAAGCCTGCCCATTGCCCTCGAAGTGGTCGGACATCTCCTTGGAAGGGATCGTGTTCCATCTCATCAATTGAAGAAGCGATGCGTCGCTGCATCGCCTTGGGAACTTGGACCAGGTCACGCTCGGCTGTTCGTGTGAGGTTACAGACCCAGGTCATGTTTTACTTCTGACCACGGCCGTACATCCCCACGCTCAATATCTTCAATCCCCTGGCGGACTGCCTCCTCGTCTTCTGGTGAAAGCGTATCTTCGGGGTCAACCACTTGCTTTGGTTTGATGACGACCCGGCCGCCCTCTTGAATGATTTCGACGAAATCGCCGGTTTCCAGACCGAGATTCTCGCAAATGTCTTTGGGGATGACCACTTGGCGTCGCTGGCCTAGTTTGCTGATGGGCATGGGTGTGGCTCTCCTTGGTTTCTGTTGGTGGGTTTTTATCATATTGTCAGATTATCTGATTGACAGAAATTGTCAAGTTCTTACGGTTTATGCGCCCATGCTGACACGAGGAGGCATTGCTACTCAAACCCCGTGCTCGACATGATGGTGGAAGAATTTCTTGAGGAAGGCAAAGATATTCCGACAACCGAAGGCGTTGTTGTGACCGAGGGCACCGCAATAATTGTTACCGATGAGTGACATTGATTACCGTGCCCTACGCTCTGTAACTGCGCGCGCCTTGTCCGCGCGCTTCTTCGTGATGGATTTGAGTTGAGACGGAAACGTGACAGCCACGATCGATATGCTCATGAAGACGGTTGGCGTGTTACCGTCCCCTACACCCGCCGTGGTGATACCTTTGCTATTGCACCCTCCGCAGCCTCATAGAGCCGTCAGGATCGGTAGACTTTTGACGATCTCAAACGGCTTGAATTGCTTCCCTGAAGATCGATGTGGAAAAAATTATTGACGAATTCGGTCTTGGATTAAAAAACCAGATTCTATTTCACCGGTGTAATAGCGTCAGCAGGTTTGCGTTCTTTTCTGAGCAGAAAAAATACGCAGATACTAAGCAAGCCAAGTGATACTACTGACTCTGAGCAGTCTTTGAAAAAAATGGACATTCAATCTGCTCATGAGTCAATGCGCTCAGGGTGGCATGTCTTTGAGACTCACTCGAATTCGTTTGCCTCGATGCCTCAAGTCCATGGCAC